>Ga0075163_10003433_pt1 | contig 21277 bp, 22 predicted proteins | sample JI1023141ADNA_FD_71478 | JGI IMG/M metagenome (GOLD analysis project Ga0075163, IMG submission 71478) | Wastewater effluent complex algal communities from Wisconsin, to seasonally profile nutrient transformation and Carbon sequestration -... | ecosystem: Engineered > WWTP > Effluent > Algae... | reverse complement strand
TACTCATTATGAAGATTAGGTGCATGTTGGTGAAAAGCACCAACATGGGCAACGGGGATTTTCTTACATATTATGGAGATTAGCTTGCATGTTGGTGAAGAACACCAACATGGGTGAGGGCTTGGAAGATTAGGTGCATGTTGGTGAAAAGCACCAACATGGGCACGGGGATTTTCTTTCATATTATGGAGATTAGCTTGCATGTTGGTGAAGAACACCAACATGGGTGAGAATTCGTTGGGCATAGAATTGAGGAGTGCAAAAGTATTTTTGCAAAAGCTTGAGTATATACATTATAATCCGGTTAAGGCTAGCTTATGTGCGTTGCCAGAGGATTACCGGTATTCAAGTGCACGATTTTACGAACTGAATATAAATGATTGGAATTTCCTTACTCATTATGAAGATTAGGTACGTGTTGGTGAAAAGCACCAACATGGGCAACGGGGATTTTCTTACATATTATGGAGATTAGCTTGCATGTTGGTGAAGAACACCAACATGGGTGTCCCGTCCTAAAATATGTTTACGATTTTTAGTGATAATCCTACTATAGTTTTACAATGGTAAATACTGCTTTTCTCCGTATCTTTTCCCTGTGAAACAACTCTTGTTTTTACTGGTACTTCTAATAGCCTGTTCGGCACAAGCCCAGCAGTTAGATAGTGTATTCGCTAAACTAAATCCAGACAGCTTATTCAGACTTAATCCCGATACTTTACTCACCAACAAAATAAAAAAAGCTGATTCTATTACCCTTGCCTTTCAATCCAAAGCCGATAGCCTTCACAATAGCTACCAGCAACAACTCAACAGCATTAATGATACCCGAAATAAACTCCAGCAAAAAATAGATAGCCTCAACAATCTGAAAGCACCCACAGAAAAACTTACTAGACAATTGGATAGCTTAAATCAATTGCAAACGCGGAAGCTAAACGAGGTTAACACCAAAATCAACAACCTTAAATCAAAAGCCACCAAGTCGCTGGATGAAATCAACTTGCCACAAGAGCTGCAAGGGCCGGTAAACAATCTTAAGCAATCTATAAATGGCTTTTCATTGCCCGGAACGAATACAAACAATCTCGCTATCGGCAATCTTGATTTGCCCAACCTTACCAACACCCAACTTCCAACCTTAACGGATCAGATTAAGCTAGATCCCAACCTCAAAAACTTTTCTGAACTCAATCAACTCAATGGCCTCGGTAATAATCTTGGCACCTATGCCGAAGATGTCAAACAACTTACACAAGGCAACCTCAATGAAATCAAAAGTGTAGATAAACTCATCGAGAATAAAGTAGCCGGAATAGAAGGCATGGAGCAATTGCAGGAAGGCAAAGCATTGATGGAAAAAGCTAAACCCGATTCAGCAGCTTTGGCTAACATGGCTAAAGTAGTGGTGCAGGAACAAATCCTCAATGCGGCACAAGATCACTTTGCTGGCAAAGAGGCCGTGTTGCAATAGGCTATGGACAAGATGAGTAAACTTAAAAACAGATACTCGGAAGTAAAAAGTATGGCTGAGTTACCCAAACGATTACCCAATCCCTTAAAGGGCAAACCATTTATCGAACGCGTGGTTCCCGGCATCTCCTTTCAGATTCAGAAGTCGCAATACTTTTTGTTGGATGTAAATCCTTCACTGCAATACAAAATCCGGCCGCGCCTTTCTGCAGGAATAGGATGGAATGAACGCCTGCCGTTTGATGGATTAAAAATCACTGCTGACAACCAACGCATTTATGGTCCACGGGCTCTCGTACAATTCCGGTGGACCAAAGGAATCATCTTTACACTACAACCGGAAGTAATGAACACTACTATTCCACCACAGCTTGCCAGTCATTTGGGTTTTGATCCCACATACCGCAAATGGATTACCAGTATTTTCGCAGGTATCAAGAAAGAGTTTACCGTGTATAAATCGGTGAAGGGGTACAGCGAATTGTTATACAACTTCCGCGATAAGGATGGCATGAGTCCTTATGGCGATAAGGCCAGTGTACGGTTCGGGTTTGAGTTTCCGATGAAGAAGCGGAGCAAAGCCGCTTCACATTGAAAGCAGGGAAAAAATTTTACTCACTCTTACAAACTCCAATACCCCTTCGCCCACTGGTAAGCGATTTGGTAAACGACTCGCCAATGTTACCACCGGCAAGCACAACATCGCGACCAGGTCCGGTATCAGCTAAGTGAATTTTTATACACGCTTCAAGTTCTGTAATACTGGCATAGGTTACTTCCGTTTCATCCGCAAGTCGCGATAAGATTGTTTCACTTTTACCAGTCTTCGCGTTAACCGGGCTTAGTAAAGCTGCTACATCCGCATCGGCCGAGCTTATCTCGCCCAAATGCAAGTGTACCGGCAATTTATCCGATCCCTCCGTTCCCGTTAAGGCAACCAAAACCGTGGTAGCGCCATCTCTGCGCTCTTTCAAAGTTACCGTACCCGAAACATTGTATTCAGACCCCGGTTGAAGGGCATATGTAATTTCATTGCCCGTAAAATCAGAGGTGTTCTCACTCTCCTGACAGGCTATTGTTATCAAACCAATCCATACTACCCAGATAATTCGTTGCATCGCACTCAGGTTTAATTGATTAAAATTAGAAATTTTTATCAGAAATCATGTTTCTTGCTGTGGTTTTAAGCTATGTACAATCCGGAAATCCGGCAATTGGCATAGATATGGTATATTCGACCTAACGAAAACAAGCGAATTTTAATTTGTGAAACGTTTACTATTTATCAGCCTCATACTTGCCGGTTGCAGCCCCGCGGTTAATACCAGCCTCAAGTCGAACCTGCAAAACCCCAAACCCGATTGGCTCTCGGCAAAGCCCGAGTTATCGAGCTATTATACCGGGGTTGGGCACAGTGCCAAAATGGGCGACAATAATTACATTCAATCGGCCAAAAAAAGTGCGTTAGAAGATCTGGTATCGCAGATAAAAGTGAATGTATCATCTACTTCGTTGCTTACGCAGATTGATAACAATAAAGAATTTCAGGAAAAATACGAGCAGATTATTCAAACCACAGCTGCCGATGAAATTCAGGAGTTTGAACAAGCCGGTGCGTGGGAAGATGACCTTAACTATTGGATTTATTATAAGCTAAGTAAACAACGGTATAAAGAGATCAAAGATCAGCAGAAGCGAAATGCCATTACACTCGGATTGGATTTTTTCACAAAAGCAAAAGACGCTGAGCGCAATGGCGAGCCTGTAGTTTCACTCGGATTTTATTACCAGGGTTTTCGGGCGATAGAAAAATATCTGGATGAACCTATCCGGCTGGAGTATCAGGGCAAAGAAATTTTGTTAACAAACGAAATTGTAGCGGGCATGCAATTGCTGTTGGATAAAATTTCCTTATCGGTAGATCCAAAAGAATTAATGTTAAACCGCAGGCTGGCTCAAAACGATTTGGCTGTAGTAGCGCATGCAGTTGATAAAGTAACCAAAAAGCCGATTGCTGATTTACCGTTGGCGGCTGCTTTCGAGAAAGGTGCTGGCGATGTTTTTCCAAACTATAAAACCGATGCTTCGGGAGTGGTAAAAATTCTGCTTACCAAAATCAGTTCACGCGATATGGAGCAAACGGTAGGTGTTAAAGTTGATATGATGAATTTTGTTGGTCAAACGCAGGACGAAATCTATTCGTTGGTGGCACAAAAAATGGTGATACCCAAAGCAGTGGTGCTGATGAAAGTGCAACGGCCACTGGTCTATGTTACGGCCATCGAAAAAAGTCTGGGTGTAAAGAAGAGCAATCAGCAAATCACCAACCGCATCAAAAATTACCTCGCCAATTCGGGTTTCGAATTTACTGATGATCGGAACAAAGCCGAACTTTGGTTAGATGTGGATGCCAATTCAGAACGCGGTACCCAATCGGGAAGCATTTTTATAACTTATGTTACAGCCGTTATTAAAGTATCAACCGCACGCGACAACAAAGAGATTTATGCCACCACCCTGGATCGGATAAAAGGCTTTAGCCTGGATTTTGAACGCTCCAGCCAGGAGGCGTATAATAAATCGTTGGAAACATTGAACAGCGAAAAACTGCCGGAGTTGCTAAATGCGATTTTGCAGTAAAATGATTGATTTTTATGCAGTTAGAGGGAGAGAATAAGACAAAATCAAATTGACCTGTAGATGTGGCCTCTTAATTGCATTGTTGTAAATTGCATAACCAAATTCAAACCTTATATGAAAAAGTTAAACTACGTTTCGATTGTTATACTGGCAGCAGCAGTTATAATTGCCGGTTGTAAAGGGAAAGAGAAAGTGCCATCTGGCGAAAAGGAAGTGATCGTGCCATGCTCTGGTCCGGATTATTTCACAACATCCAAAGCTTTCCGTGCTAACTCCATTGGCGAAAGTCAGGATCAGGTAACTTCTAAGAAAAAAGCATTAACCAACGCGCGTAACGAACTGGCACAAGCCATCAATACCACGGTTAAAACCGTTACTGATAACTATGTGAATTCACGCGAAATGAATAATAAAGAAGAAGTGGAAGAACGCTTTGAAAGTCTGAACCGCGAAGTGGTTGACCAGACATTATCAGGCATTACTACCTTGTGCGAAAAACTAATGAAGACTGAATCAGGTACGTACAAAACCTACGTAGCCATCGAGCTTTCGGCCGATCAATTGGTATCGAAGTACAACGAACGCCTGAGCAAAGACGAGCGTTTGAAAATCGATTACGATTACGAAAAGTTTAAAGAAACCTTTGAAAAGGAAATGGCTAAAATGGGTAACAACTAAACCCACCATTCTTTCAGAAATTAAAATCCCGGGCCATGCTCGGGATTTTTTTGTTTTATGCTAATACCATTTGCTGCGTGTGGTAAATTCAATGACAGAGTAGGATTAGCTATCAACAAACCACATGCTAAGTAGATAAAGAATGAATCTAAAAATTTAGACAAATACTCATTCTGAAAATCAAGTGCGCTGGCCCGACAAAAAGGCGAGGGTGCGATAGTCCCGATAGCTATCGGGAGGAGGAAGCATCTTTTTGTCTTGACTTTTTTTGATTACTTTTTTGTGTCAAGACAAAAAAGTACCGTATGAATGAATTGGTCGAAAAGTTATCATTGATAAATAGATTTGATAACTAGTTAGGCGTTAACTCTGCTATTAAAAGTATTGAACCACGGTGGGATTAAGTATTTTTTTAAGTCGGCTTCAAATTATTTTTTAGCTCTTCCTAATATCCACTATATTGATGTTTTAAAAACCTACCTATGCGCTTATTACTGTTCCTTGTACTCCTTGGTATCGCAACACCAGGTCTTACACAACAAAGAAAAAATCAAATTCAACCCGCACCCGCTGCGGTTGATTTCAATGAAATTTATAAAGCCGCCAAGTGGCGAAGCATTGGTCCCTTCAGAGGTGGCCGGTCGGTAACGGCATCGGGTGTAGTTGGCGACATCAATACCTATTACATGGGCACTACGGGTGGTGGCCTTTGGAAGACGGACGACCTGGGGATTACCTGGCGCAATATTTCGGATGGATTTTTTAAGACTGGATCGGTAGGTGCAGTAGCAGTTTCAGAAAGTGACCCAAATGTTGTGTATGTAGGCATGGGCGAGCATGCCGTGCGCGGTGTAAAAACACATCATGGCGATGGCGTTTATAAATCAACTGATGCCGGTAAAACCTGGACTAAACTTGGTCTTGATGCTACGCAACATATTTCGCGCATTGCCATTCATCCCAAAGATCCCAACATTGTTTATGTAGCGGCACAAGGTGCGTTGTATAGCCACACACCCGAACGCGGAGTTTATAAATCTGCTGATGGCGGAGCTACCTGGAAGAAAGTTTTATTTGTAGACGATAAAACGGGTTGTGTGGAGTTAGCACTGGATATGAACAATCCACGTGTATTGTATGCAGCTTTGAATGAATATGGGCGCTTACCCTGGAAAGTAATTAGTGGTGGAGCCGGAAGTGGTTTGTATAAATCGGTAGATGAAGGTGCTACATGGAAAAAAATCCATACCGGCTTGCCGAAAGAATTGGGTAAGATGGCAGTTTCGGTAAGCCGATCTAATTCAGATAAAGTTTACTTGTTGTTGGAAAGCGACTCAGAGAAAGAGTTAGGGGGTTTATTTGTGTCAAACAATGCCGGTGAGAATTGGAGCCGCATAAGCGATGATCATCGACTGATTCAACGCGCGTGGTATTACATCGAAGTATTTGCCGACCCTCAAAATGAAAACACAGTTTATGTATTAAGCGCTCCCGCATTACGATCAGAAGATGGTGGTAAAACCTGGCACGAAATCTCCGGTACGCATGGCGATTATCACGATCTGTGGATTAACCCGAACAACTCAAAGAACATGGTAATTGCCAATGATGGCGGTGCTGCTGTTAGTGTTAATTATGGGAGAACCTGGTCGGATCAGGATAACATGCCTACTGCGCAGTTCTATCGCATCAATGTTGATAATCAGTTTCCATATCATATCTATGCCGGTCAGCAAGACAATACTTCTGTGTCGATTGCCAGCCGCGAGTTGGGTGGGTGGGCCATCACACCACGCAGTTGGAGTTATTCAGCAGGCGGTGAGAGTGCCTTTCTTGCCTTCAACCCAGACGATCCACGTTATGTGTTAGGTGGAAGTTATCAGGGTACCATTGAAGTATTAGATACCAAAGCAAAAGGTGGCACCAACATTATGGCAGCACCTATTCAATACCTTGGTATGGATGCAAAGGATATGAAGTACCGTTTCAATTGGAATGCACCCATCATCTGGTCAAAACATGAGCCGAACACGTATTATCATGGCGCACAAAAATTATTGCGCACAACCGATATGGGCAAAACGTGGACGGAAGCTTCGCCTGATTTAACACGCAACGAAAAATCAAAACAAGGAAAAGGTGGTGGCCCTTATACCAATGAAGCTGTTGGTGCCGAGAATTATGGAACATTGAGTTATGTACTCGAATCGCCACATGAGAAGGGTGTGATCTGGACTGGTAGCGATGATGGTTACGTGCAACTTACGCGCGATAATGGTGCAACCTGGCAAAATGTAACTCCTGTTGGTTTACAAGAGTGTTTAATCAATGCCATTGAAGTTTCTCCACACGATAAGGCAACGGCTTACATTGCTACCACACGCTATAAGTTTAATGACCATGCGCCTGCACTGTATAAAACAACCGACTATGGAAAAACATGGACAAAGATTGTAAACGGAATTCCTAACAATGCTTTTACCCGCGTGGTGCGCGAAGATGATAAACGCAAGGATTTGTTATTTGCCGGAACGGAGTTGGGCGTGTTTGTTTCATTTGATGGTGGTAAAAACTGGTCAGCCTTTCAACTTAATTTACCCATTACACCCATTACCGATTTAAAAATTCATCAGGGCGATTTGATTGCGGCAACTTCGGGGCGTTCGTTTTGGATTTTTGATGACCTGGCATTGATTCGTCAACATAAAACAACAACGGAATTTAGTTTCTATCAACCCAAAGATGTGATATTGGTAAATGGAGGCAGCCAGATGGATGGCCAGTCGGACGGTACAAATCCCTATGTAGGTGTAAACCCGGCAACCGGTTTAGTGTTATATTATTCTTTGCCGGAATTAAAATCGAATGAACATATTCAGATTGAAATAAAAGATGCACAGGGAAATCTTGTTCGCGCGTTCACTTCCTTACGCGATTCACTTTTTCAGGAACGCGATGGCGGGCCACCAGCCGAACCAACTTTATCGAAAGTAAAAGGAATCAATCGTTTTGTGTGGAATCTACGTTACCCAACCATTTCCGGGATTGCCGGCACGTACATGGAAGCAAGCTTCAGAGGGCACAAAGCTTCGCCCGGAAAATATTCGGTTGTGTTAACAGCAGGCAAGCAAACTCAAACAACTTCTTTTCAGATTTTACCTAATCCGTTGTATTCGATAGATGCCAAAACATACGATGAATATCATACCACCATGTTGAATATGGAATCAGCCGTGTCGCAAATGCATAAGTTGGTGATATCACTTCACGAAAAGCAACTTCAGTTAGATAAGATTTTGTCTCAACTTCCGGCAGAATCAAAGTTTGAAACTCTAAAACAAGAAGGAACTGCATTAAGCGCCCGTATGAAACAATGGGATGAAGACATGGTTCAACGCAAATCAAAAGCGTATGACGATGTAGAGAATTTCCCAAATAAGTTTACAGCCGATTACCTGTTTCTGATCAATCAAACGGAAAGCGATCTACCTCGGGTAAACAAGCCTTCGCTTGATCTGTTGGCAGAATACACAGCCAAATGGAAATTGCTGGAAACTAACGCGAATGACTTTTTACAAAAAGACATTCCGGCTTTGAATAAAAAACTTTGGGATGCCGGAGTAGGAGCAGTGTGGATTAAATGATGAGTTGATTTTATAATCGTTCAGCAAAATCCATCACGCAATTCGTACGATAGGTTTTGTGTGGTTCAATGGCTATGCCAATCCATTTATATTTTGGTTCCAGAATATTTTTGCGATGGCCCAGCGATTCAATGCCATCATCAATCAATAATTGCATTACAAAATCCAACGCACTGGTTTGTCCGTAAGCACAGTTTTCGGCAATCATTCCCTGGGCTTTAGATTGTGTTCGTACGCGAATATGAAACGGTGTGCCATCGGTGCTTTCGTGACCAGTGCCACCGGTGGTACCCATATCCTTGGCATGATAGCGAGATACTTTCGTTAAGGCTTCTGACAGTGTTAACGCACCCATCGCATTGGTTTGCTTTAAATCCTGTAATAATGATTTAGCGTATCGGTTTTTTTCAAGTGCGTTTTCTTTGATGTAGGGCAACGCGTAGGTATCGGAGAATTTTTTAGGATTGGTGCGTACCGCATTTAATAATTCCAGCACCTCTTGTTCCTGATTCTGAGCAATGGAGGAAAGCTCAAAAAAGAAGCAAAAGAATAAACAGTGTAACGCCAATAGTTTCATCATAAACTTTTAGTTGCAGATATGTAGTTTTTAGGCGTTAAGACGGCTGTGAACTTTAGTAAATAGCCGTCAGATTCTTCCTTTATTCCTTTCGATGTGTAACATCTGTAATTAAGAAATTCCCAACCGCTTCTGAATCTCCTCTAACGAAACGCCTTTGGTTTCAGGAAAACGGGTAAGCACCCAGATTAATTGTAGCGTCATCATAAACCCAAAAAAAGCGAAGATGATCCACGGATCGTCTTTCAGAATTCCGGCTTTAGCATCTAAGAACACAGGCATGATTAACGTGATAATTGCAGCAAACACCCAATGCACACTGGCTCCGAAAGATTGCCCTAAGGCGCGCGATTTGTTTGGAAAAATTTCAGAAATAAATACCCAGATTACAGCACCTTGCCCAATAGCATGAGCGGCAATAAAAAGCAAGAGAAAGGTCATGAGAAATAGTTCGCCAGAACCAAAGTAGAAAGCATATGCCACCATCGATAAACTAATCATGTAACCAATAGATCCGAGAATCATTAAATTTTTTCTACCGGTACGGTCAATCAGATATAATCCAACGAAAGTGAAAATCAGATTTATTCCTCCGATGGCAATAGAGTTGAACAATGAATCTTTTGCGGCAAGTCCTGCCCGTTCCAGAATTTCGGGTGCGTAGTAAAGAATAAAATTAATACCTGATAGTTGATTGAAAAATGCGATGAAGAAGGCCAACATAATTGGTTTGGCCAATCGCTTCGAGAAAAATTCTTTTAAGGATTCATTTCCTGTTGAGGTTTTGTTTGATTCCGTTATCTCGCGAATAGCAGTGTCTGTATCGGTTGTGCCCAGATCGATTAATACTTTTTTGGCTGTGGCCAGATCGTTTTTGCGCGAGATTAACCACCGCGGACTTTCCGGAATGCGCAATACCAATACAGTGTAGATAAGTGCAGGTATTGCTTCCACACCCAACATCCAACGCCAATCGTTACTTCCGCCAATACCTATCAGAAAATAGTTTGATAAAAATGCAATCAGAATTCCGAACACAATATTGAATTGGTACATGGCTACCAACCTGCCTCTTACATTCGAGGTAGAAATTTCTGCGATATATGTTGGTGCAACTACCGATGAAACGCCTACACCAATGCCTCCGATAAATCGGAAGAAAGAAAACAAATAAGGATCGGGAGCAAAGGCAGAGCCAACGGCACTTATAAAATATAAAACCCCTATCCAGAAAAGGACTTTTTTACGACCGTACTTTTCGGTTGGACCGCCACCAAATATGGCACCTATAACCGTTCCCCATAATGCCATAGACATAATGAAGAAACCATGAAACCACGGTGAGGTTTCCCATAAGATTTTTATAGGTTGATTTGCGCCCGATATAACTACGGTATCAAAGCCAAAAAGAAATCCGGCCATTGCGGCCACCACAGAATTAAGTAGTGTGTACTGACGGGCATTCATGCACTGTATAAAATTTATTTACTTCCAATTGGCGGGGTCAAGCCGCCATGATTTTACATAAATCAATTGGTCTTCGTCAAGGTACTGATTTTTTACGGCCTCAATAAGCAAATGATTGAAATCACTCAGGCAAACAAGAGGAATTTTTGCTTCGGCAAAATTCTTTTCAGCTGTTTCAAAGCCATAAGTAAATATGGCCGCCATTCCTATCACTTTTCCTCCAGCCTCTTGCATGGCCTGGGCTGCTTTAAGCGAACTACCACCGGTAGAAATCAGATCTTCAATTAATACTACGCGCGTTCCTTTGTCAAACTTACCTTCAATCAGGTTACCCATGCCATGTTCTTTTGGCTTGGGCCGTACATAAACAAAGGGAAGCTCTAGCAAATCGGCCACCAATGCACCTTGTGGAATGCCCGCTGTAGCCACACCAGCAATGCACTCCACTTTTTCAAAATGCTCGCTAATAACTTGTGCCAGTTTCTCTTTTATGTAAGTGCGGATGATGGGGTGCGATAACGCCAGGCGGTTATCACAATAAATGGGAGATTTCCATCCCGAACTCCACGTAAACGGTTGTTTGTAGTTTATTTTGATAGCCCCGATTTGCAACAGGCGTGATGCTACAGGGCCGGCTGTTTCTGATTCGATTTTAACCATGTGTGCAAGTTAATTCAGAACCGATGAATTTATACAAAGGGGGTTGATTGATTGCAAATAATTTATGTTTTTGCGAACCTAAACCCGATCTTTCGCAGAGCATGAATTTATTCGTTAACGACATTCCTATCCGTATTCTGCGTCAGGGCGAAACACCTCCTACCGGACATATCAATTTTGAATTGGATGCTACTGCTGAAGAGATAACCAAAGCAAAATTGATTCATCATGTGTGGATAAAAAATGTAAGTATTCTTGACTTTAGCCTGGTGCTGGATCTTACCGACTCTAAAGTACCCACCAACCTATTTTCACTTTACATTTCACCTAACGATTACCAGGCCTTAAAGCTTTCGCTTACGCAGAAGTTTAAGGTAATTAAAGCAGCAGGCGGACTGGTGCGTAAGAAGGATAAGTTCCTGATGATTTACCGCATGAAGAAGTGGGACTTACCGAAAGGAAAAAAAGAATCAGGCGAGCGCAATAAACAAACTGCAGTTCGCGAAGTAGAGGAGGAGTGCAACATCAGCGTAAAGCTAGGCAAACGCTTGTGCACTACATGGCACACGTACACTATGAATAAAAACAGCATGCTGAAAAAAACCCGCTGGTTTGTAATGGATGTTGTGGATGATTCCCGGAGTAAACCGAGTACTGAAGAAGATATTGAAGAGCTGCGCTGGATGACGCAAAAAGAAGTTTATCACGCACTCGAAAATTCGTATAAGTCGATACGTTTTGTATTTGAAGAATATTATCGCAAGAAAGAAGAGAAGAATCCTACTTAATCAGAGTTTGTAAGGAATCAAGGAAGAGACATCACCATTATAGCGATGTACTTCGCGAATAATGCTGGAACTGATAGCGGCAAATGCTGGCGATGTAATCAGAAACACCGATTCTAACTCTGGGTTAAGTTGCCGGTTTACTTGCGCAATACTATTTTCATATTCAAAGTCGGTGGTGTTACGCAAACCACGAAGTAAGTACCGCGCACCATTTCGCTTGGCAAACTCAGCCGTTAATTCCGAAAATGTTTGAACTGAGATGCGTGGCTCATCTTTAAAGGTCTCATTTATTTTCTCTACCATAAACTCGATAGGGAAGTAGCGCTGACTTTTTGCACTGTTATAGCCAATGGCAACAATAATTTTGTCAAACACGCCTAAGCCTCGCAATACAATATCCTGATGTCCTTTGGTAAAGGGATCGAACGAGCCGGGGAAAATGGCTACACGAGTCATGACTTAAGCAAGTAAATAGAGTATAGATCGAAGAAATGATGTTCCTGCACTTCATCAAACAAATAACCAAACTTGAGGTAAGCTGGTCGACCACCAAAGCCAACATTGCGTACGTATTTTACGAACTCCAGATAATGGGGTGAGTTTTTACCAATGTAGCCCCACAGTACTATTTGGCTGGTACTCTGATCCATTCCCAAACCTTTCAGCACCAGCATAATGTACTTGACATAATCTGAGAATTGCTTGATCAGAAATTGATTGTAGTACAGAAGCTTACCGTTGGATACTGAAAGTATGTGCAGCTTAAAACGATCTACATAAATATAAAGCGGATTCTCGTTGGCTTTTGCATATTCCAAAACACCTTCAATCAATGCTGCGGATTGATGTACCAGTGTTAACCGTGTATTGGCATAGATGCTGTTGAGCCAGGTATTCAATTCTTTCTGAACAGCAAATACGGTAACGGCATCGCTGCGCTGGTTCTGGCAAACCAGAATGTCTTCCTTTTCGGGATCTAGTTGTGCGTTGAAACGAAGATATTCGGCTGCGGCTTCGGGTAAGAAAAGCGAAGCCGGTACCTGTGCAAACTTGGTATTCTTAACTGAGATTCGAACTTCGCTCCAGAAACCTGCATGTAAAACCGGATGCGAGTCGAACAGTTGCTGGTATTGATTAATCAATTCGCTATGCGAATTGGAATCGCCCAACACATAATCTTCAAAGAATATCAGCCGCGAATCTTCTGCGTCAACAATAGCTACTTGTAAATCGCGCACGCCAAACTGAACCAAGAGTGTGTATTGATGAAGTTTTTCTTCATCAAACCGATCGTCTTTGATCTTCTTTATTAGCTTAAAGCCTTGTGCGGTAGCTTGCAAAGCAAAAGGTTATTCCCAGTTACCTGAAGTAGACACATCTAAACGCGAACCGAAGTGCAAAGGCTTACGGTTTTTAGCTTCGTTGCTTTCTTTTCGGGCTGGATTAACGGGCTTGGGGTCCTTCACTTCAATAACCTGAACTTTAATACCACCACGCTCTACCACGCCTACAAAAACTTCGAACTTACCGCCTTCGTTTCCGGGTACATTACCCAATGTAGCAAGATCAATGTTTGCATCAAATACATCGTCTGACATGGTTATAAGGGGCTGACCTTTTTTAAGGGCATCGCCTACTTTAAGATCTTCCAGTTTGGTGATAACACCTTGGTCAACCAATTGCGGCTCGTTTACCTTTTCGCCTACTTTAATCTGGTAGGTACGCTGGCTTTTAACCACACGGTCACCCTCTTTTACTTTAAAGCCCATGAAGATTCCATCTTCAGAGGCACCTACGGTATAAGATTTCTTAAAGATTTTATCTCTGGCCGAAACAAACCCGAGGGTGTCAATTATTACGGTAACTTCTTCCTGTCCGTAAGCCAATTGTTTAATTTCTTCCCTGCGCTGAATGATAGGAACCTGACCCGTGCGGATAAAATTGGCCAATGAGTCCCAATTAGCAGTGTAGCGTTTATTTACGCTTTGATACACAATTTGAGCCTCGCGAATGAATTTAAGTTTTTCAATTACAGCGGCTTCGGTAGTGGAAATAGATTCGCGCTCCTCTATGGTGCCTTCTACGCTCCGGTACAACAACCAGGCTAAGTAAAGGCTAAGAATCAGGAGTACGCCAGTCAGGATTTTAGTTAAGTTCATTGGTTACAGGTTTAGCTTGCAATTATAAATATTTTATGCCGTTTAAAACAACCAATTATAACTTAAAATAGCCCCTTAAACGGGCAATTTGAGCGATATCGGCTGCCTCTTTAAAAATGCCGTGCAGGTGGGCCAGCGGGATGCTTCGGATTTGCACATCATCGAAAAAACGAACGTCTTTAATGATCTGCCGGCTTCCCAGTTCGGGGTCTTGCCCGATTACCAGATTTCCGCCCGCTATGCTTACCTGAAAGAACAATTCTACCGCGTGCAACGGCAATTGAATAAACTCACAAGCAAACAAAAAGTCACGAACTTCTATGGTTAACCCGGTTTCTTCTTTGAATTCGCGCACCAGAGCCTTGTGTGCAGTTTCGCCAGTTTGTATACCCCCGCCAGGTGGTGCCCAGAAATGTGGTGTACCTAACCCGGTGTGATTCATTAAAAGTATCTGCTCCTGCTGGATGCAGATGCCACACACCCGCACGCGTAATTTATTTCCAAAGATTTCCTGAACCGGGGTTGTCATAAATTCGTTGTGCTGAAAGTTACGGTTCTTAAAATTTAGTAGCGATTGATTCTAAAATTTTTAAGAATCACTAAAATAAAATCCGATCAGTTTCGGTTTAGAGAGAAACAGGTAATAGCGTGCGTATGATAAAGAGAATATTTCCGATTATGTTGTGGTTGCTGGCAACCGCTGCGCTGGCCCAAGAACCTTCAAACGGCCCTGTAATTACCTGGGAAAAACTAAGCCATGAGTTTGGCGATATTGTTCAGGGCGAAAAAATTGAGCACACCTTTAAATTCAAGAACACCGGTACTGCGGCTCTGGTAATCACCAATGTAGAAGTTACCTGCGGATGTACCGTGCCTAAAGGCTGGCCGCGCGACCCAATAATGCCGGGCGATAAAGGTGAGATTACAGTAGCCTTCAACAGCTCAGGTAAAGTGGGCCGCCAAAATAAAGTGGTCACCATTACTTCAAACTCCATTGGTACTACCAATCAGGTAATGATTGTGGCCAACGTGTTGGATAAAAAACTTTAATCGCGCAAAGCCGAAGCGATAAGGCAACCCCAGCCACCCAGAAAACAAACTCCGCCTAACGGAGTTATCATGCCCAACGAGGAAACATTGGCTATTGCCATAATGAATAGGCTTCCACTAAAGAGAAGTATTCCAACAATCACTAACACACTGGCGACTTTGAGTAATTTGTTCTCCTTCTTTTGCAGCAACAGGGCTATGGCTAACAAAGCAAGGGTGTGATAAAATTGGTACTGAACCGCCAACTCAAAAATCTCCAACCGATTGTTGGCCAGCAATGTTGGTTTTAGTGCGTGCGCGCCAAACGCCCCCAAAGCAACTGCCAGTAAACCCAGCACACCTGCGGCCAGTAAAGTTTGTTTCGAGTTCATATCCATTCAAGAATTTTAATGATAATTGCGCTCTCCAAAAATGGCTGTGCCGATACGAACCAACGTGCTTCCACATGAAAGAGCAATTTTATAATCAGCACTCATGCCCATCGATAACTCAGTCATACTCACATTAGCGGGTAGTGTACTTTGTTTTAGTGTATCAAAAAGTTTTTTGAGTTGACCAAACTCCTCCCGAATCTGATCCTGATTTTGAGTAAAAGTAGCCATGCCCATTAAGCCTACAATTTCTACAGCCGGGTAAGTAGTGGCAAGATCAGTGTTAAGCAAATCAAGCACTTCGGCTTTGTCTAATCCAAACTTGGTTTCTTCGCGGGCAATGTACACTTGCAACAAACATTTTATTTTCCGGTTATGTCTCAGGCCTTGCTTATTAATTTCATCCAAAAGTTTTACCGAATCAACCGAGTGAATAAGGGCTACAAAAGGTGCGATATACTTTACCTTGTTGGTTTGCATGTGGCCAATCATGTGCCATTCAATATCGGCCGGTAGCTCCTGTTGTTTGGCAGCCATTTCCTGGGCTTTGTTTTCGCCAAATATGCGTTGCCCGGCAGCGTAAGCTTCTTGTATTAAACTAACCGGCTGTGTTTTACTTACAGCAATCAATCTGCAATCCGTACCTTGCAGTTCAGCCAAAAGCGTGTTGATATTATTTTTAATAACCATTTAATAATTTCGCGCGTTCTATCGCGTAACTTTTCACTTTACACAAAGGTATGGCCATACTTGGAACGTTGCTCAAAAAGGGCATAAAACTTAGAGAAAACCTTGATCAGGAATATACCTCACCCTTCGAATTACAAAAGCAGGAGTTAAAAGACCTGATGATAACCGCCAGCCAGACTGAGTTTGGAAAATATTACAACTTTCAGGGGCTGCTTACCGAATTCAGAAAAAATCACCACGCATTTTACAACGCCTTTAAAAGTTCGGTGCCCATTCACGATTACAATAAGATTTATAAAGACTGGTGGCACCTCTCTATTAAAGGAGCCAAGAATATTTGCTGGCCGGGTCGCACTAAATATTTCGCGCTAAGCTCGGGCACATCCGAAGCAGCCAGCAAGCATATTCCGGTAACGAAAGAGATGACTAAAGCCATTCAGCGCACCAGCATCCGGCAGATACTCAGCCTTTCGAAATACGATTTACCCTCAGAAGTTTTTGAGTCGGGCATTTTGATGATTGGTGGCAGCACACACCTCAATAAAAAAGGAAGTTATTTTGAAGGCGACTTAAGCGGTATTCAGGCAGCCCGGTTGCCGTTTTGGTTTCAGCATTTTTATAAACCCGGTAAGAAGATTGCATCAAACCGCGTGTGGGATGATAAGCTGAATGAAATTGTGCGCAAAGCCCGCGATTGGGATATTGGAATAATTGTTGGCGTGCCTGCGTGGATTCAGATTCTGCTTGAGAAAATAATTGAGCATCATAAAGTAGATCATATTCACGACATCTGGCCCAACTTATTAATCTATGTACACGGTGGTGTGGCGATGGATCCATACCGGAAAGGTTTTGAAAAATTGCTCGGTCGCCCGATCTATTACATAGAAACGTACCTCGCCTCCGAAGGATTTATTGCTTACCAGGCAATGCCTAAGCGCAAAACCATGCGCCTTGTTTTGAACAATGGTATCTTCTATGAGTTTGTGCCTTTCGATGAAAAAAACTTTTTGCCATCGGGCGAGATTAAACCGGATGCTCAAACCTTGTTGATTGATGAAGTTGAAGAAGGTAAAGAATATGCCATCTTACTTTCTACCTGTGCGGGTGCATGGCGTTACCTGATTGGCGATGTAATTAAATTTGTTTCGTTGGAAGAAAGTGAGATTGTAATCACTGGTCGCACCAAACATTTTTTGAGTTTGTGTGGCGAACACCTTTCGGTGGATAACATGAACAAAGCCATAGAACTGGTTTCGAATGAAATGAATCTGGATATTCCGGAATTTACCGTAGCGGGTATTCCTTACGATTCGCTCTTTGCTCACCATTGGTTTATAGGTACCGATGATAAGGTAGATGCTGAAAAATTGGCTGATCGCATTGATTCCCATCTGAAAGAACTGAACGATGATTACGCAGTGGAACGAAGTGCGGCCTTAAAAAAGGTTTTGGTAACCGTGTTGCCAGTTAATAAATTCTATCAATGGATGGAAACGAAAGGTAAAGTAGGTGGCCAGAATAAATTTCCGCGCGTAATGAAGAGTGGCCAGTTAGAAGAGTGGACTAAATTCATTGCCTGACGGGATGGAGATTCTACTCAACGGACTTAAGATGGGCCTGGTGCTGGCCGTGTTGGTTGGCCCCGTGTTTTTCACCATTATCCAAACCAGCGTGGAGCGCGGATTCTGGAGCGGAGTGCTGGTATCGTTTGGTGTTTCAGTTAGCGATATTTTATTTGTAGCGGTCTGCTACTTCGGATTGGTTCAGTTTATACACGATCCGGAGTTTAAAGTGTACCTGGCTTATGCTGGTGGTGCAATTCTGGTATTGTTTGGATTATACCATGCATTAATAAAAAGTCGCAGGCCATTGCGCGCCTTAAATGCCGCTAATGAAAAAAGTGGTTACCGTTATTTCTTTAAAGGCTTTGTGATTAATGCCCTCAGCCCTATGGTGCCCGTGTTTTGGATAGGTGCTATTAGTGTGGCCTCACTCGACTTTGGCTATACCCAAGGCTATGAATTTCTTTTATTCTTCTGCATTGTGCTGGCTACGGTATTGGCCACCGATTTAATCAAAGCTTACCTGGCCGATAAACTCAGGCGCTTAGTTACACAGCGCCTGATGATGATTCTGAATATTGTAGTAGGAATTTGTTTGTTCGCCTTTGGAATTAAACTCTGGCTAATGGCCGATACTTTTCTTCAATCCTGAAGCAGGTTAGCCATAAAGCTCGACTTCAGAAAAATCCAGAGTGTAAAAAAGATCAGCGCCCAGCGCAAGTAGATGTAATAGAAATCGGAAGTATCCTTGAAGCGGGTTTCTTTAATCTCCGCTTTCTCGTATTCATTAATGCGCTCAAACACCACCTTCAAGGCTTCGTTATCGGTTACACGAAAAAATTGTCCTGAACCAATGCTGGCAATTTTGCGCATGGTTGTTTCATCAATTGTATTTTCAACCATGTTGGGCCGGCCAAAATAATCTTTACCAAAAGGCACCATACCTTCTTTACCTACAATAATAGTGTAGATCTTTATGTTGTAGGCAGCCGCCAATTCCGCAGCCGTTATCGGATCAATGTTACCAGCCGTGTTATCGCCATCGCTAAGCAGAATACAAACTTTTGATTTAGACTCAGACTCGCGCATGCGATTGGTTACCACCGCCATTGCCGAACCTATTGCAGTTCCGCGCGATTCAATCATCTCAAACGAAATATCATTGAGGTAGGCATTTAGTAAATCGTAGTCGGTAGTAAGGGGAGCAAGCGAAAAAGCATCGCCCGAAAACACCACAATGCCGATGCGGTCTTGAATACGACCACCAATAAAATCGCGGGCTACATTCTTGGCGGCTTCCAATCGGTTTGGTGTAAAATCTTCAATCTGCATGGATTGCGAGATATCCACCGCTAACATAATGTCAATCCCTTCCGACCATTGTTCTACTTTTTCGTTGGTGCGTTGCGGGCGCGCTAATGCAACCAGAATTAAAATCAACGCAAGTGCAAAAATGCTTTCGGGTAAAAAGCGCAACCATGTAACGGGCGAAGTTGTTAAATCACTTTTTACCAAGGCTACCGGAAGTTTTTGGTTAAAGTAATAACGCACCAGCCAGCGTGTAATAAATAAAAAAGGTACTGCCGCAAGCAGGTAAAGAAAAATCTGATTCTCCCAGGTGTAGGCACGCCAGGTGGCAGGCAGAAACCAATCAATCGAATACCAGGGGGCCGTTACTTCATCCATGTTTTACTTCGTGTAACTTTTGATTGAATCGGTTTACCGTAAACTCTTTTAGCTGATCGAATGCTGAAAAACTTTCAGGTTGCTGCCGTGCATAAATCATTCGGTCAACCGCTTGCAGCGCCTGGGTAAGTTCACCTTTTTCAAGTTCGCGTATTTCTTTGGAGGTGTATTTGGTGTACGGCTTTGAAGAAAGTTCTTCCATATATTTTTTCCAGAGTGTAATAGAACCTTCGGCAACATCCGGATGAAAAGTTTGATTCAGCTTTTGTATAGATTGATCAAAAGCAGAAAGGAATGACGTATGTTTCTTCAATAGTCGTTTCAAAGCATAATGTCTACGAATTCTTTTCCCGAAAATTATCCACCCCACAATGGCCGCAACCAGAAGCACTCCACCAATAATCAGCAAAACCGGATAGTTTAAAATCCAACTTACCTTATTATAAGCAGTATTGGTTTTTAACGGAAGTTGATTGATTGCAAGCGAATCGGGAATGGGCCCAACCAGCGCACTAAAAAATACCGTGTCCGGATCAGTAAAGTAAACAAGGGAGTCGCGCTTTTGAACCTGAAAAACGGGCAAGCTTAATGTTTGCAACGAATCTATTTCAAAACTTACCAGCGTGTACACCACACTATCATAACTCAGGTTGTTTTGTGTTTTGGTGGGAACAAATTTTTTGGATTGAAACTCAAACGGTGCAAAGCTGAAAGTAGAATCCGGAAAAAGCACCTGATATTGACTGGGATATTGCGCTACAACCGTATAGCGAATGGGTAATCCAATGCGAACGGTATCGCCATCAAAGCGTGCATGTACTTTAACTTTCTGCGCGTAAGCAGCCTGAACCAAAAACAAAAAAAGTATAAATAAATACCTACGCACTCTTTACCGATTTATTTCTAACCTTAAATAAACGCAACAACTTGGGTACATATTCTTCTTCGGTTGAAACAGAAAGAAAATTAACCTGATGTTTTTTGCTGAAACTGATCAATGCCTGCTTTCGTTCGAAATGATGATCAATCATCTTGGTGCGGAAATCACCAAAAGAAGAATTTACCCAAATGGTTTTCTTCGATTCTTTATCCAACACGGGTATGGTTCCCAATCGGGGTAATTGTGTTTCGCGCTTGTCGCTGATCTGAATCATTACCAGATCGTGCTTGCGCGCCAGCGATTTTAAATGATGTTCGTAACCTTCGTCAATAAAATCTGAAATCAGAATAATTACACTTCTGCGTTTAATGGAGTTAAGCGCAAACGTAATGGCCCGGTTCAGATTGGTTTTGGGCGAAACAGGTTTAAGTCTTTCCAGGCTGGCAATTATCTCGTATGCCTGCGCCATACCTTTCTTGGGCTTCAGAAATTTTTCGCGGGTATCCGAGTAGCAAATCAATCCCACCTGACTGCTTTCTTTTGTGCCCGATAATGCAAGTACACCACAAATCTCAGTGGCAATATCAAACTTGGTGCGCCCCGGTGTACCAATAAACTGCGAGGCACTTACATCCAGGATAAAGTAAATGGTCTGTTCTTTTTCTTCGCGGAAAGTCTTTACAAAAGTGCCATGCCCTTTGGCGGATACGTTCCAATCAATCGTGCGAATGTCATCGCCATATTGATAGGGCCGCACATCATCAAACTCCAACCCCGTGCCTTTAAAAATAGAGCGAAAGTCGCCCTGCATCTGGCTGTTGATGGCCTTTCGGATTTGGATTTCATACTTGCGTAGTTTTTTCAGCAGCGCTTTCACTCCGGCACGTTATTAGCAGGCTCAAAAATAAGAATTATGACTAATTTCGCAGCCTGTTTCAGACAAGGTTAC
>Ga0075163_10003432_pt1 | contig 21287 bp, 23 predicted proteins | sample JI1023141ADNA_FD_71478 | JGI IMG/M metagenome (GOLD analysis project Ga0075163, IMG submission 71478) | Wastewater effluent complex algal communities from Wisconsin, to seasonally profile nutrient transformation and Carbon sequestration -... | ecosystem: Engineered > WWTP > Effluent > Algae... | reverse complement strand
CCTGCGGGCGATGTTCGAGGGCGTGCTGGCCGAACTGCGCCTCGCCTTCCTGCGGCTGACCGATTCCCGGGGCCTGCACGAGCCCTACCTGCAGCGCAATGCCGACATCGTGGGCCTGCTGCGTGCCGGCGATCTCGCCGCCGCCCGCCGCGAGATGCACGCCTATCTCGCCAGTGCCGAGCAGCAGGTCCTTGCCGTCGTCGTGGCGGCCTGAAGCTCGCCCGGGGTAATGGCTAGCCTGCCGCCTGAGCGAGCGGATGGAGGCGGTGGTCTTCCTTGCCCAGCGAGATCTATGCCGAGGAGCTGGCGTATGTCGGCGCCAACTCTTGCGACGCCATCAAGGTCTAGGTCGGCTTGATGGCGCTGCGGCCAAGGGCGCAATCCGAATATCAAGATAAAGCGGGTCTCGCGATCCTTCGACGACCTGACCAAGACGCTGCGTCAGGCGCTCACCGGCAATGACGCGCCCGATGTCGTGCAGGCCAACAACACGCGCTCGCAGATGGGCGAGTTCGTCAAGGCCCAACAGCTCGTGAACCTCGATCCGTATGCCGCGGCATACGGGTGGAAGGATCGCTACCCGGCCTCGGTCCAGGCCGTGGTGTCCTATTCGCCGGACGGCAAGACCTTCGGCAAGGGCAGCCTCTTCGGGCTGCCGCAGGTCGGTGAGGTCGTCGGGATCTATTACAACGCGGCCAAGCTGAAGCAGCTCGGCTTGCAGCCCCCCACGACCTGGGACGAGTTCGAGGCCGCGCTCGCGGCGGCCAAGGGCAAGGGCGAAAACCCGCTCGTGCTGGGCAATCTCGACAAGTGGCCGGCCGTCCACGTCTTCGGTGTGCTGCAGGCCGCTATACCGACGCGGCCGCGATCCGCACCCTCGGCTATGGCCAGCCCGGCGGGGACTGGAAGGCCGCGGGGAATGTCGAGGCCGGCAAGAAGTTCGTCGAGTGGGTCGACAAGGGCTATTTCACAAAGGGCTTCAATGGCGAGGGTTACGACCCGGCCTGGCAGAGCTTCAGCAAGGGCAACGGTCTCTTCCTCATCGCCGGCTCCTGGCTGCAGGCCGACCTCGCCTCGGCGATGGGCGCGGACGTGAAGTTCATGCTGCCCCCGCCGGCGCAGGCCGGTGGCACGCCCGTGACGACCGGCGGCTCCGGCCTGCCCTTCGCCATCACGACGAAGTCGAAGAACCCCGACGCGGCCGCCGCCTATATCAACTTCATCACCTCCGACGAGGCGATGAAAACCCTTGCGGAGACTGGGAATATGCCGGTCGTGGACACGGCGAAGTACAAAGCGTCCGACGCCCTCGGCGATGACATCTTCAAGGCCTTCGGCGAGGTCAGCCAGAAGGACGGGCTCGTCCCCTATCTCGACTGGGCGACCCCGACCATGGGCGACACCATCGGTGCCGCGCTGCAGGACATGCTCGCCAAGCAGCAGACTCCCGAGCAGGCCATGACCACGATCGGCGAGGACTACGACGCCTTCACGGGCAAGTGAGGGCGATCCGCGCTTCCCGAGGGGACGCGCCGGCGGTCCGCCAGAGCGGGCCGCCGGGCGAACCCCGGGCGATCGGCTGGCTGTATGTGCTGCCGGCCTTCGCCGTCTATGGCGCCTTTGCCCTCTATCCGCTGATCCGTGCGGTCTGGCTGTCGCTCTATGACTGGGACGGGCTGACCGTCGGCACCTGGGTGGGTCTCGACAACTATGTCCACGTCCTCGGCGACGAGCGACTGCGCGCGTCCTTCGGTCATGCGCTCGTGCTGATGATCTTCTTCGCCGTCCTGCCGCTGGTCATCGGGCTCGCTCTCGCGGCGATCCTCAATCGCGCCCAGGTGCGCGGGCTCGGCTTCTTCCGGACGGTGGTCTTCTTGCCGCAGGTCGTCGCGATGGTCGTCATCGCCGTCGCCTGGCGGCGGATCTTTGCCCCGGACGGAGGCCTCAACTCCCTGCTCGAGGCGACCGGACTCGGTGGGCTGACGCGCGGCTGGCTCGGCGACTACACCTTCGCCCTGCCGGCGGTCGGCGTCGTCGGGACGTGGTTCGAGACCGGACTGGTGACAGTGCTGCTCCTCGCCGGGATGAGCCGGATCCCCAAGGAGCTGTATGAAGCGGCGCGCCTCGACGGGGCGCGGCTCGCGAGTTCTTCGCCGTCACCCTGCCCTCGGTGCGCGGCGAGATCGCCGTTGCGCTGACCCTGACCGTGATCGCCGCGCTGAAGACCTTCGACCTGATCTATATGACGACCAAGGGCGGGCCGGGCCACAAGACGACCGTGCCGTCATACGAGGTCTACCGCCAAGGCGTCGACCTCGGTCACGTCGGGCTCGCGAGCACGATCGGCGTGGTCCTCACCGCCGTCATCTTCGCGATCTCCCTCGTCATCACCCGCATCGGGGACCGCGCATGAGGGTCTCCACCGCCGAGCGCTCGATGAATTACGTCGTCCTGCTCCTCTTCGCCGCGTTCGCGCTCGCGCCCTTCGTCGTCATCGTCACCGGCGCGCTGCAGCCGGATGCCGAGGCTCCCGGCGGCCTCGCGAATCTCCGTGAGGCGTGGCGGATCGGGCACTTCGGGAGCTATGTGCGCAATTCGGCGATGGTTTCGCTCTTCGTCGTCAGCGTCAGCACGGTGCTGTCCATCCTTGCCGGATATGCCTTGGGGGCCATGCGTTTTCGCGGCGCCACGCCCGTCTTCTATCTCATGCTCCTCGGGATCATGATGCCCGCCGAGGCCATCGTCATCTCGCTCTTCTACGACCTGCGGGCGCTGCACCTCACAGACACCTTCTGGGCGATCGTCATGCCGCAGGTCGCGCAATCGGTCGCCTTCGGCACCTTCTGGCTGCGCAGCTTCTTCCGCACCAGCAGCCGATCGCTCATCGAGGCCGCCCGCCTAGACGGCGCCGGCCACTGGCGCGTCCTGTGGCAGGTCCTCGTGCCGCTCGCCCGGCCGGCGATCCTGACCCTGGTCATCTTGAGCTTCCTGTGGACGTGGAACGAATTCCTCATCCCCCTCGTTCTGGCGCCGACCAATGAGGCGATCCGCACCGCACCGCTGGGGCTGAGCTTCTTCAGCGGCCAGTACACCCAGGGCTTCGCCCTCCTCGCCGCCGGCTCGGTCATCATCGCCGCCCCGATCGTGGTGCTCTATCTCTTCCTACAGCGGCACGTCATCGCCGGCATGCTGGAGGGGGCCGTCAAGGACTGACTCACCCCTCCGGTGCAGGTCAGCCCCGGGGTTGGTGGTGGGTGGACGGTTTTCCGAGCTTGGCCCCGGCACGGCACAGTAGTTACCGCTTGGTAGGCCCGCGTGCGTACTGCCATCCATCGGTTCCTCTGCCCCCCGAGAGATGCCCATGCCGTCCCCTGCTCGTTCCCGTATGCCTGCGCGCGGTCGCCTCCCCCTGGCCGCCGCCGTCGTCGCGGCGCACGTGCTCGCCGTCTCGGGCGCGGCGTCGGCTCGCCAGCTCGCGGACGACGTGCCGGGACGCAGCCCGGCGAGTTCCGCGCGCGCCGGCGACACCAAGGCACCGACGGCCCCGACGAACCTCAAAGCCGTCACCGCGACGGCGAATGTCACCCTGACGTGGACCGCGAGCACGGACAACGTCGGTGTTGCGGCGTATGTCGTCACCGTCGGCTCCAAGCGCGTCCGCGTCACCTCGCCGAAAGCCGGCGTCGCCGGGTTGAGCCCGCTCACGACATACGCCGTGAGCGTCAAGGCCGTCGACAAGGCCGGCAACTATTCCATCGCCGCCAAGCTGTCGGTCACGACCAAGGCCGACACCGCCGCCCCGACGGCGCCCGCGTCGCCCGTCGCCGCCCCCACCTCCTCGGGCGCGAACATCACGTGGAAGGCGGGCACCGACAATGTCGGCGTCCACCACTACCGCGTCACCGTCGACGGGACCGCACAGGATGTCACGACGACCTCGGCGACGGTGACCTCGCTGGCGCCCTCGACGGCATACACCGGCTCGGTCATGGCCGTTGATGCCACCGGGAACACTTCTGCCGCAACGAATTTCAGCTTCACCACGACCAAGCCGTCCGACACCACCGCGCCCACCGTGCCCACCGGGCTGGTCGTCGCCCCGGACGCCACCTCGGCCGTCGCCACCTGGTCGCCGAGCACCGACCATGTCGCCGTCACCGGCTACACGGTGGTGCTCAAGCGCGGCACGACCATCCTGTCGCGCGAGACCGTCACCGACACCACCAAGACCTTCACCGGGCTGACGACGGGGCTGTCCTATTCCGTCCTCGTGCGCACCTATTGGACCAGTGCAGGGAACACCTGGAACGGCTCGGGCGCAGTGCCCGCCGCGACCCAGACGTTCGATCCCACTGGCTGTTGAGACCCCCTCCCGGGCGCGCGCGGCCGCGGCGCCCGGGAGGCCGGCATACCGCGGCCGCCCGTATGCCGTGACCCACCCGCTCCGTGGCCGGCCCGGGACCACGAGACTGGTCCCGTGAATGGATGGAGTCAGCGGCGCCGGCTCACCGTGGTGCTGCTGCTGAATCTCGCGCTCATCGGTGGCTTGCTGATCGCCGGGCGCGTGAGCGGCGCGGTGAGCCTCTTGGCCGCCGCCGGCGATACCGCCGCCGACTCGGTGGCCCTGCTGCTGGGACTGGTTGCGGTCACCGTCCGAGACCGCCCCGGCGCCGACCCTGCCCGGTCGCGCGCGACGACGATCGTGGCCCTGGTCAATGGCGTGCTGCTCCTGGTCGTCACCGCGATCATTTTCGCCGAGGCCGTGCACCGCCTGCGCCATGGGTCGTATGCCCGTGCTGGGACTGCCCATGCTGCTCGCCGCGGTCGTGACGTGCGTCGTGCTGCTGCTCGGCGCGGTGGTGCTCGGACGCGATGGCGGTCGCGAGGATGTGCACATGCGCTCGGTGCTGATCGACACCCTCGCCGATGCCACAGCGGCAGGGGCGGTCGCGGTCGCCGGCGGGATCATCGCGGCGACGGGGCGTTTCCATTGGCTCGACCCGGCCCTCGCCCTGCTCGTCGGTGGGCTCGTCGTCGTGGCGGCGCTGCACCTGCTGCGTGACGGACTGCGCCAATTGCGCGGGGAGAGAGTGGATTTCGACCTCGATTGAGATCTTGCCCCGACGTCAGGTGGTGATGGCGACCGCTCCCATGGCGAGAACGAAGATCCAGGCTGTCGACAGGGCGCCGAGAGCAAGCGGCCGCCCGCCGAGCTTGCGCAGCACCGAGGCCTTGACGCCGGTGCCGAGGGCGAACATCGCCGCGGCAAGGAGAACGGTCTGCAGCATCCGCGCGGCCGAGATCACGCCATCGTCGAGCGGCACGGCGGTGCGCACGACGGCAGCGGCGAGGAAGCCGGCGACGAAGAGCGGCACGAGTGGCGGATTCGACGTCGTCGCCGCGGCTGCAAGCCGATGCCGGCGGCGCGCACCGATCACCATGATCATCGGCGCGAGCATGGCCACGCGGGCGAGTTTCACCGTCACCGCGGCGGCCAGGGCCGCGTGGCCGATGATGCCTCCGGCGGCGACGACCTGGGCAACCTCGTGGACCGCACCCCCGATGACGAGTCCCTGCCGGCGCGTGCTGAGGTCGAGTAGCCCGGTCAGCGCCGGGCCGAGAGCGATCATCGCCGTGCCGAAGAGGACGACGAGCGCGATGGCCGAGGCGACATCGTCCTCGTCCGCTTCGACCACAGCGTCGACTGCCGCCACCGCGACCGCCCCGCAGATGGAGAAGCCGGCAACGACGAGCAGGCGCTGCATCGGTGGCACGCCGAGCGCGCGTCCGGCCATCAGAGTGCCGGCGAAGCCGAAAGCCACGATCAGGGCGACGGCCACGACCATACGGACGCCGAGCGCGGCGATATCGGCGAGGACGAGTTGCAGTCCGAGCAGCACGATTCCCATGCGCAGCAAGCGTTTCGAGGCCACCGCAAGCCCCGGGGAGAGCCGATCCGGGAGCGGGCGGATGTTGGTTGCCAGGATGCCGAGCACGATCGCGACGAGTAACGGACTGACCGCCGGCGCCACGCGAGCGACGAGCAGCGCCATCGTGGCGGCGAGAAGGCTCAGCACCAAGCCGGGCCAGTTGTCGCGTCTCATGATCGCCCGGAAGCCTAGCGGGCATACCACTCCAAAGAGGGTGGGGGCCAAGGGCATCCGGACCCGGCCGACAGCCTAGGCTCCGGATAGCGAGCCCGGCCCCGGATCGACATCCCGATGTGGGCCCGCCCGGGACCCGACACGAGAGGAACCCATGTCTCAGGACGCCATCGTCATGCTCAAGGCCGACCACAAGGAGGTCGCCAAGCTCTTCGCCGAATTCGAGAAGAAGGCCACGACCCCGGCGCGCAAGCGCAAGATCGTCACCGAGGTGCTGAGCAAGCTCACCGTGCACACCTATCTCGAGAACGAGGTCATGTATCCCGAGGTGCGCCGGCTCGTGCCGGACATCGAGGACGACATCCTCGAGTCGTATGAAGAGCACCACGTCGTCGACCTGCTCGCCGTCGAGCTCGAGGCGATGGACGACACGGACGAGCGCTATTTCCCCAAGTTCACCGTGCTGATGGAGAACGTCCGCCATCACGTGAAGGAGGAGGAGGACGAGTGGTTCCCGAAGGTCCGCGATGCCTTGTCGCGCACCGACCTTCGCGAGATCGGCACGCGGATGGCCGAGCTGCGCCCTACGGCCCCGACCAAGCCGGAGCAGCCCGGCGCTCTCAAGAAGATGATCGACGCGGTCGTCAGCTGACCCCACCGGCGGCCGCCGGCGAGCGTTCGGTGGAACGCACGCCGAACGGCCGCCATATCGTCGTGGGCGGACGGCGTTGGCGGGCAACGGATCCCGGCATCCCCGAAAAACTTCGGGCCGAGCTCGTCGCCGGATTGATGCACGCCCGCCGCGCCGTGCGCACCCATGCCGCCGATGCGCGGCCGTGGGTTCAGGACGCCAAGGTCGCCCTGGGTGAGCGCGGCGACCCGTGGTGGGAGCCGACCGACGACGGCCGGTCGACTCGCCTCGCCGCGGCCATTCGCACGATCCTGCGCGGCCGGCCGACCGGATCGATGTGCCCGAGCGAGGCAGCGCGCATCGCCGGCGGCGAGTCCTGGCGCGCGCTGATGCCGCTCGTTCGTGAGAGGCTCGTTCGTGAGATCGCCCGGGCCATGCACGACGCCGGCGAGATCCGGATCCAGCAGGGTGGGCTCGACGTCCCGCCGGGGGTGTCCGGCCCCATCCGGCTCGCTCCCGGCCCGCGTTGCGGAGCTGGCATACCCCTCGGTGAGGCGCCGGCATACGCCTGATCGGAGACCGCCGGCCCAATGTCCGAGACGCGAAGAACCCCGGGCGACCCACGCGGGTCGCCGGGGTTCTTCGTGCAGCCAGGAGGCGGGTTACTTCGCCTGCTGCTGCACCGTCTCGGCGGAGTCCTTGGCGCTCGCCTTGACCTGCGCGGCGGCGTCCTGGCCCTCGGACTTGACCTTCTCGACGCTCTCCTGAGCGCTGTCCTTCAGCGCGGCGGCAGCTTCCTGGGCGGGCGCCTTGAGGTTCTCGGCGACATCCTGGGCCGCCGACTTGACCTCGTCCAGAAGGGGCTGGCCCTTGTCCTCGATGACGTCCTTGGCGCGATCGGTCAGTTCCTGCTCCCGCTGAGAAGCGGGCAGCAGCGAGCCGAGCAGCCAGCCAGCGCCCAGGGCGACGAGACCGGCGGCCAGCGGATTGCCCTGGGCCTTGCGCTTGGCAGCGGCCGGAGCATTCTCGACCGAGGACTTGGCCGAACCGGCGAGCTCGCCGACCTTGTCGCCGGCGTCGCCGAATTTCGCGGCGACACCGTCATTGCCATAGTCGTCGTCGCTGCCCATGACCTTCTCCTTCAGGCCCTGACCGACGCCCATGACCTTGTCCTGGACCTTCTCGACCTGTCGCTTGGCGACGGCACCGGGGTCGACGGCCTCGCCGAGGGCGTTGACATTCTGACTCAGGTTCTCGCGGGTGCGCTCGATGTCACGGCGCAGCTCGTCGGGGTCGTTGCTCATGTCCGTATTGCTCATCGGTGGTCCTCATTTCCCTTCAGCGCATCCGGGACCTTCTTGGCGGTCTCGACGGTGCGCGGCAAGCCATTGACATTCTTGAGTTCGGAGCGACCCTTCATCGCGAGAGCTCCGGCGATCGCCGCCCAGAGCAGGCCGACGATGAACGCCGCCCACCCGAAGCGATGCATCCAGGTGCCGAGGGCCCACCACAGAGCCAGCGACATGAAGATGAGCGCGAGGTGTCCGGCCACGCCGGCACCGGCGAGCATGCCCGCACCCTTGCCGGCGTTCTGCGCGGACTGGCGAACCTCGGCCTTGGCCAGCGCCACCTCCTGCTGCATCAGCGTGGAGATGTCACCGGCCACGGCGCTGAGAATCGCCCCGATCGAGCCGACCTCGCCCTTGTCGTAGGTGTCGTGCGCGCCTTCGATCTGCTCCGCGGGGCGCACCTCGCCCGGGGCGGCGGGCCGTCGCAGGTCCGGGGCGCTCCCCGCGGGCCCGTCGAGCGCGCTCGCTCCGTGTTCGACAGGCGAACTCATCCGCGCCGCTCCATGCCGGCCGGATTGGTCGTCGCCGCCGGGGTCTCGCTACGAGGGGACGTCGTCGGCGTGCCCGTCGGTGCCGTGGTGCGTCGCGGGCCGTCGGCTGCGGTGCCGCTGGTGGTCGCCGGCCCGGGCGAGACGCCCGCTGCTGGGGACGCCGACGCGGGGGTGGTCGACGCCTGCCCGCCGCCGTATGCCGGCGCGGCGCTCGGCACGTGGGTGGTGGGGACCTCGTGGCGCGGCAAGGCCGCGGCGGGGCGCGGCTGTCCGTATGCGGTCGGCGAGCCATCGTTCGACGCCTGGGCCTGGAGGCTGCGGGTCACGCGGCCACCGACGAAACCGAGCAGCGCGGCGCCGGCCAGGAAGGTGCCGGGGTTGCGACGGGCATACCGTTTGATGTCGTCGAGCAGATCCGCCGGCTCTCGGTTCTCGAGCCAGCCGGCGATCTGCTCGACGTGACCCGATGCCTGGTTGACCAAGCCGGCGGCCATGCCCGTGTCGGCCGAGCGGCCCATCTGGCCGAGTTCGCCGGATAAGGCGCGCAGGAGTTCGGCGGCGCGCTGCTGCTGCGTCGATGCCTGCGCCGTCACCTCGCCGCGCGCCTGGTGGAAGAGGTCCTGAGCGTGATTCTTCGCCTCGGTGGCGACTTGCTGTGCCTCGTCCTTCGCGGTGGCGGCGACGGCCTTACCGCTCTCGCCTGCGTCTTGCGCGACGCTCTTGGCCTCATTCGCCGCCGCGGCGGCCGTCGAGTCGCCGGATGCCGTCCGCTGCACAGGTGCTGCGGGCGTCGTGGACTTCGCCGGAGGCGTCGCGGGCTGCGTGGGCGGCGGTGTCGCCGGGGCGCCGGCGAGCGGGTCGCCCGAGGTGGGGATATTGGACAGCGGATCGGACATCGTGATCCCTCTCTGGGTGTGATCAGGGTCCTGGGCGGCCGAGGCAGCATTCACCGACCCACGGCCGGCCCATCTCGGACAACGCTAGGTTCGCCGCCAACCTCATGGCGGCTTAGCGGCCGCCTCTCAAGATGCCTGCGAGAATTACACCCTTGCGTGCACACCTCTAGGGGTGGACCGACGGCGCATCATCTGGCCCCGACGTCACCCGCGTGGGACGTGGTGTGCCGCTCGCGTCCATCCGCCAGGTGATCAGGCCCGACGCCTCGAAGGCATCCAGCCACCCGCGCATCGGCCAGCGACCCCACCGGCGATGGACGATCTGGGCATTGCGCACGATGTCGTCGAGATGCTCGATCGGCGGGGTCGAGACCGGGTGCCACTGGTGATAGGCGTGGGCCCCGCCGACCCAGGCCAGGCCCACGCCCGCCGCCTTCGCCCGCCACGCGAAATCGGTGTCCTCGCCGCCATATCCGGTGAACTCCTCGCAAAAACCGCCGATCCGGTCCCACGTCGCCGGTGTCAGAGCGAAGCTGAGCGACCAGAAGAGGTCGTGCACGCCGTCGCGCTCGAGATCGCCGGCCTCGGGCGCCGGGCGGGCCGGATGCGGCGCCGTCGCCGCAGCCAGCGCTTCCGGGGTCTCCGGCAGCAGCCCTTGTGGCAAATAGGTCACGGGACCACAGAGCAGGTCCTCCGGAGCCCGACGGCCGGCCTCGGCATATCGCGTGATCAAGCCGGGACCCGGCAGGCAATCGACATCGAGGATGACGAGGAGCTCCGGCTCGCCGCCGAGTTGCCGGGCCGTGCGCACTCCGAGATTGCGGGCCGCCGCGAGCGGCAAGCCGTCCGGAGTCACCGGGATCTCGACGACATGCGCATGCGGGTCGAGGCGGAGGAGGCCGGCAATTGCGTTGTCCCCCATGGCAATCACCACATAAGGGACCTCCGGCGCCACCGTGCGAAGCATCCGCCATTGACGCAGTAGGTGCTCATGACGCCCATGGACGAGCGTGATGACGACCTCAGCCATGTGCGACGTCCAGGATGATGTCGGCGGCGCGGCTGGCCGCTCCCTCCGTATGCCAGTCCGTCCACCGACGTGGCATCGTCGTCGCGCGCCGGACCAGGGCGGCCCAGTCGGCGTCGGCTAGGGAAGAGGCATCGTCGATGCCGGTGCACCAGCCCCCCGCCGCCAGGCCACGCACCATCCAACGTTGCTCGTCGAAGGGTCGCGGCATGGCGACGACGATCGACGGCGCATCGGCCGCCGCGAGATCGGCGACGGCGTTCTGGCCGGCATGGCTGATCACCACGTCCGCTCCCCGAAGCAGGTCCTCGGGATCGTCGAGCCAGTGCTCTCCGCCGAGCGTGTGCCATGTGAGCGCGGGAACGGCGCATGAAATGCGCTGCGGCAGTGTGGGATCGGGCCACCCATCGCCGCCGGCGAGAAGCACGCCGTAGGGGGACGCGGGGCTGGGCCGTTCTGCCCGTGAACGCGTCGTGAAAGCGCTGATGCCCCCGACGGCGACGACCTTCTCCCGCCAGCGGCCAACGTGCGGTCCCGCATCGAAGCCGTCCGGCCAGGGCGCGAGGATCACCTCGGCGAGGTCGTATGCCAGTGCGTGCGGCCGGTCGGTGCGGTCGCCCGGTTGGGTGACGACGACGACAGGCACGCCGAGCAGCCGCACGAGCGCGGCCACCTCGACCGACACATCGACGACGACGACGTCGAGACGTTCCTCGGCGACCCACCGGGCGATCAACTGGCTACGCTCGCGCATTCCGTTGTGCCGCAACGGAGCCCAGTGCAGCGCTCCTCGAGCCGTGGAGTCGCCCTGCGCGGGCGGCTCGTCGTCGCGCGGCAGGGACAGATCGACCACGCCCGAGGATCCTGCGACGCTCACCGCCGCACCGCGCTCCCGCACCGCCTGCGCGATGGACGCCGCACGACGGCCGTGGCCGGACCCGGAGTGATGGACATAGATGCCGACTCTCACGCGGCACCCGCCAGGACCCGGGCGAAGAACTGCTCATACCGCGTGATCGACGACTCGAGATCGTGAACTCGGCGCGCCCACCGAGCGACCTGCGTCCGGTCGAGATCCGCTGCCTGAGCAACCGCGGCGGCCAGGCCCGTCGCCACGGACTCGTCGTCACCGGGAGGGACAAGGACACCGCCGCCGGGGCCGACCACCTCCCTCAGCCCGCCACGGGCAACGGCGACGACCGGTGTCCCGCGCACCATCGCCTCCGCCGCGACGAGGCCGAAGGGCTCGTCCCACCGCGGCGTCACCAGGCAGGCGGCACTGTCGTCGAGAACGGGCCCGATCTGCTCGGTCGGGAGATGCCCGAGCAGCTGCGCATCAGCACCGAGCAGCGGCCGGATAACCCCATCCGCATACGCCTCGTCGCTCACCGGGCCGATGATCCGCAGCCGGCGACCCGCGATCCGGGCCGCGGCGATGGCCAGATCCAGGCCCTTCTCCGGGGTGACGCGTCCGACCCAGACGAGGTCGTCACCGCCCGGTCCCGGCGAGTCCTGCGGCACGACAACGCCATTGGGGATGATCTCCGGCTCCCGAGGCAGGCAGGTCCAGTCGCGCGCCGCCGCCCGGCTCACGCAGACATAGCGCGCCCGATCGTCGGCCAGAGCGACACCCAACTCCATCCACGGGAACGGCGGCGTATGCAGAGTCGTCACCACCGGAACGCGCAGGGCCGGGCTCATCGACAGCGGAAGGTGATGCAGGCTCTGGTTGTGGACCAGGTCGATGTCCTGGTCGCGCAGCACCTGGGTCATGGCGGCGGTGAAGGCGGCGTGGTCGCGAAGGAACTCCGGCTCCGGCAGGTGCGGGTCCAGCGCGCTGACTTCCGACAGTGGCGGCAACCGCGGATAGGCATGCAGCTCGTCGGCGAGATCCGGATCGGATCCCGCGGCCGCGAAGAGGACGACCTGATGTCCACGCTCACGGAGTCCTCGTGCCAAGAGGGCGGTCTGCGATTCCTGGCCCCCCGGCCACGGCTGCCGGAGTGGGTGGCGCGAGGTCGCCAGCACGGCGAGTCTCATGGTGCGGTCACCGGCGGCGCACCACCGGTCACGGCTGCGGCCAGGCCCGCGAGATAGTCCGCGAAACCGCCCTCGCAGCGTCCGGTCAGCCGTCCCGAGGAGGAGACGCGGGTGCGGTCGGTGGCGATCCACCGGTCGGTCCTGCGCCGGATCGCCTCGACCAGGGCGACGTCCTCGTCCCGGCGGGTGTGCGGGAAGCCGCCGGTCGCCAGATAGGTGCTCGCGCGCATGCCGAGGTTGGCACCGTGGACATAGCCGTGTCCTTCGCGCAGGTCATGCCGGTCGTGCCACCGGCGCAGCACCAGGCGGTCGGCGACATCGCGTGGTTCGACGCTGCCGATCACGGCATCGGTCCCCGCCTCGGCGAACTCGACCTGAGTGCTCAGCCAGTGCGGTGGCACGATGCTGTCCGCGTCCGTTCCGGCCAGCCACAGCTGCGCCGGCACGACGCCCGCACGCCGCGCCCTGGCCAGCGCTCGCAGCACGCCGTGTGCGCGCGCTCCTCCGACGTTGCCGTGGTCGGATCGCACCGGCACCAGGCCGTGATCGCGCACGAGCCGCTCTGTGGCATCGGTGCAGCGATCGGCCACCACGATCAGGTCGGTGTCGATCTCCGGTCGACGCCCCCAGAGTTCGCGGCGGGCGGTCAGGAGCCCGTCGAGGCAGGAGGAGATCAGCTCCTCCTCGTTGCGCGCGGGCACCACGACGGCCACCCGGGCTATGTGGTCGGCAGCGGGTAGCAAAGCGGTCAGGGCGCTCATCGAACCTCCCCGCCGTGGACTGTCAACAGCAGGTCGTCGTCGCGATAGTCGACGCGTGGGGCGCCGAACACGGCCCGCACCTGGGCATCGACGCGCGGGCCGTCCAGGGGTATGCCGTCGGTCGCGTGCCGCCAGTGCACCGACACCAGTTCGCCGTCGTCGGCAAGAAGTCCGCGGATCGCCCGGAGGGTGGCCAGCAGCTCGGAGCCGGTGAGGAAGTATCCGACCTCCGAAAGAACGATGAGATCGAATTGCCTTCCCTGGGAACGCAATTCGCGGAGCACGGCGGGACATTCACCGACCCGGAGATCGACGCGTCCGTCGGCGTCACCGAGCCGACCCTTCGCGGTTGCAATGGCGCGCATGCTCACGTCGACGGCCATGACGGAGTCGGCCCGCTGAGCCAATAGCTCGGTGAGCTCACCTGTCGCGCAGCCGATGTCGAGGACACGGGCATACCTCTCGTTCGCCGGAGCTGCCATCGTCAGCGCGCGTTTGCGTCGCTCGTACCACCGCCCGAAGTCCCAGGGGTCGGGCCCGTCGTCGAACATCGCATCGAAGGTCCGGCCGCGGTCACGGCGTCGACCGGTCGCGCCGGACGCGAGCCCACCGGGGACGATCAGCGTCTCGACGACGCGCGAGAAGCGCGCCAGGATGTGCCGGCCGAGAAGCACCTCGTCCCCGGCATCCAGCCCGAGCGGCTCGACTTGGGTGCGATGACAGGCGACGGCATTTGCCTTGGCGGACAGGGTATTTGGCTCGAGGTCGACGAGGATCAGGTCGGCCCACGGCAGATCGTCGGGATGACCCCATTGCCACAGCCATACGGGCACGAAGGCGGCACCGGTGTTCGCTCGCCCGGCGACGGCTCGGGTCACCGCCCCGGCGGCCGCCTCGTGGTCGGCATGGCCGTCGCCGGACCACGTGGTCAGCACCAGGCAGCGGCCCTCGCCCAGCGACTCGGCAACTGCCTGCGCCATCGTCTCGACGTGACCATCGAGCCCGCCATCACGAAGAGAAAGACGCTCCACTCGAGGGCCACCCAGGGCAGCGGCGGCGGCGGACGCCTCCGCGCTGCGGCGCCGCGCGAGTTCGGCAGGGGACACCTGCGAGTGCGGATGCGACCCCTCGCCGTCCGAGGCGAGCAGGACGGTCGTCTCGACCCCCTCGGCGAGGGCCGTCGCGAGCAGCCCACCGGCACCGAGGCATTCATCGTCGGGGTGCGGGGCGAGCAGCACGATCCGGTCGTATGCCGTGACCAGCTCCCGCGCATCCCGCGCCGGCACCGCGTCCCAGCGATCGTCGAGCAGCCAGGTGGGTTCGTCGGTGCCCGGATCCGTATGCCGGAAGGGCCTGCTCATCGTCACACCCGGCCGTCGAGAAGCGCACCGCCGAGGCGGGCGAGATCGCGCTCGGCGTGATGCTGACGGACATAAACCGTCGCATCCGCGATCCGGCGCGCATGCTCGTCGTCCGCCGTGAGCGGTGCCGGGCCGAGGGCGTGACCGGTGATCGTCACGAGCTCTTCGAGGGCCGCAGCGCAGATGCTGCGGAGGCGGTCGGCCAGGACCGACCCTGCTCGTCCCGTGGCCTCGCCGGCGTCGATAGCCCGCGCAGCGTCGCTCAGGGCCAGGGTGGCGGCGTGGACGGTGATATCGGCCCGCCCGAGATGCATGAGGGCGATCTGGTCCGGCTCGCGCCGGCCGGCCGAGTCGGCGAGCGTCTGCAAGAGTGCGTGCGCGGCGCCGAGCCACACCGCGGCGACGCCGATGCCACCCCACGCGAAGCCGGGACGCCGTAGGTACCATCCGTCGTCACCGACCGCTTCGGCCGGAACCTGCGCGAATTGGGTTGTCGTCGAACGGATTCGCGAGAGGCCGCGAGGAACCCACGGCTGCCGGGGATGGGTGACACCGGGATGGCGCAGGGAGACGGCGAAGGCTCGCGTTGTCGTCGCACTCGTATGCGCCGTGACCACGGCATGCGCGATCTCGCCGGCCAGGGAGCACCAGGGCTTGGTGCCCGACAAGCTCCACCGGCCGCCGTCCGCGACGGCCTCGAGGCGGTGCCCCGGGCCGTGGGCGGCATACACACCCCATACGCCCCCATCGGCCGCGATCCCTGCTTGGCTCAAGATGGCCAGGGCATCGAGATGTGGCTCGACCACGCGCGCGACGGAGAGGTCGCCGGCACCGAGCGACATCAGAGTGCGCAGATATGCCGTGGAGTCGCTCCCCAGTTCGCGCGCGCAGGGCGACAACTCCTCGGCGAACGCGAAGGTGTCCGCGAGGTCGCCCTCGGCGGCGAGCGCGCGACCGAGGTCACGGGCCCGCGTGACGATGGTCGCCTCGAGCTCCATGCTGCTCAGCCGCTCTCGTTGTTGCGGCGCGCGGCCCGGTCGCCGAGCGTGCTGAGCGTGTCGACGACACGTGAGGCGAGCCGCCGGCGAGCGGTCGCACCGTCGATCTGTGGACGTTCGGAGGACATCGAGGGGCCGCGATCCGGGCCCTCCGGCAGCGCGCGGCCGATAAGTCCCATGACGCGCGTCGTCGTCGCCGGTGCGAGTCCGTGCACGCGCCGGCCGATCATCGTCAGCGGGGTCAGTTCGACCGTCGGCTTGCCGGCGATGACCCCGTCGGCGATGCGGCGGGCCGCGCGATCGGCGTCGATGGAGAGGACCGGCAACGAGGCGCCGGGCGCGAACCAGGCATAGTCCTCGGTCGCGTCCCCGGCGAACTGGGCCGCCCAATGGCCGCCGGTGCGCATCAGGCCAGGGGTCACGGCGGTCGCGGTGACGCCGGTCCCCTGCAATTCGGCGTGCAGCCCCTCGGCGAGGCCGGTCGCACCGAATTTCGCCACGGTATACGGCAGCAGATGCGGGACCGCGACGAGCCCCCCGACCGAACTGACGATCCCGATGCGGCCGTATGACCGTTCGCGCATCGACGGCAGCACGGCCAGGGCGAGGTGCACCGGACCCATGAGCATGGTGTCGACGGCATCGCGGAAATGCCCGAGGGTGGTCGACTCCAGCGGTGCGACCTGGATGATGCCGGCCACATGGATGGCAATATCGATCCGGCCTTCGTCCGCGATGACCTGTTCCACCCACGCCTGCACGGCATCGGCATCACGCACATCGCATACGGCGGGCACGATGACGGCGGACCCGCCACCCTCCGCGCGACCGGATCGTTCGAGGACGAGAGTGCGGGCGCGGTCGAGTTCGGCTCGGTCACGGGCGCAGCCGTGGACGGTGTAGCCGCGCCGCGCGAGCTCGGTGCTGAGCACCAGACCGAGCCCGCGCGAGGCACCGGCGACGAGGGCAACCCCACCTGCACCGCTCATGGCTTGAGGACGACCTTGAGGCAACCGTCCTGCTTCTTCTGGAAGATCTCGTAGCCATGCGGCGCTTCATCGAGCGAAAGCCGGTGCGTGGCAAGGGTTTCCAGGCCGAAGATATCCTCGGACTCGGAGAGCAGCGGCACGATGTCGTCCACCCAGTGGCGCACATTGCACTGACCGAAGCGCAGCGACAACTGTCGGTCGAAGATCTCCATCATCGGCATCGGGTCGGCCATACCGCCATACACCCCGACGACCGAGACGGTGCCGCCGCGGCGGGCCGAACCGATGGCCGAGCGCAGTGCCCCGAGGCGATCGACGCCCATCGTCTTCATCATCGGCTTGGCCACGGCATCCGGCAGCAGGCCGGCGCCCTTGACCGCAGCGCCGAGAATCGGGCTGCCGTGCGCTTCCATACCGACCGCGTCCAGGGTGCCATCGGCGCCGCGGCCATCGGTCAGGTCCTTGACGGCCGCGCTTATGTCCTTGACCGCGGAGGTGTCGAGCACCTCGATGCCCCACTCGCGGGCGAGGGCGAGGCGCTCGGGGACGCTGTCGACGCCGATGACGCGCAGCCCCTTGTGCTTCGCGATCCGCGTCGCCAGCTGCCCAACCGGGCCGAGACCGAAGACGGCGAGGGTGCCGCCGTCCTCGACCTCGGCATACTCCACGCCCTGCCAGGCCGTGGGGAAGATGTCGGACAGATAGAGGAAGCGCTCGTCGGCGAAGCCGTCCGGGACCTTGACCGGGCCGAAATGTGCTTGCGGCACACGGAGATACTCCGCCTGACCGCCGGGCACCGAGCCGTAGAGCTCGGTGTATCCGAAGAGCGCCGCGCCCTTGTCCTGCTCACGCACCTGGGTCGTCTCGCACTGCGCGGTGTAGCCGCGCGTGCACATCCAGCAGTGCCCGCACGAGATATTGAAGGGGATGACCACGCGGTCGCCGGGAGCGATATGCGTGACCTCGCTCCCGACCTCCTCGACGATGCCCATCGTCTCGTGACCGAGGATGTCGCCCTTGGCCAGGAAGGGGCCGAGCGGCTCGTAGAGGTGCAGATCCGAGCCGCAGATCGCGGTCGACGTCACCTTGATGACGGCGTCGGTCGGCTGCTCGATCCGCGGGTCGGGCACCTCCCGGACCTGGACGTCCCGGGTTCCTTGCCAGGTCAATGCGCGCACATCTGCTCCTCTGACGATTGTGGCGGTATGTCGTGGGGGTGGGCCGCGACCGGCGTGAGCCGGCCGAGGCCTGAGGCGTCGGTCAGACGCCGATCGGGCGATCCCACTTGCGCGGCTTGGCGCAACGCTGGAGGAAGGCCTGGACCGAGGCGGCCTTGTCGAGCTGCAGGACGGCGTCGTCGCCCTCGATCTTTTGGTCCAGGCCGGCGGCCTTGACCATCGCGTCGGCGCTGCCGAGACCGATCACCTTGTAGTGATGGAAGGCGTCGTTGAGGAAGTCGCGCGCTGCGGGCTCCTTGCCCAGGGCCGCGCCACCGTCCTCGCCCCCGATGACGGCGACCGCGTCATACAGGACCGACGGGGCACCGGCGATCGCTTGGTCCGCAGGGAGTTTCGAGCCGTCGGCGAGCGTGGCAGCACCCACGGCGACCGCGATGATCTCCATGGACGCCTTGGCATCCTTGACCGCCTTTTGCACGGCCTTGACGAGCGCGGCATCGGCGCCGTCGCCGACGACGAGGCCGAGCTTGCGACCCTCGAAGGTCTCCTTGGCCCGGCCCAGCAGGCTGAGGGCGGGGGAGGCCTCGATGTCCATAATGGTCGCAACCTTGGCCGGGCTGGCGTCGGGCAGGTCGAGGGCCAGGCCCTCGGCGACACGAGTCGCGAGCTGCTCGTCGACATTGCGCAGGTTCGCGACCATCCGGGCCCGGATCGCCTCGATCTGGCACTTGCCGAGTTCGAAGACATAGGCGGCGACGATGTGGTCCTGCTCGACCGGCGTCTGGCTGATCCAGAACTGGCGCGCCTGGCTGTAATGGTCGGCGAAGGACTCGCTGCGGATGCGCCGTTTGGCGCCGGTCAGCTCCTCCTCGACAGGGACGTGACCGCTCTCGCCCACCTCGCGCGGGCCGCCATCGACACCGGTGAAAGAATTGGGCTCGTATGTCGCCCGCCCCGGCTGGGAGGACATCTGCATGTGGCCGTCGCGCTGGAAGTGCGTGACGGGGCACCGGGGAGCATTGACCGGGATCTGGGTGAAATTCGTGCTCCCGAGGCGGCTGAGCTGGGTGTCCAGATAGGAGAAGTTGCGGCCCTGGAGCAGCGGGTCGTTGCTGAAGTCGATGCCCGGCGGGACGTTCTGCGTCATGAACGCGACCTGCTCGATCTCGGCGAAGACATTGGTCACCGTGCGGTTCAGGGTCATCAGGCCGACCGGGCGGACGGGGAGGAGTTCCTCGGGGATGAGCTTGGTGGGATCGAGGATGTCGAACTCGAAGGAGTCGGCGAAGGCGTCGTCGAAGACCTGGACCCCGAGCTCCCACTGCGGGAAGCTGCCCGCCTCGATCGACTCGAAGAGATCGCGGCGGTGGAAGTCGGGGTCGGCGCCATTGATCTTGACGGCTTCGTTCCAGACGACTGACTGCATACCGAGCACGGGGGTCCAGTGGAATTTGACGAAGCTGCTCTTGCCCGCGGCGTTGACGAAGCGGAAGGTGTGCACGCCGAAGCCCTGCATCATCCGGAAGGAGCGAGGGATCGCCCGGTCGGACATCTGCCAGAGCGTCATATGGGTCGACTCGGGCATCAGCGAGGCGAAGTCCCAGAAGGTGTCGTGCGCCGACTGCGCCTGCGGGAAGCCGCGGTCCGGCTCCTCCTTGACGGAGTGGACCAGGTCGGGGAATTTGAGCGCGTCCTGGATGAAGAAGACGGGGATATTGTTGCCGACGAGGTCCCAATTGCCTTCGTCCGTATAGAACTTCGTCGCGAACCCGCGGACATCGCGGGCCAGGTCGAAGGACCCGAGATTGCCCGCGACGGTGGAGAAGCGGACGAAGACCTCCGTCTGCTTGCCGGCCTCGGCGAAGACGCTCGCCTTGGTCAGATCGGTGAGCGGCTCGTAGCACTCGAAGACGCCGTGGGCGCCATACCCGCGGGCGTGGACGATGCGCTCGGGGATGCGCTCATGGTCGAAGTGGAAGATCTTCTCGCGCAGGGCGAAATCCTCGAGCAGCGTCGGGCCGCGGTCGCCGGCCCGCAGGGAGTTCTGGTCGTCGGCGATCGGCGCGCCCTGCGCGGTCGTCAGTGCCGGGACGTCTCCACCTGCGCGCTGGTGCAGTTCGTCACCGGCGCCGCGCACCTCGGCGCTCTGGCCGGTGGGCGACTGCTTGGGGGTCTTCTTCTGGGTGGCCACGCGAAACTCCTATGCGGCGGTTGGCAGATTTGACCCCGCGAGTCAACCAGGAGTGCGCCCGGGAAAGGGCCTAAGGCAGGTGGTTCGAAAGGGTGGAATACCCCGCCCCGGGTCTTACCTGTCACGCCTTTCTCTCCGCACCCTGCGTGTCAGTCTTGGTGTGAGTCATTCCCTTGAAGGAGTGACTGATGGCAGCTTTGCCGGCGTTGACGGTGGAGGAGATCCGAGAGTTGGTGTACGAGTACCTGGCGTTGCCGTATGGGGCGCGTGGCCGGTTCCTTGCGGAGCGGGATATCTCGCCTCATCGGTTTCATCGGTGGCGTCGGACGGTTGTAGCTGGTGATATAGAGCGGGGCCTGGTGTCGCGGAATGGGGTCATGGTGAGTCACGATGAATCGGCTGAGATCTCTCGGCTAGCGACGACGGTGAAGCGGTTACAGGCCGAGCTCGCGGTGAAGGATTCGCAGTTGATGACGAAGGACGTAGAACTTCGTCGGGCTCAGGCGGCGGTGACGGCCTTGGGAAAAGCTATCGGGCTGCTGCGGCCGCTGTCCGCGGACGAGCAGCCCGGCACCAATCCCGAGATGGGCAGCAGCCCGAGCGGTCAGGGACCGACACCGCCTGCCGGGTAATCGAGGGCCTACACGCCGTCGAGACGGTGTTGGTGGCGGAGTTAACCGGTGCTGGGCATTCTCAGCGACAGGCATTGACCTTGGCCGGGATCAGCCGCTCGACGTGGCATTACCGCTGCCACGGCCGCCCAAGATCAGCAGTGGTGGTCCCGCACGCTCAGCGCCGCTCAGCGGCCTGGCTAACCGAGCAAGAGACGGCCGAGATCAGTGCGCGGCTCGCCGCCCGGGACGCCGGCGTCAGCGTCCATGAGGCCTTCTATCAGGCCTTTGACGCCGGCACCCCGATCGCGTCGTTGTCGTCTTGGCATCGGATCGAGCGGAAGCCCCGCGGCGGGCCCCCGGTACGGCGGGAACGGCGCCAGCCGCCAGCCATGCCGTGCGTGAGCGCGACCGGGCCGATGCAGGTATGGGTGTGGGATATCACCGAGCTGCCCGGCCCGTTCCGCGGCATCACCTACCACCTGTACGTCGTGATGGACCTGCTCTCCCGCCTGATCGTGGGGTACCGCGTCGAGGACGAGCTTGTCAACTTTTCTATGTAAGTGGCGTGGTCCGGGGTTACAGGTAGGGGCGGATGCGGTCGGCGTAGACGAGGGAGAGTTCGCCGAGGGCGGCTTTCCAGCCTTGGGCGAGGGAGCC
>Ga0075163_10003431_pt1 | contig 21289 bp, 19 predicted proteins | sample JI1023141ADNA_FD_71478 | JGI IMG/M metagenome (GOLD analysis project Ga0075163, IMG submission 71478) | Wastewater effluent complex algal communities from Wisconsin, to seasonally profile nutrient transformation and Carbon sequestration -... | ecosystem: Engineered > WWTP > Effluent > Algae... | reverse complement strand
TGCCGAGGAGGTGGTGCAGAACGCACGGAACCCCGAGCTCGAAGCGGCGCTGCTCGACGACCCCGGGAACGTCAACGCGTGGCAGGTGTACGGGGACTGGCTGCAGCAGCAGGGGGATCCGCGCGGCACGCACATCGCATTGCGCAGGGCCGCGCTGGCGGCGCCGAAGGATCTGCGCGCGGCCGAACGCGTGCGAGAGCACGAGGTCAGATACGCCGCGTACCTGCGTGCGGGGTTGCGCGAGGTGCAAGTCGGCTGGGGCTTTCTCGACGTGTTGCGCGTCGACAAGGCCGCTCAGCTCGAGGTGCTCGGGGCGGACGCCGGCCGGTTTGTCAGGCGGATCGAAGTGTCGTACGTGCCCATCGAGGAGCTCGCAACGATCGTCGCGGCGATCGGACACCACGCGCCTCGCACGCTTCGCGAGCTCGCGGTCGAGTCCGAGGTCTCGCTCGCGTCGGTGACGCCCATCGCAGCGATGTTGCCCCAGCTGCGCGTGCTCGACCTCGAGTGCCACCTCGAGCGGACGTGCGTCGAGCAACTGGCGCAGGTGCCGTTTCCGCACCTCGTCGAGCTCGGGATCACGGCCGACCTCGGCGAGCGCTCGGATCTCGTCGCGCTGCTGACGCGATCGGGGCTCGAGCGGGTGACGTCGCTCCGGCTGTACGGACAGGCGCGGTTCGACGTCTGCGGCATCATCGCCGGCGGACCGCTCGCCGCGCGGCTCGAGAAGCTGATGATCGTGGATCACGAGTGGCCGACGATCCGGTCGTTGCTCGATCAGCTCCAGCGCGGGCGGTTGCCGCGGCTAGGCACGCTCGAGATGGATCTCGAGGCGATGTATTCGCAGACGATCCGGAAGCTGGTGTCGTATGTCGGCAACGTTCAGAACGTGTCGAGCCGGTTCGCGACAGAGCGCGACGAATACTGATCACGGCTGACGAACAGCAAGTCCCCGGATCGACGATCGTCGGCGTGCGAGCACTCGAGCAGCGGTGCGCTCGGGTTGGCGGAGAGAGTCTGTGACGCGATTATCTAATTGATAAGCTGTACTTTTTCACGAATCACGTCAGTCGAACATCGAATCGGACACGAAGGGTAACTCGGCCTGTGATGGGATCGGAACTACATCTACTGCATGACGAACCTGCTGATTGCCCTCTCGCTCTCGCTCTCCCTCACCGCCTGCGCCGCCGACCAGCTCGGCTCCGCCCGTCGCGCGATCCTCGACACGCCCTGCGAGGTGGAGACCGATTGCCCGACCGGCTTCGAGTGCGAAGTCGAAGTCGAGCACGGCACCACCACCTCGTTCTGCCAGGCGCACGACGAGGACGCCGGATGCCCCGACGGCTACGAGCTCGAAGTCGAGCATGGCCAGGAGTACTGCAAGCCACACGGCGGCGGCAACGGCGGCGGCAACGGCGGTGGCAACGGCGGCGGTGGCGGTGGTGGCGGCGGTGGTGGCACCGGCAGCGGTGCGGCGTGCTCGGTCGACGCCGACTGCCCGGCGAACGAGGAGTGCGAAGTCGAGATCGAGCACGGCACCACGACCGGCACGTGCAAGCTGCACGGCGGTGTCTGATGCGTTTCGAGATCACCGAGCTCCGCAGTGCGCTGATCATCGAGCGCATTCGCATCGGCGGCCGGCTCGTGCTCGAGCTCAGCCGTGAACCGCTCCTAAAGGTCGCGTTGCAAACGTGCAACGCTGGCAAGCCCTCGAGGTAAGTGATGCCCGCGCAAAGACGACTGACCAGCTGTGACGACTTGTCCCATCCGACCCGTTTCCAACCCACCAATATCGTGCGCGCGTACGCTGGCTCGATTCGTGGAGGCCGGTCACGCATGAAGTATTGCTGGCTCGCGCTCGTGCTCGTCACTGCGTGCGTTGCAGAGCCCGACCCGCAGCCCGATCCGGTGCTGACGCCCGATGCGCAGATTCCGCGGACGAGTGGTAGCTACGCGAGTGGCTACCGGGTGCCGATCAGCGATCCGGCGCTCGCGGCCGCAGCCGAATTCTCCGTCGATCACGCGGAGTGGACCGTGCTCGGGGATGCCGTCACGTTGCACTACGACCTTCCGGTGGGGCTTGTCGGCGGAATCCTCGACGTCACGTTCACCGGCACGCTGGCAGCGGACGCAACGACCGTCGAGCTCCGCAGCACGCAGGGCACCGGTACGTGCGTCGCATCAGCGACCACGTTGACCTGCCACGAGTTGTTCGCCAACCTCGGCGCACTACCGATCAGCCTCGCGGTGGTCGAACAGCAGGCGCAGATCGAGTACGCGGGTCCGGTCGGCGATCGGAAGCGAGTCGCGAACAGCTTCGCGTCCGAGCCGATCGGGTTCGTCGAGCTGTCGCTCGACCGGCCAGTGGTCGAGGACGAAGGTGGACACGGTGGTGGCAACGGCGGCGGCAACGGCGGCGGTAACTAGCGTCGACCCTGTCCGGCGACTGCGTAGCTGGACCCTACGAGCTCGGAAGCCAACGACGGCGTGCAGCTCAAGCGACAACCGATCCCGGGCATAGTCGACTGCGCGGGCAGCGGGAAGTAATCCCAGTCGAGCTCGATCAGCTCCAGCGCGGGCGCGGCCAGGCACGCTCGAGATGGATCTCGAGGCGATGGATCGCAGTCGATCCGGAAGCTGGTGTCGGCACCGTTCGGAACGGGTCGAGCCGGTTCGCGACAGAGCGCGACTGATCCCGGCAACGAGCCGGCAGGTCGACGGCGAGATCGCAACGATGGCCGCAGCGCGGGTCCCGCTCGCGATCGCATTCCTGAGAGAGCAGCGGTGACGAGGGAACGCGAGTAGTCATGACGAGGTTGACGCCCTCCACTGATCGCGTGGTCGATTCGAGCACTCAGTTCACTGCGCGGGAGACAACCAGGTTGGTGTTCGCACCTTTGCGACCGGCACGCGAGTTGCGATGGGGGGGCTTCATGCAAGCTCCCATTGCTCTCGCAATGCTCGCGATCGTCTCGGGATGTACCGAGGGCGGTTCCGACGACGACAATCCAGAGACACCCTGGCGGACCTCTCTTAGATCGAGTGACTCCGCCGAACGCGCCCGCGCTGTCGATGCGATCCCCGGTGATCCGACGCTGACACGTGAAGAAGGCCTCGAGGCACTTGGCTCGTTGATCTACGACTCGGACCCGCGCGTCCGCGAGCAGGCGGTGTTGGCGTACGGTCAGCTTGCAGACCGCGATGGCATCAAGTTGTTGAAGGCAGTTGCGCTCGCCGAAACGGACGACAACGTCGGCGCAGCTGCGCGCGCAAGCCTCGATCGAATCGCGAACGCGTTCCCAGAGCCCAAACGTGGATGGCTGAATGTCGAGTTTCCACCGGAGCTGTCCGCGAACAAGCAAACGTCGATCCGGGTGCGCTTCGGCAGCACGGTGGATGTTCCGCGTGCACGCTTGGTGATGCAGCTGCCGCAAGGCATCTCGTTGGCCGACTCGAAGCGAGAGCCGACATGGAGAGGATCGCTCAAGGCGGGCGAGATCCACGACGAGACCTTCGCGATCGTTCCGACGACGGCCGAGCTCGATACCGGCACGCGTCTACACCTCAAGCTCGACTACGGCCCGCTCGACTCCGAGCGATTCAACGAGCGCGTCCACGTCGTCCTCACGAAGGGTCGTGGCTACTTCGAACCACTCCCACCTCTCACCGTGACGCAGCCGTGAAAGGACCCATCATGAAGTCGCTCCTTGTTGCTGGTCTCGCAGTGACCGCGCTCTGTTTGGGAGTTTCGCCGGCCGACGCGCGGCAGGTCATGGGAACGCTGAAGTTCACGGACTCCGCTCCCAATGGCACGACGCTCGCCGACCGACCGATCCGAAGCGTGCTTGTCTCGATCCAGGTCGGTCAGATCACCATCGGCACTGGCACCACGAATTCGTCGGGGTTCTTCAGTGTCTGGATCGACGATGCCAAGCTGACTCCTGGCACGACGTTCAGCATCACGTGGATGGCGCGCAACTACGCCGGCGATGTCTATCTCGACCTCGACGGGTTCAACGATCGGCTCGGTTGGACTCGCTACATGACGGTGCCGAGCGGCACGGGTTCGATCGCCCTGAATGCGACGATTCCAACCTCGGAGTTCTCGGTCCACTTCAGCATCCTCGATGCGGTGACGTGGGGCCGGCAGTACGCCGATGGCCGGCGCTCGCAGTCGGATACGATCGACACCGTCACGATCGAGTATCCCGATGCGGACTGGAGCCACTACAACAACTACTGGGAGGACATCACGTTGTCAGGACATCCAGCGCACGGCTATGGGGGCGACGACGAACACGGCTGGGAGGACGGCGTCGTGTTGCACGAGTACGGCCACCACCTCGAGCACGAGATCAGTGACACCGACGGTAGCGGGAGTCCCGACCATACACATTGCACCGATGACGGCTACGGCTTCGCCTGGTCAGAAGGCTGGGCAACGTACTTCGCGAGCTCCGTCACGCTCCAGAACTCGAACGCGCTGTTGCCGATCGGCACACTCGAGCCACTTCCTCTCTGCAACCAGGGGGCAACACCAGGGCCTCCGAGGAGCGAGGGTGTGACGCAGGCGATCCTGAACGACCTCCACGACGGCGTCGGCAATGAAACGTTCGACCGAGTCGACGGCAACCGCATGGTCGGGACCACGCAGCTACGGAACGTGTTGTTCGCCGTGTTCGACAAGGAGCAGGACGATGTCGTGTCCTATCAGTCTCCCACGGGCATCCCGTTCTATCAGGATCCCGGCACGAGCATCCTGTCGTTCCACGATCACCTCGTCGCGCGAAACCTCTATCCCGGCAGTCATGCTGATCTCGACCGCATCTACCAAGCCCATGGAGTACCGATCCACGCGTTCGCCAACCTGAACATCTGGAACGCCGGTGGCCCGTCCGGTTGGGTGCGCGCGGGCTCATTCGCGTCGCTGTCGATGACCCTGAAGAGCTCGGGGCAGCGATACACCGACGAGCCCGTCGCGGTTCGACTGACGTTGCGGACCTTCCCGACGCCGACCCCTCTGGGTGACTTCACCGTGTCGAGCTTCTCCGGGCAACTCGTGCACTCGCGGTCGGTCCGGATCCCTGTGGGGGTTGCACCAGGCACCTACCTCATCACGGTGACGGTCGACCCAGATGACCGGCTCCCCGAGACCAACGAGCTGGACAACAGCTACTCCTTCGGCATCGATGTGAACTGAAACGGCGATGCTGTGCGGCGTGCGTCGCGCCGGATCCCCGTCGCCTTGCGCTCGCGCGACGGACGTTGTCAGGGACTTCACGCCCGAGTTGCTAGTCTCGAGCGCGACCTCGGCGCCGACGAGCGCCGAGCACCAACGGCGCCGGCAACGATCTTCGCCGCGGCCCCATCAGCGGCGAGCTCTCGCCGCTGCGCTTGACCACGCGGATCGACCGGTCAGCTCGATCGCGCGGTGAATACCCAACCACGTCGCGCGTGTCGTTAGACTCTGGCTGTGGCAATCGCGCACTTCGTTCTCACTCTCCTCTTGGTCGCTGCGTGTGATGGCAAACCGTCGCCAGGGTCCGGACCGTCGGCAGCGTCCGGTTCGGCACCACCTCCACCTGTCGTCGACAAGTCTCCGTACTGCGGCAAGCAACCGTGCCCGTGCGAGAAGGGGAAGTTCGAGAACCACTTCGGGTACGAGGAGTGCGATCTGAAGGCGCCACTCGTCGTGCAAGGTGTCCCGTGCGACAAGGGACACATCGAGTTCCATGCAGGTGGCAAGCTGCGCCAGTGCGAGCAGACCAGCACGCCGTACGCGACCGATGGCGTGACCTGTGGCGGCAACTGGCACATCAGCTTTCACAAGAACGGCAAGCTCGCGCGCTGTGGCTCGATCACGCCGGTGACGATCGGCACGTACAAGTTGAGCGGGCCGAACCTCGCGCTGTTCTCCGACGGCTCCCTCGCGGATGGCGAGCTCGCCGTGGATGCGGTTATCGACGGCATCCCCTGCGCGAGCCACGTGAGGCTCTATCCGGGCGGCAAGCTCCAGGCGTGCACGATCGGCGCGAAGACCACGAAGCTCGACATCGAGCTCCGGCCCCTCGATTCGATCACGCTCCGGCCGGACGGCAAGGTGAAGAGCATCATGTTCAGCCGCAAGGACGGCACGATCGCGGGCAAGCCGATCGCGGCGTCGATCTCGACCTGCTTCGACGAGGCCGAGAAGCCTCTCGACAAGGCACCGCAGGATTGCAACAACGTCGTCGGCGAGATGGACGACGACAAGCAGTGAGTCCGCTACCGCTTGCAGGCAGCCGCGAGCCGCTTCCAGTCAACGGCGCCCGGATCGCGTGCGCCGTCGTACAGGTACCGCACGAAGTTCTCGAGGCGTTGGCCGCGCAGCATCTCGCAGCGATCGAGCGCGGCCGTGCGCGTTGCCACCGATGAGACCGTGGCCGTCATGGCCTCGGCGAGGAGCGCGCGATCCGTGACGGCACCGAAGCGGTCGGCGGCGAGCACGGCGCGCATCTCGTCGCGGTAGGACCACGCGGTCGGCGTCGCATCCAGCAGCTTGGTCAGCTCCGGTGCACGCAACCGGAACAGGATCAGGATCACGTAGTTCGGGTGCCACTTGTTTCCGGCCAGCGACCTCGCGATGCGAAGACGAGCGACCGCATCGATCGCGGGGAGGAGGCCGGGCGTGTTGGTCAGGTATTCGCCGGCCGCGTTTCGTCCGAGCGAGCGCTCGGGCTGATCGATCACGTCGAGCAGCACCTCCAGGCGCGCCTTGTCATCGCCGGCGTTCGCCCAGCGAGCGAGGATCCCGGGCCACGACGGGTCGACATCGGAATCGGCCAGCGGGAGATCTCCCTCGAGGCCGCCGAGAACGTTTCCACGCTTGTCGAGGAAGACCAGGCGACGCGTGGCTGACGTCAGATCGGCATCGCAGAGCCGGGTGCCTGCGGTCGCCCGCACGGTTCGAGCGACACCTCCCTTCAGGCTGGCTTCGACATCGATCACCGCACCACGCGGATCACGCGACGTGATCGTGCCGACGACGACCCGATCGGCACGGTCGAACAGCTCGTACGGCGTCACGGATTCACACGCGTCGCCCCGCACCGGCGTCCACGCGATCAGGGCAGCCACGAGGGCGACGATTCGCATCGCGCGTAGTGTCATCGACGGCCCCGGAGGTGTCGAATCAGCTCGCAGGATCGGCGTCCATGTAGGTTGGCCTCGCCCTCAAGTTCATCCCGCGTCGGTCGACCCATCTGCGAGATGACCAGCTCGCGGCGCAAGGTCTTGATCACGGCGCGGATCGCGGTGGTCATCTTCGCGGTCGAGGCGCTGATCATGGAGCTCATGCCCGAGGGGCTCCCTGCAATCCTCGAGACGTTTCTCGACGCCACCTCACTCACGCTGCTGTCCTCGCCGATCATCTACTACTGGGTCATCGCGCCGTACGTGCGTATCCGGGATCAGGCCGAGGCGATGCTCGCGAACCTCCAGGTGCAACGCGAGCAGACGCTCGCCCAGGCCGAGGAGACCGCCCGCGTGAAGACCCAGTTCATGGCGAACATGAGCCACGAGCTGCGGACGCCGATGACCGCGATCCTCGGCATGGTCGACCTCGCGCTCGCCGGCGAGACGATCCCGCGGCAGCGTGGCTACCTGACGAAGGTGCAGCGCGCGTCGCATCACCTGCTCGCGCTGGTCAACAACGTGCTCGACTTCTCCAAGGCGGATGCGGGGGAGGTGGAGCTCGAGCGGGTCCCGTTCGAGCTCGACGACGTGCTCGAGCAGCTCGCGCTGCTCACGGCGGGACGTGCCGAGGAGCGCAAGATCCCGCTCGTGTGGATCGTCGCGCCGGAGGTACCGCGCCGGCTGGTCGGTGATCCCACGCGCCTCGGTCAGGTGCTGCTCAACCTCGTGGGCAACGCGCTCAAGTTCTCCGACCGCGGAACGGTCGCGGTCGAGCTCCGCTGGGAGGACTCGCGACTCCACGGCGTGGTCCGTGACGAAGGCATCGGGATGACGCCCGCGCAGTGCGCCCGGCTGTTCCGGCCCTTCACGCAGGCCGACGCGTCGACGAACCGGCGGTTCGGTGGCACCGGGCTCGGCCTCGTGATCAGCAAGAACCTCGTCGAGCTGATGGGTGGGGAGATCCAGGTCGAGAGCGAGCTCGGGCGAGGCACCTCGTTCCACTTCACGGTTTGCGTCGAGGTCGCGCCGTCGGATCCGGCGCGCGAGCCTGCGGAGCTCGCGGCGGCGCTGACGCACCTCGCCGGTGCGCCGATCGCGGTCGTCGTGACCCACGCGCCATCGCGCGACGTGCTGGTCACGCAGCTCGCGGCGCTCGGGCTCAGCCCCGTCGCCTGCGCGACCTTCGACGACGCGGTGGCGCTCGCCGCGCGGTCGCCACTCGCCGCGGCGTTCCTCGACTCGTGGTTGCCAGACCTGGTGCCGACCACCTTCGGCGAGCGGCTCCGGGCGCCGACCTACCTGCTCGGGCTCCACGATGTATCGCTGCCGGCGGAGGTCACGACCGTGCTCCGGCCGACGACGCTCAGCCAGCTCCATGCCGCGATGGCCCCGCGATCCGCGGAGCCGGCGCCGGCCGCGAAGGATCGCACGCTCGAGGGAACGCGCGTGCTCGTCGTCGACGATGTCGAGCTGAATCGGGAGCTGCTCGCCGAGCTCCTCGCCGGCGAGGGCGTGGACGTCCAGCTCGCGACCGATGGCGCCGAGGCGATCGAGAAGGTGCTCGCGGACCGGCCCGACGCCGTCCTGATGGACAACCAGATGCCGGTCCTCGACGGCGCGGAGGCCACGCGCCGCCTGCGCGCCGATGTGCGCTTCCGCGACCTGCCGATCATCTCGATCACCGCGAACGCCGACGCGGAGACCAAGGCGTGCATGAGCGCGGCCGGGGCGAACGAGACCCTCGCGAAGCCGATCAACCAGGCCGCCTTGTTCGCCACGCTTGCACGCTGGATCGCGCCGCGCACCCGCGTGGTTCCGGACGCCGGCGTGCAGGATCCGGCGCCCGTGCAGACCGCGGTCGTGAAGGTGCCTGTAGAGGAGCCCGCGCCCGAGGAGCCCGCGCTCGAGCCTCCGGTGACGCCACTCCCGGCGCTCCCCGGTGTCGACGTCGCAGCGGGCCTCGCCGCCGTCGGTGGCAAGCCAGCTCTGTATACGAGGCTCCTCGCGACGTTCGGAGGGCAACTCGATGACCTCGACGGCGAGCTGATCCTCGCCGTCGCGGGGGCCGACTGGAGTGCCGCCGCCCGCGCGGCGCACGCGATCAAGGGGGCCGCGCGCACCCTCGGCGCGAACGAGATCGGCGACCGCGCGGCGGCGGTCGAGGCTGCCACGCGTGATGCCTCGCAGGATCCGCTCGACGCGATCGAGGCACTTCGCGCCGCCGCCCACCAGCTTCGCCCCGCGCTCGCGTGACAGACACGGGGCATCGGGCAAGGACTTCCGAGTCGAAGCCGTCGCACAGGCCGAGTTTGAAGAGGCGGGTTGGTACGAGACGCAACGCGACCTCGATCTACGGGACACCTCTTACTGGTGATCGTCAGTCGGAGCAGCGAATGCGGCATCGGGGTCGGTCGCGGCGTCGGTCGCGGCATCGACGCCCGCGTCGGGTTCCAGTGGTGGGATCACCGTGGCGTCGGCCTCGGCGTCGCTCTCCGCGTCGCTGGCGCCGGCGTCGTCGCCGACCGCGCACATGCCGGTCGGGGCGCATTGCCCGGTGGGGCAGTCGGAGTGGCGCGAGCATGCCCCGGGTGCGAGCTTGCAGCCGGTCAGCGTGAGCGCGATCGTGATCGCGATCGCGATCGCACCGAGCCACCGCGTCGTCATCGCCGTGCCCGGATCGCGGCCACTTGAACGAGCAGCGCACCCAGCTCGATCCGCTGCACCGTTCCCGGTACGAGGTGGTCGACGTCCAGGAGGTCGTGTCCTCGTAGATCGCGGACCGCCTCGACCGCGCGGCCGGTACGGACCACCTGCCACACGCCCTGGATCGCGCCGAGGGCGCGCAGCCGACCGGTCCGGTCGACCCGCAAGAACATCACGACCTCCGCGCCGAGCGGGGGCGCGGCTTCACCGTCGACCACCAAGCCGATTCCATCGCGCTCGCCGCCGTGGCGTCGAACCGTCACGGTCGGTGGGCAGGCTGACGCCAGACACTGGGCGACCTCGACGGTGGTCTCGGTCTCGAGCGGTGTTCCGGGCGCGACGGCGACCTTCACCACGCGACCGCGGATCACCATCACGGCGTCGGTCGCGAGCGTGGTGAGGTCGAGGGGACGCAGCTGGGCGGCCTGCGCGGTCACCGGGAGCGTCAGGCCCAGCACGCCGAGGACCGCCAGGGTTGCGCGCGCCGTGGTCCACCGACGACGGCGGCCCACCACCCAGCTCAACATGATCAGGCCGATCGCGAGCGAGCCCTCCGAACCGGCCGCGGCGCAGCCGCCGCCAGCGGGTGGCGGTGCTGCTGCTGCGTAGAGCGCCTGGATCCCGGCATCATCGTCGGGAGTGAGATCGCGCTTGGTGTTCTCGCACGCGTCACCGGTCGCGAACATCGTCGCTTCGGGGTGACCGATCGAGTGGCCGAGCCCGAACGCGTGACCGAGCTCGTGGGTGAGCGCGCTCTCGAGATCGTACTCGTTGCCGCAGCCGGTCATCGTCGTGGTCCACGCGAAGTCGTGACCGTTGAGCACGATGTCGGCGTCGGCGATCTCACCGGTCGCGGTTTGATAGGTGATGAACGTGTGGGCGAGGACGCCGGGCTCGAGATCAGGGTCGTCGGAGGAGAGCGCCCACCGGATCGTGTTGACCCCGTCATGGGCGTGCACCGCTGGCGTGGCGGTTGTGCTCGCGAGCTGGGTGGAGAGCAAGGTGGTGGCGAGCGAGGCCTGCCAGGTCGCGATCGATCCGGCCGCGACCTGTTCAGCCGCGGCGGTGGTCAACCCGGTCGGGCCAGGCTCGAACGCCATGGTGAACTCGACCACTCCATCGGCCCAGTGCAACGGCTCGCCGCTCGAGCTCGACGCGACATCGTACGCGTGGGAGGTCCCTGACCCCGCCGCGATCAGCGCCACCAGCGCGGACCCCACAACAACCGAGGGAGGTCGTCTGGCCACGCCGACACCGACCGACCTGCGAGCCATTCCGAAAGCCATGATGTGGACATCGTCCGAACGTGGTGGTCGTACAGATCGATCCCTGCGCGACGGGCGAGATCGCCGTGCTCCAGCAACCGATCGATGTAGGCAAATGAGTTGGCACGCGGATTCGCCGATTCATCCACTCGATGGCCGCGCAAACCGGACGACTTGCTGCTTTGCAACTCCCTTTCCGAGTGCAGGAGAACGTTTCATGACGCGCAGCTTTGTGACCAAGAGTCTTTGGATGAGTGCCGTGCTCGCAGGCTGTGCGAGCGACCCCGAGGCGGTTCAGCCCGATGACGACTTCGAGGGTATCGAGGAGGCGACCCAGAACCTGACGGATCTGAGCTCGCAGTGCACGTTCGTGTCGGGCACCGGGACCTTGACCGTCGCGCTCGCGACGGGCGACGTCGCGATGATCGCCAAGTCGTCGACCAGTGCGATCACGATCAATGGCTTCGCCTGTGGTGGCGCGACCGGCACGACCCTGAAGAAGCTGGTCGTCAACGGCACCACCGGGGCGCAGACCCTGATCCTCGACTTCATGGGTGGCACGTTCGCGCCCGGTGTCACCGGTGCGACCGGGATCGACGTCGATCTGCTCGCCGGCACCGATGCGCTCAAGATTCGGGGCTCAAAGGCTGCCGACACGTTCGTGTTCGGCAGCACCGGGATCGCGTTCAATGCGGACGCGTTCAAGGACATCTCCTACGCCGGCGTCGAGACCTTCGTGGTGTCGATGAGCGACGGCGATGACAGCTTCTCGGGAGCCGGCAACGCCGCGACCGGTGGCGCAGCGTTCGCCACTGCGGTGTCGGTCCTTGGCGGCGCGGGCGCCGACACGCTCCGCGGCGGATCGGCCAACGATACCCTCGACGGCGGCGATGGCGCCGACACGTTCGTCGGCGGCAGCGTCATCGACGGTGATGACACGCTGGTCGGCGGCGCGGGCTCCGACACCGCGGACTACTCGGCGCGGACCAACGCGCTCACCCTCTCGATCGATGGCGTCGGCAACGACGGCGAGGGCGCGGAGGCCGACGACATCGAAACCGACGTCGAAGTGGTCAAGGGCGGCACGGCCGGCGACACGATCACCGGCAGCGCCAGCGCCGACACGATCTTCGGCGGAGCTGGCAATGACACGATCACCGGCGGGCTTGGCAACGACACGCTGAACGGCGACGCCGGCGACGACACCTTCCTCGAAGGCAGCGCGACCAGCGGCAGCGACGTGTTCAACGGCGGCGCGGGCACCGACACCGTGAGCTACACGTCGCGGACCGTCGCGGTCTCGGTCTCGATCGATGCCACTGCGACCGACGGTGAGTCGGGCGAGCTCGACAAGGTCGTGACCGACGTCGAGAACGTGACCGGTGGCTCGGGTAACGATACGATCGTCGGCTCGGCATCGGACAACGTGCTCGATGGCGGCGGCGGCGCGGATACGATCTCCGGCGGCCTCGGCAACGACACGCTGCGCGGCGCGGCCGGCAACGACACGCTCAACGGCAATGACGGCAACGACACCTTCGACGAGGGGTCGGCGGCCAGCGGCAACGATACGATCAGTGGCGGTCTCGGGATCGACACCGTCAACTACTCGGCGAGGACCAACGACCTGACGATCGTGCTCGACCCGGGCTCGACCAGTGGCGAGGGCGCCGAGGCCGATGTGATCGCGACCGACGTCGAGAACGCGGTGACCGGTGCTGGCGCTGACACGCTCACCGGCAACGCGTCGGATAACCAGCTCGAAGGCGGCGCTGCCGTCGACACGATCAACGGTGGTGCGGGTGATGACGTGATCGACGGTAACGCAGGTGCGGACGTGATCGACTGCGGCACCGGTGACGCGGATATACTGCTCGACACGACCACCGGTTCGGCTGCGAGCTGCGAGCTCTAGGCGCCGATCGAGGTGACGACACACGGACGGCTCGCTTCGGCGGGCCGTTCGGCGTTTGTGGGAAGAGCTCGCGTGTGGCGCGATCACGCGTGACGAGGGGCATCGTGTCTCCACCTCGCCGATAGTTCGAGCCACGATGGCCGAATCCATCGAGTGGTCGAGTAGCCAGGCCACTCGATCTGGTCGAGAAGTCGCGAGGTTCGGATGGCGCACCGCTTGCTCACCGGCCCGGCATGCTTCGGACGGCCCTCGCGATCGCGACCCTCGCCCTGATCCCCACACGCGCGCTCGCCGATGACGAGTGTGGCGAGACCGAGCTCTCCCAGGAGGCGCTCGATGCCCTCGGCCACGCGCAGGATGCCGAGGATGACGGCAAGGGCGACGATGCCGGCGTCCAGTACCACGTCCCCGTTCACCTGCACGTCGTTCGCAAGGCGCCGCAGGGCGAGGGCGACATGCCGGTCGCGCACGCGCGGGCGATCACCATCGACGTGCTGAACCGCGAGCTCGCCGCCCAGCACATCCCGTTCACCTTCGACCTCGCGAGCATCGATTACCTGACCACGGATGACGCGACCTACCATCTCGTGCAGAACGGCGACGAGGAGAAGGCGCTGTACGACGCGGCGAACATCGGCGGGCGTCGCGATCTCAACATCTACCTCGTGGGACCGCGCTCGGACACCGGGGTGACGGGATGGGCGGAGTTCCTGTTCAACCCGAAGCTCCTGCGCGGCGACCACGCGGTGCTCCGCTATTACCCCGCGAAGCAGGGGTTCTCGGATCCGCTGGTGCCGGTCCACGAGGTCGGGCACTGGCTCGGCCTGTTGCACACATTCCAGTTCGGATGCGGCACGTTCAGCCACGGTGATCTGATCCGGGATACGCCCACGCAGAAGTCTGGACACGGCTCGTGCATGGCGACGACGGACACCTGCCCCGACGACGAGGGCACGGATCCGGTCGATAACATCATGGGCTACTCGTACAAGTGCCGCGGGCTGTTCTCGCCCGGCCAGATCAAGCGCATGAAGTTCTTGTGGCGCACCGCGCGTGGAGGCAAGGGCGATGATGTCGTCACACCCGACGACACGGTGCCGACCGACGGCTCCGGAGGGTGCACCACCGGCTCGTCGGGTGCCGGGCTGGTGCTCGGCTTGATCGCGCTCGTCGGTTCACGACGACGCCGCCCCCGATGACGCGATGCTCTGGTCGGCGAGATCGACGAGCGCGCAGCTCGCGATAGACTCGCGGCGTGACTTACCCGATCGGAACAGCCGGCACACCGTGGGGCCCCGCCGAAAAGACGCAGTGGCGCGCGTCGCAACACCGCAAGCGGAGCTATCAGGAAGAGGTGCTCGCCGTCGTCGAGCGCTTGCGTGCGAGGTTCGACGTCGAGCACTACGGCGAGCTCGACTACGCACCCGATCGCTATCCCGTGTTCGCGATCAAGAGCCGCGGCTGGCGCGACGACCTGCCGCTCGCCCTGATCACCGGCGGCGTGCACGGGTACGAGACGAGCGGCGTGCATGGCGCCCTGCAGTTCCTCGAGCAGCACGGCGATGCCTACGCCGGGCGGATCGATCTCCTCGTGATCCCGTGCGTGAGCCCGTGGGGCTACGAGCGCATTCACCGGTGGAACCCGTTCGCGATCGACCCCAATCGCTCGTTCCGGCAGCCGGCTCCCGCCGAGGAGGCCGCGCTGGTGATGCGGTTGGTAGTGCCGGTGATGGATCGCGTGCTCGTGCACTGCGATCTGCACGAGACCACCGATACCGACGAGACCGAGTTTCGGCCGGCGCTGGCGGCGCGCGACGGTACGCCGCACGAGCCGGGCGAGATCCCCGACGGCTTCTACGTGGTGGGAGACAGCGTGAATCCGCAGCCCGCCTTCCAGAAGGCGATCATCGACGCGGTCGCGAAGGTCACGCACATCGCCCCGGCAGATGCGCGCGGACAGATCATCGGTTCTGCCGTGGTCGACAACGGCGTGATCAACTATCCCGTCGCATCGCTCGGGCTGTGTGCCGGGATGACGAAGGCGACGTACACGACCACGACCGAGGTCTATCCGGATAGTCCCCGCGCGACGCCGCAGCAGTGCAACGACGCCCAGGTGGCGGCCGCGCGGGCAGCGATCGAGTTCGCCCTCGCTCGCTAGCGTTCAGCGCGCGACGATCTGGCAAGCACGAGCCCGAGGAACGAGAGCAACGCGAACACGATCACGGCGAGACCGTATTCGGTGGCGGTGCCCAGCACGTCGCCCGTGCCGACGAGCCGGATGCCACCCACGACCGCGGGCACGCCCATCGCCAGGTACGCGACGATGTAGACGACCGAGAGCACGCCCGCACGCTCGTGGGGCTCGGCGAACGGCACGACCGACCGGATGGCGCCCTGGAACGCGCACCCGAATCCGCATCCCGCGACGGCCTCGCCGAGGAAGAACACCGGCAGCGACGTGAGGCCGATCGCGAGCACGGTGAGTGCGACGCCGACGACGAGCGAGAGCGTGCCGAAGATCATCAGGAACCGAACCCCGCGCGTGCGGAGGAGGAAGACCGCCGTCGCGCCCGTCCCTACGAGGACCGCCAGCGAGAGGCCACCGACGAGATGCGACGGGGAATCCGCGAGCGTTCGAACCACGACCGGGCCGAGCGAGGCGTAGAAGCCCGCGAACGCCCACGCCGCCGCGACCGCGGGGGCTGCGACGAGTGCGGCGACGCGCAACCGCGCAGGCATGTGGATCCTCGGTCGCAGCGAGGCCCAGGCACCCGGTCGCGTCGCCACCGTCTCGCGCATGAACACCACGCCGACGAACTGCATCACGTACAGCGCGCCGAGCACCGCATAGACCAGCGTCGTCGGTGACGGCGCGTAGTCGACCAGGACGCCCGAGAGGATCGCGCCGGTCGCGGTTCCCAGCATCGGAGCGACGGCGTTCGCCACCGCGCCGCGTTCTCGATCGAGGTCGAGCATGCCCGCGCCGACCGCGCTCGCGGCCAGGCCCGTGGCGAGCCCCTGCCCGACCCGCGCCACGATCAACATCGCGACGCTATCGGCCTCGATGAACAGCACCATGACGCCGGCCTGCATCAGGGTCGTCGCCAGCAGCACCGGACGGCGGCCGACGTGATCGCTCACCGAGCCTGCGACCAGCAGCGCCATCAACACGGCAACGGCGTAGCAACCGAAGATCACCGTCACGGTGATCGGCGAGAAGCCCCAGCTCGCCTGATACACCGTGTAGAGCGGCGTCGGCGCGGAGCTACCGGCCAGGAAGAGCAGGATGATCGACGCCTGCAGGAAGAACGCGATCGAGGTCGGCAACTTCACTGCGTACTGCTCCGCGTCGCAGTATGCATCCCCGTCGCGGCGGAGTCCGAGGTGGTCGGAGCACTTCACGCACGAGGAAACATCGCCCGCCTGAGCGTCGCGACGTCGAGCCTCATCGCTTGGATCCCGCGCGCCAGGGCTTACCTCGCCGGAGCGCGCCCTCGAGGTTCGTGAAGTCGAACAGGTCGTCGTCGCCAGCGACGGTGCCGAACGCCTTCGCATGAAGCACGCCCTGGAGCTGCGAGAGTGCCTGCGGATCCGGGTAGTCCAGCACGAGCTTCTTCTTCGCGGTGACCTTGCCGGTGACCTCGCTGTGGTCGGACTCGCGGATCACGAGGTCCGCGGCGATCGTCTTCGCCGCGAGCACGCTGCTGGTCTCGACGAAGGCGACCTCGGTCTCGACCGCACCGGCCACGCGCACCTCCCCGCGGCAGATCAGGCCTCGCGCACGGAGCGAGCCACCGACGACAAGGTAGGTCTGCTGGTCCGTCGCCGTGAGGGCGTCGCGCACGACCAGGTCGCCGAGCACGATGCAGACGCAGCCGACCCCGAACGAGCCGTCGATCACGAGATCGCCGCCGAACACGATCACGCCATCGCTCTCCTCCGACGTCTTGGTCCGACGGACGACCGCGGCGCCGCCGAGGGCGACGGCCTGGATCGCGGCCTCCTTCGGCTGCAGCTCCTTTGGAAACTTCTTGAGGAGGGGCATCACCCGCTTCATCGCGGCGGCCACGACCTTCGGATCGGGTGAGACCTGCTTCTTGGCCATCTCGGAAGCGTAGGAAATTCTCGGCCCAACCGTAAGTGACCGCGGGCGCTACTGCACCTCGTGGAAGAAGTGCTCGTCGAACGAGCGCAGCACGCGATAGGTGACCGCGAAGTCACCGGCGACCACGCGGGTCTTGCGCATCGCGTGCGCGGTGACCTGCACGGAGAGCCCACCGCTGGCGGTGCGGAGAAACGTCCCGAGCGCCGCGGCCGGGACCGTGCCTGAACCGGTGCCGCCGTTGACCTCGCAGCGGACGATGATCTCGAACGGACCGTTCGCGGTATCGCGACTCTGGCTGAGCTCGACGAGCACGTCCTCGGCGATCGGCACCCAGGTCGCCTTGAACGGTTGCGAGGTGACGATCGGCGGGCCGTTGACGGCACGTCCTTCACCGGCGTCGAGCGTTCGCGGGCTCGCCACGGTGGCCTCGAACGCCGGCACGTCCTTGCCGGCACTCGACAGCGTGATCGGATCGGTCGCCGCCCAGGGGACGAAGTCGGCGTCGAAGAAGAAGAAGGACGAGCCGGGGGTGAACTGCACCAGCCCGTCGGACGGCGCGAACGCGAGCTTGCCGGGATCGGCGTAGGTGTTGCCGATCAGCGCCTGCGGACAGTTCGTGACCTCGCAGCCGCCGACCTCCGTGCGCTGGCAGCGAGCATCGGCCGCGGTGATGAAGCCGCCGCGAATCGACAGCCTCGGAGTCTCACCACTGAACAGCGGCGGTTGGAGGCGCAGCTCGACGAGCGCTTGCTGTGTCGGCTCGGGCACCGTGCCGTCGGGCGTCGGCCCGGTGCCGCCATCGGGACCTGGAGTGGAACCCTCGCCGGCACAGGAGGGGAGGAGGGCGAGGAGCAGGAGACGTTGCATTCGAAGCATGGCGCGCCGCTGTGCAACGCGAACTCCGTCGCGAGGTGGCGCGATTTCGCCAGGTTGTCGAGGGGTGTGAACTCCTGAGCACTTGGCATGGAGCCACCGGTTCATGCGATCAGCGGGCCGCACGCTCGTCAGCAGATCGGATAGATCGCGGCCTCACCTCGTGCGTTCTGGCTCGATCGCGCGATCGCCGCTCGACCGTGGGGCTGGCGTCGCTCCTGTTCGGGCGATGTGCAGTAGTGTCCGTGCCCCATGCGCGGCCGCACCTTCCTCGTCACCGGTGCGGCCGGTGGTCTGGGGTCGCTCGTCTGCAAGCAGCTGCTTGCCGAGGGTGCGGAGGTGATCGCGCATGTCCGCTCGAAGGAGCAGCGCGCGGAGCTCGGCCTGCCCGTGCGGACCGTGATCGCCGATCTGTCCTCCATCGCCGAGACCACGGCGCTCGCCCGCGAGGTCGGCGCGGTCGACGTCCTGGTCAACAACGCCGGCGTCGGGTTCGGCCGCGATCAGCTCCACCGCGAGGTGAGTCGCGATGGCCACGAGCTGCGGCTCGCCGTGAACTACCTGGCCGCGTACGTGCTGACCTACGCGCTGCTCGACCGCGCGAAGGCGATCGTGCAGGTGGCGTCGATCGGCCAGCGCGCCCTCGACGTTCGCGACCTCCAGTTCACGCACCAGTACGACGGCATCGTCGCCTACCGCCGCAGCAAGCTCGCGCAGGTGATGCTCGCGTTCGATGTCGCCGCGAGCTCGTCGGTGGCCAGCACCGCGCTGCACCCCGGGACGTTCCTCGATACGCCCATGCTGCAGGAGTCGGGCATCACGCCGCTCGGGACCGCCCAGCAGGGAGCCGACGCGATCATGTACGTGATCGAGCGAACCCTCGCCGGCGCGACCGGCGTGTTCTTCGACGAGCGCGAGCCCGCACGCGCCGACCCGCAGGCCTACGATCTCGCGGTGCGCGCGCAGTTGCGCGAGTCCACCGAGGCGTTGCTCGACCACTAGGTTCGGTTCGGCGGTTCTCGGCTGCACCCCTTGCTCCTTCAGACGAGGTCCGAGACCGTATGGCGGCATGCCGCCCCGTCGCCCCTCCACGAAACCGGCCACATCGACTCGTCCCGCGAAGACACCGGTGAAGAAGGAGCCGGTGAAGAAGGAGCCGGTAAAAAAGGAGCCGGTAAAAAAGGAGCCGGTAAAAAAGGAGCCGGTGAAGAAGGAGTCCAACAATGCTGCAACGGCGCTGCTCGCCGCGGTGATCGCCGAACCTGATGACGATGCGCCCCGGCTGGTCTACGCGGATCATCTGAGCAGCGCGGGCGACCCGCGCGGCGAGTTCATCCAGATCCAGTGCATGCTGAGGCGTCGGCTGTGGGGCGCCGATGGCCGCAGCGGAGCGGGCAAGGACGACCCCTCCCCGCCCAACGCCGAGCAGCTCCGTGCCCGCGAGCAGGAGCTGTTCAAGACGCACGCGAAGATGTGGCTCGCGTCCGCGCGACCGTACATCCAGATCTGGTGCTGGCGGCGCGGCTTCCTCGACATCGTCGAGACCAACGCCAAGTTCCTGCCGGGCGCGGCGCAGCTGCTCGCCGAGCATCCGATCCACCTGAACCTCAGCTCGCTGAAGCCGGCGGACCTCGCCGGGCTCGCAACGGCGGACCTCCACGGCCTGCGCGGGCTCGAGCTGATCACCCGCTCCCTCAACAACACCACCGTGCGGGGCCTGCTCGGGAAGAACCTGGCCGGGCTGCAGACGCTGATCACGATGAACACTGCGCTGCGCGCCGAAGGAGTGGTGGCGCTCGCGCGCGACAGTCACCTGACCGGGCTGCGGTCGTGGTCGCTCGAGGGCGGGAGTATCGGCGCCGCGGGAGCGGCGGCGATCGCGGCGTCGCCCGTCCTGCGCAACCTGCGCGTGCTGAGCGTGCGCAACACCGACATCGACGCGACCGGCGTGGCCGCGATCGCGCGCTCGTCGCAGCTGCCGGCGCTCCGAACGGTCGTGCTCGGCGAGCACGCGGCGACGACGGCCGGACCGGACGCAGTCGCCGAGCTCGCGCGGCGCTGCGAGGTGATCACGGATCGTTAGCTGGGATAGGCTGCGATGCCGATGGATGCCGCCAACGGGCTCGCCCGGATCCTCACCCGTCACGCCGGCCAGTTTCGTGGCCTCCACCTCGGGATGACGATCGAGGAGATCGCGACGCTGGAGGGCAAGCAGCTCGAGCTCCTGTCCGACCGAGATGGCGAGCGCGTCTACACCCTCGAGCGCACGATCACGAAGGCCGGCGCCGGGACTCCCGCGGAGCGCGACAAGCTCGTCGTCACTGTCGTCGATGGCCGCGCCTCCGAGATCTCGTACTTCCTCATGCTCGACAGCAAGGACGAGGTGGCCGCGATCTTCAAGTCCTTGATCGCGACGCTGACCGAGCGGTTCGGGAAGGGAACGAAGGATGGGGCGTTCATCGAGTACGCGCTGCCGCCTGCCCCACCAGGTCCCGACGCCCGGCTGTGGACGGGGAAGTATCCGGAGCGCACCCCGGATGGGGCCCAGCACGTCATCAAGATCGTCGTCGATCCGCAGTAGCGCTTCGCGCTGTCCGCTCGTCGGACAACAACGTCGACCGGCGACGTGCGAATTGCCCGCGGGGTGGTGGCACGACGCGCGCGACCTCGCGAACATGCAGGCCGATGTCGATCGATGACCTGGGCACCTGGAAGGCCGCGGACACCGCGAAGACGCTCGCGCGCTACAAGCTCGACAAGCTCCTCTCGAAGGTCGGCATCGGGGCACTGGCGGAGGAGCTGTTCGGCGAGGTCCCGAGGACCTACGTCCACAAGGGCAACGTCCGGCTCCGCGCGCCGCTCGCCTGCAACGCGCAGGGCCACGGCATCTACGTCCTCGATGGCTCGCTCACCGTCGACGGCGCGTTCACCTTCTACACCGCCGACGCGTACACGATCCTCGTGATCACCGGTGACCTCGTCGCGCACGATCTCGTGCAGGCGTGGGACACGCAGCTGATCGTGCTCGGCGCGACCAGGCTCGCGGGGCTGCTCCACGTCGACGTCTCCGATGCCGGGTTCGCGGCGTTTCGCGGCCCCGTGACGTCGCGCGAGCGCTACGTGGCCGTCGGTGTCGACCGCGACGTGTCGGTGTTCGCGAAGGCACCGAAGGGCACGCTACTCGAGCGCTGGACCGGGCCGAGCGAGCCGGCGGAGCTGCACGCGGCACTCGTCCGCGGTGACTCGTTC
>Ga0075163_10003430_pt1 | contig 21297 bp, 22 predicted proteins | sample JI1023141ADNA_FD_71478 | JGI IMG/M metagenome (GOLD analysis project Ga0075163, IMG submission 71478) | Wastewater effluent complex algal communities from Wisconsin, to seasonally profile nutrient transformation and Carbon sequestration -... | ecosystem: Engineered > WWTP > Effluent > Algae... | reverse complement strand
GGCAACAAGAACCGAACCTTTTTCCTAGCGATGGACTTTTGCTAGGCGGATACCCAGCGCAACTTACAAAAGTATGGCAGGCAAAATCGTAAACAAAGCAGAATTGGCCGGGATTCTGGACAAAGCACAGAGCAGCATAACACGTTGGCAGGCTCAGGGGATGCCATACCTGAAAGGCGAAGGTCAGGGCATGGAAAACCAGTACGACACTGCGGCCGTGGTGGACTGGATTGTCCGGAAGGAAACCAAGGGCGGTTTGGACAAGGAGACGGAGCAGGCCAGGCTGTTGCAGGAACAGACGGAGATTGCACGTAGGCGCAATTTGAAGGAAGCGGGGGACCTGATTGAACTGTCACAGGCAACGCTGGTTGTGCAACGGATAGCCTTTGCCATACGGCAGAAGGTGGTAACGTCAGCCCTGCCACTGCAGACCAGACAGGGCATATTGGCCGACCTGCAGAGTTTGCGGAACGTGGATTTTCGAAGCGTAAAGGGTTCTGACGATGCGACCACAGACGAAGCTGAGACAAGCTGACCAGCTGTGGGAGGCCTTCTTTGACGGGCTGCCCCCTATTCCATCCCTGCGGGTGTCGGAATGGGCCGACAAGTACCGGGTATTGAGCGGGGAGGGGTCTGCCGAGCCTGGCAAGTTCCGGTCTGACCGCATCCCGTACCAGCGGGAGCTGATGGACGCTTGCTTGGAACCGGACGTGAATGAGGTGGTGATGATGATTGCTGCCCAGTTGGGCAAATCAGAGACCATTAACAACATTCACGGGTACTTCATCCACGCGGATCCTTCTCCGCAGCTGATGGTACAGCCGACCATTGAACTGGCAGAGGCCTATTCCAAGGACCGGATTGCGCCAATGTGCCGGGATACGGAGGTTTTGTCCAAGTTGGTCATTAACCCCAGGAGCCGGGACAGCGGAAACACGACACTGGCCAAGCGGTACCCGGGTGGCAGCTTGGTGTTGGTGGGTGCCAATTCACCGGCCGGACTAGCCGGACGGCCCAGGCGGGTGGTGCTGCAGGACGAAATTGACCGGTTCCCGCTGTCAGCCGGCACCGAGGGTGACCCGTGTGCCCTGGCGGATAAGCGCACAGAGGCCTTCCCCAATGCGGTCAAGGTCAAGACCAGTACCCCAACGGTCAAGGGGGCCTCCAAAATCGAAGTCTTGTACGAAAAGAGCGACCAGCGGAAGTGGCACGTGTGCTGCCCCAAGTGCCGGCACCAATTCGTGATGATGTGGGCCCACGTGAAGTGGGAAGGGGAGCGGATTGACGAAGCGTGGCTAGAATGCCCCGCAGAGGCCTGCAAAGCCCATTTAAGCGACTCTGACCGGGTGGCCATGATAAGAGCCGGGAAATGGGTTCCAACCGCGCCATTCAAGGGAATACGGGGTTACTGGCTGAACGGCCTGAACATCCTGTTTGGGGCCCACAAAGGGTACAAAAACCGGCTTCATGAGTTCGTGGCAGAGTTTCTGAAGGCCAAGGACGGTGGGGCCGACAAGGTACGGGTGTGGGTCAACACGTTCCTGGCTGAGACGTACGAGGAAGATTCCCTAGAAATCGACCCCAGAGGCATCACAGACCGGCTCGAGGACTATTCCCCAGAGGATTTGCCGGAACAGGTGCTTGAGGTGACAGCAGCAGCGGACGTGCAGAGCATGCGCATTGAAGTGCTGTTCATGGGCTGGGGGGCAGATGAAGAGAGCTGGGCCGTGCAGAAGGTGGTTCTGGAGGGTGACACTAGGCGGGACGAGGTGTGGCAGGCCCTAGACAATCAGCTGGTGCGGACATTCACCCGGGATGACGGGGTGATCCTGCCAGTCGGCCGGGCATTCATTGACATGGGGTACAACTCAAAGCGTGTGATTGAGTTTTGTGCCCCCAGAATTGGGCGAGGGGTTTTCCCGTGTCGTGGCTTGAACCGGGTTGGGTTGCAGGTGCCACCGCTGCTGCCGGCCAAGCCGAGCCGGAACAACAAAGCACACATACCGCATTGGAACGTGGGTGTGACGGTAGCCAAAACCGCCATTTATGACCGGTTACCCATCCCGGCAGGTGGGGCACGGACGATGCACTTCCCGAAAGGTTACGGCTTTGATGAAGATTATTTCAAACAGCTGACCGTTGAGCGTAAGGTAACCAAGTTCAGTGCTGGCAGCCCGTACTTCATTTACGTGAAGCCGAACAATGCCAGCCGGAACGAGGCACTTGATCTGACGGTGTACAACTTGGCAGCCATGCACAGCCTGGGCCCGGTGGCATGGCTGAAACTGGCAGCCAACCGCAAGGCCACAGCACCCAAGCCACAGCTGGTGCCGATTGGGCCAGAGGAACCCAAGGACACACCGTTGCCAGTGCCACCCGTACCACAGGAGAAACCGGGCTTTGCCAGGCCTGCAGCCATGCCTACGTTTGGCAGAGGCAGGGGCCGGGGTGGGTTTGTGAAGGGCTGGTGAGAAATATGAACGTAACTGCCAATAAACCCGAGAATCTAGTTTCTTCTGTTGCAGCGTTGTTTGTGCAAAAAAACGGTTATTACTTTGACCTGCCTAACGTCGAACCGTGGGACGCTTCGCGTGACGCTCGAACCTACACCGGGCCTTATCCCGTGGTTGCCCATCCCCCGTGTCAGCTATGGGTCAATCTGGCCGCGCTCAACTTCAAGCGCTACGGCGGAGAGCACAACCGGCCCGGCAACGACGGCGGGTGTTTTGATTCTGCGCTTAAGGCGGTGCGCCGCTTCGGCGGTGTCTTGGAGCATCCGGCGTTCTCTAGGGCGTGGCCGGCATTCAGAATTCCAACTCCTCAAGGAATCGGCTGGCACCGGACCGGGCAGTGGGAGTGGGTGTGCGAGGTGTGGCAAAGCGTTTACGGGCACAAGGCCCGCAAGCGTACGTGGCTTCTTTATGCCGGGTGTGCTGCTCCCTTCGAACTGCGGTGGACCCGCGTAGGCGGAACGCACCAATGCGGCTGGTTTGACCGAATCAAGCCGACCCTGAGCAAGCGCGAAGCGAGCGCCACGCCTCCCGAATTTCGCGACGAGCTGATCCGCTTGGCACGGCACTCTACGGTTTGAACAATACCGCAATGCCCCATAGGTGGGCTATTGGGTTGACCGTGGGGCATAAATGCGCAAAGAGCGGTGGCGTTGAGCATCACCACCGCACAGCTTCCAACGACAGAACCGCAGACGATAGCGGCAGGCGACACAGCGGAGTGGATTCGTTACCTTAACGACTTTCCCGCTACATCGTTCACGCTCAAATACGTACTGCAGGGGCCACGTATCATCACGTTTAATGCCCAGAACGATGGCGGAAACTACCTTATCAGCCTGACCAGCGCAGTCACCCGGGCATGGGTTCCCGGGCTTTATCGCATTTCAGCGTATGTGGTGAATGCTGATGCGAGCATTCAACGCCAAGTACGCACGGCTTTTCTCCGGATCTCTATTACGCCAAATGTGGCGGTTAATCCCAACGGAGCAACGCCACTGACTTTTGCCGAAAAGGGCCTTGAGTCCATCGAACTTACAATCCTGCAGCTGACCACGCGCACCGTGGAACAAGCCAGCGTCAATGGTCAGGTTTACACCCTGGCCAACATTCAAGACCTGTTCTTGCTGCGGGAGCGGTTCAAGTCTGAGGTACGCAGGGAAGAAGAACAAGCCCGGCTAAATGCTGGGCTTGGTGCTGGTAACAAAATTGGTGTCCGGTTCCGCCCATTGACTTGGGTGGGGTATCCGACCTACCCGCAGGTACCTTGGCAATAACCCATGCCATCATTTCGCCAACGAATCGGAGCAGCCTTGTCTGCATGGAAGCGGGGCAGTGCTGGAAACACTTTCAACATCCCCAAGCAGCGGCCGGTAGGGACGTTCAAGACGGATGTGCGGTCATACCAAGGTGCCATTTATGACCGGTTGACGGAAGATTGGGCCAGCCCGTTGACCACGGGTGATGCCGAGATGAAGACCCGGATCCGGACCTTGCGTGGTCGGGCCCGTGAGCTGGAGCGTAACGAGCCGTATTCACGCCGTTACCTGTCCCGTCTCGAGGATAACGTCTACGATCACCACGGCATTGCCTTCTCGTCGCTGGCAGGCCAGTGGATCAAGGGCGGTGGCAAACCGGAGTTTCGGATTGATGACTCAGACGCTTGGGTAATTCAGACCCAGTACGACGAGTGGAAAAAGAATCCCATCGTTACCAAGGACATGACCTTGAACGAGGCTGGCCGGCTGATGCTGCGTACCACGGCCCGTGACGGTGACCCGCTGGTCAAGTTCATCATCGACCGGAACGTTAACGATTTTGGCTTTGCCCTGCAGTTGCTGGAGCCGGACATCATTGACGACTTCCGAAACGAGGTAATCCGCTCGAGTGATAACAAGGGCGTGCAGTCTGAGATTCGCATGGGCGTTCAGGTAAACGGCTATCAGATGGCCGAATCATACTGGCTGCTCAAAGCGTACCCCGGTGACCAGCAGTGGTGGGCTGCTCAGTCTTTTGCCAGTGAACCGCACGATGCTTCCGGGTTTGTTCACACTTTCAAGCGTACCCGCATCACCCAGTGCCGTGACGTGACATGGCTCTGCGGAATCATGCGAGATTTGCGCATGTTGGACGGTTACGATGAAGCGGCCATCGTGGCAGCTCGTACCGGTGCAGCAAAGATGGGTTTCTTCACCCGTGACATCAATTCCCCGGGTGAACCGTACCAGGGCAACCAAGGGACGGACCCAGCAATGGGTGGAAACAAGGCCATGGACGCAGAGCCAGGCTTGATCGAGGACCTTTCCCAGCTTCCTGGCATGAAGTTCACGGGCTGGGATCCGGCGTACCCCCACGAGAACTACGAGCCTTTCGTGAAGACTCGGCTACGTCGTATCGGTGCAGGCCTGGACATGAGCTATTACGCCATAGCCAATGACCTGACCGAAGTGAATTTCAGCAGCATTCGGGCTGGTGTCCTCGAGGACCGGGAGCACTTCAAGGCCCTGCAGACATGGTGGATTAACGCCTTTGAGCGTCCCGTGTTCATGAAGTGGCTGGAAATCTCTCTTCTCAACGGAACCCTGAAGGATCCGGTGACGCAGGTGTCCCTGCCGTTCTCCAAACTCAAGAAGTTCCAAAACCACAAGTTCCGTCCCCGTCGTTGGCCGTGGGTGGATCCGGAGAAGGACGCGAACGCCGCCACCATTGCGGTGGACAATCGCATGAAGTCCCGTTCCGAGGTCATCGAAGAGAACAGCCAGACGACCTACGAGGAAGTCATTCAGGAGCAGGCCATGGAGCAGGAGTTTGCCGCCAAGAAGGGCGTGGAACTGCCCCCTGTGGCCAATAAGATGCCACCCCCGCCCAAACCGGCTGGGGCTGGTGGTGGGGACGGCAAGCCCAAGGACTAGGTACGTTCGTACCTATTTGTTTGACCATGGGGCATGGTATGCCCTACGGGTGCGGCATGGCCACAACTCCCGTTGCCGATACCGCCCAAAGGATTCTGGAAGCCCCTGAGTCTGCGGCAATGACCCGCTCCATGCTCGGTGAACGCAAGGACGTTGACCTTGAAAAGCGCACGGTGGACCTGTCCTTTGCCTCCCCCACGCCTGTTGAGCGTGACTTTGGCGAGGAAGTGCTAATTTGCACCGAGGAAGCCTGTGACCTTTCCCGCCTTCGTGACGGTGGTGCCCTGTTGATGGACCACAACCCTCGGGACCAAGTGGGTGTTGTTGAGAAGGTGTATTTCGGCGGTGGCAAGGTGCGGGCCGTGGTCCGCTTCTCAAAAGCCGCACGTGCTCAGGAAATCTTTCAGGATGTCGTGGATGGGATCCGCAGCTTGGTAAGCGTAGGGTATCAAATCCGCGATGTGGAGTTGGCAAATCGGGGCGGAAACATGGGGGACCGTGTGAACGTGACGAGATGGCAGCCCTACGAGGTAAGCATAGTTAGCATACCTGCTGACCCGAATGTCGGGAAAGGCAGAAACCGCAGCCAAACAACTCAAAAACAAATGTCTACTGAATCGACCGCCCCGGCCACCGCGCCGGCCCCGGTTACGGCTCAGGTCCGGTCTGAACCGGCTCCCGCTAGTAACCGCATTTCGGAAATCATCGCCATTGGTACGAACTTCAAGGTTCCCCAGGAGCGCATCAACAAGGCCTTGGCCGAAAACGAACCGTTGGACTCGTTCCGTACGTTCGTCATGGAAACCCACATGCGGGCAACCCCCGTCACGGTTCCCCCGACCATCGGCATGAGCAAGGCTGAGAAGCGCCGGTATTCGATGGTTCGCGCCATCAATCGCCTTAGCTCCAACCAGCCCCTTGACGGTCTCGAGCGTGAGGCTTCCGACGAGTGCGCCAAGAAGTTTCGCCGTGAGGCTCCTGCGGCTGGTTTCATCATGCCGCACGACGTGCAGGAGTACAGCGACCGCGAGATGATCGCGGCCATGCTCCGTGTCAGCCCGTCCCTCGGGATGAGCCGGTACGGTCAGAACCTGTCCCGTGCGCTGACGGCCGGCAACTTCTCCGGTGCCGGTGCGCTGATTGCCGAGGATTTCCTCGGTGGTTCGTTCATCGAACTCCTGCGCAATCGTACGCTCCTGACGCAGCTTGGCGTTGGTACGATGTCCGGTCTCGTCGGTAACGTCGTCATCCCGCGCCAGTCGGCTGCGGCTACGGCGTACTGGCTGGCTGAAGGTGAAGCGGTCACGGCGACGCAACAGCAGTTCGCGCAGGTTGGTGGTGTTCCGAAGCGGCTTTCCGCTCAGACCGCCTACAACAAGCAGCTGTTGGCGCAGTCCACCCTGGACGCTGAAGCCCTGGTCCGTGATGACCACATTCGGATCATTGCGATTGCGAAAGACCTTGCCGGTATCGCCGGTACGGGTGGTGCGCAGCCTCGCGGTATCCTGAACGGGCCGACGACGGACCCGACCGGTGGCGGCAACAACATCAGCACGGTCACGTTTGGTGGTGCAGCCACCCGTGCCAACCTGCTGACGTTCATGTCGTCCATCCAGACGGCCAATGCGGACATCGGTACGATGCAGTGGCTGGTGAACCCGAATACTCGCGCCAAGTGGCAGAGCATTCCGCAGGTCCCGAATTACCCGGTGTACCTGACGAGCGATGAGGGCCAGACGATTGGCTATCCCACGCCGTTCACGAACCAGATTGGCACCACCGGTTCCTTCGCCAACCGCGCCCTGTTCGGTGCGTGGGGCCAAGCGATGTTCCTTGATTGGGCAGGCTACGATGTCGTGGTTGATCCGTACACCCGTGCGGCCAACAACGAAATCGTCTGCACGGTCAATCTCTTCACGGACTTTGTGGTCCGTCACTGGCCGGCGTTCTGTGTCAGCACTGACACGGCGGCTGCCTAACTCAACCAAGGAGACCCATAACATGAATCAAGTCGATCTCCCGAATTATCTCACGCCCATCGTGTTTCTGACGCCTGCCGCAGTTGCGGCCACGGCCAATGGAACGCCTGTGGATCTGGTCAACTACGAGGGCAAAGTTGCTGCCTTTGTAGCGGCCGGCAATGCAACGGCTGGCACCAATCCGACCTTGGATTTGGTGTTCAAGGAATCGGCCGACAATTCCAACTGGAGCAACGCCAATATCTCATTCACGCAGATTACGGGTGCAACCACCCAGACTGTGGCGATTGATACGCGGCAGGTGGAACGGTACGTGCGCCTTGACCGTGTGATTGGCGGCACCAACTCGCCGTCATTCCCGGTCGGTGTGACTGGTCAGGCGATTAAACAGTACAATCAAGGTTAAAATCTGGGGTGCTAGTAGAGGTGCAGCCCCACTCCCTTCACAGGGGGTGGGGCTTTGTTTTGGCTTGATATAGGGCATGCCGTAGGGCACAGGTGCCGCATGTCAGTGGGGCATGGTGCTCCCTGGCTCCTTGCGAAATGAAAACACCTAAGATTAGGCAGATTGTCTGTGAAACGATTTCGATCACAGGTTCGGGTACATCCATAAATCCTGTACCAAAAAAAGGGGATGTCATCTGCGCTGTTGTTGGATCTCTCCAAATTGTCGGGGAGGTGGTCAGTGTTCACGTAGGCGACATACCCCAGTGGATTGGCTATTTTATTGGGTACTGGACTGCTGCTATAAAGCCGATCAACACTCCCGCAGAAGCCCCCATCACTTCCCCTCGCAAGGACAGAGTTCACCTACGGGTGACGAACAGCGCAGCCCATCGCAAGACGGGTGCGGCTCTGTCCGCGAGGGGTAACAAAGGCAGCCAATGAGCATTCAGAAACTGGGTTGGTCCATCTGGTCTGCGGCACTTCTTGTGATGGCCATGATGGGCGTTGTGGCCGCACACAGAGACGACAAGCCGCATGTGTTGCTAGTGGTCTTTTTGATTCTCGTCATTCGTGAATTTATCAAGCCATGACCATTGCATTTCTGAACCCCCCTTGGTGGCTGCTCGAGAACAACCAGCTACGGCAAGGAATCCGAGCTGGCAGCCGTTGGCCCTTCACGCGGCAGGCCCCATACATGCCCGACCAGTACCGGTTCGGGGCATATTCTCCATTCCCGTTCTTTATGGCACAGGCTGCTGCCTACGTGGCCCAACACTTCGACGGAAAGGCCCTTTTTAGGGACTCTGTGGCCCGGGGGGAGTCTTACCCTGCCTTCTTGCTCTGGATGGCTACAGAGGCCCCGGATTGCGTTGTAATCGAGACCGGTGCAGCTGCCTGGGACCATGACTTGGCCCTGATTAAGCATCTGAAGGCCCACAACCCCAAGTTGCGGGTGGCAGTAGCCGGCCCAACGGCAGCCAGTGGCAGCAAGAGCACCGAGCCGGGGGTGGTGGATGCTTGGTTGTTAGGTGAGTACGAAAAGAATGCCCTGCTGTTTGCCGAGGGGGCCAATGGAGTGCTGGGGTTCAACCTGCTGACTAGGCAGGAAATGGATGACCTGCCGTACCCCATGTTTGATGAGGACTGCTCCCTAAACTATTGGGACGCCTGCCCCAAGGGCCAGCGGTCACCGCACCTGCAGCTGTTTGCCTCACGCGGGTGCTACTACAAATGTTGTTTCTGTGCATGGCCTGCGACCATGACCAGCGATGACCCGGACGGCACCAAGCCCCGGTCTGTTCGGTTTTACAAGCCAGAGTGGTTGGAAGGGTTCATCCGTCACCGGCTCTCGGTGAACCCGGATATTCAATCAATTTATTTTGACGATGATTCCTGGAACCTCAACGAGAAGCACAACTTACAAGTGTGCGAGGTGATGAAGCGAATCGGTTTGCCATGGTCGGCAATGTGCCGAGCAGACAACACCAAGCCTGAAACATGGAAGGCCATGAAGGATGCGGGCTGCTTTGGGGTGAAGCTGGGGTTTGAGTCGGGCAGTCAGCGGGTCATTGATGAGATAGTCGGCAAGAAGCTAGACCTGCGCAAAGCCGAGGCCACGGCACGGTGGCTGCGGTCAGTGGTGGGTATGACCGTACACGGCACGTTCACGGTCGGCCTTCCCGGTGAGACCAAGGAAGAAGCCCAACAGACCATCAACTTCATCGAGGAACTGTACAAAGCGGGTGGGCTGGACACTCACCAGCTGAGTGGAACGGCTACCATCGAAGGTACGCCGTTGGACCGTATCAGCCACGGAGAAGCCTTGGCTGTGTTTCCGGGGGCCAAGGCTGGGGCTGAGTTCGTAGTCTCTCACGATGGTGTTTTGAAACTGGAGGGCATGAAATGACCATTGAAGAACTGTATCAAAAGCGGATCCACGGTGACGAGTATTGCGACATATTCGAACACCTCGCCACACTGCGGCGGTATGCCAGCCTGTGCCCGGTGGTGGTTGAGTTCGGCACACGGACAGGCAACACCACCACGGCCTTTCTTGCCGGTGGGTCGATTGTCCACAGCTACGACATCAGGGACCATCGTTTCCCATGTCCGGAAGATGCAGCGAACCGGTGGGTGTTTCACAAGGAAGACACGGCCAAGCTCGAGAGCATCCCGGAATGTGACATGCTGTTCATTGACTCACTGCATGCTGAGAACCACGTACGGGCAGAGCTACGGCAACACGTCCATGTGAAGCGGTTCATCGGCCTGCACGATACACTAGAATGGGGCAGCGGTGGGGATGACGGTGGCCACGGCATCAACTGGGCACTGTTCCCGTTCTTGGCAGAACACAACCGCACCTGGCGTGTGGCTGCCCATTGGAACAACTGTAAGGGGCTGACGATACTCGAGCGTATCGGCACTTGAAAACCCCCATCACAGTCAGCTGCAGCTACGAGCTGAACGGGCAGCGCATTACTCACACAGCAACCCGGGTCTTTGATACCTCCACATGCCCTGCCAGTGGAATGAAGGCCAAGGAGCAGCTGGAATCGTTTGTTGAAAGTTTGTTTCGAGCACTACCACCCAAGAACAGCACATGAAAACAGCCGTAATCATCACCGGCCAAGCCCGCACCTTTGCCCGGTGCCTCCCATCCCTTCACTGGCACGTGTTTGGCCGGCTGGAGAACCCATACTTTTACGTGAGTGTGGCCAATGACGAAGACGCCAACAGCATGGAACTGCTTAAGCAGCGGTACCCGGATGTACCGTTTTTCATGGAGAAGATTGACCAGCCGTTGCTGCCAGAGCCGGACATGTCCTTTGCGGCCTTTGCCCCGTATGCCATCACGCCGACACGTACGCCAGGCACAGGGCCGTTGCAGGGGATTCTGCGGCAGCAGTGGCACCTGTCCCGTGGGTACAAATTCGCCATGGAGAACGGGGCAGGGGACGGAGACGAAACCACGTTTATCCGGTGCCGGGCTGACCTGCACTTTCACAAGTACACATCGAACCTTACCCGTGTATCAAACCGAGACGGTTCCTGCATGCTAGTCCGCAACGATCCATATCCCAGGGAGGCCTTCACCCCGTACTGGGGCAACTACGGTCCGGGAGTAAATGACCGGTTTGCCGTGCTCGGCAAGGATGCCGCCAAGGCCTACTTTGAGACCTACGATGTGCTGCCTGAGTTGTTGAAGGACGGGTGCCCATTCCATCCCGAGACCCTTGTGGGCGCAGCCATGGACCGGGCAGGCATCACCATCAAGCGCACGCTGGGGGCTGAGTTCGCCTTTCTACGCAAGGACGGCTCCCTAGAACACATGGTAGTGTTTCCCCAAGAACTGGCAGCATACACGGCACACCTTTCCAAATCATGAAAACACATTATTTGATCCGGTCAGTTGTCGCTGTGTTGGGAATCGTTTCCGCCTGTATTCTCGTGACACCTTTTGACCGTCCTAATTGTGATGGGATGAACACACCGCCAGCCGGGTACCGCATACTTCAATGCGAGGCCACAGGGCGTTTTGTATGGGACAAACCTTTGTCCACTAGCTTTCCAAAGCTGCGTTACCAAAGCGCATACACGGATGAGGAAAAGCAACAAGCAATAGACGCAGCATGGGCATTTTGGGAGGCCAGCAAGACCCCAAAAAAGGAAAGGCCAACGGACACCTGCCAATGGGTTGTAGTGCTGTGAAACAAATCTAAATTATCATGACCGACACACCCACGCTTCCCCCTGTCCACGACTTTGGCAGCCACTTGGCCACGATTGCTCAGGTAACGGCACCCAAGCCCACGCCAAAGGTGTTTGTGGCACTCTGTAGCCGTGACTGGCAGGTTGAGTCTTACACCTCTGAGTTCGTCCGTAACATTGGCCGCGAGTGCAAGTGCCAGATTGTTGTGGGGTACATGGCCAACGATGGCGTGGCCCGTAGCCGGAACAACCTGGCAGCGGCCTTCCTCGAGTCGGACTGCACACACCTGTTCTTCTTGGACAATGACATCCTGGGCCGTCCTGCCGACTTGGACCGCATGCTAGAGGCCGACAAGGACATCATTTGCGGGTTCTACCCCAAGAAACAGGCAAAGCTGGACTGGGTGGCCAACTACTTCCCGAACGAGAAGGCAGACGCCCGGGGTGTGGTCCGTGTACGTCATGCCGGTACTGGTTTCATGGTCATCACCCGCCGTGTGCTGGAGTCCATGATTCAGCAGCTGCCACACATTGCGTACGGTGGTGACCCATCCCCTGAAGCCAAGCGGTGGGACTTCTTCCCCATGAATGCCAAGGATGGTATGTACAAGTCAGAGGACTGGTACTTTTGCGAAATGGCCCAGTCTTGTGGCTTTGACGTGTTTATTGATACCCACGTACAGCTGCGTCACGTGGGCAAGTGCGTTTACCCCCTACAGTTCACACTCAGCGATGAAGACTGCATCGATCTTTTTCACCACCGGTACGGAATTGGGTACGACCAGATCCGCGCCTTTATTGCCTCCGGAGAAAAGCCACCACACTTCATGGGTGGGCACCAGCCCCGGCTTGTCCGGAATTGGCCCGCTGAGTTTCCGGTCGGGGACCTGCACCAAGGTGCGGAACTGGCAGGCTGCTACGATGTGCCGGAATTTGATAAGGCTGCCAGAACCCCCATCGTTCTGGACATCGGCGCTGACGTGGGTGCGTTTGCTATCTGGGCAACTAAGCGTTGGCCTGGGCTTACGCTCACGAGCTATGAAGCGGACATCAAGCACCACGCATGCTTGGTTGTTACGCTCGAGCGTTTGCTCGTTAAACACGCCAAGGAGAACCCCAAGCTGGTGGCGGTACCGGAGCCCATAGACGGCAGCACGGTATTCCCAGACAATGCCACGGTCTTGAAAGTTGACCTTGAAGCACTGGAGAGAGACATACTGCAGGTGTTCCACAGCAATGGCCGTTTCCAATCCCTAGACTTCATCCTTTTGAAATACCACGATGACAGCGTACCCATGATGGTGCAGATGTTGGCAGGGCCCACGCATTACTTGCACTGTCATCAGCGGTTTGGCCCCAATCGTGGGTTGCTGAAGTACATCAACCGGAGACTCGTCTCATGACCTTTGAAGAAGAACTGAACGCAGCGTTTGGCGAGATTGAACAAGAAGCCATGCCGGTGCATTACCAGCTGACCAACCACATGTATTCCGGTGTGATTCGCCGGCAGGTGTCAGAGACACCTATGAACGAGGTGGGGTATGAACCCAAGCTGGTCATCGTGATTGTTTCCAACCGTGGTCAGTTTGGGCAGCAGTTGCAGCTGGGCCCGCAGCCTGGCGAGCGTGAGGTGGTGCAGGTGGTGGACGGTGTGTTTGCCGGCAAGTACGTGCTGACGGATGTGAACGGTGATCTTGCCCATTACGAGCTGACCTGCACTCTCAGCGAGTAAGGTGCCCTTCGAACCATCAGAACTAGCCAAGTTCACCCAAGCCGGTAAGGCCATATCACAGGCAGCCGGCGTGGGGTTTGAGGAGTGGGCCCGGGGAGAGATGGGTACAATCCTGAAGCTGTGGGCCGGACATACCGAGGTAATCACACCCGGGAATGCCACCATTGAAGCCAGGACCAGTGCCGGGAAAAAGGCATTCGGTGCAACCAAGGCCAGCCGCAGTGCCTACGGCATCACGGTCAACACCGGGAAACGGGACGGCATGCCGGGTAAGGTGTGGTTCAGGCACGGCTCCCGGAAGTTCCAACAAGCTGGCATGATTCAGGCCGACTCACACTTTGTGCCTGCATGGATCCACTGGAAAAACGACGTATGGGCACGCATCAAGGACGGCTCTGAAAAGTACGCTGCGGAGCTGGCCAAGCTAAAGCCGGCAGCACAGAAGGCCATTGGCTTGGCCCGGCAGTCGGTGATTCAGTCTGCAGATGCCTTGGGAATCATGCTCGAGAGCGTGAAGGGCGGTACACTGTCCAGCGGTGCCATTGCCAAGGCCAGGTCAGCCATTGCCATGAACGGGCAGCCCTACCAGAACGGCACTGGCACACAGCAAAAGCAGGGGGCGGTGTTCAGCATTGAGGCCGTGAACCGGTACCCGCTGAACCAAAAGCTGCGGATGGATGTGCGGCTTGCCAGTGTGATTCAATCCCGGATGGTCTACTTCAACCGGAACTTGGAGGAAGGGGTGTTCAAGTCCGTGGACAAGGTGGTTGCTCGCTACCCATACTTGACGCTTGGGAAGTAGGCCCATAGGGCATGGGGCATGTCAGCTGATGCCCTAGAAAATGTCGGGGACTTGGTGTCAACGGCCATGGTCTCTATAATCGTCGCAGATGGGGCAAATTCGCCTTTTGCGGCCTTTGGAACCCGTAGCACGAGCCAACTGACCCAGAACCGTGTTGAGTGCCGTGCTGGCGGTTTTATCCGTGCTACTGACCAAATGGCCCAGAACCCATCTGGTGACTACTTTTACAACCACCGCAGGGGCTTTGCCAGCTTCACCGTGGTCAGTCAGCGGCACATGCTCACTGCCTTGGGGGCAGACTCAAAGCATGGCCAGGCCGTGGGCCGGTGCCGGTGGCTGTTCTCACGTATGGCACAGCGCATGACCACGGCCGAACTTGGGGGTGGGTTACAGATTCTGGACATCCTGGACTTGGGTGACACGTACAGCTTCGATGCCGACACGTCCACGGATAGGACAGAACTGCGGTTTCAAATTGACCTTATCCTTTTGGCGGGACAGTACACGGCAACTTAACCAAGGCATACAAAAATGGCTCTACCCTACGCATACGCTCCTAACATTGGGTTTGGCTCGGTTATTGTCACGATGGCCACGGGCAATGCCAACGGGGTGTCCTATATCGCCAACGAACTGACGGCTACCTTCCCCACGGCTGAGACCAGCCGGACCACGGAACTGGGTGCCCCTAACGGATTCGTGTTGTTCAAGGATCCGTCCACGTGTTCAGGTCAGCTGCAGTTGGCCAGTAACACGACGATCACCCCGGCCCCGTCTGACGAGTTCCCGGTGGTCTTCCCCAACTTCGGAACTTACAATTACGTCATCACCGAAATTGGCCTTCCCCGTCGTCCTCGTGACATCTGGGTTGCTGACTTCCAAGCCCGAGAGAAAATCTAACCAGACACAGTTTCAGCTCTAGGAATGCCCGCGCCGGAACGCCACCGGGCGGGCATTTTTGCAAACCACGATGGAACCGGACACCTCCACGCTTAACCCGCAAGAGCTTTTCCAGATGCTCTGGAGAACCAAATACGTTCATCTGGTATCTGAAGAAGCGAAACGGGAATCGGAATGGCTGGCAGAGAGTTTTATTGATAGCACATACACGGTGTGTGGTGAGGAGTTGCGGTTGATGACTCCCCGTGACCTGTGTGTGTTGGACGGGTTTGAGTCCCCGTTTGTGACGTACAAGGAACTGCCGACACGGGAGGATGTGGCGTTTTTCATGTGGACGATGAACGCAGGGAACACCGGTTACGGTGTGTTCAATGCCATCCGGCGGGGACGGTGCTATGCCAGGTTCACCAATGAGGAGCGGGACTTGGCCTTGGACGTGGCCGAAATCGAACTGTATCTTGAACGGGCATTCGTTGGGCTGCCCAAAACCCCGGTCAAGAAAGAGGGAGAGGCCAGCAGTGTACTGCCTCCCAAGCCCCTGAACGTCCATTTTATGGCCCCTCTGCTGGTGGACGTGGCAGCGGTCATTGGGCCGATTGACCCCATGAGCGGCCGGTACTTGGCAGATATTCCCATCCCTCGGTTGATGCAGTACAAAAAGACCATTAACAGGGACAAGGGGCACGAGACGGAGGTTGATGCGGATGACGAGAAACGCCGTTCCGATTGCTTGGAGGAAGTAAACCACATCATCGCTGCCAGACGCAGCGCCAAATAACATGGCAGGTTTTGGAAACGAAATTCGGTTCAAGATTGGCGGGGACTCCACGGCCCTGGAGCGTACCTTTGACCGGGTGGCACAGAAGGGGACACGGGCCATGGAGAAGGTAGACCGTGCAACCAAGAAGATGGTCGGGGGCGGGGCAGCCGTAGAACGAGCGAGGGCCACGCTGGAAAAGGCCCGGGAACGCCGTCTGTACGAAGAAGCCAACACGGTGGGAAAGATTAAGATTCTGACCCGCGAGATTGCGGATTACGCCTATGCCCGGCAGCGGGCTGAAAAGGGGTCTCTGGACTATCTGAAAGCCCAGGCTGCCGTAGAGGAGAGGATGGGCAAGCTGAGGAGCCTGCAACGGCAGCAGCAGAGCGACAACCTAAGCGGCAATGCCCCGGCACAGTCAGGCGGTGGCGGGAGTGGCCTTGGTGCAGGGATTGCACGTGCGGTGGGGTCTGCCGTGGTGTTTGGCCTGACCAGGCTGAACGATTGGTTCCAAAGCCGTATTGAGCTGGCCCAGACTCAGGCGACTACTCGAGGGGAAGGCCTGACCAGTCTTCGTGGCCGGTTCGCAGCCATAGGAGGGTTGCAGGGGCAACTGCGGCAGGGGACGGCCACGGAGAAGGACTTGGAGTTGGACAAACGCTTTGCCGAGCAGCGCAGAGACTTCCTGAGTTCAGGGGCACAAGGAGCTGTCAGTAAGCTGGCACCCGGTGAACTGCTGAAGGCAGAGCAATCCATTGAGCAAATCAGCGCAGCCATTCAACGGCAGCACGATGCCAATGCACTGATTGAACGAGACCTTGCACGGCAGAACTGGGAACTGTCGGCCCAGCTTTCAGAGGTGGAGGCCATCAACCGGGCCCGGCAACGCGGGTCTGCGAACGAGGTGCGGTTGGCTACCATTCGAAAACAGACCGCTGACAGTAGTGTAACACGCGAAACCCTGTTCGGCACTCCAGAGAGCTTGGCACAGGCCAGGATTGACCTTGCGGGATCCACCGGGGGAGAGACGGCCGCCATGCAGTCAATGCGGCAGCACCGGCTGGACACACGCCAAGCCCTGACGGAACAGGCAGCCCAGGGCCGAACCTTTGCCGGTGGTGGCCGGCGTCCACGGTCAGAGACAGAACGCATCGCAGCCCGTGCAGCCATGTTCCGGGATAGGGCCCGCAGTCTCACGCTGTCCGGTTCATCTGGCGGGGCAGGTGTCGCAGCAGCCATGGCATCAGCTCGAGGTGACGAGACCACAGTTGCCGGCAGACTTTCCCGGGCCACTGCCAAAGCTGGGGCACCGGACGTGGCTGACCTGTCCAGACTGCCACCCCTGCTGATTACTTCGAACAAGCATCTGGCAGCCATAGACAATGCTCTGAAGGCTGTTGACGTGTCGGTCGGGAACATCCGGAGGAAATAACATGCCAGAAATCCCGCAATACTACTTCAAGACGGTCAGTGGTTCAGAGGTCCCGTACACCCAAGAGGTGATTGTGAAGGCCTACGAGCCGTTGCGACCATTCCCGCAGAACCCCAGCGCGATTGTGTACCGGGCCAGAGTCCAGCAGCTGCGGGCCTATTACACCCGCCCAGCATTCAACACCCCGCACCCAAATCTGCCCCAGGTGTACTTTGCAGATGACGTGGACTTTCAGGACAAGACGGCCGGGGTGATTGAGTGGACCCGGACATGGGTGACGCTCCCCAGCTCGTGGGACGATTACGAGAGCTACGCTTACACGTACCCGGGTTACACGGGGGTGCGGGTACCGTTCACCAAGACGGTCACTGCCAAGATTCAGCATGACTATTTCTTGGTCGGTGCTCTGCCCACGTTCTCAGCTGGGTTCACCCAGTACGATGACTTTGCCAACGCTGCCTGGACAAAGACATCAGCCAGTGCCACGGCAAATGCGGCCAACGTCCCTGTGTGTGCCGGTGGTGCTTTGACTGCTGCCAAGGTGTACGAGGCAGCAGCAGCTGCCCAGCACTACGTGTCACAATCAGTAGCAGCCGGGGCAGGCCAGCTGTGGGGTGCAGTGTTCCTGAAGGAAGCCGGCAGGTCCATGGCCCAGATTCGGCTGAATGATGGCGGGGTCATCGCCAACGCCACCGTGGACTTGTCCACCGGTAACATGACCCAAGCCACGGGCAACTGGGGCACCATCGCTGCAATCGGAGAGGGCTGGTATCGGGTCGGTCTGTCGGGTGTGGCTGCAAATGGAACCACGGCCCTGGAGGTGTTCTTGATGAACGCCAATTCCACAAACTACTTGGGGGACGGGACCAGCGGCATGTACATGTGGCGTGGTCAGCTCGTGGCGGGTGGTTCTCTGCCGTACGCTACGGTTCCGCCCACCACCACTGCGGACAATACGAATTACCCAATCAACACGGCCGGACACATCCCGACCAAGTTTGGTATTACCTACCTTTACACGTGGGCAGCGAACACGGCGGCAGAATACTTGAGCGGTTCCACGACTCCCACCCTGACGAACTACCAAGCCAATGTGACCATAGACCAGAACGCAGCCAACTCGAACATTTACAGTCTCGAGGCTACCGATTCACAGCTTGGGCTGTGGCAGGGAACGGTGTGGGGACGGGACCGCACGTTTGTAAAAGCACGTTAAGCCATGGCCCTAGAAAGCATGAAGATTGGCAAGGCCCCGGCAGCATTTGCCGGGCAGGCTGCCGTTGTAAACGCACTGGTGGACTTGATCTCCAAGATGCGGGGAACGTCCGGCATTATCTGCCAGGTCACAGAGGGCGGTATTGTCATCAGCCTTAACCCAACCGCGCTGCAAGGGCTGAACACCGGAGCCGGTGGAGGCGGTGGAAATGCCAACGTAGGTGGAACGGTTCAGGCCATCAGCACCAACGGCGTACTTGTGGACGTGCTGCAGCCGACTTCGCCCAACACGCCAAACACTTTCCCAACGCTTCTGAGGGTTGATGACGGGGCTGTCCAAGTTACGGCCAATGCCAGTGGCGTAATAATCGCCAAGCCAAACACTGGAGAGTACGTCAAAATGTACTTTGGCGGCGGTGGTCCGGATCTGGTCATCCACGGGACCGTTCACGAGCTATCTGTGAAGGAATGGACCGGGTGTAACAGCGGTACCCCAGGAAACTATTTGGCCGTCACGTCTGACTTTTACTAAGTCATGAGCACAGCGGCCCACTTTGGTTTTTGGCAGCCGTTCCCGTTCTGTGTTTCCGACATCTCAGGAACGGTGCCAGCAGTAGCGCAGTACGTGGGCAACCTCACGCTGGCTCAGGTCATGCAGTTTGCGTGGAACCTTGAAAACTTAAGCATCACCGTCGAAAGCGGAACGTCAGCCACCTCTACCACGGGAGGCGGAACAACGACACTGAACGCAGGGATGACAGTGAGTTACAGTCCATTTGCCTCTGACTTCATGGACATTGGGCGGGTGGGTTCCGGAAACATGGCAATGGGTGATCCGACATCGTTCGCTGCCTTTGCCAGTTGTCCCGTGATTCGACAACCAAACGAGCGGGTTTGCATTGATAGTGGGTGGCTGGCCGGACTGGTCCTCGCTCCGGATTGGTCGCTCAACAGCGACACAAACCAGTATGCTGCCATAGCGTTTTGGGTCGGGACGGATCCGCTCAACTCTGGTAAGTACCGCATTTACTATAATCTGTTCATCACCAGGGAAGCGGGCGGAGGCGGCCCACCACAGGTCAATTTCTTCTGGAATGCTGATGGGACCATACCATCCGGTTTTTCACTTCTCACCAGCGGGACCATGAGCATTGGCGGATACTCTTGGCCATGGTACTGTGTGTACCGGGCCGACTCAGCCACGGGCGGGGCACTGTCTGCCACCTCAAGTGACTTCACGTACTGAGGGCCGACACTAGGCCTGAACAGGCCTATTTCCTTGAAAAGACCCCATCCATGCCCCATGGCGTGGTTGGGATGGACCACTTCATCGACACAGCGGCCAATGACCTATCCCGCGCCCGTACCGTAGGGCTTAACCAGCTCACCCCGTCACCGTTCCCGGTGTTGGTAGTCGGCACCACGTCAACACACCGGTTCTTCTTTGCCAATTCTGGGGCCATTGAGGCATGGAGCGGGGCCGCAGACTACTCACTGAGGGTCACCATAGCCGATGCCTTCCTTGGGCCCGTAGAGGGGGTCTGGACGCTCGCTGTGGGGGCAGGGACGCCACAGTCCATCCCCTACGACATTGACGCAGCCGGGCTGATGTCGCTCCTGAATAACACCAACACCGTCACAAACGAGGGCGGGGTGTTCGTGGAACAGATAGGGACAAAGCGGTTTATCATTGCCCACAACGAAGTGGGAACGGTGGCAGGCCTGACAGTGGACGGGGCCTTGCTGGTCCCTGACTGTACCGCCCGGGTCTCGGTACTCACCGAGGGCAACGCCGACACCCGGCAGCTGGTTTCTCTCGAGCTACGGCGGAACCTGCCCCTGCAGGACACGGGATGGCAGCCCATCAGTATGCCATACGCAGGCTGGGCTGGTACGCTGTCCCTGGACACGGCAGCAGCCATGGAACTGATTAAGATGCGAGGGGTTGAGCGTGGCGGGGTCATTGAATGCCCCACGCTGATTACGGTGGAGGTGCTGGATTCCAACCAGAACCCAACGGCCTATTTCCAAGCCACGGTCATTCTGCGGGCCCTGAACTACGCGGTGGCCTCGTCTTCTTCTATGCAACAAGCGTTCTTCACCAAACCTAACGTCGTCGGGTTGGCGTCGAACACGGCCAACGCGACTCTTCTTGGCGGTCTCTCCACGGCAAATAACGAGTACCCCATTGGCGGGACTCTGCAGTGTCTGTTCAGCCCGTCCATCACGGCCCAGTTCATCCGCAAGAGCAGCACGGCCAACCAAAACGTTCCCTGGATTGTCCGGCCATACGACTACAACAGCAACAGCAACCCGTATCAGTGGGTGCTGGATGAGGTACGGCAGTACAGCCAGCCGTGTGCTTTCGATGCCGACACTGACAAGTGGCATTTCCTCGCCACTCAGGGTAACACCAACGCCGTCTCGGTTGGGGCGGATCAAACAGGCTTCTCACTTCCTGCCTAACCAATGAAAGCCTTTCTCCGCTTCATCGCCACCACCGTCCTAATTGGCCGTATCCTGTGCCTGCCAGTCCAAGCGCAGCCCACGCCACCGCCTAACGTTAGTTTGACCGTAAACAAGACCACAGGGGCCATTGTGGGGCCTGTGGATGCCGATACCTTCAAGACCGCCAACGGTATTGGCGGGGGCGGTGGAAGCGGAACGGTCACCAGTGTTGGGATGACCGTGCCGACCTTCCTCAGCATTGCCGGTTCTCCCATTACCACGTCCGGAACATTGGCCGTGACGCTTTCAGGTACGGCATTGCCGGCAAGCAGCGGTGGAACCGGGCTTACTGCTCTTTCTTCGAATGTCGTCTCGTTCTTAGGTGCTGCCGATTATGCAGCCATGCGGACACAGATGGGCCTCGGCACCGGCGACAGCCCGACGTTCAC
>Ga0075163_10003429_pt1 | contig 21300 bp, 18 predicted proteins | sample JI1023141ADNA_FD_71478 | JGI IMG/M metagenome (GOLD analysis project Ga0075163, IMG submission 71478) | Wastewater effluent complex algal communities from Wisconsin, to seasonally profile nutrient transformation and Carbon sequestration -... | ecosystem: Engineered > WWTP > Effluent > Algae... | reverse complement strand
TGATAAGAAGGATCGAACTTGAATTCAAATTGCGAAACGTTCACCAAAGCTTCCTCGGTGATAGCAGAAAGCGCATAATGAAAATAACCTTCCCCCTTGACGGTATTATACTGCTCATCTATCATGAGATAATAATAACCGTCTTTTACTAGATTTTTGTTAACCGCTGTATTAGTGAAAGTGATCGGAACTATCCAACTCGGCGTCTTGGTGATGATCTGCGCTTCCGTTTGTTCAATAATAAACAAAAGTGCTATAAGTGATAAAAGATAGTTCTTCATAGTAACCAATTGAGAAATCAAGATAGTATTATTTTTCAGAATAGAGAAAATGCTAAACCAATGACTTTAAAATGGCACAATTCTGTTAAAATTCCTTATTTCATAAAATAATTTTGCTACTTATCGAATTATATCTAACTTTGAACCACAAAGTGCTTTATAATGGAAAATGAAAAACAACAACTAGAAGCCCTGCACGACATTCGCAAAATGATGAAGGAATCCTCTAAATTCCTTTCACTGAGCGGTCTTTCGGGAGTTATTGCCGGCGTTTATGCCTTAATTGGTGCCTGGCTGGCGCATAAAGCCATCATGGATTTCAATATGGGTTATCCCAGAGGTGGAGTTAACTTTTTACAAGAATACCAAGCGCTTATTATACATTTCTTTTTGATCTGCTTTGGCGTACTTTCTTTGTCGATCATTACTGCACTCATTTTTTCAGCCAATAAGGCCAAAAAAAGTGGAGAGAAATTATTTGATCATACCAGCAAAAAACTAGTTTGGAATATGATGGTGCCTTTAGGTGCCGGTGGTATTTTTTGTTTGGCGCTTTTATATAATGGCGGACAATGTGCTTTGTTTGTTAGCCCCGCCATGCTTATTTTTTACGGACTAGCCTTAGTAAATTCCAGCAAATTTACCTTGCACGATATAAAATATTTGGGTTATTTAGAGATCGCCTTGGGAATTGGCGCAAGCTTTTTTTTAGGTAAAGGATTATTATTTTGGGCATTAGGCTTTGGCGTATTGCACATTATTTATGGTACAATTATGTGGTTCAAATACGACCGCAAAAACTAAATGAGTAAAATAAATATTCATAAATTAAATAAAGCGTTTGAGAACCGGGTACGACTTGGCATGATGAGTGTGCTGATGGTAAATGACAGTATGGATTTCAATTCGCTAAAGGATCTGCTTCAGGTGACTGATGGCAATTTGGCGAGCCATGCTGCTGCTTTAGAAAAAGAAGGATTGATCCACATTAAAAAAGAAATATTGAACAAGAAAACTTTAACCACCTACAGTGCTACAAAGCCCGGAATTAAGGCATTTGAAGAACATTTGGATGCACTGGAAAAACTGATAAAAGGGAAGTAGATTTTTTTTGTCCATTTACTTTGCATTTCAAAGTACTTTGTTAAATATTATTAAAACCAAACCTATGAAAACAATAAGAATACACCTCCTGCTGTTCATGTTCATACTTATGCTAAGTGGAATCACAGCTTTTCCCATTCAAACCGAAATTGATTTTTTGTATACGCACATCAATTCATTTCCGTCTTTCTTTAATGATTGGATAACCAGATTATACACTAACATCCACTCCACCCCTGATGTGATGTTCTATGGCACCGATTGGCTAGCCTTTGCGCACATCATCATCGCCTTATTTTTTGTGCCCGTATATTTAGATCCTGTTAAACACAAAGCCAATTTATATGTAGGCATGGTAGCTTGCCTACTTGTTTTTCCTTTAGCATTTATTTGCGGACCAATTCGCAACATCCCTTTCTTTCATCAATTGATCGATTGTTCTTTTGGCATCATTGGCATTTTGTATCTGTATTTTATTTTACAACGCATCAACAAATTAAAACGCTAAACACATGGAAACACAAAAACAATTCTTTCCGGGTTATACCTTTTTAAAGGCTGCCCATGAAAAGATCTCCAATCGCACCGCGCAAATTCTTGGTCCTATTGTATTCAACTTCGAAACAAATGAAAGTGTACCTCGCAAACAACGAAAAGCGTGGGGTCTTAGTACCAATGATCTTTTGCAATTTCCCGAAGGCAGCGTAGGAAAAGCCCTTGGAAAATTTCTTCAAAAAGCGGGATTGGAACCTTTGCCTCGCGCCGAATCGCACGATGTTTATCATTTGCTCTTTGATTACTCTACATCCTTCAAAGATGAAGTAGGATTGCAATTCTTCCTTTGGGGAAATGGAAAGATCTCTCTTGCCTCCATTAGCACATCCATAGGTGCTTGGTGCATTTTTCCTACACAATGGAATTATTTGAAAACAAGTTATGCTCGTGGAAAGAATTGCATCAATATTTCTACCCTTAACACACGAGCTTTACTGCACGAGGATCTCTGCCAAATTAAATCTAAACTTTACAAAAACCCAAACACATGAAAAAAAATGATGTATTGTTCTTGTTAAGCGCTATTACCTTTAGCGTTCTGTTCTATAAACAAGATCCCGGTTTAAATTTTCTATTATTCACTGCCATGATCAGTGGTTTACTTTTAGTGTTCAATCCCGAAAAACTTCACGACAAACACTGGTGGTATTATGCCGCATTAGCGCTTATCTCAGCCACAATGATCGTTTGCATCAATAGTGCTTTAAGCATTTTCGCGTGCATCTGTTGTATTATTCTCCTTTGTGGAAAAACAATAAACCGTGATAATTCGGTGTTCATTGCCTTCATCTTCTCGGTCTTCTCCATTCTTTCATCACTTATTTATTGGATCATTGATCTTGCTTCCAAACACGAAGAGGTTGATTCCAGTGAAAAGAGAAAGACAAGACGAAAAATTATTGGTGTACTGATCGCCTTTATGATCGCCCTATTGTTTTTCTGTTTATACCGTGAAGCCAATCCTCTATTTAAAGATCTTACCAACTATATCAATCTCGATTGGCTAAGCTTTGCATGGATCATGTTCACATTCTGGGGATTTTTAATGATCTACGGCCTCATAAAAAACCGTCGCATCCCTATCCTAGCCTCTTTGGATGCTTTAGCCCTTCAAAATATTTCCAATAAAAAACCTGAGGCCGAAAACACACCGTTAAAATATTCTTCGGTGATCGCGCTCTCACTATTCGTTATATTAAATGTGATGTTGCTTTTGATCAATATCCTCGATATCAATAGCATTTTCATCACACAAACTCTTCCAAAAGGGATCACGCTCTCCAGTTTTGTCCACCAAGCAGTTTGGAGCACCGTTGTATCTATCATCATTGCAAGTTCATTGATCATGTGGTTCTTTAAAGATGAATTGAATTTTAATTTATACGGGAAGAAAGTAAAATTCTTTGTGTACGCATGGATCATTCAAAGCATTATTATGGTGGTGAGTACGATGATCCGCAACAGTTGGTATATTCAGGAATACCAATTAACCTATTTACGAATTGGTGTGTATACCTTTTTAATTTTATCGCTCATTGGTTTAATCCATACGTTCTTAAAAGTAGCTTACCGCAAAAGTGCGTGGAATTTGGTGACGCGTAATTTTGAAACATGGTTCCTTTTACTCGCCTTAAGTTCGTGCGTTAATTGGGATAGACTGATTACCAATTACAATATTTCTCATACTACCGATGTAAAAAGATTAGATAAAGAATATATCACGCGTTTGTCGGATGCCAATATCCCTGAAATGGTAGATCTCTATCACTTAAAAGATAGTACCATCACCATAAAAAACGAATGGGACAATTACTATTGGCTCGAACAAAAACTAGTGAGTGTAACCGAGAAACTGAAGAACAGTACTTGGCAAAGTTACAATTTACGTGATGAAGAAAATCGCGAAGCTTTAAGATCCATTAAACTAAAAAAATATGAAAAGAGATAAACTGATAAAACTGATCCTATTTTGCATAGGACTATTGATCCTAAGGATGTTCATGACGCATAAAGCAGGATTTTTCTTCCTTGCATGGAATCTTTTTTTGGCTTGGCTTCCGTATATGTTTATTAAGTCGTTTGATAAAGTAAGCGGAACCGCAAAAAAAATTGCCATGATGTTGATATGCATTCTCTTTTTGCCTAACGCCCCGTACATTGTAACGGATCTTTTTCATTTAAAGAAAGAACTCGTAGCTCCACTTTGGTTAGATACGATTCTCATCCTTAGTTTTGCATTGGCGGGCTTAGTGTTTTTTATACTCACCATTCAGGAATTACTTGTATTAGTAAAACGATTCCGAAACACACAGCGCATTCACTTTTTTAGCAAAGTGTTTTTAATGCTCTTAAGTGCTTACGGCGTTTACCTTGGCAGATACTTGCGTTTTAATAGTTGGGATATTATTTCAGATCCTTTTCATTTGGCACACGGTATGGCGCGCTCTGCATTTCATCACGATCACTTTAAAGAAACCTGGGGAATGACATTCACCTTTGCCGCATTTCTATTTCTTATTTACGAACTGTACGAGATCTTGATCTCGTCTAAACCAAACACCAATGAAATTTCTGAAAGCACGGATAAAAGCATTTGAGTATGCCCTAACCGGATTAATAGACGGTTTTAAAAAAGAAACGCATGTGAAGATCCATATGCTGGCTACGTTGGCTGTAATAGCAGCAGGGTTATATTTCAACATAAACCAAACAGAATGGATACTCATTATAGCTTGTTGCTTTGTTGTTATTTCTGCTGAACTTATTAATACTGCCATTGAGCGAACTTGTGATATGATCACATTGGAACGCAACTCTCAAATAAAATACATTAAAGATGTGAGCGCCGGAGCAGTTCTTTGCCTTTGCATAGGCTCTGTGATCATTGCCATTTTTATCTTCACTAAGTATCTATACTAGCTCACTCATTCGCATTTAGCAAACGCTTGTTGGTAATAGATAATAGCATTACATTTAGTTGCTATTTTAAATTTGATCGAAAATATTCATCAACGCACTTCCAATTTTGTTAAGTACATTTCGCTTGCCCTTTTCTTTATTTTATCTTGCACATTTACCCAAGCCCAAGATGTATACCTCGATTCTATCAAAAATTCGTTTAAAAATGCCAAACACGATACCGTCCGTTTAAAATGCTTGCGATTACTTTCAGAGAATGCGCCGGATGGTGAATGGGAAAAATATACCAAACAACTAAGATTCTACTCCGAAAAACACCTTAAAGATACCTTGTCAATTAAAATACCTAGGCAAGAGATCAACTTTACTTTTAAGTGCTTTGCTTCTGCCATAAATAATCAAGGCTATATGAATATGCAGCATGGCGATTTTTCTCAGGCATTACTAAATTTCGAAAAATCACTTTCCATTTTCAAGTCGGTTAACGATGAAGTATCGTCTATTTCAACACTTAATAATATTTCTTCCATTTATGTTCAAACCGGCCAAACAACCAAAGCCATTGAGATCCTTATTAAATGCCTAACATATTACAAATTAAATAACGATCTCGAGAATCAATCTAATTGCCTAAATAATCTTGCTTACATCTATCAGGGGCAAGGTGACATTTCACGATCTCTTGAACAAAATTTTGAGGCTTTAAAAATTAGAGAAAAATTAAATGATACTGATGGGTCCGGTTATTCGTATATTAATATTGGTTCGCTCTATGTAACACAAAGCGATTCACTAAAAGGTCGTGAATTTTACAATAAAGCCTTGCAAACTTTTAAAAAAAGCAAGAACAAAAGGGGCATTGCATATGCTTTAAATAGTTTAGGAAGCAGTTACGCTACTTCCAGAGATACGGCTAGTGCTTTTAAATATTTCCGACAAAGTTTAGCAACATCACAAGAGATCGAAGACAAGCTTGCCATTGCCAATGTGCTAGCGAATATGGCAAACACTTACATTCAAAATAAATGCCCCGATATTGCCCTTCAGTATTTGAATAATAGCTTAGCTATCAATCAAAGTATTGGTAATAAAACAGGATTGGCGTCGGTATTCTTTAACCTTGGCAAGATCTATAGGGAACAAGGAAAAATTTCGGAAGCTATTAAATATGGTAACGAATCGCTAAACATTGCTCAAGAAATAGGACATACAGAGAACACACGAAATGCTAGCTCACTTTTATATTCCTGCTACAAAAAAAACAACAATGCACCCATGGCTCTGAAGATGTATGAGCTAATGATCGTTTCGCGCGACAGTATAGTGAATCAAGAAAATAGAAAAGTTGCCATTTATAGTCAGTTTCAATATGCGTTTGATAAAAAGGAATCGTTGATCACCGCCGAAGCGAATGCCGAAAAAGAAAGATTAATTTTACAAGCAAAAGAAGATAAAAGACGACAAAATATCATTGTTATTAGTATTTTATCTGTTCTTTTGATCGCTATAATTTTCTCGGGATTTATTCTCAGAAGTAGAAAACAAATTCAAAATGCCAATAAAACCATCCTCGATCAAAAACAAGAAGTAGAAGCGCAAAAACATTTGGTAGATGAAAAGAACAAAGAGATAACCGAAAGTATTAACTATGCCAAGCGCATTCAGCAAACGATTATGGCGAGTAAAACCCTACTCGACAATAATCTAAATGAACATTTCATATATTTCAATCCAAAAGATATTGTTAGTGGAGATTTCTACTGGGCCGCTAAAACAGAAGAACATTTTTACCTCGTTATTGCCGATTCTACCGGACACGGTGTGCCAGGCGCTTTTATGAGCCTTTTGAATATTGGTTTTTTAAGTGAAGCCGTTAAAGAACGGAAAGTACGATCAACACACGATATATTAAATTACGTAAGAACACGATTAATAGAAAATCTTGCCTTTGATAATAGTACCGAAGGAAATAACGACGGAATGGATTGCAGTATCATGTCGTTTAATTTCAAAACTAACATTCTTGAATTTTCCTGCGCTAATAATCCAATTTTGATCAATAGAAATGATGAACTTTTACGTTTTGCCCCTGATAAAATGCCCGTAGGACGATCACCAAAACAAGATCTTCCTTTTACACTTCATAGTGTGCAACTTCAAAAAAACGACATGATATATGCCTTTACTGATGGTTACGCTGATCAATTTGGTGGACCTGATGGAAAGAAATTCAGGCGGAAAGCATTTGAGGAGCTTTTATATAGCTTTGCAAAAGAATCTATTCTTACTCAAAAAGAAAAAGTTGAATCCACATTTACTAAATGGAAAGGCAACCTTGAGCAAATTGATGATATATTAGTCTTCGGGAAGAGAGTTTAGATCGAAAAAAAAAATAGCTCTAGAGGCAGAAACCAATGAGGAACATAGAAATCTCATATAGTTTCACAGAGAAAAGCTGTGTTTAATTAGGCGGTTAGCGAGCTCTATTTAACTTAATGCAAACCTTTGTAAGCGCTGCTATTTATTAAACAACAATTTTCCAACCTCTTTCCATAGAACCATCTTCCTTTGAATTCAAATCTTCCTACGAAGACGCGTGCGTGGGCCTGGCGCTTCGTGCTAGGAGCGTGGCTTGTGCGGAGAATTGAAGCGCCTTGATTTCTTTTGTTACTTTTCTTCATCAAGGAAGAAAAGTAAGTACTAAAATTTTGATTCTTTTTAAATGAACAATTATTTATCGTTTTTCAGAAACCCAACCAATCCCTTAAAATATGTTTCTTGATCATCCCACATACACATATGACTTCCATTCGTACATAATAAAAAATAAGATCCCTGAATTTGTTGACTCATCCAATCCATGTATTTCGGATCCATCGTATCATAGGTGGCGCCAATAACTAATGTTGGAATTTTTATGTTCTTTAATTCTTTACTTACATCCCAATTGGTCAACTTCCCTGCAATTCCAAATTCACTAGGGCCTTGCATAATGGTGTAAAGTTCTCCATTCAATTTATCAAACGACCGTTTTACAGGCTCTGGATATTCAGGTAATCGACAAATATGTTTCATGTAAAAATTAGGAAGCAATAATTCCATATAACGTGGGTTCGAAAAATCTTTTCTGTTCTCAATGGCATTAATGCTATCTAAAACAACTTTATCCATCTGTTTTGATAATACATCATCAGCATATTTTCCGTACAACGGACAACTCGCCATCATATTACTAATAATAAGACCTTTCATATTCTCTTGATATTTCAACGCATATTGCATGGCAACAATTCCACCCCAAGAGTGCCCAAGTAAATAAAAATTATTCTTATCTAAATTTAATGCTTTACGAATTTGTTCTACTTCATCCACATATCTATCCAAATCATATAAAGACGTATCTTTTGGGTTATCCGAATTTCCGCAAGCTAATTGATCGTAATAAATAAATTCAATTCCTTCTTTTGGTAAAAAACTCTCAAAGCACTCAAAATATTCGTGTGTACAACCGGGGCCACCATTTAATAACAGCACTTTAATTTTTGGGTTATTGCCAATGCGTTTGGTCCATACTTTAAAAACACCCTTTGGTGTTTGAATTGGAATTACTTTTATACCTCCACTTTGAATGCCGGGTTCAATAGGTTCGTAATAGGAAACATCATCTTTGGAAGGGACATTGCAAGAATTGAATACAATGGCAAATGTTAATACGTAAAAGAGGTTTTTCATATAGCAAAGATAGGACTTTTAAGAAAACCTACGAACATCGTAATACGCTATTGTTCATTTAGCGCTAATTATAATTCATATTTCAGATCGCCATTAACATAGGTAAGTTCAATAAAACTCTTTATAAACTTCAGCTTGTACTCGGCTAATTTAAGCTCTGTTTCCAACCATTTACTTTCACGAGAATTGAGCAAGAACAATGAGCTTTCACCGTTAGTGAACTTTAATTTCTCAGCTTCTACAAGCAGCTTGCTATAGGCAGCCGATCTCTCCGCATTTAGAATTTGTTCGGTTGTTACCTGTATTGCTTCTACAATATACTTTCTTTTAAAATTAATTTGGTTTTGTTTGTTAACGGTTTCGAGTTCATTATTATTCGCATCTAAATTAGCCATCTTATATTCATTTCTTGGCTTACGCAAAAACAAAGGAAATGAAAAACTCGCCCCCCACTTATAATTGCTTGCGTTAAAGGACGGAAAGATAACGTCGTTAGATGTATTCAAGAAATTGTATCTCACATCCAGTACCGGTTTTATCATCTCACGCTTTAATCTCTTTTCGGTTTCCAATATTTTTTGCTTAGCCAAGTATTGAGACACTAATGGATTTGTATTTTGATCATTCATTAGTGTTTGTTGTATGATTTTAATTGCTAAGCTGTAAACCTGTTCAAGGCTATCCGATATACTAAGCATAGATAGTGGTCGATCAGAAGATATAGGATTAACGACTGTTAACTCATTTAATTTCTTTATCATTTCAATTTCGCCAGCCTGCCTATCCAATAAACGACTTTGAAGAAATATCGCCGCTTCTATGGTATCAATTGCCGGTCTTTCACCAACTATTGATAATTCACTTATTCCTTTTAGTCGTTGTTGAGCCAACGTAGCAAAATAACTGAATAGGTTATTGATCTTTTTTGTGTAAAGCGCGTCTACATAAATGTTAGATGCCGAGAACATCAGATCATTCATCTGTATTTTTTGTTCAGCGCTAAAATATTCTGAGTAGTGTTTGGCCTTAACAACCTCGGCTCGCCTTTTGTCGAACATTAATCCCTGTAATAAACTTGCCTCTATACCAACATAAGGCAATCCAACCAAAGGCGTTGACAATTCAGGATTCAATTTAATTCCTTGCCCATATTGGTATCCAACCTTTAAATATTGCGAGGTATAGAGTGGCTGTTTTAACTCTGCATTTCCATACGTAAAATAATTAGAAGAATTGAACTGTTTGCTTTCAATGTTAGAACCTAGTTGTGGGTCAAAATTACCCTGCGCTGCCTTTAATTGCGCTTTGCCATATATTATGTTATTTTCCGCCTTCTTTGAAAGTGGATTTGTTTCCTTTACTGAATTAAGAAATGTATTATAGCTGTACAAAGAAACAGTTTGTGATAAACAGATTCCAACTAAACCCATCAAAACTAGGGTTAAACTATTTCGTTTTTTTGTTGCCATTTTGTTTAACTTCTGTTTTTGGTTGATAGAATTCAGGAGGAAAACCATTTGCTTTTCGCCACAATTCATATATCACCGGCACATTATCAAGTAAGGCAAAACCTTTTACTCCACCACCAATTTGAATTGCGCTTGGCCATTGATCTCCTTTATTAATGGCAAGAATTCTGAATTTTCCGTTAGAAGAAATAACTTTATCGAACGTAACGATCTCTGCGCTAAAACTTCCATAACTTAATCCGGGCCAACCCGAGAAAACAAATGCAGGCCAACCGTCGAATATCAATTGAATTCTTTGTCCTTTGGCAATAAGTGGAAGATCCACAGGGTCAATATAAAGTTCTACCGCTTGTTCTTTTTGAACAGGAACGATGCTACATAATATCCCTCCCTCCTTAACAATTTCGCCAACACCTTTAATAGCCATGTTGTTTACATAACCATCTTGAGGAGCCAATACAAAATAGTATGTATTTCTTAAAGAATAATTCGAAAGTTGATTTTGTAACTTAGTTAATGAACCTTCGGTTTCGTAAACCATGGAAATGGTACTGAACTTATCCGACTCTGCTTTCATTAATTTCTCATTGTACTCTTGCAATGTAGCATTCAGGTCTAATTCCGAATTGAGGAGTTCATTTTTTGTTGCTGTGATCTTATTTTCAGCCGCTACTTTTTTCGAATACGCTTCCTGAACTTTTACTTTTCTATTCTCCAGATCTGTTTTAGATATCACACCTTTGTTCAACAACTCTTCGTAACGTTTAAACTGCTCCTCGGCTACTTTATAATTATTTTGAGATGCTTCCGCTTCGGCGCTATCGCTTGATAGTTTGGCCATCACCTGAAGTATCTTGTTCCTTACTTGTTTTGTTTTTAACCCTAGGGATCTATTAATAGCATCTATTTGCTCGTTAATTGCCGACACTTTACTTTCATACGACTGAAGCGATATCTCCTTTGCCTTTACTTGCGATTCAGATCTTTGAACCAATAGCGAATCCATGTATTCTTCTTTTATCTCAGAGATAAAAGCTATCGTATCGTTTTTTCTTACAAAGTCACCGTCATTTATATACCATTTTTCCACTCGGCCCGCAATTCTGGAAGTAACTTGTTGTGGTTTATTTTCGGGGTTAAGAACACTTACTTCACCCGACATGTCGATACTTTGAGTCCACGGTAGAAAAAGAACAACTATGCACGTAATTAAAATTGAATAAAGCAACCACTTTAGCTGCTTAGTATAATGTGGGCGATATACCTTTGCGGTGGCCGTTAGATAATTTGTTTCGTTCGACTCTAGGTAAGATTCTTCTGGTTTTTTTTCGAATAAAAGTTCGATCTTATAGAGGGCTGTAACTATATCATAGCAGGTTCCGAGACTACCAACAAGCTTTTCAACTGAGCTTATAACAAGAAGTATGATGATCTCCGATGCCACGAACTGACCAATATTTAATTCGCCGATCTGAACAAGATAAGTTCCAAGAAAAAGCAGAACACTTATGAAGAAGACCTTGAAGAATAATATCCCCTTGTATTGCTTTTCAAAAGTATTATAGTACTCTTTTCGATGATCGAGGTATGAGTTAAGTTCTGAATCGATCTTTTCAGGATCTGCATTAAACGAACTGAGGGAATTAAAGATCTGATATTTCTGAGTAGAAGTATTTAGATTTGCATCTTGAGCTTTTTTACCATAATAGGTAACAATAAGATAAAAAACTGCGCCAAGTAACACTGAGAATATCACAAACCAATTGCTATACGCAGGCAAAAGGAGTAAACCGAAAATAATACTAATAACAGAGAACGAAAAATCTAGTAAAATTTTTCCAATACCTTTTTGTAACGTAATAACTTCAAAAAAGTGCGCGATCTTTCCGCGAATTCCAATATCAGTACCTATTACCTTAGAAATTCGCTCAGTAAGGCCGCAGAAAATTCTTTCCTGCAAGGTCTCGTTTAATCGCATTTGCCATAACTGAAGTAGTCCTATAAATAAAGACGCCATTATAGTAAGAAAACTTAATAAAGCAAGTGATGACGAGAAACGACCCGCCATTGTATAAGTAATAATACCTTGAATAGTAAGCGGAATTGTGATATACAAAGCACCTTGAAGAAGTGCAAGTCCGTATATATTGTATACAACTTTCTTTTCCCTGCTTAGCCACTTAAACAGTAATCTCGTCTTTTCGTTCATCATATAGCCAAAGTATTGTTACGAATGATCTCGCCAAAGTTCTCGTTACATTGAGTTATAGGAACAGAGTAAACCTTAGTATGATCGAATCCATTATTTTCAATATATCCCAAAATATTATTAAATAATAAGGCCTTGGTTTGGCCAGTGATCACAAAATTTGTTTGCTCCGTTATTTTACCGTTGATCTTAAGCAAGGAATGGTTGTCTTTGTCGATAGATGCATGAGCGATCAGATCCTTCTCCATTAGACCTGTTACTAATTGGCGTGCATCCTTTTGAGAATCGACATATATATAAATATTTATCATTTTTAAACTTTTGTCAAAGATAGTGAAATATTTTATAATAATAGTATTACTATCATTTTTTGCATTTTTTAAATATTTACATATATTTGTACTTCCAAACAGAATTGTAATGCAACTCGATATAAGAATTAAGATGAATGAGAAGCTATATCTTCGTAATCCCGAAGATAGCGCAGTAGGAAAACGCATTGTAAGTCAAGGGCTTATTCTCATTAATAAGTTGGGTTTTGAAGATTTCACTTTCAAGAAATTATCTATTGAAATAGATACAACGGAGGCTACTATATATAGGTATTTCGAAAATAAGCACAGGCTCCTTATTTACCTTACAACATGGTGGTGGAGTTTTTTGGAGTATAAGGTAATGATCAGCTTGAATAATATGACCGATCCACAAACAAAACTTAAAACCATTATAAATCTCTTAGTTAGTGAGCCCGACAAAAATCAAAAAACTGATTATATTAAAGAATACGAGGCATACAATTTAGTAAAGTGGGAGAGTTCGAAGGCGTATTTGACTAGAAGTGTAACCAAAGACAATAAAGACAGGCTCTTTAAACCTTATAAAGATCTTTGTGGCAGAATTTCTATTATTATAAAGGAATACAATCCAAAGTATAAACACCCTAATTTTTTAGCTAGTACTCTTTTGGAAATGTCGCACGCCCAAAAGTTCTTTATGGAAAACTTACCCTTGTTAACTGATACCAATCAACCCGATGATAAAAAATTGATCCAGTTTTTGGAGCATTTGGTGTTTAGCGCTTTGAAAACGTAGGCCTGTTCATATATCTTGACTTAACAAAATTGCTTCTCAAATCATGGTTTAAAAGAACAGAACACAAAAAAAATTGTTCTACAAATTGTATTTACTTTTTAGCTAATACTCTTTAACTCCTTATCAGGTTTTGCGTAACTTAATCTATCTAATCGATTAGTTTTATGATAGCTATCTAAACCCGAACAGGTGATCGTATTCGCTTTTTCAAGGTCAAGAAAAGCATCTTCGCACAAACAGTTGTTTGGAAAATAAAGATGATCGATCTGACCGATGATCAAAATTGTACCATTGATACTAATATCTTTACGTTCTTTGAATTTTACACCTAATTGAATGTTGCTTTCTTTTACGTAAGGCGCTAAAAAATCATCTTTGTAATTTTCCGTTAATCCAACCGCTTTAAATTCTGATATTTCCTTTGCATATCTTGCTGATGTTTGATGTCCCTTTTTAAAAATAGTTTCGTTAAGATGATTAATAGTATAGCAACCCGTTTCGAGAATATTGGATAAGGTATGTCTAACAACAGAATCCGGTCTTACAACAAATCCTATTAACGGTGGTGAAGCACCAATATGCACAATAGAATTAAATACCGCTAAGTTGGTCATGCCCTGCCTATCTTTTGTTCCTATTAAGCAAACACTTTTAAACCCTCCTACAGAATTAACTAAATTAGTTCGTTCGCTTTTGTTCATTTCCATCAGATCGTGATAGGATATGTGTTTTTCCATACTGGTTCAATTTTTAATTTTACTCATCCCTCCGTCAACTGCTAATACCTGTCCGCTCATCCAAATCGATTCGGGTGATAAAAGAAATTGAATGGCATTTGCAATATCAAGTGAGTTACCAACCTTACGTAAAGGATTTCTTTTTTGCATTTGTTCCATTTTTTCAGGCGTATCAATAAATTTATTTCCAAGAGGCGTATTTACTAGTGAAGGGGCAACACAATTTACCCTTATAGAAGGTGCTAATTCTGCTGCTAAAGAAATTGAAAAACCTTCAAGTCCTGCTTTTGCCATGGCGATAGACGTATGGAAAGGCAATCCAATACTTGCAGCTACCGAACTTATAAACACAATGGATGCGTTTGGAGATCTTTTTAAATTACTTAAATATGCTTGTACAAAAGCCACGGCACCTAAAGTATTTATTTGAAGATCATTCGTGAAGTCTGCTGCAGTGAGTCGCGAAAATGGCTTCAAATTAATTGTTCCCGGAAAGTATACAATACCATCCAACTCGTTAACGATCTTTGGAAACATTTCTACCTCATACGATTGGATCTTGTAACATTCATCATAAGGCGCATCGATCTCTTTAGTGCTAATGCCAATGACTTTATCACCTTTTTCTTTTAAAAGTAAGGCTGTTTGTTTTGCGATGGCACTGGAGGCACCGGCAAATAAAAATATTTTACTCATTTTACTTTAGATAGTTTGTTTAGTGAGATGCTTCGTTGCAAATTACATTTAAATCGATGTATGCCATTTATTCTTTTTAGCGCATGTTTTGTTTTACAATTTTCAACACGCTTTCGCCACAATTTATAACTGCTAAATTTCAATTCCTTTTTCATAAGGGTCTTTACGGCCTCTTCATTCAAACCAAACTGCAGCTTTATGGCATCAAATGGAGTTCGGTCTTCCCAAGCCATTTCTATAATGCGATCTACCTCTCTTAAAGTTAATTCCTTAGCCTGTTCTTTTTCTACTTTGTCATAGGCGTTTATAGAGGGTAGTCCACTATAATTACAAAAGTTTGGATCTTCATTTTCCATGGCTGTTTATTACTTAAGAAGCAAAGTTACAACATTTTGTTTAACTTATTTTAATTTTTGTTAAACAAAATGGAAAGTGCTTTTTTCCGGTTCTATTATTTCCCTATCTTTAAACCTCATGCAAACCATCCTCCAACCCTACCCTTTCGCAACGCTTGCCAAAGTGATCACAGATCATAGTCCTGAAGGAACTAAACAAAAATTGGATCTACTCAAAGCGTGTTCTGAACTAAAGCTTAGCAAAACTTCGGTCATAAAAAGTTATCACGATACTCTTTTGTTTTTATGTGCTTATGCCGAAAGTAAAGACGTATTTGATGCTGCTATGGAAGAAATGAACCGCTTGTGTGATGCGGTTTTAGAATTAAACGAGGTAAAGAAACAGAGTTTAAGTAGCAGTGGCATTGCTTTTACTGAAACTCAAAGCAGTTTTAGTTTAAAGATCATGTTATGGTTGGTGAATAGTTTTCCAAATGATGTTTCGTTGCACTCCTTTGATGAGGAAGGCCTCCATCCAAAGGAATTGCTAAAATACGGCATGAACGACATGGAATTTGAGATGATAAGCGATGAAAAACTTACTAAACTCAAATGGTTGGAGAAAGCAAGTGGTTTTAAAAAGAAAAAAGACATTTTAAAATGGTATTTAAAAAAAATTGATGAATTGCCTTTGAAAGATCAACTCAAAGAACAATTGTTTGAGAGCACTAAATTATATACCACCATTACACCCGGCAACCCTAAGTTCTCCAGAAGTTTTGGAAGTGTTAATATTTCTTCGCGCTATTTTCACTCAAACGGTATCTTAAAAAAATTCAATGAGCTTCAACTCATCAATACCAAACTTCCTAAAGAGAAAAAATTAAATGAAGCTCAAAAAGCAGAAGTGCTTTCGGCTTCACGAATTGCTTTAGCTTTACTTCACCGCGAAACTGACCCAATTAGTTACGGAAACCCCGAAGGCATAAAAGTGTTTGATCTGGAACATGGTTTAAGTATTGCACTTTTCAGCATCAACCCGCAATGGCGTTTACCAATGGAAAGTTATATTGGATTTATGATGTTTAAAAATGGTTACCCCATGAGTTACGGTGGGGCATGGCTTTTTGGAAAACGTTCGTTGATTGGAATAAATATTTTTGAAGCCTTCCGTGGTGGTGAATCGGCTTTTGTATTTGCGCAATTACTTCGCACCTACCGCCAGGCTTTTGGCGCCGAACAATTTGAGGTGGAGCCTTATCAATTTGGTAAAAATAATCCAGAAGGATTAAAGTCGGGTGCGTTTTGGTTCTATCACCGTTTTGGTTTTAGACCAGTAGATCAGAAATTAAACGAACTCTCGATCCAAGAACACCAAAAAATTGGAAGCACAAAGGGCTACCGCTCTTCCATTGAAGTTTTAAAACAATTTACCTATTCAAATCTCGGAGTAAATTTTGGAAAAGATCAACCGGGCATTCCTCCTTCACAAATAAGCTACTTTATTACCAATGTAATTGCCACACAATTTGGAGGTGATAGAAAATTAGCAGAAGAAAAAAGCAAACAACTCTTAAAAACAAAACTGGGATTAGTGTATTCTAAACTCAAATCAAACGAAAAGACCGGCTTTGATAAATTGAGTTTGTATGTGGCGTTTTGTTTAAACCTGGAGAAGATAAATGCGAAGGATAAAGCGCAGTTAGTGAAGCTTATTAAGGAAAAAGGAACGGATGAGTTTGAGTATATAGTGAGCTATATTAAGTTTCCATTTAAGAAGTATTACACCAAAGAACTTTTTGAATATAAGGTGAAGTAACTCTTTTAAGAGGCAGAAACCGCCGGTTAAATGCCTCTAACACCCCACTGCCAAGCCCTCCAGAGTTTGTTACTTCCTTGTCAATATCTTCTTTTTTTAAACCCCCTCTTAACAGTATCTTTACACGGTTTATCTCATTGGTAAATCACCATTTTAAACATATTTTCTACTATGCCCAAAGATCCATCTATAAAATCAGTACTAATTATTGGCTCAGGTCCCATTATCATTGGTCAAGCCTGCGAATTTGATTACTCCGGCTCACAAGCCGCAAAAAGTTTACGCGAGGAAGGTATTGAAGTAACATTGATCAATAGTAACCCGGCTACCATCATGACCGATAAAGTTACAGCCGATCATATTTATCTTTTGCCTTTGGATGTAAAATCCATCAATCAAATATTGAACGAACGTAAAATTGACGCGGTACTTCCAACCATGGGCGGACAAACAGCTTTAAACCTGGCAATGAAATGCGAAGACCTTGGCATTTGGAAAAAACATAACGTACGCATGATCGGCGTTGATACTAACGCTATTAAAGTTACCGAAGATCGCGATCTATTTCGTATACGCATGGAAGAAATTGGGGTTCCAATGGCACCAAGTAAAATTGCTAAATCATTCTTAGAAGGAAAATCTATAGCGCAAGAATTTGGCTTTCCTCTGGTGATCCGTCCTTCGTTTACATTGGGCGGAAGCGGTGGATCGGTAGTTTATGAAAAAGAAAATTTTGATTCACTTTTAAATAGAGGTCTGCAAACCTCACCAATTCACGAAGTATTAATTGATAAAGCTGTTTTGGGTTGGAAAGAATATGAATTAGAATTACTTCGCGATCAAAACGATAACGTTGCTATCATTTGTTCTATAGAGAATTTTGATCCGATGGGCGTGCACACAGGAGATAGCATTACAGTTGCTCCTGCCATGACCTTAAGTGATTCGACCTACCAAAAAATGCGTACCATGGCCATTATGATGATGCGCAGTATTGGAAATTTTGCCGGAGGTTGCAACGTACAGTTTGCAGTAAGTAATGATGACAAAGAAGATATCATTGCCATTGAAATTAACCCACGTGTTTCGCGTTCATCGGCGTTAGCTAGTAAAGCAACCGGGTATCCTATTGCTCGCATCGCTAGTAAATTAGCAATTGGTTATCATTTAGATGAATTGATCAATCAAATTACAAAATCTACATCCGCTTATTTTGAACCAACATTAGATTATGTGATCGTAAAAATTCCGCGCTGGAACTTTGATAAATTCAAAGGGAGTAATCGCGAACTAGGTTTCCAAATGAAATCGGTTGGAGAGGTGATGGCAATTGGCCGTAGCTTTCAAGAAGCCTTACAAAAAGCATGTCAGAGTTTAGAGATCAAACGAAACGGATTAGGAGCTGACGGAAAAGAGATCACCAATCAAGCAGAATTACTTCATGCGCTTGAAAGACCAAGCTGGAATCGTTTGTTCATGATCTATGATGCCATGAAATTAGGCATCTCTATCAAAACTATTCAAAAACTAACCCGTATTGATATGTGGTTCTTAACGCAGATCGAAGAGATGATAGCGTTAGAGAATGAAATTTCTAAATACAAAATAGATACACTTTCTAAAGACCTACTGTACGAAGCAAAACAAAAAGGTTATGCAGATAGACAAATTGCCCATTTATTAGATTGCCTAGAAAGTGCAGTATATACTAAACGCAACGAAATGGGGATTAAGCGTGTTTACAAACTAGTTGATACATGCGCCGCCGAATTTGAAGCAAAAACACCTTACTACTACTCTACTTTTGAAGATGAGAACGAAAGCGTTCGCAGCGACAAGAAAAAAGTGGTGATCTTAGGAAGCGGTCCTAACCGTATTGGACAAGGAATTGAATTTGATTATAGCTGTGTTCATGGTGTTTTAGCAGCAAAAGAATTAGGCTACGAAACCATCATGATCAATTGTAATCCTGAAACCGTTTCTACTGATTTTTCTACAGCCGATAAATTATATTTTGAGCCCGTGTTCTGGGAACACATATACGATATCATTCAACACGAAAAACCGGAAGGTGTAATTGTGCAATTGGGCGGACAAACGGCTTTAAAGCTTGCAGAGAAATTAGACCGTTACGGAATCAAGATCATTGGAACAGACTTTAAATCACTGGATCTTGCCGAAGATCGTGGAAGTTTTTCTACGCTCCTAAAAGAAAACAAAATTCCTTATCCAAAATTTGGAGTGATCCAAGATAGCGAAGAAGCAATTACCTTATCAAAAGAATTAGGTTTTCCTTTATTGGTTCGTCCGAGTTATGTACTAGGTGGACAAAGCATGAAGATCGTTATCAATGAAGAGGAATTAGAACAACACGTTGTAAAATTATTGAACGATCTACCTGATAATAAAGTTTTACTTGACCATTTTTTAGAAGGCGCTATTGAGGCCGAAGCTGATGCTATTTGTGATGGAAAAGATGTTTACATCATTGGTATCATGGAGCATATTGAACCTGCAGGAATTCATAGCGGTGATAGTTATGCAGTGCTTCCTCCATTTGATTTGAGCGAAGATGTACTTAAACAAATTGAACAACATACCCGCACAATTGCCGTTGCTTTAAAAACAGTAGGATTGATCAATATTCAATTTGCGGTGAAAGATGGTATTGTATATATCATTGAAGCAAATCCTCGCGCAAGTCGCACAGTTCCATTTATTGCAAAGGCCTACGATGAGCCTTATGTAAATTACGCTACCAAAGTAATGCTAGGTGCTAAAGTGAAAGATTTTAAATTTGCGCCTAAGAAAAAAGGCTACGCGATCAAAATTCCGGTATTTAGCTACGAGAAATTCCCTGAGGTACAAAAAGAATTAGGTCCTGAAATGAAATCAACAGGAGAAGCCATTTATTTTATTGACGATCTTAACGATGAATATTTCCAAAACATTTATAGCGAACGGAACTTGTATTTAAGTAAATAATGTGAGATATATTCTTCTTTCATATTTCATTCTTTTTTTAGCAGCAGGTTCGTACTCGCAAAAAAAAAGCAAGTTAGATTCGCTGCTGGAAAAGGAAAGTAGTTTTAAAAAAGATACGATAAGCGTTAGGAATTACATTATTATTGCCGGCAAGCTCAAAAAAAGGAACTTCGACAGTTCTATGCTTTATGCTAATAAAGCTTTAAAACTTGCTGCGGAACTTAAAAATGATCAGTTTTTTATTAGAGCAAGGCACGAAAAATGCCTTGTTATAAAAAGTCTTGGGGACTTTAAACAGTACTCCGACTCTCTACTCGAAATATATAACGATCCAAGAATATCCAAATATCCTTCTAGTCACCTTAGAGTTTGCCAGGATCTTGGCATTAATTACCGTTACCTTGCCAATTTCGACAAGTCCATAAAATTTTTGCTTGAAGCTCTTTCCATTGCAAAAAAAAATAATAACAAACAGGGCATCTATAATTCTTATAACAGTTTAGCAAACACCTACTCGCAGGTAGGCGTTATAAAAAAAACAAGAGTAGATCTGGAAAGAGCATTAGAAAATTACAAAGAAGCGCTTAAATATATTGATTCAACTGATGCTGCCTTAAAAGGAATGGTACTTAATAACCAGGGTGTAACTTATTTTAATATTGGACAAATTGCTAAAGATACCACGGCCACATTAAGATCTATTCCACTTTACAAGCAATCACTTAAATACAGAACACTCGGAAATGATTCGGTGGGGATAGCAAATTTGTATAATAACATTGGCAGTTCTTTTCACGACCTCTATCTTGTAACAAAAAAACAAACCTATCTTACTCAAAGCTCGGACAACTATGAAAGGTCAATAGAGATAGCTAAGCGAATAAATTTACCTGAGATCTATACGTTCTATATTAATTACGCCGGAAATTTAAGCATGGAGGGTTCAGAAACTAAAAACAAAGAGATCCTGCAAAAATCGCTCAAATTGTTCTTAAGCGCTTATTCAACAAGCAAGGAAAACAACGATAATTACAATGTTTTACTCTGTACCGAAGGTCTGGCAAAAACGTATCATGATCTAAAAATGAATGATTCTTCGGTTGTGTATTACATGAAATATGTAGTGTTAAAGGATACTATATTAAATGCTGAAAACAAACAGATCGCTGAAGATCTCGCCATGAAGTACGAAAGTGACCTAAAAGAAACTGAGAATAATAATTTGAAAGATCAGGCAGAGTTAAGAGAAGAAGTTATTTCAAGAAAATCAACACAAATTAATTTAATGATAGCGGGCTCTGTACTTCTATTAGGATTGATCGTTATGGTATTAATATCTCGTCAAAAAATAAACAAGGCCAAACAGC
>Ga0075163_10003428_pt1 | contig 21300 bp, 32 predicted proteins | sample JI1023141ADNA_FD_71478 | JGI IMG/M metagenome (GOLD analysis project Ga0075163, IMG submission 71478) | Wastewater effluent complex algal communities from Wisconsin, to seasonally profile nutrient transformation and Carbon sequestration -... | ecosystem: Engineered > WWTP > Effluent > Algae... | reverse complement strand
CGTATGTATCATAAGCATCATTTCATATAGTCTAGTTCTACTAGCTATAAAACTAGATTTACCATCATAATCAATGTATACAGCTAATTTAAGTTTTGTCATAACAACTCCTGTAGGTGGTAAAATTTTATTCATATGTAAATACATGCATATTTATTTTATCATAACGGCAATATGCTAAATTAGAATCATTTAAATTAATAAAAGATTGAAAGAAGAAAATTGTATTATTGGCAGTCATATTGAAATTATTAGTCGGTTTTATAACCGCCATCAATGCTTCGAAAAAAGTTTTATTCTCAATACAATCACTTAAGTTTTCTATGCGATAGTAATTTAACATCCAATTTTTTTTAAATTGCATTTATTGGTTTACCTAGTGCAAGTAAATTTACGGGTACTTCACGTATACCTGGCCCGTTAATTTTTAAATGGTGACTATTGTCAATTATCACATTTAAATCAAAATTATTATCTAATATGATGTGAAACATGGGAATAAGATTTTTAAAATGACTATTTTTATTAGGAGGTACGCGAATAACTGTAGACATATACTTCCCTCCAAAAAGCAGTATTATGAGTAAGAATTCTTACACGATTGCTAGGTATAGTTGTATTATGATTTTCTATAATAATTTGCATCATTGCAATCATTTCTAGCAATAGTGTTTTTTCAACCCTGTAACCATTTTCATCGTTATGTATTAATTTCTTTTTAAACTTCATAGTAGTAATCCGCAAAAAGTAAACCATTGATTATACTATTAGTACTAGCATACAGTGTTATATCGGGTTTATCTAAATCAGTTGCAATAAAATCGATAATGTCTACGAAATACGAACACATACATTCTAACTCCGTATTAGATCGTAACATTTTTTTGAAACTTTTAAATCTAGGGTTTTGCATTTTACCTACCTATAGTAAATATAGAAAAACTTCTGATCACAGGTTTCATTTAAACCTATAAAGGTAATTATATTATTCGTAGTAATTTTAAAAAATAATTGAGAACGCTCATAATATAACGTACTATTTATTGCAAAGATTAATTCTCTAAACATAGTTTTACAATTATTACTTTCACTATCCGATAGTAATACTTTTTTAAAGTTTTTCATTTCTTACAATAGCTCATTTCGGCATTATAAGTTGCAAAACCTTTAGCATCGTAATTTGTAAAACGACGGTTAGTAACCATTTCAACGTATATTATTTCTTTCTGATTTCTGCAATCACAAGTAATCATATTTAATATGTGATATAAAAATGTATTTCCTAAACGGTAATGATTTCTCTTTAAAGAATGTGTAACTAAAAAAGGATTTTTAACAAAATTTTTCATATCTTATCTCTTATATTTTATGTACAGTTTTAGAAAATTCATTAGTATAGACTAATGTGTGCGTTAAATGATGTATTTTAATAATATTATTAGTTTCTAATTTAAACCATTTCCCAAATAAAGAATGGCGATCAAGTATTTCTTTAAAAATAGTAGGATAACAATAGAGTTTATTATCTAGAGATACAATTTTTTTATTCATTCTGTGTATACCTGTATATTATATGGCGCTCTGGCGTAGCACCTTCCTGATTAAAAATACTATGCCAAGTTAAATGATTATTTTTTTCCATTTTAAAATTATTAGATACGAACAAATTATCTATAATATCGCGAAAAAATGTTTTTTCAATAACTAATACACTAGAGCTATCGGAGCATAGATTTTTATTAAACTTTTTCATCTTTTTTCCTATAGGTCAAAGAAATAGGTTTAATATTTGAACAGAAAATAATTCTATTATTTAAAGGTATTAATGTTGTAAATTCATGTATTACATACTGCACTATTTTAAGAAATGCAGTTACACACATACTATTTCTAGGACTGTTATTAGGGTCAAAAGTTTCCTGATGGATAATCAAAGTATAGTGATCCGTAAATTTTTTCATCGGATTAAAGCATATGATAATGACATAGGCGCAATTTCCATAGAAGTACATGCAACAGTAAGAAAACAAATTCTATTATTAGAAGAGACGTATGCTCTTTCCTCCCAAATAACATGTGACGCAATTTTATTAAAAAACGTTGTATATAAACTTGATTTAGTTTTAAATCCATCATTAGTAATACATAGTTTATATTTAAGAGTAAATTTACTCATCGGAGTTATCCTCTTTAAAAATATTTAGGTAATCTAACAATTGTTAGATTACCTAAATATAATATATAAATATTATTGTTTTAATTCTTCATCCTTGACAGGATCTGCAGCTTTAGATGTGTCTTCTAAAGGAATTTCTTTACCGGTTATTTTCATAGATACGAGATTACTAAGTGCTCTAGGAGACACTATTGCAATACCATATACAGCTAAATTTAACCAATCTAAATGATTATTGATATATGTATCATATATCAGGCAAAAAGAACTTACAGGGTAAAGAAAAAAAAATATACCTATCTTAGTTGAAGACCAGCTTACATATTTATCATTTTTAGCTTGTTCGGTAAGCATCAAATCGATTTTTTCTAAAAAAATTTTAATTAGACGCATGATTAGTCTCCTTAATAAACTATTTATAGGTTGTATGTATAACAACCTATAAATGTATTTTTTATTCCATTACATATTTAATAACCGAAGTTTCTTCAATATAAGTTTTAGTAAAATGGCAGGTTATACTATTATTACACTTTATTGAAAAGAAAATAATCGGATTATGTATACTACGACTAACTTTCTGCATAATTAAATTGAAAAGTGAAATAGATGCAGGTTTCCATTTAGGATTGTGCTTTGAAATAGGAGAGGTTATTATACCTATATAAATAGCTTTATGTAATATCATAGAAATATACTTCATTTAAAGAAGAACTGTCATTGATACTTTTAAAATTTAAAATATTATTACCTATGAGTGTAAAGAAAATTAAATCCGGATGACACCCAAATACAGTTGTATCAATTTCTTTAATCATTTTTCTAAATAACGACTTAGATGAGGAAAGACAACTAGTGAAAGTTCCATCATCTTCATCTAAGTGAATTCTTAATCGATATTTAAACACAATGCCACCTAAATTAATAATACAAAGTATCGATGCTTGACATCGACCTTTGTAAAAATAACTTTATTCAAGCCTCTAGTAAATTTAAAATATGAAATATCTTTACTAGTCGCATAATAAACTACGCTTCTAAAATACGAAATATTTCTACAAGAATAATATTCTCTAGACCATCTTTTTTTAGGTAACGTTTTTCTATTACTATACTCCATTTTCTTTTATTTCTTTTCGCATAAATGGTATAATAATTCGAACAATGCAATTTAGAAAGCATAAATCTAAAGTACCAATATTTTTATGCCAGATTACACCTATAAGGATTTTACCTGTTTTTCCCATAGTTGCAGTATACGGAATCGGTAGGACTGTAAAGATAAAAATTCCAAATAAACCTATACCTATACTATCAACTCCACGAAGTATAGATAGAAAGAAAATTTTAATTGCAAACAGTCTATTTTTATTTTCAGAGGTATTTTTAATTTTAAAAATCCATACAATACGATCAGCAGCTAACAGAGCAAGAAGTACGTAAGCTACGTAAATAAAAGAATTCATGATTTTCCTTTAGGAGAATTGATATAACAAAATGCGTTTATTTTACAATTTAAAAACGTTTTTTTTTAAGATTTCATCTAATTACCTCAAAATGTTTTTTATATGTAGCTTGTATAATAGTATTTCTATTTAAATCATGCTGAGTATCAAACAGGGATAGAGCTACATTATTTTTTAAAAATTTATTACGTGTCCGACTGAATTGAAAGTCAGTAAAAAGTTCACTTACTAGAACTGTAAATAAAGTTCTATCTGTGGTTGCATTTCTACTTACTTGCCTTTCATCATCATGTATATCCATTAAAACGTTTTTACGATTTATAATATGTAGTGTCATGATTTCTCCTATAGTTCACTTTTACAAGCATAAGAGTATACATATACGTATTCCATTTGTATACTATTAATTCGCCAGAAATAATTATTTTACGCATTATTTAATTTCCATTTTCATAATGAAAAGTATTTTCGTATATAACTCCGACAAAATTAGTTCGATTATATAAATCATTTGTTAACATTTTCGCAGACGTAGTAGTTGCTTCAGGTAATGTAAGTGTGTATATAAGTCTATGAAAATAAGTATTACCTCCATACGATAGTGTAGCTAAAGCAAGTTTTATATCATTATCAATGCGAAACCGCAATGAGCAAATACGTTTATTAGTACGCATTATAATCCTTTTAAAGTTAATATTGTAAGTCACATAAATAATATATATTTATTAGCTAAGTTAAACAACCCTTTAGTTTATTAGAAGAAACCAATATGTCACATAATCAGGCATTCTTTGGTAATACTACGTATCCAAATTATGTGGTACATACCAACACTAAAAATTTATCATTCATTAAATTATATAAGACTTTAAAAAATAAAGATATTAAAAACAATAAATTTTTCTTAAGGTTATATGATAGAGATTTACTTAATATAGATCCTTTCAATCGTCATTTAACTCCTTCTCAGAAAAATAAAGTTGTTACTGAAATAAGAAAGAATCCTTATTATTATTTAAGAGAAATTGTACGTATTCCCGTTCCTGGCGGATTACAAAGGTTTGAATTACATAGGGGAAATTTAGCTATTACATGGTCTATATTTAATAGTATAGATTTCTTTGTAATGCTACCTCGACAACAATATAAAACTGTATCTATTGTATCCGCTTTATCTTGGGTATACCATTTTAATACAAACAACACTCATTTACTTTTCGGTAATAAATCTCTAACTGACGCTAAAAATAATTTAAAACGCTTTAAAGATATTGTAGAAAATCTACCTGAATATATTAAAGAAGCAATTATCGATCCACGTTTAGATGAAGATAATATTGAAAAAATTAGTTCTAGTTTAAGAAATAATAAGATTGATGTCTCCGGCCCTTCTATCTCAGAGGCCGAAGCAGATAAAGCCGGTAAAATTTGGCCGGCTATAAACCTCTTTAATTGCTGGAAACTCCTTATGAGGACAATCAGCAGCGAAGCTTCTTAAAAAAAAAAGAACCTTGATAGGTTCTTTTTCTGTTACTTACCAGTAACCATCATCTGTGTCAGCATCAATTACTAAAGGCTCTTGGAAGCCTTTGTTAATGCAAATACGGTTTAACGCTTTCATAAATTCTCGTTTAGAGAATGTTGCCGAATTGTTTCTAATCAAGTTTACGTGATTGTAGATTTCCTTTGTCAGCATAAATTTACACTCGACAATTGTCTCAATTGTTTCGTAATCACGTGCAAGTACAGCGGCCTCCATTTCCTTTTGCAACATTGCGCCAACTACATTGGCATTAGCGTGTACGCTTTGGAGATTTAGAATCAGAGAGTCTAATACTGTTAATTTTAACATGGTCGTAATCCTTATGATACCTAAAGAAAGAATTTTCTTTTAAGGCTCATAGAAATTATATATACGCATTTTACTGGTAAGTACGGTTTTAAGAAGAACGTTCAACGACTATCGAAAAGCATTAAATTTATTTAATGAACTTAGTAGAGTACATTAGTTTATACTAATGGAAACGGGAGGAAATCTTGAATAAAATGATTCAAGATTTATGATATAGTCTGTTCTATATAGTAATATATAGATTAACACATAAGCGCGGTATGTCAATTCCGATATTTTGGCAAGATGAGTTAAAATGTAGGCTCATGTAAAACCCTGTTAATTGCTGGAACATCCTATCTATAATAGAGGACAATCAGCAGCGAAGCCGGAGCATACAAAATATATTAAAAAAAAAGAACCCTTGTTAGAGTTCTTTTTTTTTATTTTATTACCTTATAACGAAGGTAATAAATCAGGTAGAGGTCTATACATAATCGTATTCCTTTATTACAATTGTTTAATGATACTATTATTGGTATCAATTAAATAATATATTCCCAATATATTTTGAATTACGGAACGTTCAACGACTATCCCTTTATGGGAGTACATCTAAGTAGATGGAAACGCTCGGAAATCTTGAATAAAATGATTCAAGATTTATGATATAGTCTGTTCTATATAGTAATATATAGTCCCATACTTTAAGAATTAACGCTTCTTAGAGAAACACCCTAGTTGCATTTTTAAAATATAACTCTATAGTATATAAAGCAGCTTCTCCTGCAATTTCTAAAGTATCGATAATTGCAGAAAGAGAAAATAGACCTCATTGTAAAATCATATCAACCACACCCAATAACCTCGACTCCGAAAATGGGGCGTATTGTAAGTCCATGATGGACAATGCATGTCCTTTCACGGAAGAAATGTATGATTGGTCTAAGAAGCAGATTAAAGAATTTCTTTACTCTAATTCTTCAAATGACTTCTTATTCATACGTTTTACTTGGGAAGAATTAGGTCTTACTAAGCAATGGTATGAAAAAGAATGTCGTAACCTAGAAAATGACTTATTAATCATACGACGTGAAATTGATTTACAATGGACAAAAGCTAGTGATAATTCGGTATTTAGTGAAGAATCATTAGATAGTGTATTCTTAAGTTTAAAACAATCTATCGGTAATATCTTTATTCAACCTAGAAAAGATATAGATGAAGATTTAGATACCTTGAAAGAAAACTATATGGTTAAACTATATAGACCTTTAATTAAAGAAAAAGTATACTTCATAGGTTCGGACGTTGGCGGTGGTACTGGTAATGACCCTTCAGCATTCGTTATCATAGATCCTACTAATTTAGAAATTGCAGGTATCTTTAAAAATAATAAAATAAATACTTCAGTTTATTCATCATTATTACAAACGTTAATGGAAGATCATTTACCGAATAGTTACTTATTTATTGAAAATAACTCATTGGGTTCAGGTGTTATTAGTAATCTCTTAAGGAAGATTCCTAGTCGTTTATTCTACGATTATAAATTACCGGATAAAGAGAAAAAGAAATTATTACATAAAACACCTAATGCTATTAAATATGGTGTACAAACTGATAAAACATCACGTAGTTTAATGATAGATATACTTTTCGATGTAATGGAAAATTACAAAGATGAATTATGTTATCCTGAAATATATGATGAATTAAAAACGTTAGTATATTCTAAGAATGGTAAAGTCGAGCATGATAGTAATGCACACGATGACGTTATCTTTTCTTATTTAATGGTAAAATATGCAATGCAATTCAGTAATAATATAAGTAAATTCTTAAGAGATAGTAGTTCTATAGTAAGTAATATGCAGAAAGTAATTAGTAAATCTCATTTAGATACCGAAAATCCGAATGAATTAGCTGGTGATTTTGCTAGACCTAATACTGAAATAGATATTAAAGAATATTCTAGATTATCTTTACAAGGTCTATCTAGTGAAGAAATAATGAAAATATTATCCAAACCTAATAGCCGCCAAGAAAGAACTGTCAATAAGCAAGTTTTAAATTTATTTAATCAATTAAATAGATAAAGCTAAATTTACTGAATTGATAAAGTTTAAAACTTTTATTTAGATTATAGGATTTTACCATGACAACCGTGAACGATGATTTAACTTTCGATACACGCTATAGTGAATTTAATAATGTTGAAGAAACTTATTCAATGCTTTTTAGCGTATTTGAAAATGGGTTAGAAAATAATATCGATTATTTTTTAAATAATAATATTGATTATCTCTCTATGATTTTAGAAAAAATTAATCATGTAAAACGTAATAAGACTTTAAATTCTGAAGAAGCTTCACAGTTATCTAAAGCTAAAAGTGAATTATTCAGCGTAATTGAAAAGAAATTGCATGAACAGTTTTCTATCAACTTAGAATATGAAGATATTGACAGACGTAATATTTTAGCTACTGCGTATAATTTCTTCTATACTAAGAAACGTGAAAATACTCTTAATTTCTTATGTAATTATATCATTGCTCATCGTAAGCAATATATCAATCAATACAAAAATTTAATGAATAAAGATATCACTTTTAATCAGATTAAGAATGAATTGGAATTAGAGAATTCGACTTTATATCCGCTTATCTATTTTTATGATGATATCGTAACTACACTTATAGAATGCGACATAATCCCTATAAGTAATTTATTCAACCAAAGTGAAATTAGTTTTGCTGAAGTAAATATTCTTTCAACTCTTTTTGAAAATTCAGATCAAATTAAAGAATATAATAACTTCTTTAAAGGTTTAGCATCATCTGCAATCTTCCCTGATTTTCTTTTAGAATTTAGAAATATGTTTATTTCTAAATTAATCAAACTCCCTTAACAAAAAACTAACTGGAAAAGTTATGACAACTGTAGAAGAAGTTACAATTTCGAATGAAGAAGATTTAGAAACTACTAAATTAGTTGAAGAAATGAGTAATATTTTAGGCGATGGCCTTACAGGTTTACAAACCGGCCTAGAAAACCTATCCGAAACTCAAGATATAAACGAAGCTTATAAAGAATTGCATGCAATGAAAATGCAATTACTTACAGACTTTGAAAAAGTAATTGATACTTTACGTCAAGCAGCCTCTAAAGACTATGAGTCGATTCAAGGCAAATTACTTTTCAATGAAGCTCTTACAGAAGAAGAGCAAACTCGTTTAAATAAAGCTAATTTAGTTTTAAATAATATTAAAGAATTGGAAGAAAATAATAATATTATCGATTATGTAGATAGTACTGATAAGAAAGAAATTGAAAACCCTTTTAAAGCTAAAATTCTAGAAGCTAAGTTTATTCATAAATTACGTACTCATCGCATTAAGCGTAGTAATATTGAAGGTACTTTTGACTTAATCAATAATATTAAAATTAAAGAATTGCGTGAAAAATGCTTATACTTCTATAATTGCTTATTAAATACATATATCGATAAAGATTTATCCGAATATAAATTCTATATCGTTTTTGTCATGGGTATGCTACGTTTAGCTATTAAAACTACTTGTAGTTTTGAAACTATGGAAATTATTTACGCTGCTGTTAAAAATCTTCCATTAGAAGAACCTACAATGTAAAAATTTTGGAGAACTATTTAATTATAGTTCTCCAAAATTATATATTCCAACACGTTATTAGATACACACAGGATACTGAAATGGCAGATTTTTATAAACAAGAAAACGATCAAATGATCGCAACTTCTAGAGTTACTGCGGTATTCCATCAGGACATGTTTGAAGATGGCTTATCGGAAATTAAAGATGATAAATTAATTACAATCGGATTTATTGAATTTAGAATATGGAAAAATGAAAAAGATTTCTATGTAAAAAAATTAGAATTTCCAATGGATATAGTTTTAAATGCACCTGATATTTATAAAGAAGGTGAATATTATTTCATTGACTTTCAACCTAATGATATAATCATTGAAAAGACTATGTTCGTTACATCTGCAACTATTGGTGCAAAGAGCGCTAACGGATTTTTAAACCTTCTTACTACTGCTAAGATTAATCCTGAAAAACCAGAAGACTTAATTCAAATCTTTAAGAATGCTACTTCATTAAATGGTTTAAAATTAAAAGTTCAATCGTCTTTATTAGAAGCTATGATTTCAGAATTAACTCGCTATGTAGATGATGATACCATTCCTTTCAGAATAGCTTTACGTAGTAATAAAGTAGGTATGAAGGATTTCAAGATGGTAAATATTAAAGATGTAGCTCGTTTATCATCGGTATTCAGTGCTATATCCTTTGAAGATATTAAGAAATCCTTAGAATCGTCTGTTTTAATGACAAGAAATAATAGCGAACAAGCTATATCACCAGTAGAATCTGTATTAAAATTCTAATTAGCCAATATGTTATCAGTAACAAATAGATAGCATGAAATGATTCTTTTAGAATCCTTATATAGACCGATTCAGAATCGTTTATATATAACCTTTATTTGTCTAGGAAACTATTATGGTAGAATTTGTACATTCTTCGTTAAATACAAAAATCATTGATCGTAGTTTCGTCACTCAAACTGCTCAAGGTACAACTAAGTTGTATGCAGCTATGTTGGCGGAAAGAGGCGAACATAATACATTACAAAAAATTAATACTCCGGATGAATATATTAATGAATTTGGTGAGCCAAATTTATCTTTATATGGTCAAACCGGCTATAACGTTATTGAATGGGTACGTGCCGGCGGTGAAGCAATCGTTATGCGTTGCTTACCTGATAATGCCCAATATGCTCATTCTTCGTTAGTTGCTTATGTAGGACGTAATGCTACTAAGAAATTAGTATATCCTAAAGCTGAACCAGCTTGGAATATCGTAAGTAGCGTTGTTACACCTTTGAAAGTTACTGATTTATCGCAATTAGATACTTTCTTAACTGACGTTGATGGTGCAACTTTACCTGCTACTGATAGTTCGAACGTTGTAATTCCAGTTCCTTTACTTGTTTTCTATTCGAAATCAAAAGGTTCATGGTATTCTTTCCGCAATACTAATACTGACGGTAATAACTTTGGTTGGAATTTAGAAGTTATCAATAGCCTTGATCGTACTTTCAGTTTCCGTACGTATGAATTAAACTTTACTGCTAAAAATGATAATGGCGACGATATTGTTATCGAAGGCCCATTTACAGTATCGTTCGATAAATTTGCTAAAGATAAATCACGTGAATCAATGTATATTGAAGACGTTGTAAACAAAAATTCTAAATATTTCCGTTCTAAAGTTAACCAAAGTAACGTTACTGCGTTGGCTGAATATTTACGTTCTGCTAATACTGTAAGCCCTATCTTAATGGATATCGTTTTCGGTACTGAACGTAAAATCGGAACTACTTCTTTCTCGACTTATCATAATACAATGCAATCGATTATCGATAATACTTCAGCAATCACTACTACACCAGCTTTACCAGCTACAACTTTCGGTAAGCAATTAGGTGTAAGTACTTATTCTACTAAATCTACTGCTACATTACTTTTAGGTAAAGGTGCTAATAACACTAATAACTCTGGTAATCCACGTGGTTTATTTGCTGTAGATAGTACTACTGGTAGTGAATTAATTGTTGCTGCTTATAATGGTGAATTAAATCCTGCAATCTTAGATAAGCTTCAATGGCCTATCGACGTTGTTCTTGATGCGAATTATGATGCGAATACTAAAATCGCTATTCAAAATTTCATTACCCAACGTGGTGACTGTGTAGCATTATTGGACGTAGGTTTTAGAACTACTGTTGCAGATACCTTAGATCAACGTTCTTCGAACGCTGGTTTGCAAATGTCCGACTATAAAGTTGCTATTTTCGGTCATGATTTCATTATTGGCGATACTTATAATGGTCTCGATATTAAAGTTACTGCACCATACTTCTTAGCTAAGAAAATTCCTGTAATTGACAATGCTAAAGGTATTCAGTATCCTTTCGTCGGGCCTCGTGATGGTGTTATTAGTGGTTTTAAAGCTATTAATTTCTATCCTAACGAATTCGAAAAAGAAGATTTATACTTATCACAAATTAACTACGTTGAAAAAGATCCTAAACGTACTAATTTTGGTTCGCAGCTTACTTCTCAAGTTCAAAATAGTGCATTGTCGGACATTAATAACGTTCGCGCATTGTTGCGTTTGAAACGTGAAGTTGAATATATTATGAATGAATATCGCTATTCGTTTAATGATAAAATCACTTTAGAAGATGCTAACTATGAATTGAGCCAATATTTACAGAAATGGGTAACTAACCGTACCTGTCAAAGTATTTCTGGCAAAGTATTCCGTAGTGATTATGATCGCCAACAAAAGATTGCTCGTGTACGTATTGAATTGGTGTTCACTGGTATTATTGAACGTATCTTTACCGATATTATCATTAACCGTTAACAAAAAATTAGATACGTTTAAGGGAGACATTTATTTGTCTCCCTTATATTTACATTTCATACCGAGGTTTTTATGTCAGAGTTTCTTACTCGCGGTCAGAGCATTCACAATCGTTTGGATTCCAATCCTACAGATGGTAATTTCTTCAATGGTTCCGTACCAATGGAGAAAAATTCTCATGATCCGTATGTTTCTGGTTACGCATTTATTAAATGGTTACGGGTTCCTACATGGATTCCTAACCCAGAACAATTTAAAGCACTTAGTGAAAAGAATTTCTTAGCATTTGGTGGTCTTAGCGATATTTCTATGACTACAGCTGGCGTTAAAGCCGGTTTTACTGAAACTGAAGTTGCATATGCGACTGGTATTAGTAAACAAGGTGAATTTACATTGAAATACCAAGAGCATTCAGGTGCTCCTTTGACTACTCCGTATAATGCGTGGGTATCCGGTATTCGTGATCCTAAAACTGGTATTGCTACATATCCTTTAGATACAGGTTTAGAATATCATTCTTCAAACCATACAGGTATCTTATTGTATGTAGTTACTCGTCCGGATGCTAGTAACTTTGCTGGTAAAAATATTGAATTTGCAGCTATTTATACTAACGTATTACCTACTAAAATTCCTTTATCTCATTTCGGTTTTGAAACTGGTTCTCATGATATTACTCAGTTAGAACAAGAATTCAAAGCGTATATGAATATTGGTAGTAAAGTAAATACTTTTGCTCAAGAATATATGCAATCTACTGGTACATATACCTTCTTCAATGAAGATAATTTTAATAATATTGATAAATTTACAATCTAAGTGAAAAACAAATACCCTATGAAGATTAATCTTCATAGGGTATTTTAATTTAACCTTCTAAATCAGGTTCTTCAGGCGCTGTAGTATCGGTTAAATCACCACCATCACCGGTATCCGTACTAGTATCGTCGGTACCAGTATCAATACCTGCACCGTCAGCCATATCTGTAGCATCTTTCTTATCACCAATATTATTTTTAATTACAGTTACATTTAAATCCTTTTTAATTTTACTTACAATACCATCAATCATATTCCAATCAACGTTAGGAATATACTGACGCATCATTTCACCTTTTAACATTGCAACTGCTTTTTCTTTATCACTTTTTCCCCAATCTATAGTCTCTACGATAGGATCTATAAAAGAAGAAAGATTACTAATTTGATCGTTTAAATTGGTCATATTTAAAGACATTGGTGAAGGAAAACTAACTTTAATATCGGCAACGTTAATCATTGCTAATCTATCAGTTAAATTAGTCTCTTCATCATTTTCTTCTTCAGTATCTTTATCTTTCTTACTAGTATTTTTCTCATTCAAAGTATATTCAATATAATAAATTTTCTGAACTAAAGTAGTATAACCTTTACCAAGTATAACCTGTTCAGAAACAATATCTCGAATAAAACGAGTATTTTGCATTGAAAGAGTTTTAGCGAAATCTACATTCTCTACTTCAGTTAAATAAGCAGATGGTAAACCCATACCAGAGAAAATATTATTTGACAACCAATTAAGAAAATCATTATCTAATGAAGGATTTTGTAAACCTGCTACAGTATCGATAGTTACAGGTTTTGTATCATCGATAGTAGGAAAATAATAATCGCTAGTTTCACCAACTATATTTAATATGGAAAAGATATCCATATTATGTATACCGGTAATGTCTTTAGATTTTACATCTTTAATTACTTGCTGTACGGTATTTGCAATATCATTCTCTAATCCAGTATCTACATAGTAAGCGCGTTTATCACCACCACGTATAATATTTTGCATCAAGATTGTAATTAATGAAGCAATATATAATTTAGCAAAGAAAAGAATATTATCAAATATACTAGAACCGCGATCGATATGAATAATTTCACTAGGCTTAAAGAATGTAACACGTAATTTATCTTGCTTAATTAAGCGTTTAACTTTAAGTGAATTATAGATAGCGTTCTTTAATTCTTCATTGTTTTTCAATAAGGAAATATTTTGATCAACGGACAATCTATTTGCAAAGGCAGATGCAATAAATTGTAACTTAGCATCCATTGCAGCACCCAATTCGCCACTCATTTGACCTAAGCCTTCTGAATTAGCAGGAGTATCTTTACCTGAATAAAGAACTGTACCCATTGGTGAATTCGTAGTGATATTAATATTTTGCTGGCCATTGCCCATATTATTAGCTAAGCCATTAATATTCTCATCTACAACAGAGTCTACATAAACATAGCCGAAACATTTGTCATTAAATTCTAATTTAACGATATTTTCAGGTAAAAGCTTTTTAACCATAGCGCTATCGGTAGACAATTTTAATTTATCTACTTGCTTATCGCTAGCTTCTTTTTCTCGAAAGTAGTTATTAGAAGTAAATTCATTTTCCATTTTAGCATCTTCAGAAAGAAATTCTTTAGAGCTACCGATAACCATACCATTTTCAATAATAAAATTCATTTCATTAATGAAACTTTCACTTGTTAATTTATCATTAGTAAATAATTTCTTACCTTCTTTTAAAAATTCTAATTCTTTATCTGCATTTCCATTCACATCTTCATTTAATTGAGTGACGAGGAATTTTGAAGTAATAGTTTTATAATCAGGTTTTGTAGTATGATCTACGTTTTCTTTAAGTAACGCTTGCAATTCTTCATTTAAAGATATTACGTTAAAAAATAATTCGCCTTTAATTAAAAAGTCTTGAATATCCTGTTTTAAATTACTTTCAATACTAAAACGTTCTATTAAAGATGCAGTAGCTTTCTTAAAGAAAATAGTATCTTCAGAACTTAATTCAGTATTTGAATTTATAACGTTTAAAACACTTTTAGTAAAATCATCGGGAGAAATAATACTATTTACCCAAGTAGTTACAGCAAGCTTCATTTTAGGAATGATAGAAAGAATTAAATCATATGACGCATATAATTGTTTTTTATTATGCTTACGAGTACTAACCATGTCTGTAAGAAATTTATTATTCTGCGTTGATATTACTTTCTTAAATTCGTCAAAACGTTTCTTTTGCTCAATGTCATTTTCACGTTTCTGTTTACCATTTGTACTTGCAATGGCCAATAAATGATTAATTTCGTCAGATGAAATATCGTTATCTTTACCCAATAAATTACTAAACGTTTTACGTACTGTAGCTTCTAATTCCTTTATACGATCTTTAGTTAACTGATCGTCTTTTAAATCACTAGCATCTAAGTTATGAGTAAGTGATGCAATTTCAGAATTAGATTTATTTAATGCTTCAATAGCGCTTAAAGCTGTTTTACTTAGAGTAATATTATTCTGTCCACTATTTTTAGCCATTTTAAAATTCCGAAAGTTGTAATAACTGATTTGATTTGGAATAAATTAAATCTACTAATGTTTTAAAATTAGTGATTTTAGTTACCAATAAATCTAAGTCATTTTTGTATAGGGTGTCTATAGAAAGGTTTAAATCATCATTAATTAAAGAAGTTAATGTGTAATAGAATTTAATCCAAGCAAAGGCATTTTGTAAATCTACTTCAAGAGTAGTATCTAGAAATAAATTTTTAAAGATATTGCGTTCAGTTGTATTGAAAACTCTTTCTAACGCATTTACATTGCCAATCGTATTGCAATACATCGATGGAATAATATTACCTAACTTAGAATTGAAGTTGTAAATACTGAAGAACTTACTACGATTATTACTGAAATAAGAATCTTCAACATTTATATTCGTCAATAAGTTAAATAAATTTGTATTATCCAGTATTGGTAAGAATATATCGAAAATACTTTCATATTTAGCTTTAATATTTGTAGCATTCGTAGTTATCGAAGAAGTAACTAAATCGTTACTTAAAGGAAATACTTCACGAATATCAGCTACGCTAAATTCAGCTAAAACTAGGGGAAGAACTTTATTATTGAAATCTGTCTTAAAATCATTAAGCGACGCATATGACGCTTTATTAGGACGATTTACTAAGACATTTACTTTAAAATCAGTACGGACTAAAGGAATGCCTAGATTTTTTTCTTCATTATATTCTTTATACATTACATATAAATCAGTAAATCCTGAAGTAATACCTTGAATGTACGAAGAACCGTTAAATGTAGATAGAGGATTATTTAAAAATGTAGGTGGATTAAACTTATTATCGAAACTATTTAGAAAAATAGTTAAAGAACTTTCATCGAAAGGTACTAGCACATCTAAATCAAATATACTTATTTTAAAATCATATAAGTAGTTCAATACACGAGACATTAACGTAGTATCTTCTAATAAAAGTATCTTACTAAAAGTATTAAAATTATTTATATTTACATTATCTTGTAAAAAATTAATCATTTGGGAACGAGTATAGAGGCTCATTAGATATTACTCATTAAATCTGCAATAAACGCAACTAATTCTAAACGAATTGAATCTAAGAATGGTATAATATTATCGTTTACTATAGATAATTCTTTGTCTATAATTTCTTGAGAAAAAAAAATATTACCATAAACGGTTACTAGTGTTATTCTGAGAAAATAGATTTTACTGAAGAGTTCAATAAATTCAGGTAGCGTTGTAGGTGTATCTAATCTTTCCCATGTGTAATCTTGAAGGAGACGCTTCATGGTGTATATACCATTTTTAGGTACATCTAAATCATATTCAGTAGCCATTTCTCTGGCAATCCAATTGATATTATCTCCTAAATTACTATATTTCAGAAATTGAAATAATTCACGAGTCAACCAACCTATTGCCGTAGTAGTACTATTCAAATTTAAAGGATTGATATTTGAAGTCGTGTAAATTAATTTATATAGGTTAATCTCGTTAGAAACTAAATTCTTAATTAAAGCTAAATTCGGTAAAGTATTGGAATTTGTAGAATACACTACTGTAATGATATCGGTACTTAAATTAGTTAAATTAAATTCAATATTCGTTGTTGTAATCATACTATAGTTAGTATTCAATAATACCAAATTACCGTTCTTATATACTTCTAAGCTACCGGTATTAGGAACATAGGAAAGCAAATAATGCTTATTATCACTACTATCCAATGTCTCGCTATAGTTGAAGGTGGTTACGCCTGCACTAATGCTTAAATTTGAAATATTGTCATAATACGTAGTTTTAAGCGTATTATAAACAACCTGAGCTTCTCTAAGATTACTATAGCTACCGGCCGCTATTTTTAAAGGATCTATGGTAATTTCTTTAGCAAACGTAGTACTGGAAATATTTTTATGCGCTAAATATGTACTAAAATTAGCATTGAGCATATTTAGAAAAGTATTGAAAAGTGGTAAACCTTTTAAATATTCTTTATAGAAAATATTTCTTTCCGTTATTGTAGCTGGTAACGAAAGTACGTTATCTACAATAGTTTGAATTGTGAAATTATTAATATTAATTAAAGCCAAATCATTTATATTAATTCTTCCGTTGATCAAAAGAAATATAGTTTCTCTGAATAATGAAGGACGTAATAATTGTAGGCTTGAAAGAACTTTAAAATTCGTTGTATTATTCACATCCAACGAAGATATATAATCATTGAAATCATTTTCTGTAAAAAGCAATTCAGCCATTAAAGTACTCCGTCAATTTTTGGTGATAATAGATTGCTATTAGTTAGTTGTTCTTCTTTATTCATGCTTCTACTAAAATCAGTAGAAATAATTTTGAAAGATTCCTTTCCAGTAACAATAGAATTTATTTCTAAATCCGTTAAATCTATATTCTGCTCATCTTTCAACTTAGCAGCAATAGCGTATTTTAAATCAGTATCATCGGTTGGTAAAAATCCTTCTTTAATGGGGTTAACACTAAATAAAGAATTCTTTAAACTGTCTACAGTCGATGTAACTAAATTAGTATTATTTAGAAATAGTGGTAAAGATTTATTAGGGAGTATTACTCTGTCTTCAGTATATTTATTGAAGAAACTTCTTAAATCTCCAATATCGACTCTACCATCTAATATTTCAGTCATTAATGGTATAAATTCACTTGCATCTTGAATTAATAAACTTTCAAATAAATCTATATTATCTTCAGTTATATTCAACCGATCAAATAAAGATTTAAGTTCATTTACATTTTTCATAAAATTCCTATAATTTTATAACTATTTCTATGTTTAATAAAAAAAAAATATGCCTTAAGAATTAATTCTTAAGGCATATTTATTATTTAAAGTTAATTAATGCGGCTTTTAAGTCTTTATCTAACCACGGTTCATCTGGAATGAGAATAGTTACGATATAATCACTACTAAGCATGATTACTAATTCCCAAACCGTTTTACCTGTAGCACTACATTCATTACCATCGGAAACGTGAGTAGTAACTAATTCCCAAACACTTTCCATTTTACCGCAAATAAGCTGTTCATTATAGATGCCATTTTTTTCTTTACCTAAATTGACTTTAGGTAAATCGAAAATATTGTCGCTAGCTAATAGAATACATAGTGGCGTATCTACAATACTACGAGTTAATGCCGCATTATTAATAATATGACGTAAAATATCTTTTTCAAATGAATCGAGAACAAATTCCAAATCATTTACGTGCTTTAAAACAATCATCACTTTTCCTTAAAATTAAAACGAAACGAGTGTATTGGAAGCAGTCTTATGTGTGAAACTACTTATAATAGTAAACCCAATACTCTCTAATAATATATTCCCATTTTTTATTATATCATTCACGATAGTTATTTCATCGATTAGGTTATAAAACTCTTTAGGGAAGAAATCTAATTCTTTAGGAATAGCTAATACTTCAAGCTTGTAATCTTTAATTGTTTTAGTAGATTCTTTTTCACCTTTAATATCTAAGGTAAAATACTTTTGATTTATATTATCCATTACATCACTGGGTAGGAATTTATGTAAATCTTCAAGTTCTACATCTTTAAATTTCAATATCCAGACTTTTGACATATTCTGAATAGCGTTGCTAGGATATAACGTATTCCATAATAATACACCACGCACTACTTGTTGTGTTAACGGACTTACATATCCTTTAAGTGAATTAAATTTACTAGGCTTAAGGAAATTAGTACTGTAAGTTTTTAACGAATTTTCTATCTGTTTTTCCATAGAAATAAAAGTTTTAAAGATTTTCATTGGTTGGATATTTTTACTATCTAATATATCATCTTCTAAAATTTTCTTAAATATTTCACGAGCAACTTTAGGTGTACCTACTTTCTTAATCTGTAGACCTTTAATTTCGAACTTAGGTTTCTTATATATCTCACCTTCTTTCATCAAAAGCTTTGCAGCATATTGCTTTTTATTTTCTGTAAGAATTACTCGTTCAAATAAAAATTCATTTTTCATAGAAATACGTTTTCTATCTTTTGCAATGATATTATAATTAGTAGCAATTTCATAGAATACACGTTCAATGAATTTAGTAATACTATGTGTAAAGATATTTACAATAGAAATATTTTCTTCACTAGATATTACTTTATTTCCTAGATGCCTTTTTATTTTTTGTACTAACAGATCTAAGTAAATAAACGTACTATCTGTATCTGTAACTAAAATTACTTTACGAGTTATTCTTGCAGCACGATCTACTTTATTCGGATATTGATAGATATAAGAGATATAATAATCAATAATGCCATTTAAGAGATTTAAATTATCAAGAATACTTTCAGGAATCTTTTCAGGATTTAAATAATCAGGTGTAATGCAATCGCAAATTAAATCTAATATGTCTGTCTCTTCTAATAACCTTGCAAGGTTATTCTTCATATAAATACGATCTAAATCAAATTGTGAAAGATTACTGAAGATATCGTTTAAAATTTCTTTTTCTGCATCACTTACATTGAAATCACATTTAGAAACAAAACGTTCTAATGTTTCTTCTACAGTGAAATTAAAATGTAAATCGTATTCAACATTTGAAGGTTCTTTTTGTACGTTGAATATAAAGGTTATAATTTCATTGAAAGACTCAAACTTAATATTATCTGCAAGAAGATTTTCAAAACCTAAAATAGCGGATGCAATAATATGACGCCCAGTGTATGTTACGGAAGGGCCAAGGAAAGTATTAAAGAAGTGAAAACTCTTTTCACCATAAGCGCCGAAGAATGAATTACAAAGAACTTTTAATACAGTTTGGATTGTATTAAAGTTATCATAGAATATTTTATCGAAGTCATTTATATGACTTAACATTTTCTTTTTAGCTACTTTACGTTCATCTAAGAGATAATCGATTGCTATACCTGGAATATTATCTTTCTTTTCTCTATTATGGAATAATACACCATAACCACTTAATGTAGGTTTTTTAGTATACATAATATCTAAAATATTTTCTGAATTAGTTATCTTTAAAGTATTAGTATAATTATTTTCAACTTTTACAGGGAACGTTTCTTTCTTCTTCAATACATTTTTACGAATTATTTCCTGCATTTCAGGATCATCTTTAAGATCCGGATATACTAAAAATAATTTACTAAATAGATCTTCGAAGTATAAATTTAAAAATTCCATAATTGGCCTTTTACGTTAGAACTAATTTTTAGTTGTGTAAAATAAAAATTAATAGTTTAATACTTGAATAGTATCTATGAAATTATATATTTTTATTTTTTTAACTAGTTATGTATAATTTAATTTACTAATTAGATATACTAACAAAAATATAGGTTTAATCATAAACAATTTCGTTTGGAGGCTCTCATGAGCAAAGATTTAGTATCAAGTCTATTAGGTGAAGCAGTAGGCGATGATCAAGGTTATAAAGAGTATGAACCTGCATTAGGTGACGATGATAGCGATCCAGCTGGTGAAGACGGTGATTATTCTGATGATGATTCATTAGATGAAAGCCATGCTTTGCGTGCTATGGCTGAATGCATGTCTGTACTTACTGAAGGTACTACTACAGAAGAATTGTCAGAAGCAATGAATGTTATTCGTTTGAATAAACAGTCTAAAATGACAAACCTTGCTCATCGCACGGCATTGGTATTGGCAAAAAATGCTAAAGATCCATTGTACGAAAAATATGCTAAATTTAATGGTATTCGCTTAACTTTACGCGAATCGATTTTCAAAAAATACGGTAGCAAAGCTAATGTCCGTGCTCGTCAATTAATGACCGGTACTGCCAAGCCTATGGTACGTTAATACAATAAATAATAATATATTATTTACAAGATATCCCTAAGAGATTAATTTCTCTTAGGGATATTTTTATATGATCCGAAATAAGGATACAGAATGCAATATATTACCGCATGTTTATATAGACACCC
>Ga0075163_10003427_pt1 | contig 21300 bp, 13 predicted proteins | sample JI1023141ADNA_FD_71478 | JGI IMG/M metagenome (GOLD analysis project Ga0075163, IMG submission 71478) | Wastewater effluent complex algal communities from Wisconsin, to seasonally profile nutrient transformation and Carbon sequestration -... | ecosystem: Engineered > WWTP > Effluent > Algae... | reverse complement strand
TTCCTAAACAGTAGGTCGCGCGTTCGAACCGCGCCGCGGTCACCGACGAGGCCCTTGGAATGGAGGCTCTTGGACAGCGAAGCCGCAATCCTCTGGTTTTTGCAGTCGCCGAGCGGCTGGACGCTGGCGGCGATCTGGGGGGCGCTGTGGGGCAGCTTCGCCAACGTCTGCATCCATCGCATTCCGCTGCGCCAGTCGCTGGTGCAGCCGGGCTCGCACTGTCCGAGCTGCCAGCAGCCCATCGCCTGGTACCATAACGTCCCAATCCTGGGCTACCTGCTGGTCCGCGGGCGCTGTCGCAGCTGCGGGGCGCGGGTGTCGCCGCGCTACCTGGTGGTGGAGCTCCTGGCGATTGCGCTGACGCTGCTCGTCTATGCCCGCTTTGTTGCGCCGGGCGATGCGCCCCCGTCGGTGGAGCTGTCGCGCTTCATGGTCTATTTTTTCTTTGTCGGCGTGCTCCTGGTGATGTCGGCCATCGATGTCGAGCACCAGATCCTGCCCGATCGCATCTCGTACCCGGCGATTCCGCTCTTTTTTCTGCTGGGGCGGCTGCTGTTCTGGATGGGCGGCGAGGTCTCGCTGTGGCAGGCCGTGGGCGGCCTGGTGGCCGGCTACCTGATCGTGCGGCTGATCTCAGACGGCTACTACTACCTGACCGGGCGCGAGGGGCTGGGCTACGGCGACGGCAAGCTGCTGAGCCTTATCGGTGGGCTGCTCGGCTGGAAGGCGCTGCCGTGGGTGCTGCTCGTCGGGTCGGTCTCGGGGCTGATCGTGGGGGCGCCGCTGACGCTGTGGCTGCGGCGAAAGAGCGATGAGCAGGCTGCGATGCGCCATACCGCGGTAGTTTTTGGACCTTTTTTGTCCTTTGGCGCCCTGTGCTATTTGCTGCTGCTCCTCGGGCGGGACATCGATTCGCTGCTCTTGAAGGTGCTGGCGCCCCTCCTCGGCAATACGGTCTAGTCTATAATCCATCGAAGGCGCCTGCGCGGCCGCCAGGATGAACCATCGACGAAATGAGAGCCGAATGGATGCTACCAAATCCGAGCATGAAGGCGACACGCCGGGCGGCGAGCCGACGTCGAGTGACCCCAATGACACTGCGGAGCCCCGTATGAGACACTATCTGAAGGCGGTCCTGGTCGGTCTGGCGATGATCGTCGCCCTGGCGCTCACCGTCAGCCGACGCGGACCAGCCATGCTGGTTGGTTTGGGCGGCCCCAGCGGCGCCGCCAGCGCCGAGCGCAAGTCCTACGACAACAGCACTGCGCTCGATACCTTCAACAAAACCCTGGTGCGCATCCACGACGCCTACGTCGATCCGACGCGCATCGATCCCAAGCAGATGCTGATCGCAGCGCTCGACTCGGTGCAGAAGCACGTCGCCGAGGTGCTGGTCGAGGCGCATCCCGAGCAGAACCGGGTGCTGGTGCGCGTCGACACAGCCTCGCGCGAGTTCAACATCGATACCGTCGATGCCGCCTGGTCGCTGGCGCCCAAGATGGCTGAGATCTTTCAGTTCATCGTCCAGAACCTGCTGCCCGGCACCGACGCGCAGGCCATCCGCGACATCGAGTACGCGGCCACCAATGGCATGCTCTCGACGCTGGATCCGCACTCGATCCTGCTCGATCCCCAGACCTACAACGACATGAAGACCTCGACGCGCGGCAGCTTCGGCGGCCTCGGCATCGTGATCGGCATTCGCAAGGGCTCGCTCACCGTCATCCGGCCCATGCGCAGCACGCCGGCGTGGGACGCGGGTGTGCGCCGCGGCGATCGCATCGTGCGCATCGAAAAAGAGAGCACCGAGAACATGGCGCTCCAGGACGCCGTCGACCGCCTGCGCGGCGAGCCGGGCACCAAGATCGAGGTCTGGATCGAGCACGACGCCGAAAAGACGCCGCGCCGGCTGATGCTGACGCGCGCCGAGATCCAGGTGCCGAGCATCACCGCCCGCGTGCTCAAGTCGGCGTCTGGCCCAGTCGGCTACATCCGGCTGAGCCAGTTCAACCAGAAGAGCGACGAGGATCTGCATCAGGCGCTCGAAGAGCAGACGCGCAAGAGCCAGATTCGCGGGCTGGTGCTCGATCTGCGCGGCGATCCGGGCGGACTTCTCGATAAAGCCATCAAGGTTGCCGATGAGTTCCTCGACTCGGGCACCATCGTGACCACCGTCGGCTTCGCCAACAAGCAGCGCGAAGAGAAGCGGGCCACGCCGGCCTCTTCGCCGCGCATCCCCATGGTGGTGCTGGTCGACGGTCAGTCGGCCTCGGCTTCCGAGATCGTCGCGGGCGCGCTCAAGAACCTGGATCGCGCCGTGATCGTGGGCAGCCGCACCTTCGGCAAGGGCTCGGTGCAGGTGCTCTACGACAACGACGACGGATCGGCGCTCAAGCTGACGATCGCGCAGTATCTGACCCCCGGCGATGTGTCGATTCAGTCGGTGGGCATCAGTCCAGACGTGGCGCTTGAGCCGATGCGCGTCGAGAAGAACCGCCTGTCGCTCTTTAGCACCTACAAGGGCACCCGCGAGCAGGATCTGGACGCGCACCTGACGTCGCAGAACACCCGCAACACCGACAAGCCCATGGAGACGCTGCACTACATCTGGACCGACCCGCGCAAGAAGGCGCCGCCCAAGCAGAAGGGCAACCTGCTCACCGATACCGCCGGCAAGGGCGACAAGGGCGATGACGACGAAGACGAGGAGCCGGCGGACGACCTGAGCGGCGAGGATGAGGACAGCTTCATCGAGGACTACGCCATCCAGTACGCCCGCGACATGGTCGGTGCCGCCAAGAGCTGGCGTCGCCACGATATGCTGACCGGCGCGCACGACTTCTTCGCCGCCAAGGAGGCCGAGCAGCAGGGCCGTCTGACCGAGGCGCTGCGCAAGTTCGGCGTCGATTTCGCGCCGGTCGGTCCGCAGACGGCGCAGCCCAAGCTGGTCGCGTCGGTGACCACCGACAAGCCGGGCAACGTCGCCAAGGCGGGCGAGACCATCCTGTTTACCGCGACGGTCACCAACCAGGGCGCCGGCATCGCCGGTCAGGTCCGCGCCCAGCTCAAGTCGGACAACTATCTGTACGAGGAGCGCGAGTTCGTGTTCGGCCGCATTGCGCCGGGCGAGACCCGCACCTGGTCGATTCCCGTGAAGGTGCCCAAGGATACGCTGGCTCGTCTCGACATCGTGCGCACGCAGTTTGTCGAGGAGCACGGCGTGGCGCCCGCGACGCAGGAGATGCAGGTGCGCCTGGATGGCCTGCCGCGGCCGCGCTTCGCCTACAGCTACCAGCTGATCGACGACGGCAATCCGTCCAACGGCGACGGACTCCTTCAGCGCGGCGAGTCGCTGCGGCTGCGCGTCAACGTGCAGAATGTCGGCACCGGCCGGGCGCTCAAGCCGGTTGCGCTGCTGCGCCAGATGGGCGGCGAGGGCATCCCGGTCACCGTCAACAAGGGTCGCTTCGAGCTGCCGGAGATGGCGACCGGCGAGAAGCGCAGCTTCGACTTCACGTTCGACGTGGGCAGCAAGTTCGCCGAGCCCGCGGTGCGGCTGGAGCTCCAGGTCTATGACCTGGGCATGCACGACGGCGTCACCGACAAGCTGACGCTGCCAGTCTCCGAGACGGTGGCGCGCGGCCAGGATGCGCGCGGCAGCTTCACGGTAAACAGCGACATCGATGTGCGCACAGGCGCCAGCAGCGATGCGCCGGTCATTGCCCGCGTGCACGCCGGCGACCACTTTCCGGCGAGCGCCCAGTTCCAGGGCTTTGTGCGGCTGGAGCTTGAGCCGGGCCGTCCCGGCTTCATCCCGGTCTCTGCTGGGCGCATGGGTCCGCCGCTGGCAGCGGGCGGCAGCACTGCGCTGAGCTCGCTGGTGTGGCAGGTGACGCCTCCGATCCTGGAGGTTCAGCCGCCGCCGCTATCGGTGGAAAAGGGCACCCTGCACATCGCGGCCAAGGCGCACGACAACGAGCGCGTCATCGACGCCTACGTCGTGGTCAGCAACCGCGTTGCCAAGATCGAGCATCGCAAGGTGTTCTATCGCTCGAACCGCAAGGCCGCGAAGCAGTCGGAGATGGCGTTCGACGCCGATGTTCCGCTGTGGTCGGGAGTGAACGTGGTGACGGTGGTGGCGCGTCAGTCGGGTCAGGTGATGTCCTCCCAGACGCTGATCGTCAACCGCCTGGGCAAGGACAGCACCACCGTCGCGAAGGCGCTTCAGCAGTAAGCCGAAGCCGCCGCCGCATCGGCCCGCGCAGCCCCCTCGCTGCGCGCGGCCAGCCGATTCCTCTACAGACTAGAAACCACCGGGCGGGCTGACGCAGGGGCTCCAGGTTCCGAGCACGCCCACCGCATCCCAGGCCATGTGCACGTTCTGCCACTCGCGCGAGCAGCGGCCGTAGATGTTCTGCGCGGCCTGCGCCGTGGCGAAGCGCGCCTGCTGGAAGGTCGTGCTCGCCGTGAACAGCTTGGTGTTGGCCAGGTAGAAGATGCGGGCCGCCTTGTCCATGCCGATGCCCGGCACCTTGGTCGCGGTCTTGGCGCGCGGGTGCGGTCCACCCTGCGACAGCAGGTAGAAGGCCAGGTTGGCGATGCCGCTGTTCAGGTGCACGCCGCCGTTGTCGCCGGTGCCGGTGTAGCGCTCGGGGTAGTAGTCCCTGCTCTGCATGTCGACCGTCGGGTTGCTCATGAAGCGCAGCGCGCCGCCGGGCAGCGTCGGACCCGCCACCTTCTCGCCGATGAGCCAGTTGTTGTCGCTGGGCGCCAGGGATGCCGGGTTGCCGGCCGCGCTGCCGCCCGAGTCCACCCACGCCTCGGTCACCGCGCCGCCCAGGATGTCGGACATGCCCTCGTTGAGCGCGCCCGACTCCTTGCTGTAGGTCAGGTTCGACGTCGACGACGTGACCGCGTGCGTCAGCTCGTGCGCGCTGACATCGAGGCCCAGCGAGGTATCGAGGATGATGCTGCCGTCGCCATCGCCATACACCATCTGCAAGTAGGGCGAAGGCAGCCAGGCCGCATTGGCGCCCGAGCAGCTGGCGCCCGCGTTGAAGGTGACGTGCGCGCTCGACTTCAGCGGCGCGCCCTTGTCGTCGTAGGAGTCGCGGCCGTGGAAGTTCTTGTAGTACCAGTAGGTGCTGCCGACGCCGTCGTAGATGCGGTTGGCCGCCATGTCGGTGGCCGGCGCGTCGGGCTCGTTGCGCAGCAGCTTGCCGGGCAGCGTCAGCGGATTCAGGCACTTGTTGGAGTAGTCGTAGATGGTGCGGCTCAGCGCTTCGAAGCGCTGGCTGTTGCGCCTCAGGACCGCGCCGGTGCTGGCGCTGACCACCAGCTCCTCGAACACGTCGCGCTCGTGGCCCAGGTACTCGACGAGCGCCCGGTAGGCCAGCACCGGCTGACCGCCTTCGTCGGCGTCCGGGGCAAAGATGGTCAGGGTCGGCTTCTCATGAACAGTGGCGGTGCCCGCGCGAACCAGGCCTGAGAGCGCCAGCTGGAGCGCCGCGTCCCCGTCGAGAGCCGCCGCATTCACGTCCACCTGAATCGCGGGCACCAGCTCGCCGATGAGGGCGCCGATGGAGCCGTCGCGCTCGGCCTGGACGATGAGCTCGCGGTGCAGCACCGGAACGCCGCCGTGGGTCTGCTGCAACTTCACATAGAGACGTCCGTCCTCAGACGAGGCCGAGGTGACCGGACGCAGGCTGTCGCTGCCCGCCAGGCGGTAGGTCACGGCGAGGTTGCGAAGCACGGCCTGCGCGGCGCCATCGCTATCGTGGACCGCCGCGGGGATGCGGCCCGCCAGGTAGACCGGAGCGCCGCTGGCGCTGAGCTGCGCGCTCTGGATGCCCAGAGCGGCCAGGGTCTGCGGAGCCTCGGGCGGACCGGCGGGCAGGTTGACGGCCTCGCCGGAGGCAGCCGGGGATGGCGTGCCGCAGCCAACCGCCAGCGCAGCCAGTGCGGAAACAGCGCTGAGACCGAGTTTTGAAACAAGTGAGGAGCGAGACAGCGTAAGAGCGGATCTATTCGACATAATTAGGGAATAAAGCAGCTGGCGTGCCAGTTTTGGGCGCTTCGAGTTGAAGAGGCAGCGGCTCGGGTTGCGGCTCGCGCACATGGGGACTTTGCCCCCACCATGGGGGATAACTCCCCCCCACCCCCCACCTGGCGGGCGCCCCTACTTTAGAAGATCGGCCAGGGGCAGGGCCCGCCACTGCTGCCCATCCTGGCCAAAGGCGCGATCGAGCGGGTAGTCGGCCGCCGCACCGCTGTTCGCCTCGGGAAAAAGCTCGCCCGACAGCACCAGCAGCTCGCGCGCCCCGCCGGCCTGCGCCTGCTGCACGGCCCTGGGCAGCGCCGCCGCATCTAAAAGAAGCTCGGGCGGCGTGCTGGCTGCCCGCAAGAGCCGCTCCGCCGCCGCGCCCGAGACCAGCCCCGCGAGCTCGCTGCGCTGCGCCAGCCGGTAGTAGCGACGGCTGCCCGCCTGGATGCGCGCATATTCGTGCACGAAGCGCTCCTGCGCGCGCGACTCGACGCAGCGCGGGCTGCGCGCCTGCCGCACCAGCTTGATCGCCGTCTGCGCCTCGTAGCCCTGGTGGGTCAGCAGCGACGCCGCCAGCGTGCCCGAGCGGCCCCAGCCGCCGATGCAGTGGATGAGCACATGGGTGCCCTCGCCCAGCCAGCCGAGCAGCTGCTGGCAGAGCTGCCGGGTGTGACCCATGTTGATCGGCGGCTGCGTGTCTTCGACGGGAAACTGGATGCTGCGGATGCCCGCCCGTCCCAGCGCGGCACGCAGCCCGAACACCCCGTAGCGCTCCATCTCGCCATCGCCGACCAGTGAGACCACGATCCCGAGCTCCTGACCAACCAGGTGGCGCACATCGCTTTCCACGTCGCCGCCGACGTCGGTGCGGCCCGGGCAGGACGCCAGCGCGACCCGTCCCGGCGTATCGAGGAGCGGCCCATCTTCGCCCTCCAGCCAGTCGATCGGGAGCACGGTCCGCGTCGGCACGTTGGCCTTTTCGCCGCCCGCCGCACGCGAGCGCCCCAGGGCTGTGCCTCTGCCTGATATCCAGCTGCGAGCCATCGCCGAATTATCGTCAATTCTGCTGCGGAGCGCTCGCACTTGGCGATTTTTACGGGCATCCGCGAGTCAACTGTACGGAAACATTGACAGGTGCTCGAACTTTCGAGCAGAGTGGTCACCCGTTTTGTGAATCTAAGCTCCTGAGGAGATACCGATGGGTCGCGGAGACAGTCGAAACAGCTCGAAAATGCGCCGCAAGAAGGCGCAGCGCCACCTCAAGTCCCGCATCAAGCGCCGTCGCGTCGCCGCCGCCGCCGTGCGCGCCGAGAAGAAAGCCGCAGCGCACGCCCCCAGCGCGTCGCACGCCGCCCCGAGCGGTGTGAAGCAGCGCGAGAAGAAGGCGCCTGCGCACAGCTAAGCAACTGAAAATAGTTGACTTACGCGGCGCTGCGAACTAAACAGACCAGACCTGGATTTTGGCAGGTAGCTGGCCGGTTTCAACGTCTTCGCCAGCGTCGCTGAAGGCACGTAGCTCAGTGGTAGAGCACTACCTTGACACGGTAGGGGTCCCCGGTTCAAGCCCGGGCGTGCCTACACAACTACTCGCGGCTTAAAACTTTGGGTCGAAAGCCGCGCGGATGATAGACTCCTAGGAACTCACATGCCGAAGCTAAAATCGCATTCCGCAGCCAAGAAGCGCTTCAAGCGTACCGCCAACGGCCACTTCAAGCACAAGCAGGCTCACAAGAGCCACTTGCTCACCCACGAGTCGAGCAAGCGCAAGCGCGCGCTGCGTGGCACCAAGACGGTCCACAAGGCCAACGAAGCGCAGATCCGCGAGCTCCTCCCCTACGCCTAGCCTCCCCCCTTCCCGCTTCAAACTCCCGTCCGATTTTAAGTTCCCAGCGCTAAGTCCCGTCGAGGGTCTGGTGCGATTGCTCTGCCGTCAGCTCGGCGAGTCGCACGTGCTCTGGCTGCGCCGTCTGGAAGCGCTGCCGCATGCCGTCGTCGGTCATGGGGGCCATTCGCAAGCTCAGGGCCGCCCGCGCCGCCGCCAGCGCAGCATCCGCGGCGACCTGGTCATCGATGGCCAGGTAGGTCTCGGCAATGCTGACCCGCAGCGGCACTTCGGCATAGCTGGCGCAGCCAAGCTGCTGGAGCAGCCCCTCGCCCTGACTGCACAGGGCCATGGCCTCTTCCAGCCGGTTGGCCTGCCGCAGGATCGTCAGGTGCGTGGCCAGGGCGTGGCAGCGCAGGATGGGCAGCGTCTGAAGGCACTCGGCGGCCTGGCTTGCCGCCGCCTCGGCCTCAGCAAGCTCGCCGAGCCCGAGCCGATAGCGGGCGACCACATGGTGCGCGCCGCCGGTGTAAAAAAAGTTGGTCCCCTTGGTCCCCAGGATGTCCTGCGCCAGGCCGTGGGCCTCGGCTAGCGCTGGCGGCGTGCCGCGGGTGGCCAGGCTTGCGGCCAGCCAGGCCTTGGCGTGCGTGATGGTCATGGGCTCGCCAAGGCGGTGCGCCAGCGCGAGGTTGTCGCGCAGCAGCGCTTCGGACTCGACATGGTCGCCCAGGAGCGCATGCGCCATGCCCAGAAAACCCCCCATGAGCGCCTGCATCCGACGGGCGCTGGCCAGCTTCGCCGCGCGCAGACCCTCCTGCGCCAGCTGGCAGGTGGCCAGCGGATCCGCCTCCAGCATCAGCATGTAGATCGTGTGCGCCTGCTTGAGCCAGCCGAGCGCCAGCGGATCCTCGGCGAAGATCGCCGCCGCCTGCTGCTGCATGAGGCCCAGAAAGCCGCGCGCCGGCTCGCGGGCGCCGCCGAAGCTGAACATGCTGACCAGCAGTGATGCGGCCTCGACGTAGATGCCGCGGGCCTCGGGGCTGGGCTGGACGGCGCTGAACGCCTCGACGAGCTCGCCAAAGTGCTGCATGCGACCGGTCAGGCTGGTGATGGTCAGCATGTGCCCGAGCGTCTGCATCCAGCGCAAGCTGCCCGGAGCCAGCACCTTCAGCGCCGCGCAGCCCAGGGGATAGCCGGCGGCGAAGTCATCGCACCAGAAGTGCGCACTGCAGCCCAGCCCCTGGAGCATGCCCAGCGATTCGGCCAGAGCGCCGCTGGGCTCGCTCTTGCCGCCGCCGGCCCTGGCAGGAGTGATGCAGGAGATGCCCTGCTGCACGCGCTCCAGCGTCTCGCCAAGGTCGTTGCTGGCCAGAGCCTGTTCGGCGCCGCGGATGTAGTAGGGGACGGCGCTTGTCGCCTCGCCGCCCAGGTGGAAGTGGCGAGCGACCAGCATGGGATCGGCCAGGGCCTGGCCCGCCTCGACCAGGAAGCGGGCAGCCAGGCGGTGGCCAACGCGGCGATCCTCCTCGGGAAGCATGCTGTAGGCGGCGTCGCGGACCAGCGCGTGGCGGAAGCCATACTGCGGGTCGCCGGGAAAGCGGCTGTCGCGATGCAGCTCGATGAGCTCCGATTCCACGAGCAGCGACAGCCAGGTCTCCAGCTCGACCGGCGTCAGCCGCTGGCCGTGCAGTGCCAGCAGGCCGTTGCGCCAGAACGTCTGGCCGTAGATGCTGGCCGCCCGCAGCACGCGCCGCGCCCCGGGATCCAGCCGCTGTAGGCGCGCCTGGAGCATCGCCAGCACGGTCTCGGGCAGCGCATCCCGCTTGCCGCTGGCGACCGCGCGGATGAGCTCCTCCAGAAACAGCGCGTTGCCGTCGGCCTGCGCGACGATCTGCGCGATGAGGCCGTGGTCGAACTGCGGCCCCAGGATCTGCATCGCCAGCCGCTCGCTGGCCCGCTTGCCGAGGCCGCGCAGGTGCATTTCCTGCACGCGCCCGGCCCAGATGCGCGGAAACATGACCGAGACATTTGGCCGCCCCATGGCCAGCACCATGAGCGGGCGATCCGCGAGCTCGCGCAGCGCCTCGTCGACCAGTCGCACCGAGAGCGGATCGCCCCAGTGCAGATCCTCCAGCACCAGCAGCACGGGCTGGCGGGCGGTCTCGGCGGCCAGAAAATCGACGAACGCGCGACTGACCTGATCGCTCATGACCTTGGGGTCGCTGCGCGCCGCGCGCAGCTGCACCGACTGCTCGTCGGGAAGCGGCACTGCGCAGAGCTCGCACAGGAACGCCGCAACCCGCGCCGCCTCGCCCGGCGGGACCGTTTGGCTGACTCGCTGGTACAGCTTCTGGCGTGCGTCCACCTGCTCGCGCTCGGATGCGGGGCCGTCCTGCACTCGCTGCGGGCCCAGGTCGAACAGCCGCCGCAGCGCCTCTCCAAGCAGGCCGTAGGTCGCGCCGGCGCTCATCAGCTCGCCGCGTCCGAACAGGATCTCCACCTGCGTGCTGCGACCGCCGAGTCGGCGCAGGAACTCGTGGCGGAGGCGCGACTTGCCCATGCCCGGCGCGGCCAGCACCAGCACCGCATGCGCCGCCGGCTCGTCCAGCGTCGAGGCCAGGATGGTATCGAGGAACGCCAGCTCCTGCTCGCGCCCCACGCAGGGGGTGGGCTTGCCCAGCAGCAGGCGCGACTCATCGCTGCTGGCGCACTCGCCGGTGAGCAGCTGGCCGCCATCGCGCGTCAGGATCGAAAATCGGCCATCGAGCAGATCGGCCGACAGCGAGTCCAGCCAGACGCCGCCGCTGGCCCCGAGGCGCTGGCTGGTGTGGCGATCGTTCCAGCGCAGCAGCTGCACCGCCCGATCGATCGCCTCGCCCACCGGCAGGTGCTCGCGAAAGCGGCCGCTGCCCGTCGCCAGTGCGATCATCGCGGCTGGCCAGCGCTCGCGCAGCGAGAGGGCCATCCGCGCCGCCTGCACGACCTGATCGGTGGCGCTGTCGGGGCGCGCCAGCGTCGCACAAAGCGAGCCGTCGGCCAGCCACTCAAGATGGGCGTGAAAGCCGCTCAGGAGCTGCGTGATGGCCTTGCGCTGCTCCAGATCCTGCCCTCCCGCGGCCGAGTCCAGCGTCGCCACGCTGCTGTCGGCGGGCGAGCTGTCGGTTGCGACCACCACGCTGACCAGCTGGAGCTCGGAATCGGTCAGACCGAGCGGCTGCCGCTGGCTCGGCGGCAGCGGCGCCTCCGACTCATCGGGCGCGATGTGGTGCAGCGCATCGAGCAGCTCGCCCGCATCCCGCGGTCGCGACAGCGCCTCTTTCTCAAGCATCCGATCGATCAGCGCTTCAAACTCGGGCGGAACGCCGGGGCGCAGGCTCCCCACCGGCGCCGCGTCGTCAAACAGAATCCGCGCCAGCAGCGCCGCAAAGTGCTCGCCGACAAAAGGGGGCCGCCCGGTCAGGCACTCGTAGAGCACGCAGCCCAGCGAAAAGATGTCGGCTGCCGGCCCGATGTCGCGCTGGCCGCGCGCCTGCTCGGGCGCCATGTACTCGGGCGTGCCCACCACCGCGCCGGTCTCGGTCATGGGCCGCAGCGACAGCGTGTGGCGAGCCACGCCAAAATCGAGCAGCGCCACGCGCTCGATGCTGCCGCCGCGCAGAAACAGGTTGCTCGGCTTGATGTCGCGATGGACGATGCCGCGCTGATGCGCCAGCTGCAGCGCCGCCGCGAGCTGCCGGGCCAGCAGGATGCTCTCGCCGATGCTCAGCGGACCGCGCGCAAGCCGCGCCGCCAGATCCTCGCCCTCCAGCCACTCCATGGCCAGAAAAGTCAGCCCATCGCGGGTCACGCCGTGATCCACATAGCCGACGATGCCGGGATGCTGGAGCTCGGCCAGCACGTGCGCCTCGCGGACAAAGCGACCCGCCTCGTGCGAGCCCGGAGAGCGATTCTGAAGCACCTTGAGCGCCACCCAGCGCCCCGAGTGCCGATCGCGAGCGCGAAACACCGTGCTCATGCCACCGCTGCCAGCGACGCTGTCGATCTCAAACCGCTCACCCAGGATGGGAGCAGGCTGCCTGACCTCGTCTGTCGCCATGCAAATCTCCGGTTATTTAGATTGTATTTATTCGTACATAAACAGGTGAAAGATCTGGCCGCTTCCCCGGGGCCGTAAGGTCAAAAAATCACAGCGAGATTTCTCCACGCCGCCTCTGGTCGCCTCTGGTCCGCCTCTGCCCTCGGTGACTTGACAGCGGGTGCGGTGTAGACGAATGCTCACAACGAAGGTGCTCTTTTCGCATGCTCTCCGCCGCTACCATCGATCCATTTTGGGCCTGCCTGCCGTACCCGTTTGAACGGCGCTTCACCGTCGGTAAGTTCGCTGCCATGCAGACGATCCGGATGGCGCGCGGTTACTTTGGCCGCGAGCTCCTGCCGGTCTTCTGCTATCTCGTTGGCGACACGCTGGTCGACACCGGGCTGGCGTGCTACGGCGACGAGCTGGCCGAGCTGGTGCGCACAAGCGGCGCCCACCGCGCCGTCATCACCCACCACCACGAGGACCACGCCGGCAACGCCGCCCGCCTGCAAAACGAAGGGCTGGAGGTGCTGTCGAGTGCGGGAACCGCGGCGCTCGTCTGCCAGGACATGCCGATCCACCTGTATCAGCACATCGTGTGGGGCAAGATGCCGCCGGCGCAGACCTCGATTTTCGGCGAGCGCATCCGCATCGGGCCCTACCTGGCCGACGTGATTCCCGCGCCCGGCCACTGTCCCGATCAGGTGGTCTTTCACGTGCCCGAGGAGGGCTGGCTGTTTTCGGGCGACGCGTTCCTGAGCGAGCGGGTGCAGCTGTTTCGCCGCGACGAAGACTTCGCCGCCACCGTCGCCACGCTCGAGCGGCTGCTCCGGCTCGACTTCGATGCGCTGCTGTGCGCGCACCGGCCGCGCTTCACCGGTGGCTGGTCGTCACTGGCCGCCAAGCTCCAGTGGCTGCGCGACATCGAGGGCGAGGTGCGCCGCTACCACGCCCGCGGGCTGCCGACCCGCGACATCGCAAAGCGCGTGCTGCGGCCGCCGCAGCTGCGCATGCTGATTACGGCCTACGACGCCTCGGCCGAGAACATGGTGCGCTCGATCCTGTTTGGGCCAACGCCGCGCCCGTGGCCGCTGCCCGGTGCTGCCCCGGCCCGCCCGTCAGCCGGCTAGCGGGCGCCAGCCGAGCAGCGCAGTCACCAGCTCGCGCAGCACCAGGCCCAGCTTCTCGGCGGGCCCGGGGGCGAACGGCTGGGGGGCAAGCTCGTTCATGTAGCAGCACTGCGCCATCTCCAGCTGCAGCGCATGGATGCCCCGGTGCGGCTGGCCGTAGTGGCGCGTGACGTAGCCGCCCTTGAAGCGGCCGTTTTGGACGCGGGAAAAGTGCGGGTGGCGGCCCAGCGCCTGCCACGCCGCCTGGGCCAGCGTTGCGTCGGCGCTGCGGCCATCGGCAGTGCCCAGGTTCAGATCGGGCAGCCGGCCGTCAAAAAAGCGCGGCACCTCGGCGCGGATCGAGTGGCCGTCGAGCAGCACGACAAAGCCAAAGCGCTGGCGCAGGGCGTCGAGCTCGGCCTGGAGCCGCCGGTGATAGGGCGCGAAGTAGCGCTCCACCCGGGCGTCGAGCTCGGCGGGAGTCGGCTCGGCGCCGGGGCGGTAGATGGGCTGGTCGGCGAAGGTGCGCAGCGGGCAGAGCTCGGTGTTGCTGGCGCCCGGGTACAGGATGGTGCCGGCGGGGTCGCGGTTCAGGTCCACGACGTAGCGCGAGTGCGTGGCGACAAACAGTCCGCAGCCGAGCTCGGCGGCAAACTGATAGAGCTTGTCGACGTGCCAGTCGGTGTCGGGCAGCGCCCGCGCCGGCTCGGTCAGCCGCTCGGCCAGCGCGGCGGGGACGTGGGTGCCGGCGTGCGGCACGTCGATGAGCACGGGCAGGCGGGCAGGCACCAGATCGAACAGCTCCATGGAGTCCCTCTTCACTTTTCCCTCTTACCTGGGCGCGGAGCTTACGCCAAGTCGCTGCGCCCGGCTGTCGCGGTATCGGCAGATGTAATATATGTGTTGTGTATAACAAAAAATACGGGTAATTTTGCTACGATATGGCCAAAGAGTTGCCTCAGGGCTATCGGTTGGGTGACTTTTCCATCGAGCGACTGCTGTCGCGCAACGGCTTGCAGGCGCACTACGCCGCGCAGCACGTGGGCAGCAGCCGAGCTTGCCGTCTGACTGTGTTCAACGTCGACCCCGATGGCGAGCCGTGGCAGCGCTTCCGCAGCGACCTCGGCCAGCTTCAGGCGCTCGGGCACCCCATCATCGCCGAGAACCTGGGCTCGGGCAGCACGTCCGAGGGCCAGGCGTGGGCGGCCTGGGCGCAGCCCCCGGGCGAGGATCTGGCGACGCGCCTGCGCCGCGGCGGCGCCCTGACCCTGCGCGAGGCGCTGAGCATGGCTCGCCAGGTGGCAGCGGCCCTGCACGCGGCCCATCGCATCGATGTGCTGCACCGGGCGCTGACGCCCGAAAACATCTATTTCGTGCGTCCGGCCGAAGGGGCGCCCGCTGCTGACTACGAGCCGACGCTGCTCTACGGCTTTGGCGTGGCGCGGCTGCTGGAGGGAGCGCTCGACGGTGTGGCGCTGGTTGGTCAGACGGAATACATGGCGCCCGAGCAGTTCACCGGGCTGTCGTTCGACATCGGCCCGGCGACGGATCAGTACGCGCTGGCGCTCATCGTCTACCAGGTGCTCTCGGCCAGCCAGCCGTTTCACGCCGACTCGGCGGCGGCGGCGCTGCTCAAGGTGGTGCGCAGCTCGCCCGAGCACCTGCGCGCCCTGCGTCCGGATCTGCCGTCGCACGTCGACGCAGCGGTGACGCGCGGCCTGGCCAAGGATCGGCTGGGGCGCTACCCCGACCTGGCGGCCTTCATCGGCGCCCTGGTCGCCGACGAGAAGATGGCAGCGGGACTGCTGATGATCACCGATCCGTGGATCGGCGGCTCGGCGTCGACGGATGCGGCCCTCACCCGCGCCGCTGCGGCCGGCAGCGCCACGCCCTCCCTGGGTGCCATCGCGCAGGGAATGGGCGACGGCGGCGCTGGGGTCCCCGAGGTCGTGGAGGACCAGGCCACCACGCCCAACACCATGGAGCATGTGATGCGGCTGGCCCTGCCGCCCGAGCGCTCGTCGCCGGTGGTGCCAGTTCCGCCGCGCGAGAACTCGGAGCCCATCGAGCTTGAGCCGCTGGAGCCGACGCCGCCGCCGACCACCGCCAGCGCCGCCGGCACCAAGTCGGGCAAGCTCCGCGGCAACAACCTGCCGTCCCGCTCCGGCGAGACCAAGGTGCCCGAGGGCGAGCCCGCCGCAGAGCCGGACGCCGTCGACACCGTCATCGTCCGCAACATCTACCCGAGCGGTCGCAAGCCCACGGTCGATCCCAGCTCGCCCGAGGCCAAGAGCCCATCGGTGCCCGCGCCGGCGCTGACCACCGTCGCTGCGCCGCCTCCGAGCGGCCTCGCCGGCATGCTGCCAGCCAGCCTGGCTCCGCACTCGCCGCGCATCGAGAACGTGCTCTACCTTGTCGTCGGACTCTTCCTCGGCTTTCTGTTTCACGCTTTCCTGAAATAGCTCGTCCAATAGCGCAGCAGTTTCCGTGATATAGAGCGGGCATGAACGCTTCCGCCCGGCACCTGCTTTTCGCCTGCTCTCTCGTCGCTGCCTGCCATCACAGCGAGCCCTACACGCAGACCCCGCCGCTCACGCTGCCGGCCAATGTGACGCGCGTGCAGGTCATTCACTTTTCCGATTATCACGCGCACGCCGCTCCCTATTTCAGCGAGCACGAGGCTGGTGTGGCGGGAGTTGCGCGCGCGCTGGCCTACGTGAAGCAGGTCAAGGCCGCGGATCCCAACCTGCTGGTGCTCAACGGCGGCGACATGTTCAACAGCGGCACGCCCGCCTGGTCAGACAAATATGGCAAGGAGTGCGCCGACTGGAAGTGGTGGAACGGCATTGTCACCGCAATGGCCTTTGGGAATCACGATGTCGATTATGGATGGGATTCCTTTGTTGGCTGTCAGAAGCAGGCGCAGTATCCGGTGCTGTCCGGAAACCTGGTCGACGCGGCGGACAATCGCATCTTTTCCGTCGAAGATATGCCCTATCTGATCAAAAAAGTCGGCGAGGTGAAGATCGGAATGTTCGCGCTCGCCGGACCCGATTTCACGAACCTGGTCAAGCCCGCAAACCTGCCTCCAGGTGCGAAATTTTCCGATCCTCTGGCCGCGGCCAGGCGCATCGTCAAGACGCTGCGCGAGCAGGAAAAGGTCGACGCTGTGATCTTTTTCGGACACCAGGATCGCGACTCGGATTTTGCGATGGCGAAGCAGGTTCCGGGAATCGATCTGATCCTGGGCACGCACTCGCACTACAAAGGGGACTTCCAGACCATTCCGGGAACCGAGACGCGCTTCATCAGTCCGTTTCAGTACCTGAACTATCTGTCCCACGTCGAGCTGATCTTTACCGACGGCACGCTCCATCATATTTCCGGACGTCTGGTGCGCATGGCGCCGGGGCTTCCGGAAGACTCGGGAGTCAATTCCGAAGTTGCCCAGATGCAGCGCGCGCTGGAGTCCGATCCTCTGTACGCGCCGCGCTTTCAGGTCATTGGTCAGGCAGCGGTTGAGCTGGATCTGACCAACATCGATCGCGGCGAATCGGTGCTGGGAAATTTCGTGATGGATACCGTGCGCACTGCAACCCCCGCGAACCTGGCCTTCTCGACGGCAAGCTCGTTCCGCGCCAGCATTCCGCCGGGCTCGATCCGCCTTGAAGATTATCTGACCGCGGTGCCCTACAAGAACAGCATCTATTCGCTCTCGATGACCGGCGCGCAGGTTCAGGAGCTGCTCGATTTTGCGGTGTCCAAGCTGGGCTCGGACAACTTCGCGGTCGCTTCCGGAGTGCGCTACAACATCGTCTCGGGAAAGGCCCAGGATGTTGCGATCGCCAAGGATCCGGCGTCGCGCACTTCGGACTATGAGCCGCTGCGCAGCGACGGAACCTACACGGTCATGGCCACCGATTTTCTGGCCAACAACGCGACCTCTGGTTACAAGACCATCCTGGATAAGGCCAGCTCCAAGAAGGATACCGGACTCATCGTCAACGATGTGGTGATCGGCTTCATCAAGGCCAACAGTCCGGTCTCGGCCAAGATCGAAGGCCGCATCACGCCCACCGGCACCGGCGGAAACTAAGCCTTTACACTCGCAATCCGGGCATGGTACGCGCTGCTCATGCGAGCGGTGGTGCAGCGCGTCTCCCGTGCCGAGGTCCGCCAGCGCGACGGCGAGCCAGAAAACAGCTCAGGGAGCGCTTCAGAAAAAGGAGTGCTGCTGGGCCAAATCGGGCGCGGCCTGTGCGTGCTCCTGGGCATCGGTCAGGGCGACGACCGTCCCGACGCTGACTGGCTGGCCGACAAGGTCGCGGGGCTGCGAATATTTCGCGATCCGCCGGGCACCGCCGAGCCCAAGGACATGAACTGCGGGCTCGCGGATATCGGCGGCAGCCTGCTCGTGGTCAGCCAGTTCACGCTGTACGGCGATGCCAGCCGCGGCCGGCGACCCTCGTTTGTGGATGCGCTGGCGCCGCAGGCCGCCGAGCCGCTGTACGAATATTTTGTCGCCCGGCTGCGCCAGGCCGGCCACCGCGTCGAGACTGGCCGCTTCGGCGCCATGATGGATGTGGAGCTCGTAAACGACGGGCCGGTCACCATCTGGCTCGACTCTGCGACGGCCCCTTTTCGCGCCCGGGCCGCCCAGACCGGCCAGAGCTCCGAGGCCAAGCGGTGAGGGCCCTCGCGTGGCTGGCCGCCGGCTCGCTGCTCCTCGGTGCGGCACCGGCGCGGGCGTCGCTGGCCGAGCTCTTTGGCCTCGGTGCGCGCAGCTCTGCGCTGGCCGGAACCGGCGCGTCCTACGCCACCGGCTACGAGTCCACCTACAGCAACCCCGCGGGCCTGTGGGCCGGCCGCCGCCACCTCTCGGTGGGCGTGGTCTACGGCGGCTACAACGTCAGCCTGGGCGAAAATCCCTACGCCATCAAGGCCACCGGCGGCCTGGTCATCGGCGGTGCGGTGCCGCTGCCGCTGGGCGGCGTGCTGGCCAATCGCATCGGGCTCGGTCTCGGGCTCTACACTCCGTTTGGCTCGGTCAATGCGGTCCACGATCCCTTTCCCGATGTGCCGCGCGCCGCGCTGCTCGATGGGCGAACGCAGGTGGTCTCGGTGCTGTTCGGCGCCGGGGTGAGGCTGCCGGCCGGCTTTTCGATCGGCGGCGGCGTGCTGGCCCTGGCGGCGCTCATCGGCACCATCACCATCACGCCCGACGGCACCGGCCGCGTCACGTCGCTATCCGAAGAGCAGCTGACGGTCGACTACGCCCCGATTGTCGGCGTGCGCTGGCAGGGTCTCGGCGACCGCCTGCACGTCGGAGCGGTGTTCCGCGGCGTGTCGCGCTCGACCTACCGGCTGGCGGTCAATACCAACCTGGGCGACTCGCTGCCCATTGCGCTGCCCCAGATCCTGTTTGCCGGCGTGGCGCAGTACGACCCGATGCAGGTCGGCGTTGAGGTCGCGTGGCGGCCGGCGCCTGCCCTGATGCTGGCCCTGCAGGCGACCTGGAAGCACTGGTCGGCGTACGGCTATCCGGTGATGCCAGCGACGGCAGAAGCGCCACCGCTGCCCGATCCGCAGTTTCACGACACGGTGGTTCCGCGCGCCGCCGCCGAGTGGACCCTGCCCCCGCCCAGCTGGGCCGCGTTTTTCGTCCGCGGCGGCTACTTTTTCGAGTGGAGCCCAGCGCCCGACCCACCGGCCCCAGCGTCCACGCCCGCGTCGCGGCCGTCGAACCTGCTCGATGCGGATCGCCATGTGCTGACCGCCGGGGTGGGCATGCGCCTGACCGGCCGCGTGCCGCTGCATGTGGAGCTGTTCGCGCAGGGTCACTTTCTGGCCCACCACTCGCAGCTCGGCGGCAACATCGGCCTGGGCGGCCTCACGCTGGGGCTCGACCTATGACGCGGGCGATCTTTGCGGCGCTGCTCGCCCTGCTCGCTGCCACGGGCTCAGCGACGGCAAATCCGCTGGATGCCTACGGTCTTGGCGCCCGCGCGCCGGCGCTGGGCTCGGCCTATTCGGCGGTGGCCGACGACAGCTCGGCCGGCTATTACAACCCCGCGGGGCTGGCGCAGTCCGGCGATCTGCGCATCGATGTCGGCTATCAGCTTGCGCACCCCAAGCTCTCGGTGTCCGGGGCCGAGCAGGCGCTCATGGACAGCCGCGGGCTGGCGATCGGGGTGGTGCTGCCCGGCGAGATCCTGGGCGTGCGCTTCGCGTTCGGCGCGACGATGTTTCTGCCCGATCAGCAGGTCACGCGCATCCGCGTGCTGAGCTTCGATCAGCCGCGCCTCCAGCTTTACGACAACCGTGCCCAGCGCTTCTATCTGGCCGCGAACCTGGCGGTGCGGCTGTGGCGGGGCCTGTACATTGGCGGCGGTCTCACGTTCATGTCGCGCAGCCAGGGCGTGGTCTACCTGCGCGGTCGCGTCTCGGTGGCCGACCCCGAGCGCAGTGTGCTTGAGTCCTCGACCGACGTGGATCTGGTGGCGGTGCGCTACCCGCAGGTGGGCCTGCTGTGGCAGGCGACGCAGCACCTGGCGCTGTCTTTTGTCTATCGCCACCGCTTCTCGCTGGAGCTCGAACAGGGCTTCAACATCCAGGCCGACATCGGCGAAGAGGGGCAGAAGCCGATTGTGCCCAATGCGATGCTCAAGGAGCTCGCGCAGTCGGTGGACCTGTTTCAGCCGTGGCAGCTCGTCGGTGGCTTTGCGGCGCGCTGGCCGCGCCTGCTCGTCACCTTCGACCTCACGTTCCTGCGCTGGAGCGAGCAGCCGGCGCCCGCGTCGCGGCTGACGCTGAACCTCGACATCGGCAGCTTCAACGATCTGGTGAAGCTGCCGCCGTCGCGCCCCTATCCCGAGCCCGGCTTTCACGACACGCTGATGCCGGCGGTGGGGCTGGAGTGGCGGGCCATCGATCGGGCGCTGGGCGAGCGGCTGTCGCTGGATCTGCGCGCCGGCTATCGCTACGAGCCGTCGCCGGTGCCCGAGCAGTCGGGCGAGACCAGCCTGGGCGACTCGGATCGCCACATCTTCAGCGTCGGCGTCGGCGTGGAGCTGAGCCGCGCGACGCAGATCCTGCCCAAGCCGCTGGCGCTGGATGTCTTCACCGCGCTCGGCTATCTGCCCGAGCGGCGCTTCCACAAGCTCGATCCCACCTCGCCCGTGGGCGATTTTACCGTCGGAGGACAGGTATGGCAGGCCGGAGTGCAGCTGCGATGGCGCCTGTAGACGGCCGCCGGTGGCTCGGTGCAGCGCTCGTGGCCCTGGCGATCGGCTGCGGCAGCCAGGGCGACGCGTCGATCCTGCCCGACAAGTGGCCGCTGGCCGGCGTCGCCGGGTACGTGTTTCGCGATGCCGACGATCCGATGCTGCTCCTGTCTCCGGGCAATGATCTCGACGAGCCGGCGGCGCAGCCCGACCCGGACTCGGGCGGCATCACGATCTGGGGGCGAACGGCGCCCAGCAAGATGGCGCTGCCGTCGCAGCTCTTTCGCGCCCGGGTCGCCGATCTGGACAATCCCGGCGAGCCCGAGAGCGCGATCGAGCCCACGCTGCCGTGGGAAGGCGGCGGCCTGCGCGGCCCGAGCTTTGTCGACGCCCAAGGGCCGCTGCTCTTCTATCAGGGCGAGGATGGCAGCGTCGGGCTGGCGCGGCTCGACGGCGACCGGGTGACCAAGCTGGCGACGGCGGCTCCGCTGGCGACGGCGGCGCTGCTGGGCGGCGGGCGCAAGGTCGGCCGGGTGGGGGCGGCGCTGGATCCGGAGAGCGGCGGCGGCACCATCCGGCTCTACTACACCGTCGACGATGCCGAGGTCTACGTGGCCGAGGCCGCGCTGAGCAGCGTGCTGGCGGCCCCAGCGAGCGCGGTGGACTGGCAGGTGCGGCCAGCGCAGCTTGTGGCGGCTGACTTTCAGGTGCCGCCGGGCGACACCAAAGCGGTGCCTGCCGAGCGGATCTCGGAGCTGTCGGTGCGACGGGCGACGACGCCTGCGGGGCGGGTGCGTTGGGACCTGTTTCTGGTCGCGGCGGCGGACACCGATTCGGCGCTGGTGGCGGCCAGCGCCTACGACGACCCGCAGGGCCCGGAGCGCTTTGCGCCGGTCGGCACTGCCCTGCTCAAGACCTCGGAAGGCACGCTGATGTCGCCGGCGGGGACCTTGTTTCACGGGCGGCCGCTGCTGCTGGCTGGTTTGCACACAGTCCAAACAGGCATTGCCGTGGCAGTGCTTCCC
>Ga0075163_10003426_pt1 | contig 21301 bp, 15 predicted proteins | sample JI1023141ADNA_FD_71478 | JGI IMG/M metagenome (GOLD analysis project Ga0075163, IMG submission 71478) | Wastewater effluent complex algal communities from Wisconsin, to seasonally profile nutrient transformation and Carbon sequestration -... | ecosystem: Engineered > WWTP > Effluent > Algae... | reverse complement strand
ATGGTGCCGCCGACGACCTTGTTTTCGACGACGATGCCGGAGCCCTTCTCGCCAGGGCGGACGTTGATGACGACGTGACCATACTGACCGCGACCACCGGACTGCTTGACGAGCTTGCCTTCGCCACCTGCAGCCTGCGTGAGGGTCTCACGATAGGCGATCTGGGGCTTGCCAGTGTTGGTTTCCACCTTGTGCTCACGCTTGAGGCGGTCGCAGAGAATTTCGAGGTGAAGCTCGCCCATGCCAGCGATGATGGTCTGGCCGGTTTCTTCATCCGTTTTGACGAAGAAGGTCGGATCTTCTTCCGAGAGACGCTGGAGGGCATTGCCCATCTTTTCCTGGTCGCCCTTGGTCTTCGGCTCGACGGCCATGGAGATAACCGGTTCCGGGAAGGTCGGGGGCTCGAGCTGAACTTCGAGGCTCTCATCGCAGAAGGTGTCACCCGTGCGCACATCCTTCACACCCACGAGGGCGGCGATGTCACCGGAGTAGCAGCAGTCGATGTCTTTGTGAACGGCGGCCTGGATCTGAATGAGACGGCCAACACGCTCGGATTTGCGAGTGCGGGGATTGTAGATCGTGTCCCCTTTCTTCACGCAACCAGAATACACGCGGAAGAAGACCAAGCGACCGAATTTGTCGGACCACAGCTTGAAGCCGAGGGCGATGAACTTGCCATTATCGTCCGGCTTGGCCTCAATGACGTTTTCAGGCTCGTCAACGACCGTGCCTTTCTGGGCCTCGATGTCGAGGGGGCCGGGAAGATAGTCGATGACGGCGTCGATCAGATACTGCACGCCCTTGTTTTTGAAGGCAGAACCACCAGCCATCGGGATGATCTTGTTGGCAATCACAGCGCGGCGCAGGCCGGCTTTAAGTTCTTTCGGGCCGATGGGCTGCTCCTCAAGGAACATCATCCCGAGTTCGTCGTCAGCGCTGCAAACAGCGTCCAGAAGTTCAGTGTAAGCTGCTTTGCCCTTTTCGAGTTCAGCGCCTTCGAGGTCGCGAACGGTGTATTTGGAGCCAAATTTTTCGTCATCCGAGTAGATGACTGCTTTTTGGTTCACCACGTCGATCTGGCCGATAAGGTTGTCCTCGGCACCGATGGGGATGAGGATCGGGAAAGCCGGTGCGCCGAGTTTCTTGCGCACGTCAGCCACCACATTGTCGAAGTTGGCACCGGTGCGGTCCATCTTGTTGACGAAGGCGATGCGGGGAACGCGATACTTTTCAGCCTGACGATACACCGTCTCGGACTGGGGCTGCACGCCCGCTACACCGCAAAGCACGAAGATCGCGCCGTCGAGCACGCGAAGGGAACGTTCCACCTCAGCGGTGAAGTCCACGTGTCCAGGGGTGTCAATGATGTTCACGCGGATGTCTTCCAGCTCGCGGGACTTGTAGATGCCAGCTTCTTTAAGCTGCTTCCACTTCGCCGTCACGGCGGCGGAGGTGATCGTGATGCCGCGTTCCTTTTCCTGCTCCATCCAGTCCGTCGTGGCCGCGCCGTCATGCACTTCGCCGATCTTGTGGATCATGCCGGTGTAGAACAGAATACGCTCGGTCAGGGTCGTCTTGCCCGCGTCGATATGAGCGCAGATCCCGATGTTACGGGTACGCTCAAGTGGGAATTCGCGGTTAGGGGAGTTGGGGTTCGACATGGAGTCTGCGAAAAGGCTAAAAGATGAAAACGAAAAGGGGAAAAGGGATCAGAAGCGGAAGTGAGCGAAGGCGCGGTTCGCCTGGGCCTGCTTGTGAACGTCGTCACGTTTGCGAACGGCATTCCCCTGCCCTTGCGCAGCATCCTTAAGTTCGTTGGCAAGCGCCTGGAACATGGGCTGGCCTTTGCGACCACGGGCGTAACCGATGATCCAGCGCATCGCGAGTGCGACTTGACGTTCAGCAGAAACTTCGAGGGGCACCTGGTAGGTGGCACCACCAACGCGACGAGCCTTCACTTCCACACGAGGCTTCGAGTTCTCGATGGCACGATTGAAAAGCTCAAGCGGATGAACGCTGTCACTCTTTTCATTCAGGATGTCGATCGCACGATAGACGGTGCGCTCGGCGAGGGCCTTCTTGCCGCTCTGCATGACGCGGACGATGAGGCTGGAGACCAGTTCGCTGTCGTAGCGGCTGTCCTTGTGAACTTCCTTGTTATAAACGCGCTTTCTGCGGGCCATGATCGTGAGGAGGAAAAGGGTGTAACGTGAGGGATGACGATGATTACTTCTTCTTCGCGGCAGCGGCGGCGGCACCGGCCTTCGGGCGTTTGGCGCCATACTTGGAACGACCGCGACGGCGGGCCTCGACGCCAAGGCAGTCGAGAGTACCACGGACGATGTGATAGCGAACACCAGGCAAGTCTTTCACACGACCACCGCGAACGAGGACGATGGAGTGCTCTTGAAGATTGTGACCTTCACCGCCGATGTAGGCAATGACTTCATACCCGTTTGTCAGACGCACCTTGGCGACTTTACGCAGAGCCGAGTTCGGCTTCTTGGGCGTGCGGGTCATCACCTGGAGGCACACGCCACGGCGCTGCGGGCACTTGGCAAGCGCGGGCGACTTGGACTTCACCGCTTTGTCTTTGCGGCCGTGTCTGACGAGTTGATTGATGGTGGGCATGGTGGTTAAAAAAGAGCTGTTTCAAATGTGAACCTTCGTTGCTGGTTCCGAGAGACAGCGCCACCACCCAATCAAGGGTCTATGGCACAGACTTTTCCGGTTCTGGCTCCGATAATCACAAGATTCACCGAGGTGAATCATTCCCGGTCTCTTGAAGGAGGGCCGGGTTGGGGAGCGCGGATGTTGGCGAGTCCCTAAAGATGCGCAAGCGCTTATTTCAGGTTTTTGGCAGAATTTTAGGCCAGTGGAGTTTTGCCGTGCACCAAAAGCCTTCAGCATGCGCTCTTTTTCGCGAGACCTTGTGCTGAGCAAAGGCCATTCTTCCCACGCATTCTCATGCTTTGTGGACGGAGCAGGGCTCGGAAGCCCCTTCTTGACGCGAAAGCAGCGAGGTCGCATCATTTGAGGAAAATTCGTCGGCAATGCCAGACCGGCGACGCCCTTCCATTGATGTCTGCCATGCTTCTTCGATCCATTTTGCTTCCACTCTGCGCCACAGGCGTTGTGGCTCTGAACACACATGCCCAGGTGGTGCTGAAGGCCCAACCCGTCGAGGAGGTCTCTCCTGAGAATCAGGCCAAGGCTGCCAAGCCAGCACCTCCTTCCGACCTTGACGCATCATGGAAGACACAGCGCGAGGCACGCTCCCTGACGCTTCAGGTGCCCGCACCCCGTGGACAAATCGTGGACCGCAACGGCGTGCCCTACGCGCAAAACCGCGTGGCCAACTACCTCGCTCTCGTCATGCCCTACATGGAAGGCGCTGCTGATGACAAGATCGTAGCCTTCGCGAGACAGAGCGTGGAAACCGCGAACAAGATTCTTGGCAAGTCCTGGAGCATTCCTGATGAGCGTGTGCTCTCCCACTACAAGCACCGCCGCTGGCTGCCGCTCGTCTTCTCCTCATCGAATGGCATCAACGAGGAGATCACCCCGGAAATGGAGAAGAAGCTGGAGCCCATTCTAGGCCCCACCTTGGTCCTGCAATCCTCTTACCTCCGCCACTATCCACAAAACGAACGAGCCTCACATGTCATCGGCTACACCGGCAAGAGCCGTCCCCTGCCCCTCGGCCCCATTGCCGATGGCGATCCCATTTTTGAAGAAATGGAAGGCCGTGCTGACATCGAAAAGACCTTCGACAGCGACCTCAAAGGCCAGCCCGGCATCGTAAACGTGCTCTTTGCTCCTGATGGCAAACGGCTTGCCGAGGATGTGCGCCGTTTTCCAGTTCCCGGTCGCAATGTGGTGCTCTCCATCGACTCCAGCTTTCAGATGTTTGTCGAGCAGGCTCTGCAGGAACACGCCAAGAATGGCGGTGCCATGGTCATCATGGACATTCAGACCGGCGACATTCTCGCCATGGCCTCGTATCCGTTTTTCGATCTCAACATGTTCATTCCTGGCATCACAGGTGAGAAGTATGAGGCCCTGCTGAAGGACCCCAAGCTGCCGCTGATCGCCCGTGCCTTCCGCGGGGAGTATCCGCCAGCCTCCACCTTCAAAGCCGCCACCGCCCTCGGCATCCTCGACAGCGGCAAAGTGGATGCCAAGACCTACTTTCCCTGCTCACCGGCCTTGGAGATCGGCAACCGCGTCTTCCACAACTGGTCCAAGAACGACTTTGGATCCATCAACGTCGTGAACGCGCTCAAGTACTCCTGCAACACCTGGTTTTACGCAGCAGCGATCGAGGCCGGCGCAGATCCAGTGACGGGCATGTGCTCGCGTCTGGGCTTTGGCGAGCGCACCGGCATCCCGATCATCGAAGGTGAGGGGTTTTTACCCACCAACAGCATCATGATCCAGCGTCGCGGCACCCGGATTCTACCCGGTGACCTTGCCAACATCTCCATCGGCCAGGGCATGGTGCTGGCCACCCCGCTCCAGGTTGCCCAGGCCATGGCAGGCATCGCCAACGGCACCTACCTCCCGCAGGCGAGGCTTGTGAAGCAGATCCAGGATTATCAGGACAACATCGTCTCCGCCTTCGATCCAAAGCCGCGAAAGACCATCAACCTCAACCCGCTCCATCGTGACACGATCGTGAAGGGCATGGTAGCTGTGGTCTCCGGGGATGGCGGCACCGGCCATGCGGCGGATATCAAGCACGCCCAGATTGCCGGCAAGACAGGCACCGCTCAGTGGAAGATCGCCAAAGACCAGAACCTCGCGTGGTTTGCCGGCTTCCTTCCCGCGCAAAAGCCTATGTTCAGCTTTGCCGTCGTTTACGAAGGCCGCCCCGGCGAGGATGTCAGCGGCGGCCGCAAGGCCGCGCCCATCGTCAGCGAGGTCTTCACCAAGATCTTTGAGAAGACCCCCAAGGACGATCCAATGCTCCTCGCGATGCAAAACGTGCCCAAAGACTCGCCCATCGGCCCCGAGGACGAGGAGGACATCCCCATGGGCAAGCCCGTTGAGGGTCCACGCCCGCGTCAGCAGGAAGTACGTCCCGCCGAACAGCCCAAGCGCACCATCGGCGGCTTCTTTCGCAAATTGTTCGGACGCGATTGATACCCGCGCCGCGCCAATGTGTGGCGGCTGATGGGAATAATTGATCCGAGACGTTCTCCCAATCTCCAACCGACTTCACCCGCCCATGCTCCGCCACGCCCTCGCCGCCTTCCTTGTCTTCTCCGCCTCGCTCTTAGCTCAAGATTTCGGACTCTCCGTCGGTGGCGGAAAAAAAGAAAGCGTGAGCGTCTCCATCGTCAGCGAGTTGAAGACCGCACAGCCTGGCACGCCCTTTCGCGTGGCTGTGAAAGTCGTCCACGAACCGCACTTTCACACCTACGGGAAGGTCATTGCCAAAGGTGCCACGGGAAAACCCACCAAGCTCACCTGGACACTGCCGGAAGGCTGGGCCGCAGAAGAGCTTCCCTGGCCTGCCACCACTTCATTCGAGTCTTTTGGCGTGAAAGCGGATGGCTACGAAGGCACAGTGCACTTTCCGGCAAAGATCACCCCTCCAGCCGGCACCGCAGCGGGCAGTGCGATCAAGCTTCAGGTGAATGTCGATGGCCTCGTCTGCGATGACAAAAGCTGCCTCCCCTTCCGCAAAGACGCCTCGCTGGAGCTCACCTTGGCAGACTCTTCCCAACTGGATGATGCCGTCAAAGACGTTTTCGCCCCCCTTCCCCCGCTACCAGCAGTGGCATCCACCCAGACAGCGTCGGCACCGGCCAAGGATGAAACAACAGCGCCACCGAGTTTCCTCATCCTCATGATTTCCGCCTTCATCGGCGGATTGATCCTCAACATCATGCCCTGCGTCTTCCCTGTGCTCGGCATCAAAGTCGTCGGCATCGTCCAGCAGGCCGGCGAGGACCGCAAACAAGTCGTCATGCATGGTCTGATCTACACGCTCGGGATCCTGCTCTCGTTCTGGGTCCTCGGAGGAATCGTCGTGGCGCTTGGAAAGGCGTGGGGGTTCCAATTGCAGTCCGCTGGCTTCAATTTTGGTCTCGCCGCCTTCTTCCTCATTTTCGGCCTGAACATGGCTGGCGTCTTTGAAATGGGCGCATCTGCTGTCGGCGTCGGCCAGGACTTGCAGGCCAAGCACGGTCTTGGTGGCTCCTTCTTCTCCGGCCTCCTCGCCACTGCCGTATCCACCCCGTGCTCCGCTCCATTCCTCGGCACCGCGCTTGGCTTTGCCGTGAAACTCCCCGCTCCGCAGGCCATGCTGCTCTTCACGCTCATCGGCCTTGGCCTAGCGAGCCCGTTTCTCCTTCTCTCCGCGTTTCCATCACTGGTGAAGGTGCTCCCACGGCCCGGCGCATGGATGGAGAGCTTCAAGCAGGGCATGTCCTTCCTGCTCTTCGGCACTGTCTTTTACATGCTCTGGGTGCTCACTGCCATGGTCGAGGGTCCTGCTTTGCTCTGGTTGATGCTCTCACTCGTGCTCATCGCCATGGCCTGCTGGGTTTATGGGCGCTGGTCACTGCCTCACCTGCCCGCCGCGACACGAGCCAAGGCCGTCATCATCTCGATCGTCCTTATCACCGGAGGCCTCGCCCTCGGCTGGCCGCCACCACCCGTCAAACACACGCCACAACCCGTGTTTGAATATGGCCTGATGTGGGAACCGTGGTCGGAGCAAAGCGTCCAAGATCACCTCGCCGCCGGCAAACCCGTTTACATCGACTACACCGCCAAATGGTGCCTTACCTGCCAGGTGAACAAGCGTGTGTACCCGGATCCAGCGCTGCAAGAACTCTTCAAGAAGCACCAGGTCGTGACCATCCGTGCCGATTTCACCCACGAGGACCCCGAAATCAAAAAGTCCTTCGAAGCCCTCGGCAAAGGCGCCGTCCCGGTCAACGTCCTGCACATTCCAGGCAAGAAAGAACCGGTCATCCTGCCCGAGTTGCTCACACCAGGCAATGTGGGTGCAGCCCTGAACCAGATCGAGTCCCGCTGACATGCGTCTGCTCATCTTCACCATCGCATTCGCTCACGCCATCACCGCCCTCGGCGAGGAACCGGCAAGGAAACTGGAGACACTGCTCCTGCTTCCTGAACCCCGTGCCATGCGCACCGCCCTCTCCACCGCCCCCGAAGGCTCCAAGCTGACCGTCTTCACTCCCGCACGCGAATCCGCCGCAAGCCCCGCCAAGCTCGAAGCCTACACCGAGGATGCCTTCAAAGCCCTCGGTCTCAGCCTCGACACTTTCCTCAAGCGGGCGGCCACCTCAGCGGACAAACGTCTCGCCGCCCTCAAGCCCGAACTCATCCGCGATGAGCAAGGTCGCGTGCTCTACGCTGTCTATCGAGGTGATTCCGAACTCTTCGCCACCCTCCTTGTGGCTCCATCCCTCACCAAGCTCTTCGAACCCATGTTCGGCAAGGAGATCTGGGCCGCTCTGCCAGACCGGCATGCGCTTTATCTGTTCCCGGCGAAGTCCCCTGCCCTCAGCGAATTCACCGAAGACCTAGCCGAGCGCTTCCACAGCGATCCCTTTGCCGCGAGTCCCGAGATCTTTTCGCTTCAAGAAGGCCGCCAGCCTCGTGTCATCGGCGCTTTCGCCGGACCTGCGGAATGAAACACATCCAAAGAAAAACCGGGCGGTGGGATCACCCAACCGCCCGGTCTTCAAAATGAGGTCAGAACAGGATCAAGCCTTGATGTGCTTGTTCACGAGCTTGGTCATCTCAAACATCGTGACAGTGGCTTTGCCATTGAACACGGCCTTGAGCTTGGCGTCCGCGTTGATGTTACGCTTGTTCTTCTGGTCTTGGAGGCCGTTCTTCTTGATGTAGTCCCAGATCTTCTTCGTGAGAGGACCGCGGGCAAGAGGAGCGGAGCCGACGACGGCGGCCAGCACATCATCGGGCTGGACCGGCTTCATCAGCGCGGGGTTCGCTTTGCGTTTGGCGGGTTTCTTGGCGGCAGCCTTGGCGGCCGGCTTCTTGGATGTGGATTTGGTGGCCATGGGTCTTCATTCACGCAAAAACCATGCAGGGTGTCAATACTTGTTCTGCGGAAATCTTTGAGAAGAACTCTGCTTTCCTCGGAAATTAGCTGTTTACAGCCACTCAAGCCCTGCTCAACCAACCGCAAAATTCACGAAAATCATCGGTCACGCACACCATCGAAAGCAGGCCCGCCCGCGCCGACATAGCCACCGCTGGCACCCTTTGCATCAGCACTCACCCAGAAGGCAAACAAGGCTCCTTGTGAGAGATTGAATCGGAATCGCACCGGCTTGCCAATCAGGTCAGTAAGGTCAATGCCGTCAGCCCATTCGATCTTTCGCTTCGTTTCGTCCCCAGAAGTTGGTTTGGAGCTGCGCAGCACCTTCCCAGCTTCATCGAGCACCTCCACACGCACTTCTCCATTCACGTTCACGAAGAGATGCTTGCCTTTGAACTTCACCGGGCGCGTCGTCAGCTCTCCAGTGCCATCCATTGATGCAAAGCCATCACGCCGCAGCGTGGCGAGACCGATGCTGCCGCCGGTGTACATGCCGCGATGACCGCTCGGCGCGATGCCGCTGGTGCCCATGTAGGGGAAGACGAGGTGGTCATCGAGCACGACAAACACACCCGCCGCGCCATGCAGATACGCGCGATCCCATGAACCCTCCGTGCGTGATCCGACGATGAACCCGCTGCGATCCGGGCGATCCCAGTGAAAGCCATCGCGACTAAAACCAAGCTCGAGATCGAGCAGCTTCGGAAACTTGCCCTTGTCGCAGATTTCATTCTTTGGGCCGCGATGGATGTAGTGCATGCCCACCATCAGACTTTCATACGCCACCGCGTTCAGGCTGTAGAGCTGCGCAGGCTCGCCACCGCCGGGATAGCGATCCGCTGGCTCCGGGAGGTCGAGTTTGTCCGCGCAGGTCCAAAACACGCTCTTCTTCCAGTCGGCTCCCGCGAGGAAGTCATTGCTCTCGTAGTAGTAGCGGCTGCGACCGCGTGACGTGCCCATCTTGATGCTGAAGACCCACTTCTCGCGGAAGGGATTGTAGAAGAACGAGCAGTAGTCATCCGCCTCGATGCTCGTTGTCACTGCATCGGAGAAGGTCTTGCCATCGGAGACATGCAGCGAGTGCATGAAGCCCTGCGGGCGTTGCTCCTTCGGCACGTGCAGCCAGCAGGTGAGGTATTTGAGGCGCTCGGTGGGGTTCTTCGCGTTCAAATCGAGCCACACGCAGTTGTCGGAGCCACCCGTGACGAGCTTCGGTCCCGTCCAGCGCAGGCCTTCATTCAAAAGCTGGCCGTGTCGCGTCCACGTCTTCATGTCCGGGCTCGTCGCGAGCGAGAGCGGTCCGCGCCAACCCGCGACGTAGAACATCTTGAAGAGCTTTTCCGCCGGATCGTAAAACACGCCGCCCTGGCCGGTGAAGGTGGTCGCTTCCTCGCCCTTCTCGCCTTGCGTGGCTGGACCAAGCTCGCGCTCCGTTTCGGCTTTGAAGACCGGATTGCCCTCGAACTTCTTCGCTTGGTGGAAGGTGCGTTTGAGCGTGGTCTTCTCGATCAGGAAATCGTCCACGAAGAGCTGACGACCGAGGTCGATGGGGATCACCTTCGACTTCTTCTTCAAATACGGCACTTCCATCACCGCATCGCTCGGCTCGCGGAAGCGCGGTGGCCATTGATCGGGCAGTTCGATGCCGTTGTAGAGTTTCTCCGGTTTCGGGCCGGTGGCTTTGTTCGCGAGCATGAGCAGCTTCGCGTCCTTTGACACGATTTTGCCCGCGAGCACATCCTCCTCGCGAAACTTCGCCATCAGGATCTCCGCGTCGCTGTGGCGATTCCAATCATAAAGGATGTGAATGAGCCCATCCGGCGCTTCAAAGCCATCGGGATACGACACCGCGTTGCGTTCATCGAGCAAGAGGCCGCCCTTCCAAGTCTGCCCTTCATCCTCAGAAAGCCACGCGCTCATGTGCGTGCGCTTTTGAAGTCGCTCCGCAGGCGATCCATTCTTCACCAGCAGGATGCGTCCCGACTTGAGCCGACGCAGGAAAAAGCGCGCATTCACGTTCTGCACCGTCGCCGCTTGTTTCGGCTCGCTCCACGTCTTGCCGCCATCGCTTGAGAAACTCTCGTGCGGCTGCTTCTGCGTCCTTGCTAGCATCCAAAGGCGGCCATCCTTCAATTCGATCATCATGTGCTCGTCGAACTCCCAATCGGGAAACTGCAAATGGCCGCGCTGCTTCCACGTCGCACCTTCATCGGTCGATTCAAAGACACGGCAGGTCTTTTGATGCCAATCCGATACTGGCAGCAGCCATGAGCCATCCTTGAGCACGGTCGGCTTGTTGAGCGTGCAACCTTCCGCAAACATCACCGGCGTGCTCCACACCGGCTCCGCCGCATCGGGATCATCGCAGCGCATGAACCAGTTTGTGATGCGCTTCTGCTGATCGCCTAGCTGCTGATCGAAAAAGAGCCACAAACGACCTTTCGGATCCGTCCAAAGATTCCCCACCAGTGCCCCGCTCACCTTCTGCGCTGCCTCCATTCGCGCTCCGACCGCCACACGCGGCTTCGACCACGTCGCGCCATCGTCATCGCTCGTCGCCAGCAGGAAATAGCCATCCGGCTTGTCCCCCGTGCCCGTCCAGCAGCCCCAGATGCGCCCTTTCGGCGTGCGATCCATGCCGATGATCATCGCGCCACCGCGAGCGTCATCTTGAAACTCCGCACCGGGATTCAAGATGATGGAAGGCGTCAATCCATCCATGTCCTGCACCATCGCGCCCTCCGCGAGCACCAGCAGCACGAGTTTCTTGAACTGAAGCCGCTCGCCCGCTTTCACCGCTTTGCGATAAAGACTCACGCGATTGATCTCGCCGGGGAAGAGTTGGGTTTCGGGGACTTCGACCTTGGTGAAGCCGGCTTTTTTTAGGGCCTCTTCCTGACTGGCGGCTTTCGGGCGAATGGTTGGTGTGAGCGCGAAGAGGGTGCCGGGCTTGGTGACGGTCACGTCGAGCTTTTCGATGCTGGTGCGATGAAAAGGCAGGCCTTGGACGGCAGAGGGCATTTCTTCGATGACATACTCGCGGTCAGTGAAGAGCTTCACGCCGGGCTTCATGAAGGCGGGCGCGGGTGGAGGTGGTGCGGGCCATTCGATTCGCTTTTGGCCGATTTGAGGCTCGAAGTCGCCGATGGACTCGAGTTTGCCGAACATGATGCGCTCCTTGCGGCTCTCGGAGGTGTCGCCTTGAGTCACGCAGAGCCAGATCGTGCCGTTGTGCTCGTGGAAGGTGGGGTATTGGAAGGACTTCGGTGTCTCAAAGCGGTATTTGCGCTGCCACGTCTGGCCGTCGCGGGAGATGTCCACGTTGAAGATGCTGCGGCCGACGTTTTGCACGCGGGTGGCCTCCTGCCAGCCGAGGTAATAGACGCCGCCAAACTGGTCGAAGGTCGGCTTCGAGTTCGCGCCATTCGGCACCTGCGGCAGTGGCTTGCCGGTGGTCCAGGTTTTGCCGTTGCGGCTAGTGGTGAAGTGGTAGTTGCCCTTGTCGTTGCGCACGATCGCCATCCATGTGCCGTCAGGCAGGCGGTTCACCGCGGGCTCGCTGAGTTGCTCGGCCTGCGGCTCGTTGAAGTGACCGAGCACCTCGAAGGTCGCGAGGTCGTCGTGCACGAGCGACAGGGCGTTTTGCTTCCCGGTGAAGTTGTTCAGCGCGACGTAGAGTTTGCCGTCGAAGCGCTTGAAGGAGTCGAAGATGAAGAAGGAGGAGTCGCTGGCCTTCTTGGCAAAACCCTGCGCGGCTGCGTCGGCATGAAAATACTGCGGCTGGAAGTCAAAGGTGCCCGCTGCGGTTTTGAGCCAGGCCTTGTGGATGGTCGGCGCGAACTCGCCGCGCTTCAGATCGAAGTCGCGATACCACATCTGCGACTGCCGCTTGCCCGGATCTTCGCTGGTGAAGTAGCAGCGCAGCGTGTCAGCGTCCTTTTGTATGATGCGCGGCACAAAACACGCGCCGACGGGTAGTGTCTCGTTTTCGAACTTCTGCTCGCTCTTCGCGAAATCGATCACGCGCTCGGTTTTCAGCGTGCTGAGGTTCACGATCGACATCGTGGCATAGATGAACGGCCAGCCCGCGCTCTCGCCCGCCTTCACATCGTTCGCCTCAGCGACCAGGTAGGCCTTTTCGCCCACGCAAACGAACTCCGCATCATGCGCCCCCTTCACCTGCGGCGCAGAGGTATTCACCAGGCGACGCATCACGATGTCACCCGCGAGCGCCGGGTCCCAGTTTGCAGGCAAAAGCGAGGACTTGTCGAGCTTGCTCACCACCTGCTTCAAGTTCACCGCACCCGACACGTCTTTGCCAGCGAGCACGTCTTCCTCTTTGAACTTCGCGAGCAGAATCTCGCCTGCGCCGCCGCGATCACGGTCGTAGGTGATCCAGATGAGGCCGTCTTTGTCCTGCACGCCATCGGGATACGACACGCCTTTGCGTTCATCGAGCAGCAGGCCGTCGTTCCATGTCCTGCCATCGTCGGTGGAGACTTGAGCGGAGAGATGACTGCGGCCAGTGAATTTGTAGTGGTTCACGAGCAGCACATTTCCAGACGCGAGCCGGCGAATGAAAAAGCGTGAGCCGGGATTCGCGATCCTGCTGGCTTTCGGCTCGTCCCACGTCCTGCCTTTGTCTGATGAATGGCTTTCCCAGAGGAATCCGCTGCCTGTGCGGGTGAGTAGCCAAAGGCGACCGTCCTTCAGCTCCGTGATCATGCACTCCAGCGCCCACTTCGGCGTGTTGAGTGCGCCGTGCAGCTTCCATGTGCTGCCTTCATCCGTGGAAATGGCCACGCCTTGGAGCTGGTCGGACATCGGGAACCATTCGTGCGTCGGCTTCGCCGCATGAGTCACCGGCATGACCCACTCGCCCGAAGACAGCACCGTGGGTTTGTTCATGCGAAAAGCGAACGGAGCCTCATCAAAGCCCACGCGGAACTCCGCGCCGAAGACCGGCAGCGTGGCGTCGGGCTCATCGCAGATCCGCGCATGCACATCATGCACCGCCGTATCCTTGTTGCCGCGATTGAAGACATACCAGAGGCGACCTTTCGGGTCGATCCACAGCGTCGGGTCAAAGCATCGCGTGCCATTTCCTGGCTCGCCCATCACCTGCGGTGCGGTGAAGGTCTTCGCGCCGTCATCGCTCCAGCACAGCAGCACCTCGTTTTCAGCCGCAGGCTCTTTCGGGCCGCCGCTGAACCACGACATGAACACACGCCCCTTGTTGGTGCGTTCGAGTCCTGGAATACCCTGCCAGACGCGTTTGGGATCGGAAGGGCGCTCGGCGAGGAGCGAGCTGCCGAACAGGGTGATGTATGCGAGGAGACAGAAAAGGGATCGGAAAAGCATGATGAGGCAAAACGTGCGCCGGAGCCGCATTTGGCTCGTGGAATGGTCGTAAGGCGTGTTATGCTAACACCATGCCCTCCACCTCATCGCCCACGCTCAAAGACATCGCCCGTGCCACGGGGGTGTCGATCATGACGGTGTCGCGGGTGCTGCGAGGGGCGCCGAAGGTGGCGGCGGAGAAGAGGGAGCTGATTTTGAAGGAGGCGGAGCGGCTCGATTACCAGCCGGACCCGCATCTCATGCGCATGATGCAGGTGGTGCGTGGCAAAAAAGAAAAGCGGCTGCGGGCGGTGATCGCCATCATCCGCGAGCATGTGCCGCAGGATGGGCTTTTGAGCCCTTCGTATCAATATGTGCCCATCGAGGACATCCGACGCCGCGCTCACGGGCACGGTTACGCGGTGGAGGAGTTTTATTTGGGCAAGGACGGCCTCACGCCGAAGAAGCTGCAAAAGATCCTTCATGCCCGAGGCATCGAGGGCGTGATCGTCTCGCCGCAGAGCATGCAGTTGCCGTGCAGCCGGCTCGATTATGCGCCCTTCGCGGCGGTGACGTTTGGCAATGCGATGAGTTCACCCGCGCTGCACATGTGCGCGGGGAACATGACGCTCGGCATTCACATGGCCGCCGAGCAGCTCGCCCTGCGCGGCTACCAGCGCATCGGCGTCGCCGTGACGAAGTGGATCGTGAACCGCTCGCAGTTCGGCTACAGCGGCGGCTTGTTTCACTGGCAGCACGGCCTGCCGGAGTCGGATCGCGTGCCGCTTTTGCTTTTCCCGAGCAACGACATCAGCCAGGGCTTCGACGCCTTCTCGAAATGGATGCGCGAGCACCGACCGGATGCGCTCATCACCTTCGACACGCATGTGCCCGGCTGGTTGAAGCGTCTCGGCAGGCGCATCCCCGACGACATCGGCTTCGTCGTGCACGACTGGACGCCGAAGATGACTGGCTATGCCGGCATCTACCAGCAACGCGATCACCTCGCCGCTGCGGCAGTCGATTTGATCGTCACGCAGCTCTCCCAACACGAGCACGGCGTGCCCGAGGTGCCACGCCAGATCATGATCCCGCCCCGTTGGGTCGATGGACCGAGCGTGCAAAGCCAGTAACCGGGGCATTCCTGCCCCGCATCGACAGGAATGGCCCCTTACATCGGCTGAACATGCTCATTGACCATCGCGCAGCCGTTCTGATACAACCACGGCGCATGATCACTCTCCCCACGCGCCGTCATTTTCTGCATTCAAGCCTCTCGCTGTCCACGCTGCTCCTTGCCGACTCGGCTCAAGCCCAGTCCGCCAGCAAGAAGGCAGGCAAAAAAGGCTACGCGACGGGCGTCCGAGGCGTGATCACACCGGCGAAGCTCGCCGAGTTGAAAGTGAGCTGGATCTACAACTGGACCTCCAAACGTCCCGCAGGTTTGCCTGAGGGCATCGAGTGGGTGCCGATGGTCTTCAAAGACAACGAGAACCAATTCGCCGCGAAAGCTGTCGATGAAATCCGCGGCGATCTCGCCAACAAACCGTCCGCCGTACTCGGTTTCAACGAACCCGAAGGCAAAGACCAGGGCAACACGACCGTCGAGCAAGCTCTCGCCGTCTGGCCAAAGCTCGAAGAGCTCAATCTGCCGCTCGGCAGCCCCGCAGGCGTGCATGCGGACAGCCCGTGGATGCAGGCCTTCATGAAGGAGGCGCTGAAGCGCAAATACCGCATCGATTTCATCACCATCCACTGGTATGGTGCCCCGAGCGCGTCACAACTCACCTCGCATGTGGACAAGATCGCACGCCTCTACAAGCGCCCGCTGTGGATCACGGAATTTTGCCCCGCCGACTGGAGCGCGACGAAAACCGGCAAGAACCAGCACGCCGAGAAAGACGTGCTCCGCTTCATCAAAGATGCCCTGCCGCGATTGGAGCGTTCAAACGATGTCGAGCGCTACGCGTGGTTCGGCACCGGTCCTGGCAACAGCGCGACCGGTTGCTCCGCCCTCTTTGATGCCAGCGGCAGCCTCACCAAGCTCGGCGAGGCCTACGCGGAGGTTTGACGAGCTACTTCCTCTCCCAGCGAAACTTGCGATCCGCCTCGGCAATGGGCTGGTCGTTGATGCTGGCATAGCGTTTGGCCATGTAGCCGTGCTCGTCGAACTCCCAGTTCTCATTGCCATGGCTGCGCCACCATTGGCCGGCGTCATCGTGCCATTCGTATTCGAAGCGCACCGCGATGCGGTTGCCGGTGAAAGCCCACAGCGTTTTCTTGAGCCGGTAGTCGTTTTCCTTCGCCCACTTCTTCGTCAGGAACTCGACGACCTCGGTACGGCCATTGAGGAAGGTGTCGCGATTTCGCCACTCGGTGTCGGTTGTATAAGCGAGCGATACACGCTCGGGATCGCGGCTGTTCCAGGCGTCTTCGGCCATCTGGACCTTTTGACGGGCGGTTTCTTCGGTGAAAGGCGGGAGCGGTGGGCGTGGGTTCATGATGTGTGGAGTTTGAGTTGAGATTCGAGTTCGGCAATGCGGGCTTTGAGCGGCGCGATGGCGCTTTGCACTTCTTCAGCGGTGAAGCGCGGCGTGATGAACTTGGGGCAGTTCCAGTCATACGACAAAACGTCGATCACAAAGATGCGCTCCACCTTCGCCGCATGACCACCCGGCGGTGCGATACGGGCAACGAGTTCTGGATGCTCACGCGCATCGAGAACCTTCGCGTGGCCGAGGATCTTCAGCCGCTCACGCGCCGGGTAATCCATGAGAAAGAGCGACACGCGATCATTCACGGAAAGGCTGCCCACGCTGATCATCTGGCGATTTCCGCCATGATCGGCGAACATCAACTGCGACGGCCCGGTGACACGCAGAAAGCCCTTCGCGCCGCCGCGATGCTGGAGATAAGGCCAGCCGTTTTCCGTGATGGTGGCCATGTAAAAGGAGTCGCGCTGCGCGATGAAGTCCACCTCGCCAGCCGTGAAGACATCCGGCTCCGGCGTCACCTCGAACGCCGGATACGTTCGTCCGTAGTAGCGCCGCTCCGCGTCGAGGACGGCGGGCGTCAAGACGGTGTGCATGAAGCGATCAGCCATGGCAGATGAGGTGAGTGAAGGTTCAAGCAACGCCGCCGAAGCTCACGAAATCATCGAGATCGAGGTAATCAAAGGTGCCGCGCAGGTCTTCGCGGGCCGGATTGAGGCGCTTGATTTGATTCGTGAACCACTCGCGCATCTCCACATCATTGAAGGATACGCTTTCGGTCCAGTCGGCCCATTGCTGAATCTCCAACGCGGTGCGTTTCAGCGGAGCATGCTCATTCACCCAGAGCAGCATGTCCCAATCGCCCGCACCGCTTTTCACCTGCTCAAGCAGCGCCTCGGGCGTGAGGCCGGTGAAGCGGAAGAAATGGCCGTCATTCGGATTGTTGTAGATGTAGTCGCCGTTTGTTCCGGCGAGCGTGGCACGTGCTTTGTCCAGCAGGCGAGGAAGGATGGTGTAACCGCCGAGGCGGACACGAGGACTGCGGGGCGGACGTTGAGTGAGGTTGAGTGCGTTCATGGCGGCCAGTGAATCGTTCACCCACGCAAAACCGGGTAATGCCGCTTCGTCGTTGCGGATATGCCGGCTGTGCATAGCCTCGCCGCATGATCGAACGCATCCGCGCCCTGCTCACCGTCATCGAGGAAGGCAGCGTCAACCGCGCCGCCGTGAGGCTGCGCATCACGCAACCCGCGCTCAGCCGCCAGATGAAGGCGCTGGAGCATGAGATCGGCGGTCGCTTGCTGGAACGCGAGACCAGCGGCGTGAAGCCCACCGGCCTCGGCCACGCGCTGGTGAAGGCCATGCGCCCGCTGATCGCCCAGCACGATGAAGTCATGGCCGCGCTGCGTCGTCAGGCACGCGGCGAGCGCTCCGAGCTCCGCGTGGGCTACCTCATGTCCGCCGCGCAGCGACTGCTCACTCCCGCGCTGCAACGATTGCGCCAGTCGCAGCCTCAATTGAAGCTCAAACTGCTCGATCTCTCGCCTCGCGAGCAAATCGACGCCCTGCGAGCTGGCGAACTCGATGTCGCGCTCATCGGTCAGGAGGGTGCGACGGCCTCCAAAGAGTTCCACTCGGCCAAACTGCGCTCGTTTGGCGTCTGCGTGGCCGTCGGTGCCAGTGATCTGCTCGCTTCAAAGAAGAGCATTTCGCTTAAAGAGCTCAAAAAACGCGATTTCATCGGCTTCGACGAAGATCAAGTGCCGGGACGCAATCGCTGGATCACCGCGCTGTGCAAAACCGCAGGCGTGAAGCCGCGCTTCGTCGTCATCGTCGATGGCATCAGCAACGTCCTGTCGCAAGTCGTGTCGGAAGAGGCCGTGACGCTGCTGCCGGACTACTTTCTGCAATCCTCGCATCCCGGCGTGGTCTTCGTGCCCGTCAGCGATGCAGCCGCACGCTGGGACTTCATCGTGCTCTGGCAAAAAGGAGCCATCCCCGCCGCCGTTCGCGCTTTGGTGACCGCCGTGAAGGAAGAGGCCGCGAAGGCGTGAGCTACTTCAGCTTCTCCAACGGAATCACCGCCATCTCGGCGCTGTTGAGATTGCCTTTTCGGCCGCCGTTGTTCGAGAAGCCGACGTAGAGCTTGCCCTCGTGTTCCGTGGCGCAGGGATAGCTGAGCGAGGCCTTCGGATGCGAATCACCGGGGCCGTTGTGCTCGGCGTGGCGGATGACGAAAACCTTGCTGAGCACGTCCTGGTCCGGCTCGCTGATCGCAATGGTCAGCGGAGCACGCCGACCACCGTTGTTCGCCGCGTTCGTGCACACGAGGTAGCGGCGACCATTGCTCAGCAGGCCCGCCGCAGGCTTGCTGGTGGTCATCGGCAGGTTGCTCTCGCCCATCGTGGTCCATGTGCGGCCGTAGTCCGCACTCTTCGAGATCAAGGCGAGCGCCTTGCCGCCGTAGCGGGCAATGTTCAGCACATTCGGCCCATCCACGATGATCGACGACTCACCCCACAAGCGCATGCCTTCATGCACCGGGATGCCCACAAAGTCCCACCTCGTGAAATCATCGCCATGACTGATCGCCACCGCCGCTGGGAAGACGCCGGTGTTCGAGTAAGGCCCCGCGCTGATGCCGGGCATGATCCAGTTTCCATCGGCCATCTTCACCGGCTCATTCAGCGCCCAGAAGCCGTTTTCGAGCACCACGCCACGCTTCACCCATTCGCCCGTCGCTTCATCCAGCGAGTAAGCCCGCGTGTGGATGCGCTCCATGTGATTGTAATAGGCCCCGTGAAAAGCCCACAGCTTCCCAGCATGCGAAACAAACACGCCATGACTCACCGCGAGATCCTTCTCCTCGCCCGCGTCGATCACGCGTAGTTCGCTCCACGTTTGGCCAGCATCCTCGCTCACGCGATACTGCGCTTCCTCGGTCACCGTGTTCTCATCGCCTTGGTTGTGCCCGATCGACGCGTAGAGCTTCCCCTTGTGCCAACCAAGCCCGACGCCATGCAGAAAGGTGTAACCATCCGCCGCCTTGTCCCATTTCTTGATGACGTGAAACGCCACGCCATCGAGCACGGGCAGGTCCTTGGCCTCCGCGAGCTTCTGCGAGGCATCCCAAAGCGGAAACTCCGCTGTTTTCGGCTTCGGCAGCTCATGCGTGCTTGTCACCGGCTTGAACGAGGCTGCAATCTCCTCCGCACTCATCGCTCGCGACTCGATACGCACCTCATCCAGCGCTCCGAGGAAAGTCTGCCGCGCCTTCCCCTCATCCAAAATGCCTCCCAACGTGATCGGAGCCTCCGTGGCCAAAATCGGCGTTTTCAGCTTCACCTCGCCCACAGCATTCCCATTCAAAAATAGCCGCGAAATGCCCGAATCGACCACCAAAGCCGCGAAATGCCACGAACCCGCCTTCAGCGGCTCCGCGCATGAAATCGTGCTCCAGCCAACTTGCTGCAAATAGGCCTTCAACCGCCCATCCGGCTCAATCGTCAGCCCCCACTGCCTCTCACCTAGCGAATACCGATTCTTCCCCACCACCATCTGCTGCCCGCCGTCCAACGCATACGGATTGAACCACACCGACACCGTGAAAGCCCCGCTAGCGAGCTTTGTGCTCTCCTTCAGCTCCACCAAAGACGCCCCATCCAGCACCAAACTCGAGCTCAAGGCTCCCGCAGCCGTCTTGACGGCTCCCCTAGCCATCATCGAATCGTCCACGGCATCGAGTGGCCATGTTTCGGCATGAATCGAAACCGTGAACGAAAGCAGGGCGAAGGTGAAGCAGCGGGATATGAAGCAGGCGTGGTGCATGGGGTGGCTCTCTATGAACGCTTTGCCAAGACACATCCATCACCACAGCGAGTGGCGGCAGGTCGCTGTAATGAGTTTGAGTCCATCTGCTGTGCTCTCACATCATACTCGCTCTGCCAGATCAGCCTTGTTGCCGCCGCCAGGTGAGTCCAAAGGAGAGGCGATGAACGCATTCTTCAATGATTTGGGCCGTCAGGTGCTCGCGCAGTGGAAACAGGTGAACTTCTCCTTGGAGAAATTCCCCTCGATCGCCCGCAAGGAGCTCGAAGCACGTCCGCCGAGCCAGCACGTCGAGCTTTCGGAACTGATGCGGGAGTATCTGCTGAATGATGAGCAACCGCTCCAGTCCATGTCCGGCTTTGGGCAGCCGGAGCTCATTGCCTACGAGCACCCGCGCTTTTACATCCAACTGCTCTTCTGGCTCGATGGGACGACGGACATCCATCAGCACGAGTTCTCCGGCGCTTTTCATGTGATGCATGGCTCCAGCATCCACGCGCATTACACCTTTGAAAACGCCCGGTCAGTCACCCCGCACCTGCGGGTGGGAGATGTGCGCATGCAGCAGATCGAACTGCTCGAAACCGGCCGCACCGTGCCCATCGTGTCCGGCGCAGGCTGCATCCACTCCCTTTTCCATCTCGACAGCCCCTCCGTCACCGTCGTCGTGCGCACGCACAATGACCCCGGCACGGGTCCGCAGTTCAACTACCTCCCGCCGCACCTCGCCGTCGATCCCATGCATGCGGACACGCTCACCATGCGGCGGAAGCAATTGCTCGACGTGCTGGAGCAGGGTGATGACCCCGCCTATGCTGACCTCGTCAAGGAAATGCTCGGCACGCTCGATTTCGAGCGCGGCTTCTACATCCTCCAGCACAGCATGGCCGCCCTGCGAGATCGTGGTGAATGGCAGACGGCCGTGAAGCTCTTTCGCAAGCGTCACGGCACGCTCGCCGCCGGTGTGCTGCAAACGCTCGAGGAAGGTCTGCGACGGGATTTGATCAAAAACATGCGCAGCACCATCGCCGCGCCCGAGCACCGCTTCTTCCTCGCCCTGCTCATGAATGCGCCGACTCGCGCGGACCTCCTCACGCTCGTGAAGCGCCGCTACCCGAAGCCCGCGCCGGTGGAAACCGTCATGCGCTGGGCTCAGGAGCTTGTCGTGCTCACCGAGGACGGCGTGGAGTTCCTCGATGCTGTCTTCCCTGCCACGCTGGATGCTGAACTCGAAGACCAGCCCGTGATTTTTCTCAGTGCCCTGCGTCACTTCCTCACGGGCGGCTCAAAGCTCCCGCCCGCTCTGCGCGGCCAGCCTCCCGCCGTGATTGAAGAACTCCGCCACGCCTTCACCGCCTCCACGTTGCGCCTGCTGGTGGTGTGATGAGGGATGCAACCATTCGCATGCCCATGAGGTCGAAGGCGAGCTGGCTTTGGACTCCCGCGCCGGATGGCAAACTGGCGGCGAACACGGTCCCGTCGTCAGGCCGGGCGATCTCAAGAACAGCCCCTCATCCAGGCCATCCGTCACCTCGAC
>Ga0075163_10003425_pt1 | contig 21303 bp, 17 predicted proteins | sample JI1023141ADNA_FD_71478 | JGI IMG/M metagenome (GOLD analysis project Ga0075163, IMG submission 71478) | Wastewater effluent complex algal communities from Wisconsin, to seasonally profile nutrient transformation and Carbon sequestration -... | ecosystem: Engineered > WWTP > Effluent > Algae... | reverse complement strand
GCCCGCCCGAGGCATCGGCGCTCAGGCGGGCTTCAGCCCTTGGCCGCGCCGGCGCAGCGCGACGATGTACTGCTCGATGGACTCTTTGCGCGAGCTCAGCGGCTTCATGACGCGCACCTCGGCAAAAGTGGCGCGGCAGCGCTGCATCAGCTTCTGAAAGTCGGGGCCCTGAAAGATCTTGCCGACGAAGTGGCCGCCGGGCGTGACCAGCTGCTCGGCAAGCTCCAGCGCCCGCTCGAACAGCGCCTCAGAGCGCGCCTGATCCACGTGGCGCACGCCGGTCGTATCGGGCCCCAGATCCGACATCACCACATCGAACGCCGGCAGCTCGCCGCGCAGCTCTTCGGGCGTCACCGTAAAGACATCTCCGATGACAACCCGGCAGCGCGGGATCGCGATGGTGATGCCCTCGCGATCGATCCCCACCAGATCGCAGTTGCCCATGGTTCGCTGCGAGACGTATTGCAGCCACGACCCGGGGCGACAGCCGAGATCGAGCACGCGCTGCCCCCCTTTGAACAGGTGGTAGCGCTCGTCGATCTCCAGCAGCTTGTAGACGGAGCGGGCGACGAATCGCTCGCGGCGGGCACGCTGAAAGAAAAAGTCGTGCCGCCCCTCGCGATCGCGCAGTGAACCGGCGGAACCCATGGAGCTTTCCTTGCGAGGCTGAGAAGAGAAAAAGCGGAGGAGAAAAGGGGGGCCGTGCAGCCCCCCGTGAGGTTACTTCTTTTTGGCAGCGGCGGCGGCCGGCTTCTTCGCGGCGCCCTTCTTCGGCTTGCCCTCGTCCTCGGAGAAGACGCGGACCGGACCCGTGCGCTTCTTGGCGTTGCGCACGATGACCATCGCATTGGCGCCGCCGGGAACCGAGCCCTTGACCAGCAGCAGCCCGGTGTCGTCCTTCACATCGACCAGCACCAGGTTCTGGGTGGTGACGCGGACATCGCCCATGTGGGACGACATGCGCTTGCCCTTGTGGACGCGGCCGGGGGTCAGACGGCAGCCGATGGAGCCGCCGTGGCGGAAGAACTCGTGCGTACCGTGGCTGCCGACCGAGGCGGCCATGTGGTGCTTCTTGACGACGCCCTGGTAGCCCTTGCCCTTGCTGGTGCCGATGACATCGACATAGGTGCCGGGCTTGAAGATCTTCGAGAGCGGCAGGGTGGCGCCGACCTCGTACTCGCCGAGCTTGGCGGGGTCCAGCCGGATCTCGCGGATGACGCGCGGCGGCTGGACGTTGTTCAGCTTGGCGGTCTCACCGAGCTCCGGCTTCTTGCACAGACGCAGCGGCTTCTGACCATAGCCAAGACGGATGGCGGCGTAGCCGTCCTTTTCGACGGTGCGCTTGCCAAGGACCACGCACTCTCCGGCGTGGATTGCGGTGACGCCGACGCGATTTCCATCGCTGAACACCTGCGTCATACCGAGCTTCTTGCCCAGGAGGCCTGAACGATAATGGGCCATGTGATTCTCCAGTCCGGTCGCGATGACCGGCAGTGCTTCGGTGAGCGGTTCGGGGCTACGAACATCACCACGGTTGGAACAACTTTGCGCGCTAATCCTCCCGATTTCCCGGGCAATGTCAAGCGAGGACTGCCCGGCGAAAGGCCAGCGCGCAAAAGTACTTAGTTAACGAATTAACGAAGCTGGGCGGCGCCGAACGGGCGGAAGGCCTGCGTCGCGTTGGCCACCTTGGCGGTGATATCGCTGACGCTGATGAAGTCGGTGCCGGCCTTGAACTCGCTGGCCAGCGCAGCCGCGACCGGGGCCGGAAGCTGGAGGCGGCCGACGTTGATGTCGGTCAGCTGGACCGGGCCGACGATGAAGTTGCCGAGCATCGCGGCCTCATACTGGGCGCAGGTGCCGCCGGTGCAGGGCACGGTGGTCGCCTTGACCGAGTAGTACTTGTCGTTCTCGATGTCGTCGAAACCCGAGGTCGCGAGCAGCTGGTTGGCGCGCGTCACCTGGAAGACCGTGACCTGCTCTTTGTAGGCGGTGGCCGACGTGTACTTGCCGTAGAGCAGCATGCTCGACCGGCCGGCATCGAGGGTGGCCTGATCGGTGCTGCTGAGCTTGAGGCCGCGGTAGTCGAACTTGTAGATGGCCTGCACGTCCGAGACGTTTACCTGGCGAACCTGCGCCGTCGGACAGGGCGGACGGATGCAGGCGATGGGGCCGGGCTGCGGGCGGACCCAGAAGAACGTCGGCGAGCCGGGCTTGTCGCTCTTCTCGTCTTCGGCGGTCACCACCGGGATGGAGTCCAGATCCACATCCTCGCCGTCGCCACAGGCCGTAAAGAGGGGAGCTGCGAGGAAAAGTCCGAGGGAAGCGAAGCGCAACAGGGTGTTCATGATGGTCTCCTTAAGACAAGCTGGGCCCGGCAAGAAGCTGGACGCGCATGAGTAGGCAAGCGGGCAACCCCCTAAAATCACGGGCATTTTGGGAACAGCTGCCGGACTCGTCAAGAGCCATCTACTGATTTCGTCCCAGGCGGGAGCGGGCGGGAGGACTGCCGGGTCAGGCGATCTGGCGGCGGTGGCGGCGGTGCATGAGCAGCCCCAGCACCAGCAGCGCACCGAGGGGGCCGAGCTCTGTGGCGTGGCTGCGCCCGCCGAGGTCGCACTGGCAGCCGGTGTTCATGCCGGTGTCATCCGGCGAGCGCGGCGGCATGCACATGCCCGAGAAGTCGACGCACTGCGTGCCCGCCGGGCAGGTGGTGTAGGTGCAGGGGTTGTCGACGCACTTGCCGGCGATGCAGCCCTGCGTCGTATGGCAGGCGACAGTGGCGCACTTGGGGTCGGGGAGGCACTGACCGTTGGCCGTGTTGCACATCTGGCCCGCCGGACAGGGCCCGCCGCAGGCATCCGCGACGCAGCTGCCGTTGTCGCAGCGCGTGCCCGAAGGACAGGGCGAGGAGCAGACCGCCACGCAGGTGCCGGTGGTGCCGGTAAACAGGCAGCTCTGTCCCGACGGGCAGCTCTGCGTCGAGCAGGGGTTGGCCACGCAGGCATTCTTGAGGCAGACCTGGCCGCTTGGGCAGCCGCCGGAGCCGTAGCAGCCGTCCTCGCAGGTGACCGCGGCGCCGGCGTCGCCGCCGACCAGCGTTTTCAGGATGCTGGCCAGCTTGGTGTCGAGCGTCGCAGCGCTGTCGGCCGAGAAGAACTTGTGATCGCCGCTGTCCGGCACGCCTCCGGAGAACGCCATCTGATCGAGCGCCGTCTGCTCGGCCGCGGGCAGGTTGCCAAAGCCGACGACGATCGTGCGAACCGGGACGCTCTGGCTGGCCGCTGCCGTGATCGCATCGACCGTTGACTTCACCGGATCCACCCCGCAGCACACCGCCTCGGGGGCGCCGTCGGTCACGAGCAGGATGTACTGCTGCCGCGTGGTATCTTTCAGCGCCGGATCCGCCGCCAGGTTCGACACCGCGGTGCAGGTCGGCGTGCTGCCGCCGTTCCACGGATACGCCGTCGGAAACGCGAACATGGCATCGATGATCGCCTGCCGCGTGCCGTATCCGACCGGCACGTTGAAGCTGCGCGTGTCGCAGCTGCTCTCGCGATACGGGAAGTTGCTGTAACCGAGCGGCAGCAGACCGTCATATTTGTTAACAATCGTCCTGAGCGATGACGTTGCAATCTGCCACTTGCTCAGCTCGCCGGTCTGCGGCGCGACGCCTTTGGGAGTCTGCTTCATCGACGCTGACTCGTCGAGCAGGATGGTCAGGTTCGGGCAGCGCGGCGCCGCCTCCACCGGGCTCGCCCAGCCGAGGGCCAGGATGCCGGCCAGACCGCTTATAAGACCTACCGAAAGACGCAAAGACACATGACTAGACATAACAGCCTCCACGTAAGGACTAGAGTTCCCCGCATTCATCATACGGTAGATGCGGCCTCAAAACTGCTTCGCGCAGCGCTCTTTACACTCGGGGGTCTGGCCGGCGGTGCACTGCTTTCCGGCTGCGAGCCGCCGACGGCGCCGCCGCCACCGCCGCCGCAGCAGTCGCTGGCGCTGACGCTCGGCACCATCGATCAGGTCGCCGCGCAGCAGAGCGGAAGCATTGTCTGGGTGGATCTCAGCGACGGGCAGTCAGTGCAGGTCGCCCCCGGGGCGCAGGGCGGCTTCCATGTCTGGCTGATGTACCGCGTCGGCGGCAACGGCGAAGCGCGGCGCGTGCATGTGCAGCGTCTGGCCGACCGCATCGCCCCCGACGGGACCCGCCAGCGCGTGCTCAGCACCGACGGTATCGCCGACCTGCCGGCGCAGGCGGCCCAGGATGTCTGGCAGACCCCGATGCCGGTGCCGAGCTTCATGTGTCCGACGCCGATCGGGGTCAACATCCTCGATGCCCCGGTCGAGATCGACGTCAAGCTGACCGAAGACACCCCCGAGGCCAAGCTGCTCGCCGAGTCGCATGTCCGACTGAACCTGAGCTGTCCGCCGGAAGGCGACCCGCAGCGCGAGTTCTGCCTGCGAATCTGCAAGGGCTAGCTCCGTCGGCCAGCTCCCCGCTCTGGCCGGGCGCTGACTGGACGCGCCAAGAGCTCGTGTGCTAGGCAGCAGATTCGCGGGCTCGTCGGTCATGCTGAGCTCGTCGCAGGACTCAGTCGCATAAGGAGCACCGTCGATGTCTCGCATTGCGCTCATGCCCGAGGAGCTGGCCAACCAGATCGCCGCCGGGGAGGTTGTCGAGCGCCCCGCTTCTGTCGTCAAGGAGCTGGTCGAAAACTCGCTGGATGCCGGCGCCGCCCGCGTCGACGTCGACATCGAGGCCGGCGGCCTCAGCCTGGTGCGGGTGACCGACGACGGCGGCGGCATGTCGCCCGCCGATGCCGAGCTCTGCCTGCTGCGCCACGCCACCTCCAAGCTGCGCTCTGCCGACGACCTGTTCCGGCTGGAGACCATGGGCTTTCGCGGCGAGGCCCTGGCCTCCATCGCGTCGGTGGCCCGCCTGACGCTGACCACCCGCACGCCCGACGCCGTCGGCGGCTATCGCATCACCCTCGACGCCGGCCAGAAGATAAGCCCCAGCCGCGAGGTCGGCGGCCAGGTCGGCACCCAGTTCGAGATTCGCGACCTCTTCTACAACGTCCCCGCCCGCCTCAAGTTCATGAAGAGCGAGGCGACCGAGGCGGGCCACATCGCCGAGACCATCCTGCGGCTGAGCCTGGCCTTCCCCGGCGTCCACTTCCGGCTGCGCCAGCGCGGCAAGGTCACGCTCGATCTGCCGCCGCACAAGAGCGCGCTTGAGCGCTCGCGCGCCGCGCTGGCCACCCGCGGCAAGGGCAGCGGCGCCCCGACGCTGCACCTCGGCAGCGACAAGACCGACGGCATCGCCGTCGAGGTCCACCTGGGCCCACCCGACGACAGCACCACGACGCCGCGCAACGTGTTCCTGCTGGTGAACCGCCGCTTTGTGCGCGATCGCATGCTGCTGCACGCCGCCACCAGCGGCTATGCCGAGCTGCTCGAACGGGGTCGCTACCCGCTGCTGGTGCTGTCGCTCCAGCTCGACCCGGCGACGGTGGATGTCAACGTGCATCCCCAGAAGCTGGAGGTCCGGCTGTCGCACGCCGACGCCGTCTACAGCATGGTCCGTCAGGCGGTGCGCAACGTCTGCGCGCAGGCGCCCTGGCTGCGCGGCGCTGCCCGCGTCTACACCATCGGCGCCAGCGAGGCTGTCGCCGTGGCCGCCGAGAGCCGCGCCAGCTACGGTGCGGTCGCTGCGGATGCGGGTGCGGCCCCCACATCCGACCACATGGTCGCCACCCGCCCCGCCGGCTCGGGCGACGCCGACGGCCGCGATCAGGCCCGAGCCATGCGCCGCGGACCCGCCGCCGAGCACCAGCTGCCGCTCGCGACGTTTGCCCCGTCGGCCGGCCTGGCCGAGCATCGCGCCCGCCTGCGCCAGGCCGTGAACCTCTACGCGCCGCTGCCCACCTCCACCGAGGCCCCGCAGCCGATCTCAGAGGCCCCGCAGCCGGCAGCGCCCCCGCCGGTCGCAGAGGCCCCTGCCCTGCCCCCCGAGCCGCAGCCCGACCCCAGCGGGCGGCTGATCCTGGCGAGCAGCCGCTATCTCGGCCAGCTGCTCGGCACCTATCTTTTGTGCGAGGCGGGCGATGAGCTCATCCTGGTCGATCAGCACGCCGCCCACGAGCGCGTGGTCTTCGAGCGGCTGCGGCGGGCCCACGGCGACTCGGCGCTGGCCTCGCAGCGCCTGCTCTTTCCCGTCAGCCTGGAGGTGGATCCCCGCCGCGCCACGCTGATTGAAGAGACCGGCGCGACCCTGTCGCACCTTGGCTTCGAGGTCCGCCCCTTTGGCGGGCGCAGCTTCGCGCTGGTGGCTGCCCCCGACCTGGGCAAGTACGGCCGCGGCGCCGAGGTCCACCGCGATCCCGAGCTGCTCCTGCGCCAGATCCTCGACGAGCTGGAGGAGCACGGCCGCAGCGACGCGCTGGCTGCCCGCGGCGACCTGCTGCTCGCCACCATGGCCTGCCACGCCGCCGTGCGCGCCGGCGATGCGCTCGACGAGCTCAAGGCACGGGCGCTGCTCCAGGCCATGGACGAGTTCGACTACAGCCCGCACTGCCCGCACGGCCGCCCCGTGCTCGTGCGCATGACCCGCAACGAGCTCGAAAAGCGCTTCATGCGCATCTGACCCCTAGACTCTGTTGCGAAAGCGGTCGGTGGCGCAGATGAGCTCGTGGGCGATGCCGGGCTCGGTGGCAGCGTGGCCAGCGTCGGGGATGATGCGAAAGTCGGCCTCGGGCCAGAGGCGATGCAGGCGCCACGCGGACTCGGGCGGGCAGACCACATCGTAGCGCCCCTGCACAATGACCCCGGGGATGTGGCGGATGCGCCCCACATTGTCGAGCAGCTCGCTCCCCGGGTGCAGGAAGCCGCGGTTTGTGAAGTAGTGCGTCTCGATGCGCGCAAACGACAGGGCGAAGCTCTCGCTGGTGAAGCGCTGGATGATCGCGGGATCTTCGTGGAGCTTGCTCAGCCGCGCCTCGTACAGGCTCCAGGCCAGCGCCGCCTTGCGCACAACCGCCGGATCGGCGTCGCTCAGCTGCTTGTGATACGCGGCCAGCGGCTCGCCGCGAGCCTCGGGCGGCAGCGGCGCCAGAAAGTCCTCCCAGGCATCGGGGAAGATCTGGCTCGCGCCATCGCGATAAAACCAGTCGATCTCGCGCTGCGTCAGAAGAAAGATTCCGCGCAGCACCAGCGCCCGCACCCGCTCGGGGTGCGTCTGCGCATAGGCCAGCGCCAGCGTGCTGCCCCACGACCCGCCGAACACCAGCCAGCGATCCACCTCCAGGTGCTGCCGCAGCTTCTCGATGTCCTCGACCAGGTGCCAGGTCGTGTTGTCCACCAGCGACGCATGCGGCCGACTGCGTCCCGCCCCGCGCTGATCAAACAGGATGATGCGATAGAACGCCGGGTCGAAAAAGCGCCGCTGTCCCGACTCGGTGCCGCTGCCTGGTCCGCCGTGCAGAAACAGCGCCGGCACCCCGCGCGGATTGCCCGCGACCTCGTAATAGAGCTCGTGAAGCGGCGAGACGCGCAGGTAGCCGCTGCGATGCGCGTCACACGGCGGGTACAGGGTCCGGCGGAACTCAGCGCTGGAAGTGGTTGCAGCCATCCCGGCCAGACTATGCAAAGTCCGCGGGACTTCGGCGAAAAAAGAGGGCGCCGGTGCGCAGCCTGGCCACCTGTTAGAATGCAGCCATGGCGAACAGCGACGAACGGTCCGCGCCGATCCAGGCAGAGCGGGCAGCCGCCGCCCTCGATGCCGAGCGGCTCCGCCCGCGGATCGAGGTTGTCCTCGGCGATATCACGCAGCAGCGGCTCGACGCGATCGTCAACGCCGCCAACAACGCCCTCCTTGGCGGCGGCGGCGTCGACGGCGCCATCCATCGCGCTGCCGGCCCCGCTCTCCTCGACGAGTGCCGCAACCTGGGCGGATGTGCGACCGGCGACGCCAAGCTCACGCGCGGCTACCAGCTGCCGGCCCGCTACGTCATCCACACCGTCGGCCCGGTCTGGTACGGCGGCATCCGCGGCGAGCCCGAGCTGCTGGCCCGCTGCTACCGCCGCAGCATCGACCTGGCCGTCCAGCACGACCTGGCGAGCATCGCCTTTTGCGCCATCAGCACCGGCGTCTACGGCTATCCGCTGACCCCCGCCACCCGCATCGCCGTGCGCGAGGTGATGGCGGCGCTGAGGCGGCACGACTCCATCAAGAAGGTCGTGTTCACCTGCTTTGATCGCACGACCTACCAGACCTATGTCACGGTCCTCGCGCAGGAGCTCGGCCCCGAGAGCGCCGCTGCCGGCAACTCGTCGCCTGGCAACTCGTCGCCCGGCATCTCCTCACCCGGCTTTCCCGCGCCCAGCCTCTCGACCTCGGGCAGCTTCTCGATCCCGGGCCGCGTGTCGCATCCGCCGCTGCCGCCGCTCGAGCGCGCCCGTCTGGAGGAGCGCATCCTCGGCGGCCTCTGGGGCGCGGTGGTCGGCGACGCCCTGGGCGTCCCCGTCGAGTTCAAGCTGCGCGCGACCCTCGACGAGCACCCCGTCACCGACCTGCGCGGCTACGGCACCTACAATGTCCCCGCAGGTACGTGGTCTGACGACAGCTCGCTCTTGCTGTGCACCCTCTACAGCCTGATCGGGCCGCGGCTCGACCTCGCCGATCTGGCGCAGCGCTTCGTGCGCTTTCTCGACCACGCCTACATGACCCCCGCCGGCGAGGTCTTTGACATCGGCATGTCGACCGCCTCGGCCATCCAGCGCCTGCGCAGCGGCGTTCCCCCCGAAGAGGCGGGCGGCGACAGCGAAGCGGACAACGGCAACGGCTCGCTCATGCGCATCCTGCCGGTGGCGCTGCGCTTTTATCGCGAGTCGGACGCCCAGCTGGCCAAGCACGCCCACAGCGCCTCGGCCCTGACCCACCGCCACCCGCGCAGCAAGCTCGCGTGCGGCTACATCTCCGTCTTCGCCAAGCACCTCATTGGTGGAGACAGTCCAAAAATGGCCTATCAGCGGGCCAACGCCTTCGCCAACGCCCACTACCGCATCGGCATCTGGGAGAGCCAGCTGCCACTTTTCGCCCGCGCGTTCAGCGGCAACATCGCCGAGCTGCCCCGCGAAGTGGTGCCCTCCTCGGGCTACGTCATCCACACCCTCGAAGCCAGCCTCTGGTGTCTGTTGACCACCGGCAGCTACGAAGAGGCGGTGCTGCGCGCCGTAAACCTCGGCGGTGACACCGACACCACCGCCTGCGTGACCGGCGGCCTCGCGGGCATCTACTACGGCCTCACGCAGGTCCCCGAGCCCTGGCGCCGGGCGCTCGCGCGGGCCGAAGATCTGGAGGATCTCTTCGCCCGCTTCGTCGCCCGCGTCCTGAGCTCCTGAGCCTCGGCGTCAGAGGCTGATCAGGCTCGCGCTCGGGGCCGCAGCAGCGTCCGCAGCCGCGTGAGCAGGCGCTTTGCAGTCGCTGCTGGCCCGCGCTTGTGCTCGGCTGCCAGTCCCCGCGACCTGCGCGGATGGGCCGCCCCCTCGCCCGCCGCCTTCCAGATGAGCGCCAGGTGCTGCTTCAAGATCGCCTCTGCCGACAGCTGCGGATGCAGATCGATGCCGAGCGAGAAGTGGCCATCGCGCAGCAGCTGCTGCTGATGCTCGTCCAGCCAGCGTCCCAGCGCTGCCTCCAGCTCCTCGGGCGCGGCGGTCTGAAGCGCCCCGCTGGCGGCCAGCCCCGGTCCTGTCTTGGTTTCTGTCTTGGGTTCGGGCAGGACCAGCGGCGACTCGCGCCCCGAGGCGCCAAAGCCGCTCGCCAGCACCGGCTTTCCCAGGAGCAGCGCCGTCGCACAGCGCCGCGGAGCTTCGCGCTCGTCGATCGCATCGCCGCCCAGCATCAGCACCGCTGCACACGAGCGCAGCCGGCCGAGCTCCGGCGAGTCATGGGCGCCCGCGGCCCGCGCCGGCATCGCCGCCAGCGGCGCATCCAGATCCACGTAGCGGCAGCCGCTCACCTTTGGCAGCTTGGCGCCATGGCCGCCGTACACGCCCAGCTCCAGCGGCTCCGATTCGGGGCCATGGCTCGACACCGGCTCGGCCTTGCGCGCTGCCACCTCGACCCACGGCGGCATGATCACCACCTGCTCGGCATGCAGCAGCGGCTGCCCGTGGGGACCGGTCAGGTAGCGGAGCAGCGCGTCGCGATGCAAGGCGCTTCCCACCACCGCCAGCGTCGGCGCCACCGCCTTGGCCGGACGCCGCGGGCGATGCCCCGGCCGCGTCTTGCGATGGATGTCCTCCACCGCCCCCGCCGGCCAGTAGTAGCAGATGATCGGGCAGCGCGCGGCCTTGGCCGCCTTTTCGGTATCCCGCGTCGAGGTCGCCCCCGTCGTGATGATGACCTCGGGCTCCCGCTCGCGAATCGCCCGCTGCACCGCTCGCGTGCTCAGCCGCCCAAGGCCGTGCCGCAGCACCGTCACCGTGGCTCCGGCCCGCTCGGCGGCCGTGGCCACAGCGTCCAGCGCCAGGAGGTCGTGGCGACTGCGTCCACCCTCGATAACAAAGACAATTCGCGGCGTCGATGCCGCTCCCGCAGTCATGGAGCCGAGCATAGCAAAATCAAACCGTCCCGTTATGCCGGGTGGCAGCGCATCGCATCATCGTGTACACCGATTGACGGTGCCGCCCAACCAGTCCAGCCAGCCAGCCCAGCGCCCTGTGCAGCCAAGGGGGGCACAGCTGCGCGACCTGGCGGCGCTGCTCCTGTCGGCGCTGTTGCATCTTTTGCCGGTGCTGTTGGGACTGATTCCAGCGCTGGCCCTGCGCCTGCTGCCCAAGCCACCGATCGAGGTCGAGTTTCTGGCGCCCAAGCCCAAGGCCGCCCCGCCCCCGGCCCCAGCCCCAGCGCCGTCCCCGCCAGCTGCCGAGCCACCGCCCAAGCACGCCGGCACCGCACCCGGCTCCAAGCCAAAGCCGCCGCGCCCGGTGCCGCCGCCATCGGTGCAGCGCCTGGACCTGTCCAAGCCTCGCCTTGGTGGACTGGGTCCAAGTTCCATCGACCAGGATCTGGGCCTGCGCGTGCTCTTGCGCATGCCGATTTTGCGCAGCTCACCGCATCGCGAGACCATCGAGGCGCTGCTCCACGCCTTCCCCGACACGCACATCCTGGCGGCCGGCACCGCGCTCGCGACCCTGCCGGTCGCTCAAGGGCCGGGGCAAGCAGCGCCCCCCGCGGGCAGCGCCACGCCGGGTCCCATGGCCAAGGCGCTGCTGGACGATGTCGATGCGCTTTTTATCGCCACAGCCGACCCGCGCGACATCACGGCCACGGTCTTTTATGCGACGCTGCGACAGGACCGGCCCGGCAGCCCCAGCCTCGCCGACAAGCTCGCGCAGCGCAAGAGCCCGCGCTGGGACACGCGCACCGTGACCGCACTGCGCCCGGAGCTGCTGGCTTTTGCGCGAGCCGACCTGCTCGGCCGGGTTGAAGCGCCGCCACCGGGGGCGCCGCCAGCCGCCCCGGCTGCGAGCCCACCGGCGACCGACACGGCATGGATCGAGCCGCTGCTCGCGGCGCTTCAGGGGCCGGGGCCGGCGCTGTACGCCGAGATCCTCAACGTCAATCAGCGCATCCGGCTGCGCAACGGCCTGCCGACGCCGGTCTCGATCCGGCTGGCCGTCTCGGCCGATGCCGACCCCGACCTGCATCTGCGCGTCGAGCTCGCGACCGCCGAAGAGGCTGCGCAGCTGTTCGCGACGCTGCCGGGCCTACAGCACGAGATGTCCGGGCGCCTCTTCTGGCTGGGCCTCGGCGGGCTTCTCGGCGGGCTCAAGTTCCAGGCCCGGGGCGCGGCGGTGGAGATCAGCGGCCGGCTGCCGCGCGCCGATACCGCGGTGCTGCTGGCCTGGGTCCGGCAGTTCCTGCCGCCGCCCGACCGCTTTCTCGATCCACCGCCGCCGCCGCCGCCGCCGCCGCCGATTGGCCCCGACGGCGGTAGCCTGGAGTCGCCGCTGGACGCAGGCGCCTACGATCAGCGCTAGCCACCGGAGGGCTCCTGCGCTATCCAGGTAGGTATGCTCTTGTTTCCGGTGCTTGGCCTGGCGGCGGCGGTCCTGACGGCACAGCTCCCGCAGCCTCCGACGGGCCTGCCGGTGACGCCGCATGCGCGGCGGCTGATCCTGGCGTCGATGCGGCAGACCGCTGCGCCGCGCTCGGCGCAGCTGCGCAGCCTGACCGGCGAGGCCGTGGTGCCGCTCATGGTGCAGATGTTTGGCGGCGCGGCGGCGCTGAACCGGGCTGGCATTCCGGCCCGCGAGCTCTCGCCGAGCTTTGCCGCCGTGACGCTGCCCACCACGGAGCTGGGGCGGCTGTGGAGCCTGCCGGGGCTCCAGCGCGTGGATGGCGTGCGCTATCTGCGACCGCGCCTGGACAAGTCGGTGCCGCTCATCGGCGCCACCGCCATGCACAAGCTGGGGCTGAGCGGCCGCGGCAGCATGATCGCGATTGTCGACACCGGCGTCGACTTTCGCCACGCCGACCTGCGTAACAGCGACGGCAGCTCGCGCATCGCTTTTCTGATCGACGCCATGACGCCGCGCGCAGCGCTGCATCCCGAGCTGCCCGACACCGACGGCATGGCGGTCTACACCAAGGCAGACCTCGACGACGTTTTGGCGGCTGAAGCAGTGGGGCACCCGCCGGCCATGAACATCCCCACAGTCGATACCAGCGGCCACGGCACCCATGTCGCCGGCATCGCCGCGGGCAACGGCCGCGCCACCAGCGGTCGCCTGGCCGCTGGCCGCTACGTCGGAGTCGCCCCTGAGGCAGCGCTGTGCGTGGTCAAGGGCACGCGCGACGGCGCCAGCTTCTCCGACAAGGATATCCTCACCGGGATCCGCTTCTGCGTCGAGCGCGCCGAGGCCGCGCAGCAGCCCATCGTCGTGAACCTCAGCCTCGGCTCGGGCGGCGGGCCCCACGACGGCAGCAGCGCCTTGGAGCTGGCCATAGACGAGCTCATGACCGACAAGCCGGGCCGCGCGCTGGTCGTGGCCTCGGGCAACTCCGGCGAGGACGACCTCCACGCCAGCGGCGGCCTGCTCAACGGCACCGACGAGATCCCCATCAAGGTGGGCAGCGGCACCGGCGACAGCGGCGGCGGCAGCTCGGTGGCGCTGGAGGTCTTCTTCAACACCGCCGCACCACAGACGCCCGACGGAGTTGGCCGCATCGACCTGGAGCTCTACTCGCCGGCCGGCAAGGTGCTGCGCTCTGCCCCCGGCGAGTCCAACCAGGGCACCTTCCCCAACGAGGGCGTGGGCATCATCGACAACAGCGACGATACGATGATGGGTCTGCGCGGCGCGGTCATCCTGATCAACGCCACCTCGCCCACCGAGACCGTCAAGTCCGGCGAGTGGCGGCTGCGCATCAAGGGCCAGACGCTGCGCTACGATGTCTGGATGGTCGAGGCCACGGCGGATCTGGAGGTGAGCCTGCGCCGCCACCTGGATCCCGACGGCTACATCGAGATCCCGGCCGCGGCCAGGACCGCCATCAGCGTCGGCGCCATGCGCAGTCGCGACAGCTGGGTGCGCGTCGACGGCAAGATGGTGACGCTGGCCCGCGAGCTGCTGCGCGTAGCGCCCTTTTCTTCGGGCGGACCGACGGGAGATGGCCGCTTTGCGCCGGACATCCTGGCGCCGGGCGAGTTCATCATCTCGGCGCTTTCGAGCAAGGCGCCCCCGAGCTCCCCGAGCTCCGACTTTGCGGTGCCGGGGGATCCGAGCCTGCTCATCGCCGACGATGGACTGCATGGGGTGCTGCGCGGCACCTCGCAGGCGACGCCGCACGTGGCCGGCGCCATTGCGCTGCTGTTCGAGCTGGCCCCGAACCTGACCGGAACGCAGCTGCGCGAGCTCCTGCGCACCACCGCCGACACCGATCCGCTGGCGCCCAGCTACGGACCGCGCCGCGGCTTTGGCACGCTGTCGCTGGAGACGGCGCTGGCGGCACTGCGCGGCAGCCCGCCCGAGGGGCTGGACATCGGTCGCTCGGACCTGGGCGTAAACTACGACGCCATCGTGCCCGGCGCTGGCCAGGCGGTGCTCACCGTGACGCCGCGCGATCCGCGCGGGGTGCCGCTGGGACCGGGGCAGCGCGTGGAGCTCAGCAGCGACGCTGGCGACTGGCTGGGCCCGACCGTCGATACCGGCCATGGGCGCTACGAGCGCGTGCTCATTGCCCGCGGCCCGCGCGGCACCCGCGCCACGGTCTCGGCCAAGGTGAACGGGCAGCCAATCCTGCGCACCGTGCACATCGACTTCGTCGCCAGCGACAGCGAGATCGGCTCGCCCTACGTGATTGGAAGCTGTAGCTATGGCGGCGCGGGCAGCTCCGGCGGGCTTTGGCAGCTGGGGCTGCTCGGGCTGCTCGCCGCGCTGGTGCGATATTGTCGTACCCGCTCCGCGAGCCGGGCGTGAAGCGCGGCGGGCTGACAGCGGCGCTCGTGGCCCTGGAGGCGCTGGGGCTGGGCTGTCGGCCGTCTGAGACACCGTCTGAGACACCGCGAGCACCGACGAGCGCACCAGCGCAGCAGCGGCGCTCGCGCTATCCGATTGGCGGCGACTACTTCTGGAACGGCGGCGACACGCTGCACGCCCCGGGGCTGGTGATTCACCTGCGCGACCAGGAGCTGGAGGTCTTCGACGATCGGCAGCTGGTGGCGCGCTCGTCGGTGTGCACCGGCCGGCGCAGCCACCCGACTCCGACCGGCAGCTTCAAGGTCATGGAAAAGATTCCCGAGCATGTGTCGAACCGCTATGGCGACTATGTCGACGAGTCGGGCAATGTCCTTCAGGTCAACATCGACAACCTGGATGTGCCGCCGCCCCCCGGCGCGACCTTCCGCGGCACCAAGATGCCGTTTTTCCTGCGCATCGTCGGCGGCGTCGGCCTGCACGCAGGCCCCCTGCCCGGCCACCCCGACTCCCACGGCTGCGTCCGTCTGCCCCCCTTCATTGCCCAGCGGCTATTTCAAACAGTCGAGCTCGGAACGCCTGTGACCGTAGAGGACTGACGCTAGACTGTGATATTTGAATCAGCGAGCAAGCCAAGCAGCCTCCAACAAGGGAGACCTTCATGTCGATTCTGTCCCAGCGGGCCCTTCGGGCCCCAGCCAGCCCGATCCGAAAACTGGAGCCGCTGGCCCGCCAGGCCGCTGAGCGAGGTCTGACGATCTTCCACCTCAACATCGGCCAGCCCGACATCCCGACGCCGCCCGCGTTTCTTCAGCAGGCTCGCCTGGAGCCCGGGGCGGTGCTGGCCTACAGCCCGTCGGTGGGTCTCTATCCGTACCGCAAGGCGCTGGCGAAGTACTACGCCTCGCTGGGAATGCCGGTGGAGGAAAAGGACATCCTGGTCACCACCGGCGGCTCCGAGGCGCTGCTGTTCTGCCTGATGGCGCTGTGCGATGCCGGCGACGAGGTGATCACGCCCGAGCCGTACTATCCGAACTACGGCGCCTTTGCGAACATGGCCGGCGCGACGCTGGTGCCGCTGCCGACGCGCATCGAGGATGGCTTCCGCCTGCCGCCGTCCGAGGCGTTTGCGGCCGCAATCACGCCGCGCACCCGCGCCGTGCTGCTGTGCAACCCCTCGAATCCGACCGGCGCTCTGTACAGCCGCGAGGCGCTCGAAGGGGTGCTGAAGCTGTGCCGCGAGCACGGCATCATGCTGATCTGCGACGAGGTCTACCGCGACTTCGTCTACGGGGAGCAGCGTCCGATGTCGGCGCTGTCGCTGCCCGGGGCCGGCGAGCACTGCGTGATCATCGACTCGCTGTCCAAGCGCTTCTCGGCGTGCGGGGCGCGCCTGGGCTGCATCATCAGCCTGCGCTCGGAGCTCATCGATGCGACCACGCGCTTTGCCATGTCGCGGCTGTCGCCCCCGACGCTGGGGCAGCTCGGAGGCATCGGCGTGCTCGAAGATCCGGGGCCGTTTGTGAGCAGCATGATCAGCGAGTTTCGCAGCCGCCGCGACGTGCTGATGGAGGAGCTGCGCCGCCTGCCCGGGGTCTTTGCGCCCGAGGCGCAGGGAGCGTTCTATCTGATGACCCGGCTGCCGGTCGACAGCAGCGAGCGCTTCTGCTCGTGGCTGCTCAGCGACTTCAGCCACGAGGGTCAGACGGTGATGCTGGCGCCGGGTCCGGGCTTCTATCGCACCCCCGGCTCGGGTCAGGACGAGGTGCGCATCGCGTACGTGCTGGCCGAAAAGCCGCTGCGGCGCGCGGTCGAGCTGCTCGGCATCGCCCTCAAGGCCTATCCCGGCCGCGTCGAGCCGGTCTCCAGATCGTTCTGAAGCAAGCCGCGCAGGGCCACCGCAGCCTTTCCCGTGCTGACGGTGGCCAGCCGCTCGACGAAGGGGCGCAGGATCGGCCCGGCTTCGGCCATCTCGCCAAAGAGCAGGCGCAGCGCATCGCCGCGCGTGGGCTCGGGCTCGTGACACAGGACCTCAAGCAGCAGCTCGTAGGCGCGCGGGTCGTGGCTGTGGCCAAGCGCGGTGAGGATCGCCCGCCGGATCGCGAGCTCGGGCTGGCTGCGATACAGCCGGATGAGGCCGCTCACCGCCTCGGGATAGCTGGAGCGGGCCAGCGCCTCCAGGCTGGCCGCGTACACGCCGAGATCGGGGTCGGCCAGCCCGCGGGTGATGAGCACGAGTGCGCGCCGGAAGGGCAGCCGCGGCAGCGACTCGACAATCGCCCGGCGCAGGCGGGCCGCGGGGGTGGGGTTGCCAGCGTCGAGGCGGGCGGCGCCCTGAGCGGGCCTTGGGCCTGGGCCTGCGCTTGAGCCGGACGCGCTCTGTTCGCCGTAGAGGCGCTCCAGCGGACGCAGCGCCTCGTAGCAGCGCAGCCCGCCCAGGACCTCGACGCTCTTGCGCTGCTGCTCAGCGAGCGCGGCGGCGTCATCGGCCGGCTTTTCGCTGGCCGCATGCAGGAGCAGGCGCAGCGCGCTGCGGCGTGTGAGCTGTGGACTCTTCAGGCTGCACAGGAGCCCCAGGCAGACCTCGGCCGGATCCCCGGCGGCCTGCCACTCGAGCAGATCCAGCTCCCAGATGGGCGGCAGCGGAGCCGACTGGCGCGCCGAGGGCCGCAGCGCGGCGGGGAGCGGGGGCGGCGGCTCGGTGGGCTCGGGCAGGCGCACGGCCGAGTAGCGCTGGCTCAGCCGGTGATAGCGCTGGCGGCTGGGCTCGGCCAGGGCCAGACCGGCGAGCTGCTCGAACGCCAGGCGCACGGCCTCGAAGTCGCCCAGCGCATTGAAGGCGGCGATGGCCTGGAGCAGCACACTCTCGCTCAGCTGCGCCGGCCCCCCGCGCTGGATGTTGTCGGAGGCGGCCCGCAGGAGCGCCTCGCCGGCCTTGCGGCGATACAGCGACGCCCACGGCAGTCCCAGCCGGGTCAGCAGGTCCGCGGCCTCGCGGCACTGCCCGGCGGCCAGGTGAAACTCGCGCTGCTCGGCGCAGGCATCCAGCAGCTCTTCGTAGGCGCGCAGCAGGTCCAGGGTTCGCCGCTCCTCGCGCAGCAGGCGCAGGGTGCTCACGGAGCCCTCGACGATGTTTTCAAAGCGGCCGAGCGCCCGCCCGAGGTGGATGTAGAGGCGGTAGCAGTCGAGGGCACGGTCGATCTCGCCGGCAGTCTCGTGCGCATCGGCGACCGCCTCCAGCAGCTGCTGGGCGACGGCGCTGTGGCGGTGCCCCTCGCGCTGCCCCGGCGGCTCGGACATGAGCAGGGCCAGCTGGAAGTGAACGAGCGCCTGCTCATAGGGCCCAAGCGGCGCTCGACCGCCGGCACTGGACTCGGAGCTGGGGCCGGCGCCGTCGTGTAGGAGCGTGTGGTAGCAGCGGATCGCGGCCTGCGGGTCCGACGCAGCGGCATACGCAGAGGCGGCCAGCACCGGGCGCCGCGCCGCTTCAAAGAGTGCGGCGGCTTCGGCGTGGAGGGCGCGCACCGCCTCGCGAAAGAGCCGCCTGGCGTTCACGGCGGGGGCCTGGGCGGACGGGCTTGAGGTCAGCTCGGCAGCGAGCGCGACAGCGTGGCCCAGCTCCAGCGGAAAGCGGGCGGGCGGCAGGCGCAGGCGGACAGCGGCAATGTCGCGGCGATACAGGGCCAGGTAGGCGGCGAGGCGGGGATCGGAGAGCTCCTGGGCAAGGCGCTCAGCCTCGGAAACCCAGCTGTCGTAAAGGGCAGCCGGGGCGTCGGTCTCGGCGAGCAGCTCCAGGTACAGCCGGAAGGCGTCAGCGGCACTGCCTCTTCGCAGGTGCCGCTGCGCGTCCTTCTGTAGCTTCTTCAGGTCGGCCATCTATGCTGGCCTGCGGTGGACTAATCGAGCAGCGCGCGGTCGATCTCGGTCTTGAACTTCTCGAACGGCTGCGCGCCCGAGAGCATCACACCGTTGACGAAGAAGGCCGGGGTCCCACGCACACCCACCTTCTGACCGTCGTGCATGTGGCGCTTGACCTCGCTCTCGTGCTGGCCGGAGGTCAGGCACTGATCGAACTTGGCGCTGTCGATGCCCAGGCCCTTGGCGCCGTTCTTGAGGCCCTCGATGTCGAGCTTGTCCTGGTTGTCGAACATCCAGTCGTGCATCTGCCAGAACTTGCCCTGGTCGCCGGCACAGTGGCCAGCCTCGGCCGCCTTCTGCGCCTTATCGTGGAAATCGAGCGGGAAGTCGCGGAAGACGATGCGCACCTTGTCGCCGTACTTCTGGACGATCTCGTCGACGACCTTCTTGCCGCGCGAGCAGAACGGGCACTGGAAATCGGAGAACTCGATGATGGTCACCTTGGCCGTCGCCGGGCCCTTGGCGGGACCGTCGGCCGCGACCTCGATCTTGGGCGCCCGCAGCAGCACCTGCACGCCGGCCTTGGCCTTCATCTCGTCGATGAGGGCGCCGACGGCATCGCGCCGCTTCTCGGAGGTCAGGCCCTGGACGATCATGTCCTTGATCTCGTCGAAGGGCTTTTCGCCGAGGCCGTTGGGCAGCCGCGCCTTGTTCTGATCGAACCAGCTCTTGGCCTCCTCGACGGAGATGAGCGGCACGCGGGTCTCGACCTGCTTGCGCATGAAGTCGTCGGTGGACTGGCCGGCGGCCTTGGCGGCGTTGCCGATGACGCGGTCGGCGATGACGCTATCGAGCGTCTTTTCGCGCAGTTCGAATAGCTCGCGGCCAGCCTGCTTGTCGATCTCGCCCATGGTGATCGGCGTCTTGCCGACCATCGCGACGACGATCTGCCCCTCTGCGATGGTCGCGGTCTGCGAGTTCTTGGTTGCGCTGCGGTTACATGCCATGGGCGCCGAGAGGAGCAGAGCGCAAAAGGCGGCAGCTAGCGAGGTTCGGTTCATCTGGGAGGTCCTTTCAAGATAATCCATCCAGCATGTCACAGATTTGACGCCCGAAAAATTTTGGCGTCTGCAAAGGCCCCTTTGCGAGCCTGAGCCTGGGGTCAAAGCGGCGCGCCATTATAGCTCGTCGCTGGCGAAAGGGAGCACGTCGCGGATGTGGGCCACGTCGAGGAGCAGCATGATCAGGCGATCCACGCCCAGCGCCACGCCTCCCGAGGGGGGCATGCCTTCGCCGAGTGCGTCGAGGAAGCGCTCGTCTGTGGGATACACGGGCAGACCGCGCTGGCGGCGCTCCCTGGCATCGCGCTCGAAGCGGTCGCGCTGCTCTTTGGGGTCGGTGAGCTCGCCGAAGCCGTTGCAGAGCTCCAGGCCGGCAATGTAGGCCTCGAAGCGCTCGACCACCGCGGGGTTGTCGGGACGGGTGCGGGCGAGCGCGCACAGGTGCAGCGGCCAGTCGTGGAGGACCAGGGGCCGCAGCGGCGTCTCGGAACCGGCGGGTCCGGGCTCGGGCTCGGCCAGCCTGGGCTCGACATGGTCGAGGAACACGCCGAAAAACAGGTCGTCCCAGCCGAGCGGGCGGCCGGTCGAGTCGCGCTCGCTCACGGCATGGCCGCCGGCCCGCAAGGCCGCGACCAGCTCGGCCACGTCTTCGTCGCCGCGCAGGGTGACCCCGGCATGGCGACGCATGGCCTCAGCGACGGTCATGTGCGGCCAGGGCAGGCTCAGATCCAGCAGCTTGCCGCGCGACCGGAACCGCGGGCTGCCGTGGACCGCAGTGGCCAGCTCGGCGCACAGCGCGGCCACATCGCCGGCGATGGCGTCCCAGCCTTCGCCTGCGCGATACCACTCGAGCATCGTGAACTCGGGGTTGTGGTGCGGCCCGAGCTCGCCGCGGCGAAACACCTTGCCGAGGCTGTAGATGCGCTCGAACCCAGCGCAGAGGAGGCGCTTCAGCTGATATTCCGGCGAGGTGATGAGATAGCGCGGCGGCTCGCCCGCTGCGGTCGCAATCTGCACTGCGTCAAGGTGCAGCTCCAGCCCCGGCGAAGGGACCATGAGCGGCGCCTCGATCTCCAGAAAATCGCGCGCAGCGAAGAACTGCCGAATGCGAGAAAGGAGCTGGCCGCGGCCTCGGAGCAGCTGCATTCGCCGCCGCCCGTCGCGCTGAAGCCGATACCAGTCTCCCTTCGGAGATCGTTCGAGCAATTTTGGTGAACCCGGCGAGCCGGAGCCCGCAGCCACTTTGGCGATGCGCCTAGGCTCTGCCGGCGCGCTCGATGTAGTCGCCGCTGCGCGTGTCGATCTTCAGGACGTCGCCCTCGTTGATGAACAGGGGGACGTTGATCGTGGCGCCCGACTCGATCTTGGCGCCCTTGCTGGCGCCGGTCGCGGTGTCGCCGCGCACGCCGGGCTCGGTCTCGATGACCTTCATCTCGACGAAGTTCGGCAGGTTCACGGTGATGACGCGGCCGTTGTAGAACGTCAGCGAGACCGGCAGCCCCTCCTTGAGGAACTTCCAGGAATCATCGACGGTCTCGGACGTCACGCTGGTCTGCTCGTAGGTCTGGCTGTCCATGAAGACGAACGACTCGTCGGCTTCCTTGTAGAGGAACGTGCACTCGCGATCCTCGACATCGGCGCCGTCCATCTTCTCGCCCGAGCGGATGTTGCGTTCGATGACACCGCCGGTGAGGAGGTTCTTCATCTTGGTGCGTGTAAACGCCGCGCCCTTGCCGGGCTTGACGAACTGCGCCTCGACGACGATGTAGGGAGCGCCGTCGATCATGATCTTGAGACCCTTGCGGAGGTCGGACGTATCGAAGGTGAGAGCCATCGGCGCCTCTTACTATTTTTAGCGCCTGTCTGTCAACTGGGATGGTCGGCGGGAACG
>Ga0075163_10003424_pt1 | contig 21311 bp, 11 predicted proteins | sample JI1023141ADNA_FD_71478 | JGI IMG/M metagenome (GOLD analysis project Ga0075163, IMG submission 71478) | Wastewater effluent complex algal communities from Wisconsin, to seasonally profile nutrient transformation and Carbon sequestration -... | ecosystem: Engineered > WWTP > Effluent > Algae... | reverse complement strand
GCTGAGGAAACGCTGGTACCAGCGGAGCTGTGTTAACTCCGGTTTGGTTAGCGTTGAAGGCAAAGCATCCTTCTCAGAATATTTCAGGATTTGCAACCCAAGTTCATGACTGTTCTTCATACCGATGGATTTTAACGCATCGTCTTTGCGGATCAGTTCTTCAAGCTTTTCCTGAATGGGCTCAAGATCACCTGTCAGCGATTCAAAGGATGCGGCATAATGCTCCAGCAGTTCGTTGAGTTTTTGTACTTCGGATTTATAGTAGCACATATCTTAAATTTACGGAACAAATCGTCACAAGCACACGGGTACACGCAGTTGACTTACAAATCCAGTAGTCGCAGTAGCATCTATCCGTCCGAATTTAGAATTCGTGAATACAACTATAGGAAATGAAGGGTTAGAAAGGGTTTGATAATTCGACCTAATCCAGCATCAGTGGACTCTTGCCTCGCTCCTGCTTAAATCCCTGCAAACGGAAAATATCCGTTTGAAGCTTAGAAATAATATCATTTTTGGCGGTCTGAATTCCTCGTCCGTATCAACCGCTGAAATTCAAGGCCAATGTCGGCCACTAATTAACTTATATTGTCTTTTACGTTGATAATTATAAAACGAGTATCTTGAAGTTCATCCAGCTATGAAAAGACGAATTGACATTGAATATTTAAAGTTTCCGAAAACCCCATCACGTAAACTTAGGGCACCGGGCGTTAATGCTTACAAGAATAGTTTGTCCATTGACATATTCCGATTAAACGCGATGTACCTCATCGAAGAGTTTGACGAATACAGCCGTTCAACGACAATTTCCGACTTCCCTGCGATGCGGTATCTCGTTCGCAACACCGATCGGTTTCAATTTCAGGGCGGGCACCCTGGGAAAGGGAAAGACTCAAGGAAAGAAAACTCGCGAGTCCTGGGGCAGACCATTTCTCGATATTTTATCCGCTACTTTCTCGACACAGAATATACTGCGAACATCACCGATGTGCTTGGTAAGAATCTTGGTGCAAACTTTGGAAATGTAACTGTAAAACGAAGAACTAAAGGCGATACACCGGACTTTATATCAGCCGGTTCGAGCTCGAATATTTTCTTAACCGAAGCGAAAGGCACTCGAAAATTCTTATCATTCTCCAGTCAGAAGTTTAAGGAATGGCGTAAACAGTTTAGCAGAGTTAAGATACTTCAAGACAAAACAGCATTGAGTCTTAAAGGATATATCATCGCGCTTTGCATCGCGAACGAGAACAACAAACGTGAGTTATCCAATAGCAAAATTCTCGCAGAAGATCCAAGAACGTATGGAGAACAAGAGTTCCAGGAGAGTAAACAACTCTATGATCTTGTCCGCAATGCTCACTATAAGAATATTCTGGCGAAGATTGGAATGTCATATATTGGAGAATCGTTGCTTTATCCGGGGAAGCTGCCTGTGGAATCGAAGTTTTCGTTTCCCGTATTCAGATCAAAGGTGTTTAATGTTGAATTTGTTGGGGTATTCAATCGACCGAATCTGGGCATTCGATTTCCATTCTATCATGACGTACGTCTCGTTCGGGAAGTGAAGGAATCGTCCACGTTCTTTCTTGGAATTGAAAAATCAGTTTTACTTAAGCTTATAACGCTAGCCCGTGCTTCAAACGAGAACGCGGTTGATGATACTCCGATCACGCTCGGAGTTGAACGCGCATTCAACAATTCCGCCATCCTATTTCGGGACGGAAGCATGTTTTGTCATCCTCAATTGGTCTCATTCACAGGATATCAGGATTTTTAAATACCTTGTGATATACCCTTCTCCCCATGCCCGTCAGCATTCGTATTAAAGGTGATGAGACCACCAACGAGTATAAAGATGCCCTTGCACTTCAGTTGATTTTTCAACGGGAGTTCAAAAACGCAGAGGCATCGGGAGAGATACTGATTATTTCAAGCGCGACCCTACTAGGACAGGAAGTAAAAGATATTGACCTGATCGTTATCGGCAATCTCGATAATTACAAAAAGACCCTTAAGACAAAGACTCAATTTGGTTTTGGAAACAATCGCCAGGAACTCGACTTGACGGAACGCACGGTCTATATTAATAACTTTTGTTTTGTTATAGAAACAAAACAACATCGGGCAGAAGACGTCCAGATTGATGGCTTGCAATTACTGGTGCGCTATAACCGGAAATTGTCTGACGCAACCACCCAAAGCGAGAAGCAAAAGTACTCCTTAAAGTCATTCTTCAGCGATCGAGCAAGTATTGTCCCGTTCGTTTGCAATTTCATCTGGCTTCGAAGTGTTGAATGGGAATCATTGAAAGCCATGATTGGGGACAACTCAACTATCCTGACAAAGCACAATTATCTACCCGCTACATTCAGCACGGGATTTCTATTCCAACTTGCATGTACGCAATTGATGCCCTACACCATGCCGAAGCCGGGGGGTACACCAAAGGGCTACTCAACGTTCAAGTGTCTCAAACAAACTGAAAGTTTCAGGCTCGATGAGATGAACGAGATCTTTAATCTGTTCGAAAAGGTTCGTGCAGGGACGGGCTTGTTGACACGAAAGAAAATCGAATGGATCACAAGCAAGTTGTTGGAAAATCAACAGTATGCACAAGCCATTGGCGAAAAATTTGTAGTTATTTCGGGACGAGCTGGAACCGGTAAAACCGTTAAGCTTTTACGAATTGCGTATGACTTAGCAACGTCAAAGGGAGCACGTTGTTTAATCCTGACGTACAACCACGCGCTCGTCAGCGACATCAAGCGCACCCTTGCGTTATCCAATATGCCGGATGACATTGGCGAGTATTCTGTCAACATCAATACGCTGCATAAATTCTTCCTTGAATTATTACAGGGATTCGGAATTGTCACCAAGAAATTCGTGCCAGATTACATCTCCCGTTACCAGGAGTATTTACAGGAAATGACGAATTACATTGATAGTGGTTTAATACAAGAGAAGGAAATTCAGGAACTATTAAAAAGTCACCATGATACGGTAGCGTGGGATTATATTCTCATTGATGAATCGCAGGATTGGTCAGAGGGAGAAAAGAACGTTTTGTTCAAGATATTCGGAGCAAAACGGGTGATTGTTGCTGACGGGATCGATCAGTTGATTCGAACACAGAAGAAGTGCAACTGGCTTGCCGGAATGAAACTCGATGTGGATTACCGCAGGACGCACGAAAAACGCGGGCTGAGGCAAGAAGTGAACCTGGTCAATTTTATTAACGCCTTCGCGCGCGAGGTTGGGGTCAATTGGGAATTGGAGCCAAAGGCCGAGTTGGTCGGGGGAAAAATAATTATCTCAACACGACCTTACACCAAGGAACTTCATAACAGGGAATTAAAACGATGCAAGGCGTTTGGTAACTCTGAGTATGAAATGCTCTTGCTTGTTCCACCCAACCATGTTGAGGTGACACACGTTGATTCAGCAGAACGAAGACGTTTCAAGTATACAGAAGAGTATGAACGAATGGGAATTCATTTATGGGATGGAACATCGCGAGATCTGCGTACGCAGTATCCAATTGATTTAAATCAACATCGTCTGTTGCAGTACGAATCATGTCGAGGACTCGAAGGCTGGACGGTGGTGTGCCTGGAACTTGACGAGTTCATTAAGTATAAAATGAGTTCGTTTGTCGAAGAGGAAAGTGAACAACTTGCCCTCGAAACGTTCGAACAGAAACGAGATAAATTTGTCTATCTCTGGTCGCTCATTCCATTGACCCGCGCCATCGACACGCTTATCATCACGCTTCACGATCGAAACAGCGCAGTGGGAAAGGCATTGCATAACGTGTACCAAGCCAACCGCGACTTCGTGGAGTGGATTGAATAACTTACCGTTGCAAAGCGTCCAAGATTGCCCGTGTTGCTGACGGCAAACTTTTTCGGATCATCAGTTCATCTATCGGATCGACAAAGATAATATTCGCTGGCTTTTTAACGCGAAACTCATTAATGTCCTGCTGCAGTGATACCGTTGGACTCAGCGATCCGGCCATTGATACAACAAACCTCCTACCATTTACATCGGTCAACAGTACTGGAGCTATTAACGAATTGCCACCCGCTAGTTCAATTTTTGCCTTTCGTGCGCATGTAACGTTCGCATCCGTGTTGCGAACCAGATCGTTGTATAGTAAATTCAAGGAGCGCTCTACCCTGTCCTCACTAATTGAATTGTAGCTGCCGGTGAGAATCCATTCGAGCAGTTGAATTCCCAATTGGCGATCAAGCTGTGCGTGATCAAATTTATTTCGGTACGTTCTCAAACATCTGTAGCAGGATGAATCACATCCTTCCGGACACTTCCGCATCAGGTCGAGTGCCAGACTGAATAACTCTTCACTGCGGTCTGCCAGCAAGATCGAAAAGCCCGCACCGCCCGGAAGCGTGTCATACAAGAAAACTTCGGCTTCCATTCCGATCTGGCCTTGAGGATTTAATGCGGGGCGATGTTCCGCAACAATATCTCCCGGTTCGATGTCAAGCATTTGAGCGGCTGCCTTTGACAGCGCCTCACACACGGTGCGAAGCGCCACATTGGTTGAGTCATATCCCGGATGCAGGCTGAGCGGTTCCTGTAGCTTGATCGAAAACAAACAGATATCCGTGATGAAGTCTGTTCCAAGCACAATACCAGTCGCAATAAAACCACCTTTACATTCGGGTTCATTGTCGGGGTATGGTTTAAAGTGTCTGGCATACAGTACAGCATCGGAATTATGATTGGCTTCTATCTTTCCGCAGGTTGTGCAATAATCATAACCCTTACCTGCAGGCCCGGAGTTTGAAACAATTAATCGCGTTCGGACCGGCAGGCCAGCCAAACGTTCATTCATTGGAACCCAGCCCTCGACATCACCAAACGGCATTTGCAATTTTGCCCGTGTTGCATAGCTTGTCTCAGGCACATTTTCCGGAGATACCTCTTCCCGTTCGTTTACCGGGTGTGCAAAGCCCGGAGGACGAAGCCATGATCGACCCAGAAAAGTCATTTCATTTCCACATGCTTCGCAATCCCTTACACCCTTCTCCTCTTTTACAAATTCTTCTGTCTTCCCAAAGCCACACGCGGTACATTCAAAGTAGAGCTTTCTACTCTTCCAGGCTTTTTCCCTTTCACCCCTAATTGGCGAGTATATGGCGCCCGAGTGGTAACACTTGTGCGCAATCCAAACTTGCTTACCCGGAGAATACTGTGACAGTGCAACCGGCAATGCTTGTGACGGTGCAAACTTCATTACCGGTCGGAAGCCAGTGGATGCATTCGCATCGAAGACATGGAATGTTGCAACTTCGGTGGGAAAAGCATATCTCGGCAAAATACCACAGTACAGCAAACGATCCAGCAGGTTGTTGTTATTTTTACCGGTAGCCGAATCTTCCGGTTCGTCTGCTTCAGTACCATCACCCTCTAAATTTTCCTCAATCTTTTCAGCATCAAATTCAATGGCGAGGTCAATGTGTTGAAGGCAATCGTTAATCATCGTTTCAATCAAATCCATACGATGTTGATCCGACAACTCAATCGGAATCCATTGGCCAACACGTTCCTGCAACGTCTCCTTATTCTGGTTGAGCCAATTTTCAAAATCATAGCGGTTGAGAACGGACTCACGTTTTTTAAATGCTTCCACTTTTCCCAAGACACTAAACAAATCTGGTTGTTGTGCATCCGGAATCGCAGGCAATCTGGTTTGATGATAACGTTGAAGCAAGAACGCTCGAATATGTCGCTTCGCGATATCAGGACTGTTCAGTGTCAAAACCGGGTCAACCACCGGTCCGGAGATCATTTCATACGAATTAGTAAAATAATGCTCGTCATGACTATCTACACTTCCGAAGGCAACTACAGTTGCAACTGCATTTCCTCTTCGGCCAGCCCGACCTGCTCGTTGCTGATAGTTTGCCCGACCGGGAGGTAAATTTCGAAGGGCAACGCCACTCAATGCACCAATATCAATTCCGACCTCCATTGTTGTGGTACTTGAAAGAATGTCGATGGCATTTCCCGTATTGCTATTAGGCGGCCATGAAAAGTCTATGTCCTGAAACAGTAGTTCATTTATTTCCGCTTGGGAAAAAACGCTTTCGCCTTGTGGTGCGTTCAACTGTGCCGTATGTTCACCTGCTACCAATGAAAAAATGACATCATTTTTACCCGCGAGCAGGTTGACCGTGTTGTTGCGGTAGTATCCTTTCCGTGCCTTAAAAACCTGATCCGCTGTTTCAATATCCTGAAGTTTAGATTCACCACAACTTGTGCAATGTGATGTCAAACCAACTTCACGTTGAACGGAAGTACAATGATCACAGCGAAGCCAAGCTGCGGGCTCAAAATCAAATGTCAGTTGTTTGGCCATCAGTCGGTAGAGTCCACCATCCAACCGGTGTGTAAACAAATCGAGCAATTTCGGAACCCAGTTCTTTTTAAATGTCTGTAATGCACCTTTGTATCTTTCCAGAAAGCGACCCATTGCAGCAAAGTTTCCGGAGCCGTGCCCGTCTATACCTTTCGGTGCCCGCCACCACCCGTCCGGCATATCATTCATCCAATATCCTTTTTGGTCAAGCCAATACATCAACCATAATCTTGCGAGTTGTACTTTATGGGCATCACTTTCTGCCACACCCGGTATTACCGGTAACTGCGTAATATCTGCAGATAAGCTTGGAATTTCACGAACTGAACCAAATGCCAACGGCTCAAAGCCGGTAAACCAATCGTTCATCGTGCTGATCATATTTCTTATGAGTGATTCGGGAGGTTTCGCTGATCCGTGACGCATGAAGAGTTCCAATAGCTTGCCCTCATTTTCAAGCGCACCATTGTCGACAGCTTGGCTCATCGCGGTATCGACAGCAGCGAAATTCTCGTGTGATCGCAACTCAGGACGTAACCGGACATTGAACTTACTTGCACCAACCATCAATGCGAAATAGGCATTGTCGATTGATAGATGATTAGCAATCTGAGGATGTGCCTGCAGGCGTTGCATTCCCCATATCAGTAATGGACGAATCACATCACGAGAAGAATACATTTGAAGATTGGGCGCCAAGCGTGCAGCCACTTGCCTGGAGTCCGAGAACACCAGAACCTTTCGTCCTTGCAGCGGTGCAAATTTCCTGGACAGAGACGACACAGTAGGCGGTTGAATCTGAATCTGTTTTGAAAGCAATGATAGGAACGGCTGATCGCCTTTTGTTTGGTGGTCTTGAATCGAAGACGCACCGCGCCCAGCCCGTTTACCACAAATGCCACACGGAACAAACTGACCAACATACAGTGATGGTTGATCATCTTCATCACCGTGTCCTTCCAACGTTAGGTAAATTCTTCGGTACTTCTCACCACGATTATCCGGGTCAATTGTACCGGTTAGCAAGTCCATGTCCGCGATCCTCACGCGCGATAAGTTGGCGGGCTCCTTTAAAAGAATGTCAATTGGAAACATCGCGTAGATGTCTGAGTGCAACAATCGAAGTTGTTCACCCGGATCAGCCCAGACCCGTTGAGCGTGTTGAGGGTTATCTGTATACGCACGCAGATAGGGCGATCCACAATGTCTGCAGGTATAAAATTCAAACACCCGAGAGCCGCAACCACATCGATTTCGTGGTTGTCCAAAGAGCTTACCGCAATATCCATTTTTCTCGGTGTCCGACAGTTCGCTGCAATCAGGATCTACGCATGCCCATAATCCCGGAAGTCCTCTAAAGAAATTATGAATTCTGCACGGTAAAATTCCTGACCCGCTTGACTGTTGCTTAGCAAGGCTCCCCAACACGAGCAAAGAAGTTATCGCGCGGTCAGCGACATCACTCCCGACTGTGGGAAAGATTATTTTTCCCAAGTCAGCGATTGGTACTGCGCCCTTCATTGTTACATTCACCAGTAAGTTGAGCACATCAAAATCTTTTAGCGCTGCATACAATAGCTCGGATGAACTTGTGCTCGGTGTTACTTTAACGTTTCTGAAATTTAATAACGGTTCAATTATTCGCAGTCGCTCTGCTTCCCCTACTTCGTGGATTTCCGAAACCGCTATGCTTGCGAGCAGAGAAGCTTCGCTCAGGTTTCCTGTTGCCTCCTTCTGAAATTGCAGATCACCCGTCACGGTTGAAAAATTTTCGACCCGAACGCCCGCAAGCTGTGCCGCGAAATCTGCTGCATTTTCTTTGTTGCTAAAACTGGCTGTCGAACAAATCACCTGAAACCTATCTTGTGAAATTCCTAGGCGATCCCGAAGTCTTCGTAATAACAGTCCGACCTCTGCACCAGCTGCTCCGCGGTATAAGTGAGCTTCATCCAACACGATCAAAAATTTCTCATTCGGATTATTCTTTAACCATTGTGCCGTCTGATCAAAGATCGGGCGTTCAATAGGCCGCATCAGCATATACTCGAGCATCGAGTAATTAGTGATCATCAGATCCGGGGGTGCGCTCTGAATCTCATGCCGCGTTAACAGTTCACTATCTTCTGGCAGTGTTACCGCGCGAAGGAAGCTACGCGTTACAGGATCGTCCCAGCGTTGACTTTTGTTTCCAAACCAGGTTGTCAAGCTGGGTTTACCCGGCCATTTACCGCGCTTCAGAAGCTGCTGCTTGAGATTGTTGGCCACCTGATGATTTGCACTTTGGTTGTCGTCTGCTGCCCGTTCAATCTCAACAAAAAACTTTTCGAATGATTTCAGTTTTACCTGATCCTTCTTGGCAGTTCGTACACCCGGATACGGTGTTCGACTGGTATATCGGGCAAACGTTGGAACACGGTCACTCCATGCAGTAAAGAGTTCTTTGAGCATGTTATCCGAAAAAATTGTTCGAAGCCGAGACAACTGATCATTTACCAAGGCGTTCATGGGATATAAAATCATTGCCCGCACTGCATGATTTGATTGAAACGCTACCGATGACTGACGGGCTTCACGCGCAAGCTTGCCGAGGATCGGTAACAGAAATGATTCTGTTTTTCCCGAACCCGTACCTGTCATGATAACCAAGTTCCGTCCTTTCACCAGACATTCATCCACTGCCTGAAGTTGATGTCTGTATGGCGGATCAAATATTAAACGTTTCCCTCCTTTTTCGGAAGATAACGCCTCATACAATTCTAGTGCAGGTTGCGGTATTCCTTGTATGGTTTCAAACTTGCTACCGCTTACATATTTCGGTGTGGACTCGAGATAAGCTTTTTGCGAGATAACCCCGAATTCGTCCAGCAATGCCTTACGCTGCGCAACGAGATTTGCATCACTTATGTGATAGGTAGCCTCTATATAATCACTTAATGCCTGGTGAAGTTCGCGGATGCTCTGGGTAATTGTGTTTGCCATATTATACAGTCAGCGTTAGCCATAAATACTTTTGAAGAAACTGACTTATTGAAGTCAGTTCTGAATTTTCAAGTCGGTATGCAAAAAGGCACCCTGAAGATTTCACCGGCAGACCCGTCATCATGAGTTTTCGTTCTGCCCAAGCCGGTATTGGAGAGAAGAACTTAATAATTGAATGATCCCCGTCTGGACTGATTAAAACCTTTTGTGGATTGTTGTTTAGCGAATCAATCGCCAATTGTATCCACCATGCCGCATCGCACGCCCGCTTAACCTGAAATACTTCGGGTGAAAAATCAAAAAAGCTCTTTACCTCTCCGTTCTGTAATAATGCAAAACACCACAGCGGACTTCCGTAAGCACGAGGTCTTCGGGCAACAAAAACTCCTGATTGATCCGTTGGGGATACCCAACGACCTGCATAAAATCTTGGATCGCGTTGGGTATCAATGATCAACAAATCTGGTATTTGTCCAGAACTGTTCGCCTGCTTTAACATGACGTTAGCTTTCGAAACCAATTCGCCCGGTGAAACCAGATCTGGCAATTTCAGCCACTCTGTTTCCTCAACATATATTAACCCTGCCTCCGTAAGTTGTGAAGGCAAGTCTTCGCCATCAACGGCACGAATAATCCTTTTAAAGCCAACCAATTCAACCCGGCTTGCAAATTGCCCGAATGGATTATTCTCATCCGGAACGATTCCAAACACAAACACGTCATTGTCTGACCGTTTGGAGAATGACAAGGGAGCAGCATATAACGTTCCTACTGGTAACTCGGTTGCCACCTCTCTTTGAGCTTCGACCAAGTCACCACACACGATCAACTTCTCAATTATTTTATCGCATTCCGATATCAGATCTATGGTTTCGTCAGCCACTGGCGAAATCGATTCGTAAAAAATCTTCTTCAGTCGAGAAGCACTGCACGGGCAATGGATACCTGCAATCCTTCGCAAACTTGTGGCCATGAATTTTTCGTCTATATCCATGGATTCGTCAAGCTCCAGGTTTGCGTGAGCGAGACGAATTACATCCTCCTTATCTATTTCTGTTATGACCATCTCAATCCTACGGGTAAAATGTGATAGTCCGGTTTATCGGGCGCGACAATACGAGAAACACATAACGCATGAAATCGTGCCAGTCGCATCAGCATTTGATTATTCATGACCAAATTAACATTGGTGGTATATGCATGGCCAAATTGTTCATCTTCAATGATGAGTGGATTTGTAGCCAATTGGATCGCGAAGAATGCCAGACCACGATTGTTTGTAATGTTATGCTTAATCGCCAAGTCGATGAACCAATTCTTTTCGACATCGGGACGGACCTGATCAGGCTGCAGATTGAAAAAATGATCTCGCAATGGGTCGACCAGACCACGCGGTCCCACGCGAGTCGACAAAGTGGAGACAGCTGCTTTAAAAATCTGATTGGCCATAAAACTCAACTCTAAGTGAGGCCACGTATCACCGCATACTGCCGCAATAACTTTGGTTAGAAAGCTGTCCACCACTTTCTGGCGATGACTCATTGATACTAGGTCGACAGCCCGGGCCGCATACCACATTCGGGCGACTGATTGCCACTTGGAAAAGTCAAGGGCACGATTCCTGCCCAGACCGGGCAACCGGGGCGTAATTTTTAACGCGTCAAGTTGATGTTTGTTACCAATATTGCTGACCACAATGGAAGCCTTGGACTTCCCGCCTTTCCGTATGTTGAACAATCCGCGAGACTTTACCGAGCGCCACTCATGCCAACTCCCCTGCATAACCGTTGACACGGATGGATTCTCAACATCAAAGAAATTGACTTCCATAACTTCGGTTGAAACCGATTCATCGACAAGTTGTAAGAGGTGCTCACTATGAACAACCTTTGCGTTCCACCGTAGCGGGGTAAGTACGCGTTTAAAATATACTGTCTGACGTCCAAGTTGTGGAATTGAAATCGTCATTTGCATGTTGTTGACCATCTCAATGTTCGATTTCTGCAGGGAAGAACGCGCAAAATCGAGGAGCTGCTGCTGATCGACTGGCAGCGAAAACTCTTTCGGGCCTAACTGGTATAATTGTTCATTACCTGCCAGCAAGGATAACTGAATCCAAGCAGTCGTTGACTGAGTTGCATGAACATGAACCCTAACCCGGTTGGCAAATAAATCATCCAACGTAGCTAAGTTTGGCTCGACAGAAACTGAGAAGGATCTGTTGGTCGAAATAGAAGGAATCCAGGGCACCGGCAGACGAACATTGATTTCCACGATTCCCATTGCCTCAGCAACTCCATTGGTCAACGTAGTGAGCTTGAGCATGTGTTGTCCCACCGGAAGCGGTGCGAGTTTAAAATACGTTGCGACTCCAGGCGGTTTGGCACCGATTGTCAATTGATTCCCGCTTATCTCCAATTGGTATCCTGAAACAACACGATCTTGTTGAATTACAAAGCACGGGCTTTCGGTTGTGAGCCACTCTGTTGCACCATCTCCGTCCCAATATCTTGCCGGTATCCCTATTGGAGCAATTTGCACGGTACGTGATACGACTAAACCAATCTGGTTGAGTTTCTCAATTTCAGCCTCATCGGGATGAGATGAGACATTGATTGCAAATGCCTTCACTTTATCACAGGTAACAAGAGCCGGAAGAAACCCTTCAGGAAATTCGTGATCAACTGACATCACAATTACATATTCATGGCCGGGCCGCAACTGGTTCGTCTTGATCTGGTAGGCGTTCAATGCAGCATCGACTTTGAATACTCTCGGCTCCAGGAGCGCAATATTGCACTCACTTCCCTCCAATAGTTTTAGGAACGGATCATTATGCTCGAACGAAACAATTCTGCCATTCTTCGGCCAAGCATTTAATTTCTTCTGCACATTTCTTGCGGTAAGGGAAATCGCTGGCGACCAACTGACGTCCGTATCAATCACTTTAAATCGGGTTCGATTAATACTATCGACAAGCTGGCGGCTTGTCAGCAAGGAGGATAGGTTTGGCAGGTCAACGATGACTGCCCATTCGCCTGTGATCTGTCGTTTCAACGTCACTTGCGCAACCAATTCCGGAGTCTTATTATAATGTGTAAACGTGTGGCGTTGTGAAACGGGTTTGACATTTTCAACTGCTTCCGCAGGCTTCACCCCTTTTAAGGTAGACTTGACATCCCGGACAGCCTGAATCCAATAGCGCGCATTTGTTGTCCGCTCCAGATCCTTAACAATGCGTTGCAACGTGGCGGAATACAGAAAGTTCTGATTGTCCTTATTGTTTTCCAGCAGCGTAGTGGCAATCTGGCCCGCTAGCTCAGGATGCTCCAAAAAATTTTGAAACCTCGTGGAGTGGATATGGTGAGACCTAAGTTGTAACATTTCACCAATCTCATCGGGCGTTGCATTCGGATCGATCTGATACCGGTTCTCATAAAGAACTTTTGCGAGTAACACCTGTATATCCCTGGGGATGATTGCATGGGTTATTGGCAGTGCAATAATATGGAAGTGAGTTGCCCAACTACCCTTTAACTCAACGCCTTGAAATCGTCTGTGAAATTCATTGAATGCCAGCCGCAGTTCTTCCCGGTGACGCCCTTCCCAAGGCGGAGTTATGACTTTAAACGAAGGCCAGTATTCTTCACCCTTATAACGATAGCCATGTTCGGTCGCATAGATTACCCAAAGCAGCCAGTACTTACTTATCGATAATGTCGTGGCAAAATCGAATAGCAGTTTCGGGCGGATTATTTGAAGGTCAGCTACTGTATAGTTGTGCTCCAGTGCAAATACAGTCCCCTTCCCCTTTCGTTCAGCCGACAGGGAGGCAAAATGCTGCAGCCCAAGTTGCTGCCATTCGGTCAACGACCTTTCAAGTAAAGGTTGCTGGTTGTTGGCGTCCGTGCTCATCGACAAGTTCCCTGGGGGTTAACATGGAAGCGATATTGATGTTTTCAGAAAGTAAATATTTGAACTGTTCGGGAGTCCACACGAGATACTCCATCCTTGAGAGTGAACGTGGAATTACCCAGCGGTGTATTGCCTGCGCACTCACGTCTTCCACCGAACGCAGTTTCGATGTATTCGGTTTCCCTTTCCCTGTACTCAGTATCTTTTTTGCATTGGATGCTAACTCGGCTATAAAAACTTCTCGTCCGATCCCGTGCTTCAGCATATCTGCTTTGAAACCCAATCCGTCCAATGCAGCACGTGCGGTTCGTAGGCGCCAGTTAGGTCCATCACCAAACTTGTGAAGGTCTGCGTACGGATGACGCGAAATACGCAGATAGGTACGCATATCTTCAAAAATATTTTCGGGTATATGGAAATGTCCCCAGCCACCGGTATATCCCAAAGGCTTTAAATACTCGACATCATTGATTTTCAGCCTATTATACACAGAAGAGCGACCCATTGAAGAAGTTGTCGTGATTGCCAGTAACCTTGCTTCCTTCTTCTTGCCCGAGATAATGCCTCTCGTACCGCCATACTCATTTTTAAAATCTTTATATAGTTCCCGTGTCTTCAACAAGCATGCGACAAGTTTTCCGCATAGCAATGTGTTGTACGGTGGCAATGCGCCCAACACATACGCATCGAGAATGTTTACGAGTCTCTTGCCGCGATCGTCAGCATTCCAACTAATATACTGGTCTCGTACGGACAGATTAAACACCGGATCACCGATGGCCAAGAGTCCAATCAGTTTTCCATTGCTATCATCCCAAACTAAATATCTCAACCGTCTTCCAAAACCACTAGATACTGGCACTGACCAAGACAACGATGCAAGTCGAAACAATTCCGATTCCCATGTCCCGCTGTAAACACGTTGAAGAACCGGTCTGATTTCAGAGGGAACAATATCCGTTCCTGAAGCAAAATGTTTAATCAGGTTGGGAGTGTTGGCTTTGATAAATGCTTTATTGCTTTTGAGCCGTTCCAGTCGCTGTTGAGCATGGAGCGTCCTTACAATTTGCTTTTCCGAAGATCGGAGAACAAAGTTCCCATTGCGATGTCTACGGAAGCCTAGCTTGCGCAAGTGGTAGTCAATCTTACGTTTGAGTTTTGCTTTTGTAACTCGTTTCGATCTTCGGGTCATTCACTAAGACTGGGGGTTCTGAATCATACAAGGTAAGCGATTTTTAGTGTAGGAAGCAACGTTGCGTCTTCAGCTAAACGGCCAAATTGAACTTGATTCAATGTTCTGATGTCAATTCGTGTCATTTTTTTCAAAGCATCTCGAAAAAACCCGTGTTGGATAAACATCCAGCTGTCATTTCCGTAAATTTGAAGCAACAAGATACTTGAACGTGCATGTTAACATTGATATATTGAAAGACGTACTGCTCCAGAGTTGGAGCCGGAATACCAGTTATCCAAAGGCAAAGGGTAAATGGAATCAAAATAACCCTGCACTTGGTCAATGCGCAGTGACAAGTCTTGTTGTCCAGGACATTTTTGGTGGAAGAATCATCTACAATAAAGATTTTCATCATTATTGGAATATCCTTCGCGATGGCACTGTCTTAGACCTTACTAAAGACCAGTTTGGAGACGATTTGAAAATTGATCGATACGAGGTATCGAGTCGAAATCATCTCCTTAAATCTTCTGCAGCAATTCGTGCAAAAACACCGGAACGTTATGCCATGCTCAAACAAAGAGTAGCACAGCTACTTCTTATTAAACCTGAAGAATAACCAGGCTGCTCCTATTGATGTTACAAACAAGCCTATAAATTTTATCGCCAATTGCCAACCGGTGCTATCTACAAAAGGCTGCAGGTTCAACGTCAGCATGCCACCGCCCAAAAAAATCAAAGCGGATAGGAAAAAGAACGAACGGAAACGATTAATGTCTTTTTTGACATTGAATAAAATTCTAACGCTATAGTCATTCTCTGCTCTTTGGGTATCTTTCGACTTAGTCGAAATCTTAAGAATATTTGCTGACGATCTAGCATCACCTAGCGCCAAGCTATATACATTAAAAATTTGATCATCCACATCGAGACTTGTGTTTAGTGTATCACCAAGACTAGACCGAATATCAGTTCCTTCGATCTTCACACACACTTCATTTACAGCTTTATCCAAGTTACAATCAGATATAGAAAATCTAATCAGATGTGTACTTTCATCATTTATCTGATAATATGGTTCAAATGTCATTAGATCGTATAGAGGATTGACCACAATCCTACTACTGTCTTCCACCCGAATGTTAAAGAATAAGCCATTTCCACTGTTCTCAATTTTTCTTATAACCTGTATCCACTGTATGCCACGAATGAACGGATTAATAACTTCATTGCCGAGGTACACGGTTGGTGGATGATCATTGAAAGAGCTCAGAACACTTTGATCTACATCCGCAAACGCCCGTAATTGAAAATAAACGTGATATAGTCCTGTCTGACTTTCACGAATCATTTTTACAATCGTAGCCAGCCGTATCGGGATTAATTCAAGGGTAGCACTGTTTTGAGAATTGTTTTTCACAAATATTATCAATGCGGACCTTCCCTCTGGATTTAGACCATTCCTAATATCTTGTGACACGTATTTCTCTTGGTAGCGGAAATGATAGCAATACCCTTCCGGCAATGAAGTGATGGCAAATACATCCCGCTTGAAAACGGGATAATGGTCTGAAGAATACAATAAAATCATGAACATCTAAAATAACGTATTTCTGGATTCAAGTCAAACAATCAAATAAGAACCGTTACGTTTACTTTTACTCAATCTAATTCTCATTTCTAGCGACTGAAGCTCCATCCAAAATAAAAAATCGATCTTAAATATTTACTAATAATTAAATGTACACTTATCATAAGTAGTAAAGTGTGGTGGCTGAGGGATTGATAATGGAAGAATAAAAAATCAATGACGTTAAGAAATAGCAGTTACTTCACCTTACTCCAAAGGATAGTTGATCCTATCTGACTTAGCGATCAGCGTGTAGAGTCGGGATGATCCAGTGAGCAGGTTAATGGAAAGAATTTTTCCTATAAGGGGGTTGTCCAGATCCAAGATAAGCTTGACAATTTCATTAACCATTAACGTAGCGACATGACCAGCAACGTGACCCATAATCCCAGCCTGTTCACAACTTTGAGAATATTCGATAGTTTGCTGCGCAAACAGATCCGTGTAGCCTACTCCTGTTATGTGATCAAATACGGAAATGATTCCTTCGAATTGCTGGACCGCTCCGAACACAACAGGCTTTTTCGATTGAAGACCGTTTGTACAGATGGCATAACGCGCTTCATAATTGTCCGTACAATCTACGATGATGTCATATCGATCAGCGATTTGTTCTAGATTTTCTAAAGTTGCTTGCAGCTGAAAGATTGAGAACTCAACCTGACTGTTCATTTGCTTTAGACGGGCTGCGGCTGTGTGCGCTTTACTGGCGGATACATCTTTTTCTGTGTAAAGAACCTGGCGATGAAGATTACTTAGACTTACCATGTCATGATCAACGATGCCAAGATGCCCCACCCCCATACCGGTCAGATATTGAAGTACCGGGCAACCTAGTCCACCTGCACCAATGACGAGCACGCGGGCTGCGCGGATTTTTTTCATTCCTTCGAAGCCGATTTCGGGAAGTGCAAGCTGGGGAATGTAACGTACATCACTCACAGCTATCTCCGGTTAATCTGGGAAGTAATAGTGGTGTCGGTTATCTTATCATCATCGGCTAGCAGGAAAGCTTTGCTGATGATGACCGATAAACCAGTATCCCCTTCGAACGGAAGAAACACATTTGTTGCTACGGCTTTTTGTGACCGGTCCTGTACGATGCATAAATACTGATCGTTCGGTTCCATCAGGATGTTGGTGCTGCCTATGTGGATCTTATAGGTACGCAACTTTCCTTTTACGACTACAAACTTGTCCTGTATGTGCGCAATCTTTGCAATCTTTAGGCGGGGCACCAGGCGCTCAAGTGTTTCCTTTCTGTTCTTCGCGATCTCGGAGAGCTCTCCAAAGGCATAGGATTGCCAGTAGTCCTGATACGCCAACATGCCGCCATTGTCGCGCCAGTTCGGATCATTGCCAACGCTGGCAACACCTACAAATAAATCGACATCCCGCATGATCTCGGAAAACGGAACTTTAGGCACATGAATCAGCTCAACCGGTTCAGTCGTTTCCGGATTGACAAACCGCACCTGGTCGGTGGCCACATAATTCCAGATGCCTGTATCATTGTATTCACCATCGGCTGAAACTTCGTTCACCCAAAACTCTGCGCGCAAGTTATATTCCGGCAACTTCAACGATACGGCTTCGTTGTTGCGGCCATCATCATAGGCACCCAGCAGGGAGTACTTCCACCCTCTCGCTTTCGCCAGTGAATTAAACTGATGCTGGCGAAGCATGTGGGCGGCCATCCGGTTGCTATACGTGCGGGTGTTGATCTCTGCATCTGTTAGGATATAGACTTCGCGGTAGGCTTGCTTGATCGGTTGCTTAATCTCATGCGTCAGCATGAACTGCCGCCATTGCTGCGTTTCTGCGGTTGAGCTTGTTACGGGGTGCCACAGGGCAACCATCGTCTCCTGTGTGGGCGTAACAGGTTTATCATCAACCGTCTTCCAGACATCATCTTTCTGGACGACTAACTTTATTTGTTCTCCCGTTTTGAACTGCCAGATTATATCCTTTACAATCTGTGACATCAACCCGTGCGAAGTGTAATGCTCTGTAAAATAACTCCATGTAATCCAACGATCATTCCGCAGCATTCGGTCGAGGCGATCCCGTTGTGCGGATGATGCCAGTTGAATCTGCTTGAGGAGATCTTTAATCTTTTTCAGCTTAGCGGCTGCTTTTTCTTTTACGATTGCCGGAATGGATTTCTGCGGCTTGCCATCCGGCTTGAGCACGACCAGCTCGACATCACCGATCCCAATCAGCTTTACAACCAATCTGTAGCCTTCCAGCTCAAACTCGCGCTTGCCATTAATCAAACCATAATCATCAACCGCGAGGTCTTCAATCTCCGTTGTTGTGATGCCCTGGGCGATCGCGGCCTCCTGCAAATACTTATCAATGAGATTCTGCGTACTATTCTGCTTGATGCGCAGCTTCAAACGCGACAAGTGTCCGATCCCCTCAAGTCCTTTTGATTTATACAATGTATAAAGTGAAGCGTTGCCGAGCGAGGGCGCACCGGGACCTTTGCCGGGGATCTTTTTGTTGCTTCGTTCAGCTAGCGCAGCGATCACCGCTAGTGTATGGGAATCATGAAAGTTAGAGCACATCCAGACAAGGCCTTTCAGGGCATCGATGTTTGGCGCAGCCAAAAATGTGACATGCCTGATGGTGTGAGGCCCGGTCGCGGTTTGATAGATTTCTTCGGCAACAGTGTCTTTCAGGTTGGCTACGAAGTCAAGCCAGCCAACCACCACTTTCTTAAACCTATCCGCACCGATCTCCATATAAAGCTTGCGGCTTTGCTCGATAAACTTAGCGGAAGGCTTCGAGCCGGAAACTTTCTGTGCCATGGCAATCAATTGATACCAATATGACTTCTCATTAGCCGTGAAGGCTTTGATCATTTCGTTCGCGTGCATAGCAAACGCATCGTTGCCAAGAAAAAATGTCGGCTTAATGGCACCATCACCGTGTTTCGCTTTATGAACCAGTGTTTCAATGCGGGTGAGCATCGTGATATGCTCCTTTTGCAAGCCATACTTCGCAACACGGATCTGGTAAGCAATGTCTTCCAATAATTTAACGATTGACTCAGGCAGTGTGCCTTCGATGTTCTTTTCAATCTGTGTGATGAACTGCCCCACAGGCCAGCCCATGATATGATGCATCTGGTAGTTGATCAATCCCTTGCCGATGCTCAGCAACTGTTCGACTGTCCATTGCTGACGCGTGTTGATAATTTCTTTCAGGAAGTTAGTCGCAATCATCGCGCGGATGTAAAGCGGGTCGATGGACGAATATGATCTGGCCTTGGAAAAAAATTCGTGGGATTGCTTTGCGGCAAAGACAACGAAGGCCGCTTTCTCTTCACTGGGAAGCTCGCTGACTTTCCGGAACGAATCCAGCTCCTTTGGCTTCAACGCCCAGATTGAAAGTCCTTTCTGTTTGCCAATCTCCTGTTCCGCATCATCGATGACGCCTAGGAAGCCGCGGTCTTCGGAAGACGAAAAGACCTTGCGGAGTGAATCAAAAATTTTCATGGATGAAAATCGATTAGCCGCCCACCAGCGGGGTCAGTTTAACGAAGCTTACCACGGTATTTGACTTCACCTGAATCTGCTGTTCAAGAGAGTCGGCTTGCTTGTCATCGACCAGCACGAAGTAACCGTTCTTTTGATAGGCATCCAGCGCAACGTAAACCTGCTTCTCCGGATCGACCTTTTTCTTTTCCTTCATTCTGTATCCGTTCAGGGTCATCTCTGCTTCGGATGGTTGAACCAAGCCGTTAAAGTACTCCGGAAGCTTGGCGTTATACTGGTTGACTTCGTGTTCGACACGGGCGACTATTATGTCCTTTACAGTTATGACGTCAGCTTTGACGGGAATGCTGATCTCATTTATAATTTTTCCTGAGCTGGTTTCGTCTTTGACAAGTACGGTCGCTTGGGGCATAAAACTGGGTTTAGAGCAAATTAAGGTAGACAATTTCTTGAAATAAAGTCAATTCAGCAACACTCAAAATTCAGTTTCGAGAAACCCTGTAACATCATCACTTTAACTTTCGTAAATGTTAAGATTGTTTACTAAATATTAAATGTATGTTTATAATATTTAGTAAATTGTAAATACAAAACTACCTATCTTTTAACATGTAGATCTATGGGTAAAATTTTAGTGATTGGGTCTGAAATTTCAAAACCAATTCTTACTACGAGCCAAATCCTGGTCGACTACGAGTATTGGCTGAAGCGGAAGTATGGTGTGACTGGGGCTTACCGAGTAAATGCGAAGTCTTTTCTTAAAACTTACAAACAAGGTGGAGATGTTTTGTCTCAATTAGCGGACTATATCCAACAGAAGAATACCTCCCTACGATCGATCCTTAATCGATTCTATAAATTTCTTGAGTTAAAGAAAATTCAGTTTTTAGTTAATGATCTGAACGAACCAAAGCTTCCCATTTCAAATATTTATGTCAAACTTTTTCTGGCATCAGTTCAGGATAGGTTAAGATCAAAAGGCAGTGTTTCAATTTATGCGACCGTACTAAATGGATATTTTTCTTCCATTAAAGATGATATTACGCGAATAAATAAGAGAACGGCTGGAAAATATGTGCTCTCCCCCAGCCTTTCAGATTACACCAAAAGATTATACAAAACAGTGCTTAAATCATTTTGCGAATGGGCTCTGTCTTATCAAGGATTTGACACATCAGACCTATCCAAAGAGCAACGTTTAATAAAATCATCCTTAAAACGGATTAGTGCACAATCGTTGAGAGAAGTGGCATCACTTCGAGTAACTCTACCCAGAAGCCTAACTTCAACATATCACAAAGACAGCCTAAATGAACAGCAAAGGACGAGGTTACTTTTGTTGGCAAAAACGCCATGCGATAGAGCTATACTTTCCTTAATGGCTTGGAACGGACTCAGGTCTATTGAGGTGTTAAGGCTTTCTGTTGGTGATTTGAAATTGACCCAGGGGCGGATAGCTATTTGGGGCAAAGGCCGAAGCGAGAAATCAAAAGACATTATAAAGATGTCGTCAACAGTAAAAAAGGAGATTACCAATTATCTGAAAAAGGAGGGTATAAAGAAAGGTAGAGTTTTCCCCAATCTTGACCGGGCAGCTTTGGACGAGTTAGTCATGAGATATTTTAAAAAACTTAGAGTGAAGGGAAAATATACACCACACAGTCTTAGACATACTGCAGGACAACTAATGTATGATAAAGGAGTTCTTCTTGAATT
>Ga0075163_10003423_pt1 | contig 21315 bp, 20 predicted proteins | sample JI1023141ADNA_FD_71478 | JGI IMG/M metagenome (GOLD analysis project Ga0075163, IMG submission 71478) | Wastewater effluent complex algal communities from Wisconsin, to seasonally profile nutrient transformation and Carbon sequestration -... | ecosystem: Engineered > WWTP > Effluent > Algae... | reverse complement strand
CTGCTCGACAAGCTCATGAACCTGGTGGGCGAGCTGGTGCTGGCCCGCAACCAGATTCTCCAGTTCGGCGTGCGCGTGGAAGACCCGGCCTTCATCGGCGCGTCGCAGCGCATCAACACCATCACCACCGAGCTCCAAGAGAACGTGATGAAGACCCGGATGCAGCCGATCGGCAACATCTGGAGCAAGCTCCCGCGCATCGTCCGCGACGTCGCCGTCACCTGCGGTAAGCAGGTGCGGGTCGAGATGGTGGGCAAGGATACCGAGCTCGATCGGACCATCCTCGAGGCCATCAAGGACCCGCTGGTCCACGTGGTGCGCAACGCCGTCGACCACGGCATCGAGACCCAGGAGGTGCGGGCCGCGCGCGGCAAGCCGCGGACCGGCACGCTGCTCCTCCGCGCCTACCACGAGGGTGGCCACGTGTGCCTGGAGATCTCCGACGACGGCGCCGGCCTCAACACCGAGGCGATTCGCCAGCGGGCCATCTCCAAGAGCCTGGTCACCGCCGAGCGCGCCGCACAGATGACCGACCGCGAGCTCTCGCAGATGATCTTCGTGCCGGGGTTCTCCACCGCGGCAAAGGTGACCAACGTCTCCGGACGCGGCGTCGGCATGGACGTGGTGAAGACCAACGTGGAGCGCATCGGCGGCACCGTCGACCTCTTCTCCACCCAGGGCCAGGGCACCACCCTCAAGATCAAGATTCCCCTGACGCTCGCCATCGTCCCCGCGCTCATCGTCACCAGCGGCGACCAGCGCTGCGCGATTCCGCAGACGAGCCTGGTGGAGCTGGTGCGGCTCGAGGGAGATAGCGCCAAGGCGGGCGTCGAGCTCATCCACGGCGCGCCGGTGTACCGCCTGCGTGGCCAGCTCCTGCCGCTGGTCTACCTCGACCGGGCCTTCGACCTCTCGAAGCAGGGCGGCGTCTCGGTGTCGGCCGACGGTGGCGTGAACATCGTGGTCCTCCAGGCGAACGATCGTCAGTTCGGCCTCGTGGTGGACGAGGTGCGCGACACCGAAGAGATCGTGGTGAAGCCGCTGGGGCGCGAGCTCAAGTCGGTCACCGTCTTCGCGGGAGCCACCATCATGGGCGACGGCCGCGTCGCCCTCATCCTCGACGTCGTCGGCCTCGCCCAGCACTCCCGGGTGCTGAGCCGGATTCGCGAGCGCGCGCCCACCGGCGGCAAGCAGGCCGCTGCGGCCGAAGGAGCGAGCGTGGAGCAAAAGCAAGCGCTGCTGCTGTTCGGCGTGGGCGAGAACACCACGATGGCATTGCCGCTCGAGCTCGTGTCGCGACTCGAAGAGTTTCCCCGTGACCGGCTGGAGCGCGTGAGCTCACGGCTGGTGGTGCAGTACCGCGGCGAGATTCTTCCGCTGGTCGACCTGAGCGAGCTGGTGGGCGGAGGGTACGCCCAAGGCGACGACCCGAGCACGGTTCACGTCATCGTGTACGCCGAAGGCGACCGCCGCATCGGTTTCATGGTCGGAAGAATTCTCGATGTCGTCGAAGAGGCCGTTCACGTGGAGAGCTGCGGAGGTTCCCGCGGCATGCTGGGCGCCGCGGTGCTCCAAGGGCGAATCACCGAGCTCCTCGACGTGCGCTCGGTCGTCGCAGCCCACGACCCCACCTTCTTCGATGGAGAGGCAGCATGAGCGCCGATGGTATCGCCGGTTCGTCCAAGCAACTCTGCACCTTCTACCTGGACGGCCTCCTGTTCGGCGTGGAGGTCATTCGGGTGCAAGAGGTCATTCGCCACCAGGCGATGACCCCGGTGCCCCTCGCGCCCAGCGTGGTCAGCGGGCTCATCAATCTCCGTGGGCAGATCGTCACCGCCCTCGACCTGCGCCGCCGGCTCGGGCTGCCTCCGCTGCCCGAGGGCAGCCTTCCCATGAACGTCGTGGTGCGCCACGACGAAGGCGCCATCAGCTTGCTGGTGGACGAGATAGGCGACGTGGTCGACGTCGACGAAGCCTCGTTCGAAGCGCCGCCCGAGATGCTCGACCCCGCCGTGAAGGGGCTCATCAGCGGCGTCTACAAAGTTCACCCTCAACTACTCCTGGTTTTGAACACGGATCTCGCGGTCCGCGTCGATGAAATTCACAGTGCGGAAGGAAGCAATCATGGCCAACGGTAACGGACACATCGGATTCGAAGGCGACAAGCGACGCAACGGACACGCGAAGCAACCGGCTGCCGCCAAGAAGAGCGCGCAGCACGACGCCGAGCTCGAGTCGCTCCGCGCCAGGGTGGCCGAACAGGAGGCCCAGCTCGAGGCCTTCGCCAAGGCGGAGCTCTGCCGCACCATGCTCGAGTGCGCCCCGACCAACGTCATGTACGCCGACTCCGACGGCATCATCCGCTACGTGAACAAGGCCTCGGTGGCCACACTCAAGCGCATCGAGCACCTGCTCCCGATCCGTGCCGATGCCATCGTCGGGGCCAACATCGACGTCTTCCACAAGAATCCTTCGCACCAGCGCAGGCTGCTCGCCGACGACCGCAACCTCCCGCATCGCGCCGTCATCACTCTGGGAACCGAGAAGCTCAGCCTGCTCGCCAGCGCCGTGTATGACAAGAACGGCAAGTACATCGGCGTCATGCAGAGCTGGGACGTGGTCACCACCGCGGCCGAAGAAGCTGCCAACGCCAAGGGCCAGCTCGCCGCCATCGACCGCGTCCAAGCGGTCATCGAGTTCGAGCTCGACGGAACCATCAAGACCGCCAATGCCAACTTCCTCTCCACGCTCGGATACTCGCTCTCCGAGATTCAGGGCAAGCACCACTCGATGTTCGTCGACCACGCCGAACGGAGCGCGCCGGCCTATCGCGAGTTCTGGGCGCAGCTGAACCGCGGCGAGTTCGTTGCCGGCGAGTTCCGCCGCGTGGCCAAGGGCGGCTCCGACGTGTGGATTCAGGCCTCGTACAACCCCATCCTGGACGCCCAGGGTAAGCCCTACAAGGTCGTCAAGTACGCGACCGACATCACCGAGCAGGTCAAGGCTCGCGCGCTGATGAACCAGGTGCTCAAGGGTGTCGCCGCCAACGCCGTGACCCTCACTTCGTCTTCGGAGGAGCTCTCGGCTGTCAGTCAGCAGATGAGCGCCAACGCCGAGGAGACCGCGGTACAGGCCAACACCGTCTCGGCTGCCGCCGAGCAGGTGAGCCGAAACGTGCAAACGGTGGCCGCCGGCACCGAAGAGATGTCGGTGAGCATTCGCGAGATTGCCAAGAACGCCGCCGAGGCCGCGCGAGTGGCCAGCTCCGCGGTGAGCGTGGCCGCCTCCACCAACGCCATGGTGGCCAAGCTCGGCGAGAGCAGCGACGAGATCGGCAAGGTCATCAAGGTCATCACCTCGATTGCCCAGCAAACCAAGCTCCTCGCGCTCAACGCCACCATCGAAGCGGCGCGCGCCGGCGAAGCAGGCAAGGGCTTCGCGGTGGTGGCCAACGAGGTCAAGGAGCTGGCCAAGGAGACCGCCAAGGCCACCGAGGACATCAGCCTCAAGATCTCGGCCATCCAGTCCGACACCACCGGCGCCGTCGCCGCCATCGGGCAGATCAGTAACATCATCAACCAGATCAACGACATTCAGAACACCATCGCGAGCGCGGTCGAAGAGCAGACCGCCACCACCAACGAGATGAGCCGGAACGTCGCCGAGAGTGCCAAGGGCGTCGACGAGATTGCCAAGAACGTGACCGGTGTGGCCAAGGCCGCGCAAGACACCACCGCAGGAGCAGCCAGCTCGCTGCAAGCCGCTCGATCCCTCTCCGGCATGGCCGTGGACCTCGAGAAGCTCGTGGGTCAATTCAACAGCAGCAAGGCCTGAGCGGGAGGAACATCATGAGAGCACTAGTCGTCGACGATTCGCGCGCCACGCGCACCATTCTCAAACGGGCGCTCACCGCCCAGGGGTTCGAGGTCTTCGAGGCTGGAGATGGCCGACAAGCCCTGGAAGAGCTGGCCAAGACCGGCCCGGTGGACCTGGCCCTCGTGGACTGGAACATGCCGGTGATGACCGGATACGAGCTGATTCGCGAGGTCCGGGCGCGCAAGGACATGGACGCCATGGCCATCATGATGGTGACCACCGAGAGCGAGGCGACCCAGGTGCAGAAGGCCCTCGAAGCCGGGGCCAACGAGTACGTGATGAAGCCGTTCACGGACGCCGTGCTCAAGGAGAAGCTGATTCTCCTCGGATTGGCGTAGGTCGAGTATGAAGCCGTTCCGCGTCCTCATCGTGGACGACTCCACGCCAATCCGCACCATGCTCGCGGGAATCCTGTCCGAGGAGTCCGACATCGAGGTGGTGGGAACCGCCGGCACCGGCGCGGTGGCTCTGGCGAAGCTGGCGCAACTCAACCCCACCGTCGTGACGCTCGATGTCGAGATGCCGGACATGAGCGGCCTCGACATTCTCGCGGAGATTCGCAAAGTGGCCCCGCGTCTTCCGGTCATCATGTTCAGCTCGCAGACCGTGAAGGCGGGGGCCACCACCCTGGAAGCGCTGGCTCGAGGGGCCAGCGACTACGTCACCAAGCCGCAGTCCGGCGGGAGCCTCGCGGCGTCCATCGAGCACGTGCGGACTCAGCTCTTGCCGCGGATACGCGGTCTCGGCCCCCGGCAGCTGCCGCCGGTGGTGCCCATCAAATCCGCGCTCGGCGTCGCGCCGGTCGCGGTGTCATCACCGCTGCCGCCGGTGACCGGCATGGTGGCGCTCCCCGGGCTTCGGCCGGACATCCTGGCCATCGGATCGTCGACCGGCGGGCCCAACGCCCTCTCCGACCTGTTCATGGCACTCAGCGCGCCGCTGCCGGTACCAGTGGTGCTCGTGCAGCACATGCCGCCACTCTTCACGCGCCTCTTGGCGGAGCGCTTGGCGGCGACCTCACCGGTGAAGTTTCGCGAGGCCCAGCACGGCGACGTGCTGAAGCCGGGCGACGCCCTCATCGCACCCGGCGACTACCACATGCGACTCGAGCGCGGTAGCGGGCGGGTCACGGTGGTGCTCGACCAGGCGCCCCCGGAGAACTCGTGCCGGCCGGCGGTGGACGTGCTCTTTCGCTCGGTGGCGCAGGCATATGGCTCACGTGCCATGGCGCTGGTGCTCACCGGCATGGGGCAGGACGGTCTTCTCGGCTGTCAGGACATTCGCGCTCGTGGCGGACAGATCGTGGTGCAGGACGAGGCCACGTCGGTGGTCTGGGGGATGCCGGGATTCGTGGCGAAGGCGGGGTTGGCCCACGCCACGCTCCCGCTCCCACACATTGCAGCGGAGCTTCGGCGTCGCTTTGGACAGATGGCTACTGGATCCGAGGTGAAACATGCCGGTTAGTGCATCCGACGTGCAGTTCGTGAGAGAGCTATTGCAGCGAAGAGCCGCCATACAGGTGGACGAGACCAAGGAATATCTCATCGAGATGCGCCTGGAACAGCTCGCCCGCGACGTGGGAATCGCCAGTATTCCCGACCTGGTGCGGCAAGCCCGTGGGCAGAAGAGCATCGAGACGCGCATCGTCGAGGCGATGACGACACACGAGACCTCATTCTTTCGCGACCTCCATCCGTTCAACCTCCTCAAGAAGGAGGTCTTGCCGCAACTCATGGCCGCACGCCAAACGATGCGCTCACTCACAATCTGGTCGGCCGCCTGCTCGTCCGGTCAAGAGGCGTACAGCCTCTCCATGCTCATCCTGGAGAACTTTCCCGACCTTGCTCGCTGGCCGGTCCGCATCATCGGCACCGACATCTCCGAGCAGATCGTGGCCAAGGCGCGCGAGGGGAAGTTTCGCCAGCTCGACGTGAACCGCGGACTGCCCGCCACTCTGCTGGTGAAGTACTTCGAGAAGATCGGCGCCGAATGGCAGCTCAAGCCAATCGTCCGCTCGCTGGTGGACTTTCGCCAGATGAACCTCCTCGATACGTGGAACATGCCGCGGCCCGACATCGTCTTCATGCGCAACGTGCTCATCTACTTCGACCAGACCACGAAGAAGAACATCCTCGTGAAGCTGCGCGGCCTCATTCCCAAGGACGGCGCGCTCTTTCTGGGGGCCGCCGAGACCGCGACCACCATCGACGACAAGTGGGACCGCTTCGCCAACGAAAACGCCACGTACTACCGGGTGCGACCATGAGTCAGTCTCCAACCGTCACCGTCGACGCAGCCACCATCTCAGCGGTGGCTGTGGACGTGCTCGCCACGTTCATGAGCGAGACCGTCTACGCGCGAACCTTGCCGGACCAGCCGCCGACGGTGACCTGGGAAGCGCGGGTCGGGCTGCGCGGATCGGTGACCGGCGAGCTGGTGCTCCGCTGCAGCCAAGCCTTCGCGCGCCGCGCTGCGGCACAGATGTTGGGGACCGAAGCGGAATCCGACGAGGTCGCGCAGGACGCGCTCTCGGAGCTGAGCAACGTGATGGCGGGGAACGTGAAGGGCACGCTCCTCGCGGACTGCGCCCTCACCACTCCGACCGTCACCACCTCACCGGGCGCCTCGGGGCTGGGCCCCTCGGTCACGGTTGCCCTGGCGTGCGGCGGCGACCAAGTGGACCTGGCATTGTTTCTGACATCGGGAGTGGGGACGCCATGAGGGTTGTCGTTGCGGGAGGGACCACTCCGGATCTGGAGCCGTACGCGGCGACGCTGGAGCAGGCAGGGCACGTGGTGAAGGTGGTGGCCGACGTGAGCGCTCCGAGCGCTTGCGTGGCCGAGAAGCCGCACCTGGTGCTGCTCGAGGTGACGCGCGACGGCGCGGGGGCACTCGAGCAGATCCGGCGCGTGCGCGATCTGGCTGGCGTACCGCCGTTCCTGCTCTATCTCATGGCCGGACCGGACCTCTCGCAGACCTTCTTGCGCGAGGCGTACGACGCAGGCATCGACGGCGACTTGCGTCAGCCGTTCGGACCGGAGTTTCTCACTTCGCGGGTGAGCGCAGCGACCCGACTCGCCCGTCGCCCGGATCCGGCCCCGGCCGCAAAGGCGGCAGTGCCGGTGCGCCCGGTCAATGGTGCTGCGCCCAAGGTGGCGCCCGGAGCCGCTGCTACCGCTGCAGCCGCCGCCGCCGAAAACCCCATGAGCGAGAGCGAGGTTCAGCTCACCAATGCGACGCAGTCGCAGACCTGGCGCAACGCTTCGAAGCTCATCCAGGACATGGGCAGCAAGTTCCTGGCGCTGCCGGTCATCCTCGGCGCCGAGGCCGCTGCGCCGATTCCCAGCCTGGGCTGCGCCATCTCGCTCTCGCACGCCGCGCACCAGCTGGAGGCGCGTATCGCCATCGGCGCCGACTCGCGCAGCGCGCGGCGACTCGCGGTGCACATGTTCGGCGACGAAGGCGACGACCTGGTGGGCGACATGCTCAACGAACTGGCCAACCTGTTCATGGGCGCGGTGAAGACTTCGTTCTCCGCAGAGTCGTTCGCGTTCACCGGCGGCCTGCCGGAGACCATCTCCGCGGACTACGTGCTCCGCCCCTCGGCGACGTACAAGCGCCAGGAGACGTTCTCCATGGCCATCGCGGATTCTCGGCTCCTGGTTTACATCGGTATGCGCTCCAAGGCGAACTTGTTTCTCGCCTCCAGCGGTCTTCGTGAAGGAATGGTCGTGGCGAAAGACGTATTCAACGCCCGCGGCCTCATGCTGGTGAATGGCGGAACGCGTCTCTCACTCAACATGGTCGAGAAGTTGCGGTCGCTGCTGACACCCAAACATCTTGTCGAGGTGACCGCTCCGTGAGGAGCCACTGCGGGGAATCCATGTATCAGTCTAGTCCACAACGTGTCCTCGTCGTCAGCCCCGAAGCCGGTCGCCTCGACGCCATGCGGAAGGTAAAGGGTCTCGCCTGGGAGACCATCTATGCCGCCGATAGCGCGCGCGCCCTCGAGCTGCTCCAGTGCGACCCCATCGATGTCGTCCTGGCCGACCGTGAGCTTCGCGGACCCACGAATGGGGAGGCTCTCTTGCGCATGGTGCGCGACCTATCACCGGACACGGCGCTGATGGCCATCGAGGCACGGGCCATCGCCGCCACCGACAAGAAGAGCTTGGCGCTGCTGGCGGTCGATCGCGGTGCACAGGCGCCGGTGGTGGCGGCCATGTTCGAGCGGGCCTATCGGATTCACAAGCTGCTGACCAATCCGCAGACCGCCAAGGTGGTGGGCGCGCTGGGCGAGCTGCCTTCGGTGCCGGAGACGTACTGGGAGCTGAGCCGGGTGACCGCGAAGCCCAACTGCACCGTCGCCGAGGTGGCGGCCATCGTGCAATCGGACCCGGCGCTCAGCGTCAAGGTCCTGCAGATGGTCAACTCGGCATTCTTCGGTCTCAGCCGTCGGGTCTCGTCCATCGCCCAGGCGGTCTCGTACCTCGGCCTGGAGCTCCTCAAGGGCCTGGTGCTCAACGCCCACGTGTTCGCGGCCATCGACGCCAGCCATACCAAGGGGTTTTCTCTGGAGCGATTCCAGCTCTACTCGGTGCGCTGCGCGCGGCTAGCGCGGAAGTTCGTCGGAGAGAGCAAGCTCGGCGACGATGCGTTCACCGCCGCCATCGTCCACGACATCGGCGAGCTGGTGTTGGCCATGCAGCACCCGGACAAGTACTCGCAAGTGGTGGCGCAAAGCGTCGATTCGGGGCGTCCCGCGGACGAGCTGGAGCGCGAGATCATCGGCGCTTCGCACGCCGAGGCCGGCGCCGTTACCCTGGCGTCGTGCGGAATCCCCTTCTCGGTGGTGGAGTGCGTGGCCTTTCACCATCACCCGAGCCTGGTCTCGGGCGGCCCGCGCGAGGTGCTCGCGGCGGTGCACGCGGCGGATGCGCTCATCGGCATCCTCACCTGTGGCGACCCGGAGTCGCGTCTGGACGTTGCCTTCCTCGAGAGCGCCGGCGTCGGCCATCGGGTCGAGGAATGGGAAAAATGGGCCCAAGACGAAGTGGCGACGTGGGAGTCGTGACCGCTGCCGAGCGTGGAGACTGAATATGGCCGGGGGAGCAGACGACTGGGCCGAGAAACTGAGGGAGCTGGAGGAGCGGGTCGCTTGCGCGGAAGCGCGGGCCCACGCTGCCGAGAACGTGCTCGGGGCGCTGCGAGACGTCGCGGACGGCATGTCCATGTCGGCCCCCGGCCGGCACGATTCGGCGCTTCGCTACGACGCCATCATGGCGCGTGAGGTGCGTGCCCGCGTCGGTGGCGTGCTCACGGTCCTCGATGCGCTCCCGTGCGCGACCTTGCTGGTGGACCGCGGACTGCGCATTGCGCCGGAGTACAGTCGCGCGACCCCGACGATCCTGGGCATGCCCGAGCTGGTGGGTAAGGTGGTGGGCGACGTGCTCATTCCGACCGACCCTCGCCAACGCGTCATGCTGCACGCGTGCCTCGACCAGACCTTCGACGATATTTTCCCCGAAGAGGTGAACCTGGCGCAGCTGCCCGCGCGGGTGGTGCGGAGCGGCAAGGTGCTGGCCATCGTGGGCTCGGTCATCCGCGACGCCAACGGGGTCGTCGACCGCGTGCTGCTCACCATCACCGATCAGAGCCAGCTCGAGTCCTCGCTGCGCGAGATGCGGCACTCGGCGCTCCTGGTGAGCATTCTCCGGCAGCGCGACGCGTTTCGCCTGTTCCTCCGCGACTTCGCGCTCCAGGCTTCGGCGGGCAAGGAAGCGGTGGACGCGGGCGACCAGGCGACGGCCCGCCGGGCGCTCCACACCATGAAGGGGAACGCTGCCACCTTCGGGCTCGACGGCCTCGCGATGTCTGCACACTACATGGAAGAGTTCGAGGCCCTGGAGTCCGACCATTTTCTCGAGCTGGAAGAGACCCTCGAGGCATTCCTGCAGAGCAACCTCGCGGCCCTGGGCGACGTCGCCGAGACCGACCTCGCGCTGCGGGTGTCGAGCGATGCCGTGCGCGACCTGGAGCGCATTCTCGCCGCGCGTACTCTTTCGCGGGTGCGCGTCGAGCGCTGGGCCGCCGAGCTCCGGCAGGTGCCCTTCGAACGACTGGCGGGGGCCCTTCCCCAGCTGGTGCTCCACCTTGCGACACGGCTGGAGAAGCTCGTGGACTTCGCGGTGGAGGGGGGCGAGTGCCTGGTGGACTCGGCGCGCTTCGCGCCCATCGTGGCCGTCCTGCCGCATCTCCTGCGCAACGCCCTCGACCACGGCATCGAGCTCCCCGACGAGCGAGGCGAGAAGCCCGCGATGGCGCGCCTGGTGCTGCGCGTCGTGGAGACCGCCGACGCTTGGGAGGTCGAGCTGGTCGACGACGGTCGCGGCATCCAGGTGGAGAAGCTGGTCTCGCGCGCGCTCGCCCAAGGCGTCGTGAGCACAGAGGCGCTGGCCACCATGGATCTTCGCGCGCGCCTCGGGCTGGTCTTCGCCGACAACGTCTCGACCACCGAGACGGCTACCGACATCTCCGGTCGCGGCATCGGCATGGGAGCGGTGGCGAGCACCGTGCGCGCCCAGGGGGGCCACGTCGAGGTCGAATCGCACCCCGGCAGCGGCACTGGCATTCGCCTCCGCGTGCCCAAGCCGCCGGCCCTTGTCCTCGAAGTGCCTCGAAGCCTGCCAGTCCCCGCGGCGTGAGACGCCGGGGATCTCAGAATGCGGCTTCGATGCGTGCCAGCGCGTCGGAGACGCAGATGAGCACGGAGCGAACTTCGAACGTGCTGCGACACACGAAGACGGCTGCGTGGTCCGGGTACCGCCGCCCTCGGGTGAGCACGTGCAGCAGATCCTGGCGCAGCAATACGATGTGGTCGGCCGCACTCTCGGGCTCGGTGCCGATGGGGCCGAGCATGCGCTGGATGGCGCTCACGATCGGTCCGTCGAACAGATCGGCGACCGCCGTGGCCGCGTCGTCCAGGTGCTCCGCCTTCGCGGGGGCCACGGTGGCAACCCCTAGCAGCATGCCGGTGGGAATGTCGACGTAGGCGACGCCGATGCAACCGGGGACGTCGTGGTGGGCAGAGGTGAGGGCACTGTCGAAGAGCATGGTGGACCTTGGGAGAGACGCGATTGCTGCGCGGCGCGCGATGAGGCGCGAAGAACTTTCCGGCAGTGATCGGGGGAGACGCGAAAGGGCCGTACGCACCTCGTATGCCATCGCGCATTCGCTCGACGGATCTCGCTATCGCATGGGGTTGTTCGTCTCGTTCCTACCTCCGAGCAGCTACAATGCACGGGTGACCTCCCCGAAGCGCCAAATTGACATAGTGATTCATCCGGTCTTGCACTCGCTTGCGATGCGGAAGCTCGATCGCGTGGTTCGCCTGGTGGCGAACAAGGACGTCGTGGTCTCCCTGGTCGGAGAGAGCGGCACCGGCAAGGAGGTGATCGCTCGGCGCCTTCACGACCTCTCACCCCGTCGGCGTGGGCCCTTCGTGGCCATCAACTGCGCCGCCATTCCCGAGGCCCTCTTCGAGAGCGAGCTGTTCGGTCACGAGAAGGGCGCCTTCACGGGCGCCACTGCCCGTGCCCTCGGCAAGGTCGAGGCCTCCGATGGCGGCACGCTGTTCCTCGACGAGATCGGCGAGATGCCGGTGGCCATGCAGGCCAAGCTCCTGCGCTTCCTCGAGAACCGCAGGTTCATGCGGGTGGGCGGCTCCACCAAGATTGTCGTCGACACGCGGCTCGTCACCGCCACCCTCCGCCCCCTCGAAGACGAAGTGCGTGCGGGCCGCTTCCGCGCCGATCTCTTCTATCGCATCGAGGGGATCGCGCTCCAGGTGCCGCCGCTGCGCGAGCGCGCCGCCGACATCCTGCCGCTGCTCTTGCAGTTCGTCGACGAGATGTCGGTGCGCCATGGCATCAAGCCGGTGCGCATGACCCGGGCAACGCTTGCCCAGCTTCGCGCTTACGGGTGGCCCGGCAACGTGCGCGAGCTCCGCAACGTGGTCCAGCTCCTGAGCCTCATGCGCGAGGGAAAGAAGGCCCGGGTCGTCGACCTTCCGGAGCGTATGCGACTCGTGCGCTACATCGGCCGCGGCAACGCGCCGCCGGCCCCGCCGGTCCTCGAGGTGAGCCTCGACCGACCGCTCGACGAGAGCATCGAGCGCATTCTCGCGGCCGCGCTCCGCTTGGAGGACGGAAATCGGGCCCGCGCGGCCCGGCGACTCTCGGTGAGCCTGCGCACGATGCAGCGCTTCGTGGCGCGGGCCGCAACGCCCGGGTGAACGCGCAGGTTTGACGCGCTCTGCGATCGATGGCATGGTGAACGGCGATGAAGGGCATTCTTTCCATTTGGAATCCGACGTTCGTTCCGAACGCGTGCGCCTTCGTCCCGGTGATGTGTGCGCGCGTAAGCGCCGTCGTCACGCACGCCACGCCGCCCTAAACCTCCCGCCGATGCCTCTTGGAGCCCATGCGCGTCGGGAACAACCGACGGGCTCCATGGAGTGGGTATCGTGCATACGAAGCGAAGAGAACGATTGAAACGGTGGGTCGCCCAGACCCACCGCGCCGGAACATGGTTTCAGGCGCAGCGAAGGTGGATCCTCGGGCGACCCGAAGAAAAGCGTGTTTCTTGGGACGTTTTTACCCTGAGCTGGCCCATCGCGCTGGCGCTCCTGGGCGACACCGCCATGGGGCTGGTGGACACCAAGCTCGTTTCCGGCCTGGGAAAGGACGCCATCGGCGGCGTGGGCGTGGCGGTCATGCTCATGTATCTCGCCTACTCGCTGGTGAGCGGGACTCTGCGCGGGGTGAAGGTGAATACCGCCTTCGCCGTGGGCGAACAACGCCCGGAGCAAGGCGCGAGCTACGCCTGGGCGGGGGTATTGGCCTCGGTCGTCGCGGGCACGGTGATATGGGCCGTGGGTCGCGACATCACGTGGATCTTGCACGGGCTGGGAGTGCGCCCCGAGCTCCTCGGCACCAGTCGCGACTTCTTCGCGGCCGTCACCTGGGGCGCGCCGGGCGCGTGCGTGCAGCAAGCGCTGGTGCAGTATCGCCAGGGGCTCGGCGACGCGCGCTCACCCACCGCGGTGCAGGTCACCGGCAACGTGCTCAACGCGATTCTCGCGTACGCGCTGGTCTATGGCCACTTCGGCTTCCAGGCCCGGGGCGTGGCGGGTGCAGGGTATGCCACCGCGGCAGTGGTGACCCTCAATGCGCTGGTGCTCTCGGCGATGTTCCTGCGACGCTGTCCGGCGCCGGCGGCGCTCTTTCGCGCGCTTCGCGCGGTGGTGAGCGTGGGGCTTCCCACCGGCGTGCAGTTCGCGGTGGAGCTGCTGGCGATGGTGGCATTCACGGTCATCCTCGGGGGCATCGCCTCGGAAGAGATCGCCGGCCACCAGGTGGCGCTCATGATCATGCGCACGTCCTTCTTGCCGGGCGTGGCCATCGGTGAGGCGTGCTCGGTGCTCGTGGGGCAATCGCTGGGGGCAGGCGACGTCACCCGGGCGCGGCTCGCCACGCGCGCTTCGCTCCGCATCGCGGTGGTGTTCATGTCGCTCTGCGGGCTGGTGTTCGCGGTCTTCGGCCGCACGCTGGCGGCGCAGTTCTCCCACGACGAGGACGTCCAACGCGTGGTGGTGCAACTGCTGCTCCTGGCGGCGCTCTTCCAGGTGCCCGACGCCGTGAACGTCGTGCTCCGCGGCGCCCTTCGGGGTGGCAAGGACGCGCGGGTGCCGGCGCGCATCAGCGTTCTCTGCATCTGGCTCTTCGTGCCCTCGTCGGCGCTGGTGCTCGGCAAGCTCCTCGGCTGGGGTGCGCTCGGTGGCTGGTGTGGATTCGTCCTCGAGACCTTCGTGGCATCGACGCTGCTCTCCCGTCGCTGGCTCTCCGGCGCCTGGAAGCTCTCGGTGAACCGAACCCCGCGCGAAGAAGTCCGCACGGTCCCGGTAACCCGAGCCGCGTAGCATCGCGCGTAGGAGGCCGCAGCGCGGGCCCGCGAATCTTAATTCAACCGAACGGTTGACAACCGTTCGGTTGAATATATAGATCCTGCATGCGAATCGACCCTCTGAGCGCCACGCTCCACGCGCTGGCCGATCCCACACGTCGCGCGCTCCTGGCTCGGCTGGCCCTCGGCGACGCCTCGGTCACGGAGCTGGGCGCCCCGCTCGACATGTCGTTGGCCGCCGTCTCCAAGCACCTGAAGGTCCTCGAAGGTGCCGGCCTCGTCTCCCGCGGGCGACACATGCAATGGCGCCCCTGTCATCTGGAGGCGGCGCCGCTCCGCGACGCCAGCGAGTGGCTCGAGCAGTACCGCCGCTTCTGGGACCGCAGCATCGACGCCCTCGCGGACCATCTCGCGACCATCCAAGCAACCAAGAAGACCAAGGTGAAGAAGTGAGCAAGCAAAAGGCACGTTCGAACGTGGGACCGATGCGCGTGGAGACTCCGGCGGATCAGGCCGTCCTGATCATGGAGCGCGAGCTCGATGCGCCGCGCGAGCTGGTGTGGAGCGCGCTCACCGATCCCACGCAGGTCGCGAAGTGGTACGGCGGCCACGGCTTCGAGAATCCGGTGTGCGAGATGGACGTGCGACCCGGCGGCCGCTGGCGCCACGTCATGCGCACCCCCGACGGGCAGGAATTCGCCATGGAGCTCGAGTTCCTCGAGGTGGTGCCGCCGGAGCGCCTGGTATGGCAGAACGTCGGGCACGACGCCCCGGGCGCGGTGGGGCCCCACAACAACCACATGACCGTCACCCTCGAGGCGCTCGACGGCGGCGCGCGCACCCGCTGGCATCTGGTCACGCGCTTCAAGTCCCTGGCCGATCGTCAGGCCGCAGGCGCCATCGGCTTCGCTGCGGTGCTCGAGGAGGGAACCGAAAAGTTCGCCGACGTGCTCCGCGAGCTCGCCCGGTGAAGCGGTGGCACAAGCGCGTGGCGATGGGCTTGCCAGCCGCGCTTCTCGTCGTGCTCGCGGGTGGGCTCTGGTCCGCCAGTAGCTCCCTCCTGTTTCCTTCGTTCCACGGGGCCACGCGCGATCTCGCGGTGTGCCCGGCGGAGGCCGAGAAAGCATGGGGTCCGAGCTGCGGCAACCTGCGCGCCACCCACGCGCTCGCCTTCACCGAGGTCCAGGTGCCGTCCTTGAACGGCTACGACATGCCCGGCTGGCTCATGGGCGCTGCTGCCAACGGGGGGCCCGCGGCGACCGGCGCCATCGTGCTCGTTCACGGCGGTGGCTCCGATCGTCGAGAGATGACCCGCCATACGCGTTTCTTCCTCGGTCGCGGCCTCGACGTGCTCACGTTGGATCTCGGGTGTAGCGGCGAGGCGCCGTGTCCCGTCCCCGGCCAAAGCTACGGTGCGCGGGAGTCACGCGACGTGGTCTCCGCGTACCTGTACCTCTCGGCGCGCTATCCGCACGTGCTCGCCATGGGCAGCTCGGTGGGCGCCGCGGCGCTCCTCATCGCGCTGCCGGAGATGCCGCGCCTCGAGGGCGCCATCGCCGAGAATCCCATGGCCAGCTTCGAGCGCCTGGTTCGTGAGTTCCCCGGCGCGCAGTCCGCTCCCCGCTGGTTCATGGGCGGGATGCTCGGGCTCGCCAAGCTTCGCGGGCACTTCGACGGGCTTGCCAGCGCCGACCACTCCCTGCGCCTCGGCGCGACCACGCCGCTCTATTTCGTTCACGGTCGTCGGGACCAGGTGGTCAGCTTTCACCAGACCGAAGATCTGATGGCGCTCTATACGGGCCCCAAGACCGCGTGGTACCCGGACGTAGGAGATCACGGCGCGCTCCGCGAGGCCGATCCCGCGGAGTACGAGCGCCGCCTCGCCGTGTTCCTCGCCAGCGTGCGGCACTGAGCGCTGACATTCCAAAGCGACACCGGTCGATGCGCGTGCGAAGCTTGCTGCGCGTGCATCCCCAGGGCCATCTCTCGCCGGTGCTCTCCCTCGTTGCGGCGTCGGTCATGCTGGCGCTGCCGCTCTACTTCTTCCTGCGCGCGACCCTCCGCAGCCTCCGCAACGCGCGGCTGGCTCGCGTGCCGGATGCCGCGCGGGTGGACGGTGCGAGCGGGGAAGGGGTTTACAAGGGCAAGGTCGCTCGCGCCGAGGATGCAGATGTGGCCATGCGCGTCGAGATCGACCAGGCCGGCACCGAGTCGGAGACCTCCGGGGAGTACTCCTGGAAGTGGACGGAGACGAACCGCCGCGTGGAGTTTGCACCCTTCTATCTGGTGCGAAAGGACGGAACGCGCCTGCGCGTGGAGCCCACCGAAGGCGCCTACCTGGTCGACGATCTCGACCGGAAGATCCGCGTGAAGGACGACTTTCGCACCAAGGTCGCGGAGCTCGTCGAAGGCGAGTACGTGTGGATCGCCGGCGTCGTTACCGAGGGGCCCGACCCGGAATCGCGCGAGGGGCGGGGCTATCGCGGCGCGGGGATGGGGAAGATCTTGCGCGCGCCACGCGCCCGGCCGCTCCTGATCTCCTCCGAGCCTTTGGGCGCCCGGTATTCGCAGCGAGCGCGCTTTCACGCGCGGTTCGCCGCGGCCCTCGTGCTGCTGCTCATTGCCTGCGCTGCCATGGTCGCGCCCTACGCCGACCGAGTGCTGGGCACCACGTACCGGGGAGCCATCACGCACGTCGTCGAGCTCCACGACGAAGACGGCCACCCCAGCGGCTACGACACCGACGTGGAGGGCTCCTTTCCCAAGGTCACCAGCACGTTGAAGACCGAGAACGCCGAGGGCGTCGCGGCCGACGTGCGCGTGGGGCGATTCTCGCGACAGATCGGCGCGCGCGCCACGATGCACCTCTTCTATCCGCCGTTCGCGTTCATCCTCGTCGCCATCGCGGCCATCGCCTACCGCATCCGCGCCGGGCAGACGCTGCCCTGGTACCGGCGCAAGCTCGTGGAGAGCGGCTCCGGAAAGCTCGCGGACAACCGCTAGGGGGAACAAGCCGGAACATCCGGGGGGCCTGGTTGTCGGTGGGGAGATGGCTTCTTTTTCGCGATTTTCCGGCCTGCGGGCCGCCCTGGCCCTGGGAACCGCATGCGCCCTCGCTGCCCCCGCAGCCCACGGCGGCGAGCCCGAGACCGCGCTCTCGGCGGCAACCCGCCTGGAGCAGAGCGCTCGCGTACGCTGCGACGGTGGCGCGCCGGCCGACGCATGTGCCAGCGCATACCTCGATGCTGCCCGCGCATACCGGCGCGCGGGCGCCTTCGCCAAGACCATTCGCATCGCGCGCCTGGGTCTCGTTCAATTCGGAGCGGCGGCTGTCACGCGCTCCGCGCTCGCCAAGGAGCTCGGCGACGGCTACGTGGGCCTCGGGATATTCGATCAGGCCGCAGATGCCTTCGTCTTCGCGCTCGAAGGAGCGTCCGGCCCGGTGGAACGCGGTGAAGTGCTGCTCCACGCACTGCCGCTCCTGTTCGCATTGGGGAAGGAAGTCGAGGCCGCGCGTCTGGTGGCCGACTTCAGCAAGCAGTTCCCCGACGCGAAGGCGAGCGGGACCCTCACCTTGGCCCTGGTCCTTCGTGCCGTGGAGCAGGAGCGCTGGGGCGACGCGCTCGCGGCGGGTAAGGGCGCGCTCGACCGTGGTTACCCGCCGGATGTCTCGGTGCGTCTGGCAGTGCTGGCGGCCCGTGCCACGCGTGCGATTCACAAGGACGAGCGCCATGTCCCGCTCGCGCAGGTGGCGCTTCGGCTGGCCGGCGATCCGTCGACGCTCACGCCACGTCTGCGGAGCGCGTGGCCCGACGAGGACGAAGCCCACCAGGATCGAAGGCTCGCCCAGACGCTCACGGTCCTCGGTGAGGCGCACTTCATGGTGGCCGAGGCGCAGCAGCGCGCGGAGGTCGACGCGCTCCGCGTCCCGACCTTTCGCGGCGGCACCCTCGGGGTGTTCGCGAGCACCACGCTCCGACCCTGGATCGAGAAGAAACGCGCCGCCATCGAGGCGGTTTCCCGGGCGTACGCTGCCATTCTCGACATTCAGCCCGCGCCGCCGCCTCGGTGGGTGATCGCCGCCGGCCGCAACGTCGGGCTCATGTGGGCCGGATTCGTCGACGATCTCGATGGTCTCGGCGCGCGGCACGAGACCGTGAAGGACTTTCGCGATGCGGTGCAGGGCTTGGCGGAGCCCTACCGATCGGGGCGCGCGCAGCCAGCGATGCGCGCCTGCGTGAGCTACGCGACGAAGTTTCAGTGGATCGACCCCGGGGTGCGCGACTGCGAGCGGTGGCTCGCGAAGAACTACCCGGCTACCCTCGTGCCCGTGGACGAGCTCGTCCCCCGCCTGGTCGCGGTGCGAAGCTTGCCCCTCGAGCCGCCGCTTCGTCCCGCTGCCCCTTGATTCCGGCGTTTCCCGGCTGGCGATGCGAAGGCGAGATGCTACTGTCCGCCTGTGCGTCTACCAGCCCTTTTTGCCGTGTCTTGCCTCTCCTTCGGCCTTGCGTGTGGTGGCGGCGATAGCGCTGGCACCAGCGAGGACGAGAGTGCCTACGGCGGTGAGACCGCCGACGACAGCACGACCGGAAGCGATCTCACCTCGGCGCATGCGGTCACCGGCTTCAAGGCCCTCGAGGCGCCGGTCAGCCGGGTGCTCTCCCAGGACCTCACGGCGCTCCTTCCCGTTGGCGCATCGGTGCCGGCGCGCAGCACCCTCACCGCCACGCGTAGCCTCTCCCTCGAGGGCACGCCGGCGTACCTGGTGGTCGCCGAGCCGGGCATGCGCTCGCTGGTGGTGAAGAAGACCGACTTCGACGCCGCGGCCGCGGCCGGCAGCTCGGTCTTCACCTCGACCCTGAAAGAGCACGTGCAAGCGCCGTTGAGCCGCGTGCTCGTCGCCGATGCCGCCCAGGAAATGGCGGTCTCCATCGACATGTGCCAGTCGAGCAAGGCCTGGGACCTCGCGCTCTTCGACTGGCTCCGGCAGGTCGGTCGCGCCATCGGTGCGCCGGTGCCGGTGGCCATCGCCATGACCGGTGGATGGGCCAAGGCGCACGGCCCGCAGCTCTTGCAGCTCATCGGCTGGCATGCGGCCAAGGAGCTCGACATCGTCTGGGTGAACCACTCGTACACGCATCCGCTCAACTGCAACGCCGCGAAGACCAGCTGCGCGTTCCTCACCGCCCCGAGCGTGGACTTCCTCGCCGAGGTCACCGAGAACGAGAAGCTGCTGCTCGGCCAAGGCGCGGTGCCGAGCGCGCTCTTCCGTTTCCCCGGCCTGGTGCACGATAGCGGCCGCCGTTCGCAGCTCTCGGGGCTCTCGCTCTTCGCCCTCGATGCCGATACCTGGCTCGCCAAGGGGCAACCTACCCACGACGGATCGCTGATCCTGGTGCACGGCAACGGCAACGAGCCCCCGGGTATCTCCAAGTTCTTCAGCCTCGCCGAGCAGGGCCACTGGCTCGACCAGGCCAAGGCCGGCAAGCTGCGCTTCGTCTCGCCGCTCCGTACCATCTCCGCCGCCGCGCAGTAGGTAGCGCACCGGAAGATCGGGCAGAACAAACCACGAGCGCGCCATGGCCTCGCCGATGTTGCGCAGCTAGCTTGGTGGACGATGAAACGCGCACGCAAGCCGAGCGAGAGCCGCAGGCCGAAGCTCGTCACGCACCTCTCGGGCTCCGACTGGGTAGCGCTCCGCCGGTTCTCGCCGGATCTCGCCGCGCCGCGGCCGTCCCTGGTGCACGATCATGCGTCCGCGGTTCTGTACCTCGAGGGTAGCGCGACGTTCTGGATGCAGGGACTCTACACGCTCGGCCCGGGCGATCTCTTGCTCGTGCCGCCGGGCGCCCAGCACTACGCGGTCTCTGCCCGCGGGGCGCGTGCGCTGGGGATCTCCCTGAGCCTCTCGCGGGTGCCCGCCGCAGCGCGCGACCCGCTCGCGGCAGCCTTCGACGGCGTGCGACGCGGTGAGTGCGCCAGCCGTAGGCTCGGACGCGAAGCGTGCAAGTCGCTCGAACGACTGTTCCTGGACCTCGAGCGGGAGCTGGCCTCGGCGAGCGCGGTCCGAGACGTGGCAGTGGACGCCTACGTTTCGCTGGTTTCCGTGGCGATCCTGCGCGCGCGCGACGGTCTCGAGGCGGCGAACCGAACGCCATCGAGCCCGCTGGTGGCCCGGGCACTGGAGCTCGTGCATCGGCGCGCTTCGTCGGGCATCTCGCTGCGCGACGTGGCCGCGCACCTGGCGCGCTCGCCGGCCCACGTAGCCTCGCTGGTCAAGGACGCGACCGGCGAAACAGTCGTGGGCTGGATCACGCGGGCGCGAATGAGCGAGTGCCGCCGCCTCCTCGGCAGCACCGACGAAAGCATCGAAGCGGTCGCCGCCCGTTGCGGTTTTGCCAGCCCCTCGCACTTCCATCGGGCGTTCAAGCGCGCCCACGGCGTTGCGCCCGGCGCCTGGCGTCGTGCCCATCGCTCTTCGTGAGATTCAACGAACCGAGGTACATCCATGTGGAACGAACGATATGCAGCTACGTTTGCCTCGTACGGCACCGAGCCCAACGACTACCTGCGCGAAGTCGTCGCGCGAATCCCCGAAGGCCCGGTGCTCTGCCTGGCCGAGGGTGAAGGGCGCAACGCGGTCTTCGTCGCCCAGCAAGGCCACCCCACGACCGCCGTCGATCTCTCGGACGTGGGCCTGGCCAACGCGATCCGGCTGGCGGCCGAGCGAAAGGTGACCATCACCACGGTGGTCGCCGACCTGGCGGCGTACGATCTCGGCGTGGAAAAGTGGGCGGGCATCGTCTCCATCTGGGCGCACGTCCCCATCGCGCTCCGCGCTCCGCTCCACGCGGCCTGCGTGCGCGCGCTTCGGCCAGGCGGCGCGTTCGTGCTCGAAGCCTATACGCCCCGCCAGCTCACGCGTCCGGGCAAGGGTGGCCCCTCCGACGCGGCGATGCTCATGACGCCGGAGGCGCTGCGCGAGGAGCTCGCCGGTTTGCGCATCGAGCGCTGCACGGAGGTGGAACGCGACGTGTCCGAAGGTACGTACCACCAGGGCCCCAGCACCACCGTGCAGGTTTTGGCCTTCAAGCCTTGACGAGGAGGCGCGCTACCGAGCTCACCAGGCTCGCGCCGTCGAACGGCTTGGCCACGTGCTCCTGGAAGCCGGCCTTCCTCGCTTGCTCCGCATCTTCGCGGCGCGCGTAGGCGGTGAGCGCCAGCGCCGGGAGCCCCGGCTGCGCCGCGCGCAGCGCGCGAATGAAGCCGTAGCCGTCCATCTCGGGCATTCCGATGTCGCTCACCACCACGTCGACCGATCGGCGCGCGATTTCCCGGAGCCCGCTCGCCGCCGAGGTTGCCACCAAGACCGCAGCGCCGGCGTTCTCCAGGATGGCGCGGACGAGATCGCGGGAGTCGCCGTCGTCGTCGACCACCAGTACGGTTTTGCCCGCCAGCATCTTCTCGGTGGTCGCC
>Ga0075163_10003422_pt1 | contig 21319 bp, 16 predicted proteins | sample JI1023141ADNA_FD_71478 | JGI IMG/M metagenome (GOLD analysis project Ga0075163, IMG submission 71478) | Wastewater effluent complex algal communities from Wisconsin, to seasonally profile nutrient transformation and Carbon sequestration -... | ecosystem: Engineered > WWTP > Effluent > Algae... | reverse complement strand
TGCTCCTGCAGAACCTGGCGCAGCTCATGTTCACCGCACGCAACCGCTCGTATCCGCAGCTGCTCACCGGCTCGCTCTCGCTGGGCCCGCTCTCGGTGGGCACTTCGCGGGTGGTCATCCTGCTCACCGCGGTGGTGGTCATGGTGGTGCTCGAGCTCATCGTGAAGCGCACCTGGTTCGGCAAGGCCATGCGTGCGCTATCGGCCAACGAAGAGGCGGCCCGGCTCATGGGCATCAACACCTCGCGGGTCATTTCCGCCACGTTCGCCCTCGGCTCCTCGCTGGCGGCGCTGGGCTCGGTGCTGTTCTGCCTGGATCAGTCGCCGGTGCATCCGTCGCTGGGCCTGGTGGTCGGTACCCGCGCCTTCGTCGCCGCGGTGCTCGGCGGCATCGGCAGCATCACCGGCGCCATGCTCGGTGGCCTGCTCATCGGCGTGCTCGGCGAGCTGTTGAAGCTCACCAGCTTCTCGGGGGGCACGGACATTCCGGCCTTCCTCGTGCTCATCGTGGTGCTCCTGGTTCGTCCGGCTGGCCTTCTGGGGAGCGCGCGCGCCGAGAAAGTGTGAGGCGTCGATGGGTGGCCTGCTGTTTCTGGGAGCATTCTTCGCGGCGGCCATCGGCGCAGCCCTCATCGGCGTAGCCCTCAACGGGCAGAAGCGACGGCGGAGGCGAAGAGAGCTGGCGGCCGCCAAGGCCACGCGCATCTGCGACCTCGCGGAAGCGGCCTACGTGCGCACGCACGGCAAGGTGGTCCCGGCGGGCGACGCACCGCTGAAGACCGCCATCACCAACGAAGACGCGGTGTGGCAGAAGCTCGTCCTGGAGGAGTGGATCCGCGATTGGATGCCGGTCCTTGCCCAGCAGTACGGCGGCGACTTCCACCTGGAAGACGACGGCAAGCGCGTGCGGGTGGTGGTCGACGGCTGCAAGCTCCTCCTGGAGGGCCGCGGTCGCAAGTCGCTGAGCAAGCTCTTCGACGAGGAGGACATCGACGAGTACCTGGTCGACGTGCCCGAGGCCTTCGCGGCCCGCTGCAAGGAGCACGTGCTCGCGCATCCGGGCACCTACCGCGTGCGCCTCGAGAGGCTCGCGGTGGGCGATCCGGTGTACGCCCTGGGGCGCGTCGAGAAGGAAGAGGGCGAGCTCGTCCTGCGCCAGCGGACCGATGGCGAGGATCGCGAGCTCTTCGTCTCCGACCTGGGCCACGAAGAGCTCTTCGCCCCGCCCTCGTGGGCGCTCATCGTGGCCTCATGGGTGCTCGGCATCGCCCTGGTGATCACCGGCGGCTTCTTCCTCTGGCACTCGCGGTAGTTACACCGGCGGGGCGATGCCGTTGTTCTTGAACATCAGCAGCAGGCCGCTCTTGTCGACGGACTTCACGAAGGCGTCGTGCGGCGTGACTTGCTTCTGCTGCACCAGCGTGAGGAGCGCGTCGTTCATGGTGACCATGCCGGCGCCCTTCTGCGTTTGCATGACGCTCGGGAGCTGGAAGGTCTTGCCGTCACGAATGAGGGCGGAGACGGCGCTGCTCCCCAGGAGCACCTCGAGCGCGGCCACGCGGCCGCCGCCGATCTTCTTGCAGAGCACCTGGGCCACCACGCCGCGGAGGGACTCCGAGAGCATGACGCGAACCTGCTCCTGCTGATCGGTAGGAAACTGATCGATGATGCGATCGACGGTGGAGACCGCGGTGGTGGTGTGGAGGGTGCCGAACACCAGGTGACCGGTTTCCGCCGTCTCGATGGCGATGGAGATGGTCTCGAGGTCGCGCATCTCGCCCACCAGCACGATGTCCGGGTCCTCGCGCAGGGCGGCGCGTAGGGCGTTCTTGAACGACTTGGTGTGTTGCCCGATCTCGCGCTGGTTGATGAGGCACTTGATGTTCGGGTGAACGAACTCCACCGGATCTTCGATGGTGATGATGTGATCGCTTCGGTTCTTGTTGATGAAGTCGATCATCGACGCGAGCGTGGTCGATTTGCCGGAGCCGGTGGGGCCGGTGACGACCACCAGACCCTTGGAGAGGTAACAGAGGTCGAGCACCGCCTTGGGGAGCCCGAGCTTCTCGGCCGGGATGATCTCGATGGGAATCTGCCGGAGCACCGCGCCCATGCCCTTGCGGTCGCGGAACACGTTCACGCGGAAGCGCGCGAGCCCGGGGACCTCGTAGGCGAAGTCGGCGTCGTTCTTCTCTTCGAAGTCTTCCCGCGCCTTGGAGGTGAAGATCGGGAGGAGCAAGGCCGAGATGTCGGACGACGAGAGCGAAGGGCGCTCGGTGAGGAAGTGCATCTCGCCGTGCACGCGCATGACCGGGTGCACGTCGGCCGAGAGGTGCAAGTCGGAGGCCTTGCGGGCGATCATGTCGCGCAGGATCTCGTCGATGGCCTGCGGCCCGAGGCGCGCATTGCCGCGGTCGCCGCTCGCGGGGTTGCGCATGTGGTCGGTGATCTCCACGCGACTCGGTTCCGGAGCCCGCGGCTCGACCGAAGGCCCCGCCAGCGTGGGCGCCGGCGGCGGCGGCGCCTTGGGCTTCACGAACGACGTATCGAGCTCGATGCGCGAGGACGAGTCGGGCTCCGGGGGAATCGCGCGCGTGGCCGAAGCGGCAGGAACCGGAACGCCCGATGGGGCTTGTGGCGGCGGCGACGCGATGCCTGCGGGCGCCGCGGGAGGCGCGGCCACGGCGGACTTCTCCTGGCCCACCGCGAGCGCAGGCCCCTTGGCCTCCGGACGAATGGCCACCGTGGTGCCCTCGGCGTTGCGACCGAACGTGACGAAGTAGGAGCCGGTTGCGTGGTCGACGCGGCAGGTCTTGGGCGTGTCCTTGAGGCCGCGGACTTCTTCCGGCGAGAGCAGCTCCGCCGCCAAGGGGTCGATGTTGGTGAACTTGAGGGGCTCTTTGCCGATGTCCTGGCGAGTACCTTTGCGCATGATGTAGATGCGCTCGCCCACGAGCAGGCGGAGCTCGTCGGCAGATGTCTTGGCCAGGGCGTCGAAGAGCGGGGCAAACCGCGACACGTCGTTACTCACCGGTAGTGGAAGGTCACACGCAGTCGGCGTCGCGGCCAGCGGGCTCCGCACAAGGGCACGGGCGCTCGCGGGGAGAGATCCTCGCGCGACGAATCATGCGACGAGGCTACGTGGTTTCGCGCGCCGACGTCAACGAGAGGTCGCGAAAGAGCGGGAAGAACACCCGCGGAGTGCGCTTGGTGCGGAGGCAGCGCGTCGCGGCGTCCATGTAGCATGCAGTGAGTGCGCGACGCGGCTTGCCGGTGGTGCTGCGCACCGAGCGGTGCCAGAGCATGTTGTGGATGAGGAGCACTTCGCCGGCGCGCGCGGGAATGCGCAGGGCGCGGTCTTCGGCGCGATGCTCCTCGAGCAAGTGCTTGGGGACCACCCCGCCGAGCGGCGTGGCGAGGCCGCGCAGGTGGCTCCCCGGGAGCACCTCGATGCAGCCGCCGTTCTCCGGCGCGTCGTCGAGGGCGGTCCAGATCTGCAGCGTCGGATCGCGGTCGAGGCCCCAGAAGCGGCCGCCATCCTGGTGCCAGGGCAGGTAGCTGCCGCCGGTCTCGGCGGCCTTGTTGAACACCAGGGCCCGGTACAGGGTGAGCTCCGGGCCCACCACCTCGCGCGCGATGGCGTAGAAGCGCGGGTCCTCGATCCAGCGCAAGAAGAGCGGATCCATCTCCAGCTTCTCGACTTTGCGATAGCGCAGCGTGGGCCCTTCGTAGCCCTTGCCGAAGGAGAGGTCGTCGTAGCTGCCGTTGTCGGTGTCGCGCTGGAAGAACATCCCCGGGTAGACGATCTGACCCATCATGATGGCGTCGATACGGGCCCGAAGCGCTTCGAGCTCGGGCTCGCTGCACAGGCGCCCCACCCGAGCCCAGCCGTTCGCGCGATAGTCGGCGAGCACGTCGGCGAGGGGCCGCGGCCCGTCGAAGACGTCGGTATTCACTCTCGGCGCAGAGGCCGCGCTAGACTCCACGGGAGTGACGTTTACCATGCACCGGGCGGCCACGACGCCCCTTCTCGCGGCTCTGCTCGCGCTCGCCCCGGCAAAAGCTGCGGCGCACACCGTGGGCATCTCCAAGAGCACGTTCACCTTGGCCGAGAGCGGCGTGGTGGAAGCGGAGATTTCCCTGTCGGTGCGCGATCTGGCGCGCCTGATGCCGCTCGATCGCGACGGCGACGGACTGATGGACGCCGCCGAGGTCCAAGCCCACAAGGGCGACTTCGAGGGCTTCGTCCGGGACGCAGTGGACGTCTTCGGCGACGGCGCCGCGTGCCCCGGCACGCTGGTCGGCACGACCCTCGGTGAGCGCGGCGACGGGGTGGAGATCCGTGCGCGCTACGCGTGCAAGCCCCGATCGGCGCGAGTGGCCGTGACCGCGCGATACATGACCACCTTCGACGACGCCCACCGGCACGCGGCGAGCCTGGTGAGCCCCACCGCGTCGAAGGCGCGCGTGCTCACCGTCACCGATCGCCAGGTGGAGCTCGACACCGGCTTCACGCCGCCGGCCCCCGCGAACGCCGGAAATACCAATCTGTGGGCCGCGCTGGCAGGCATGCTGGTGGCCGCCGGGCTGGCCTTCGCGTGGCGCAAGCGGCGACGCGTTACTTCTTGAACAGCTTTCCGAAGAGGCCGCCGATGGAGGCGTCCTTCGGAGGCGACGAGGGGCCCGAGCGCATGTAGTGCAGGCGTACTTCGCGGGCGGCGTCGACGTGGTTCGGGTTGAGATCCGCCACGCGCTTGAAGTCCTTGATGGCCGCCGCGTGCTGGTCGATGCGCTTGTTGAGCATGCCGCGGTAGAAGTAGGCGCGCTCGCTGTTGGGGTTCGCCTTGATGGCCTCGCCCAGGGTCTCGATGAAGCGACGGGTGGGCTCCACCGGCTGGTTCTCCGGCTTCATGGCCTCGATCCAGGCGACGAACGCGATGTACTCGGACTGCCCGGGATCGGCGGCGAGCGCCTTGCGCGCGAAGGCCTCGGCCTGCGCGTAGTCGCGGATCTTGAAGAAGACCTCGGCCTTCTGGAAGTGCGTGATGGCCTCGAGCGCCGACTGCACCTGCTTCTGCGCCTCCGGCGTGCCGCCACCGTCTTTGAGGACGGCGACGTACTGCTCGCGGCGCTTGGGATCCATGAGCGTCTGGTGAGCTTCGCTGATGTGCGCGAAGACGCGGGTGCACTCGCCCTTCACGCGCTCGAGCTTCAGCGGAACGCGGTCCGGGTGCCATTTCTTGGCGAGAGTGAGGTACGCGCGATCGACCGCGGATGCGTCGGCGGAGCGCTCGACCCCCAGCATCTGGAAGTAGTCCTCGGTGAGGATCGACTTGGCGCGCGCGAGGATCTCCTTCATCCACAGCTCTTCGCCGGGGCTCAGCGAGCCACCACGACTGCTGGGCGGCGACGACTCCGGCGCGGGTGGCATGGACCGCACGCTGCCCGGCGCCATGGAAGCACCGCGCACGCTGGCGGGCGCCATGGAACCACCGCGCACGCTGCCGGGCGGCATCGATGCGGGGCCAGGAGGAGGCGCGCTCATGCGCGCGGCCGCTGGAGCCGGCCGCACCGACGGCGGCGAGGCGGAAGGAGAAGGGCGCATGGACGGCGGGGCCGGGCGCACCGAGGGCGGACCGGGAGTAGCGCCCGCGGGCATGGCGCCCTCGGTCAGATCCACCTGCTTGGTGATGAGGAGACAATACACCAATGTCTGCATGGCGCTGGGGCCGAGGGTGCGGCTGCCGATGAGGTCGGCGAGACGCGCCGGACGCTCGCCGAGCCCCTGCACCACCGCCATCTCCGCCGCACGAAATGCGAAGCGCTCCGGGGCCGCGTGCACCGCCAGGCGCATGCTGGCCGAGGCCAGGCGATTGAGGGCGGCGTTCACGTGATCCCACGGCGGCCGTTGCCGCACGCCGTTCCACACGAGCGCGAGCGGGTCGAGCGGCGCCTCGGGCCCACCGTAGTCGGCCAGCAGGTCCACGCCCGCGTAGTAGGCGAAAGTCGTGGCCTCGCTCATGAAGAACACGCGGCCGGCCTTGCGCTCGAGCTGCACCCGCAGCGCCTGCTGCAGTTGCTCCTCGGTGATGTCGCCGTGCTCCACCAGCACCTCGCCGTGGCGACGCCGCTGCCGCTGCGCCAGCTGGTAGGTGGCGGCGAGCCGATGCTCCTCGGCGAAGCCCTGATCTTCGAGCACCGTGGAGAGAAACACGTCGGCCGGCTCGAGCTTCACGCGGCTGGGCCACCCCTGGGTCAGGGCGATGGTCGTGGTGTCGCCATCGGGCGTGGAGAGCACCAGCGTCCCCGAGAGCTCGCGCTCGTACACGTAGACGAACAGATGGACCGCGGGCGTCTTGGCGAGGGTGCCTTGCGCAGACGGAGCGGGGAGGTCGGGGGTGGCCATCGAAGGGTGCGTCTTAGCAGATTCGGGCCGTCGCCCGGACCTCCGCGGAGGTGCCCTGGAAGCGAAAGCGAGAGGCCGCTGAGCGTCCCCCGATGATACCTCGCCAGGAAAAAAGAGGCGAGGCTCGCGCCTCGGCAGCGACGGTGAGGCTCGCGCCTCCGGAGCGACGTGTAGGCGCACGCGCCAGCGGAACCCCTGCTGCGGAGCTGCCGGCGCACGCGGGTGTACGCGACTGCCGCACATCTCGGGGCGTCGCTTCCGGGAACGCGGCGACGGTATTTCCGCTATCGTGGTGGGTGGCACCCAGGCTCGGGGCGGTGCGTCTCGCACCCACTCCCGGCAACGACGCATGGCCTCTCCCCTCCCCCCGGTACCGAACAAGCTCGAGCACTTCGAGATCGTCCGGCGTCTCGGTGCGGGAGGCATGGCAGAGGTGTTCCTGGCGAAGAAGCGCGGCGCGGAGGGGACCTTCAAGGTTCTCGTGGTGAAGCGCATCTTGCCGTCGTTCGGCAACTCGCGACGCTTCAAGACGATGTTCATCGAAGAGGCGCAGCTGGCGACCCGCCTCAACCACCCCAACGTGGTGCAGGTCTACGACTTCTTCGACGCCGGCGACGAAGGCCACATCCTGGCCATGGAGTTCGTGGAGGGGCTCGACCTGGGCGCGCTCATGCACGCGGCGAGAAACCTGGGCACCCGCATCGGCCCCTGGGTGAGCGCGTGGATCGTGGCGGAGGCCGCCAAGGGCCTGCACTACGCGCACGAGAAGAAGGACGAACAAGGGCAGCCGCTCGACATCGTCCACCGCGACGTCTCGCCGCAGAACGTGCTGCTGTCGTTCGAAGGCGGGGTGAAGATCACCGACTTCGGCATCGCCAGCGCGCGCCTCACGGAGGACCAGACCGGCGTCATCAAGGGCAAGTTCGGCTACATGTCGCCGGAGCAAGCGCGCGGGGAGCGCATCGATCGCCGGAGCGATCTGTACGCCCTGGGCGTCATCCTCTGGGAGTGCCTCACCGGGCGACCGCTGCACGGCGGCCTGGGCGGCGAGGCGCTGCTCGACATCGTGCGCAGCGGCGAGGTGGAGCGCCCCAGCCAGTACGTGCGCGATCTGCCGGAGGAGCTCGAGAAGATCGTGATGAAGCTCCTGGAGCGGGAGCGCGAGCATCGCTATGCGTCGGGCAAGGAGCTGGCCTCGGCCGTCGCCCGGGCCCTGCTCCACAATCAGGAGCTGGTGGACTCGGTGGCCCTCGAGTCGCGCATCTTCGACCTGGTGCCGCAGAGCGAGCGCGCCTCGGTGGACGAGCAGGTGGAAGAAGAAGCGCGCACCAACGCGGCGGCCCCGGTGGCGCTGCACCAAACGCAGGGGCGACAGAGCGCGCGCGTGCCCTCGGTGGACGAGGCGCAGAGCAGCAGTCGCGAGCCGCGCGAGGTGCGGCACGTGGTGTTGGTGTCGCTGCATCTGGGCTTTCCAGAAGGCACCGATCGCACCGACCTGCGCCTCTTGCGGGCCCTCTCGCCACTGCGCAAGACCCTGGGTGAGATGGCCTACAAGCGCGGCATGCGCTGGGTGTGGCAGAGTGAGTTCGAAGCCCGGGCCATCGCCGGTCTCTCGGCCAAGCACGGGCGCGCGGCGAGTGATGCGGCGATGCTCACGCTCGACACCCACGAGGCCATCGCCGGCTACGGCGACGACTTGCCCACCGCCGTCACCGCCTCGGTGAGCATGGTGCGCGGCATCGCGTCGGGCGCCCGCGACGCCGACGGAAACCTGGTGCGCTTCTCGCTGCACGAGCCGGTCACCCAGCTGGCCGACATCCTGAGTGCTGCCACACCCAAGGGGGCCACCTGGGTCGCGGGAGGGCTCTATCGGCTCATCCGCCGCGACTTCTTGTGGGACGCGCCGCACCACCTCTCGCTCACCGGGAAATCGTCGGTATCGGGCGTGCCCTTGCCCTCGCACGTGCGCACCTACGGCCTCTTGCGGGCGCTCTCGCGCGACGAGCGCGCCAGCGAGGCCGGACACCTCATCGGCCGCGACGCCGAGCTGGCCGATCTCCAGGCGGCCTTCCACTCGGCGCGCAAGGTGGGCCACGAGCGGGCCCTGGTGCGGGCGGTGGTGGGCGAGCTGGGCATCGGAAAGACGGCGCTGGTCTCGGCGTTCCTGGAAGACGCGGTGCAGGCCGCCCAGACCCGCAACGAGGGGCTCCGTATTTTGCGTGTAGAATGCACACCCGTGAGCATGGAGGTGCCGTTCGGCGCGGTGTCCGATCTGGTGCGCGACGCCATCGGGGCCAACGGCGGCGAGACTTTCGAGGAGATGGCCGAGCGCATCGCGAGCATCGGCGGCGGGGCGGCCCACGGCGACGCCAGCCACCCGGCGGTGGCGCGGCTGGCCGAGCTGGCGGCCAACAGCAACCGTGCCCGCGGCAGCGACGAAGACGCGGTGGACCAGCGCAAGGTCATCGTGAGCGCCCTGCGCACCATGCTCGGTGCGCTGGCCATCGCCGAGCCGCTCATCGTGACCCTCGACGGCTTCCAGTGGGCCGATCGTCAGTCGCTCGATCTGTTCACCGACATCCTTCGCTCGCCCGATCCACTGCCGATGCTCACGGTGGTGGTCACGCGCCCGGACGACCGCGTCTCGGCGCTGCTGCAGGGGCACGTGCGGGTGGAGCTCGATCCGCTCACCGCCGACGAGCAGGTGCGACTCCTCGAAGCGCGGCTCGGCGTACGCGAGGGCGTGCGCGCGGTATGCGCCGACCTCATGCCGCGGGTGGGCGGCAACCCGTACTTCTTGCTGGAGATGGTCGATGCGCTCCTGGAGCGCGGCGTCCTCGAGATCGTCGACCGCCCGGCCAAGAGCAGCGAGCGCGGCGAAGACGTGCGCGGCGAGGCTCGCGCCTCCGGAGCGACGGGAGAGGGTGCTGCCGGGCTCGAGCGGAGCTCGGCCTTGGTGCGCACCGAGCAGGGCGATCTGGGGCAAGAGCTGCCCTCCACGCTGGAGCAACTGGTGGCCGACCGCCTGCAGGAGCTGCCGCGCGAAGAGCGGGTCATCGTCGACTGGCTCGCGGTGGCCGGCGGACCGCTCCACGAAAAAGAGATCGGCGAGCTCTCCAGCATCCTCAGCGACGACCCCATCACCCGGCTCTGCGCCCGCGGCATGTGCGATCGCAAGGGCAACGCCATCGACTTCCGGCACCCGCTCATTCGCGACGTGGCCTACGCGGCGCTGGGCGGCGATTTGCGGGTGCGCATGCACGCGGAGCTGGGCGAGCTCCTGGCGGAAACGCCGCTCGCGCGCGGGCTCTCGGCGGCGGTGGTGGCCCGGCACCTGGTGCGCGGCAACCTGGGCGTGCGCGCGGTGGACTACTACCTGGAGGCGGCGCTGGCGGCCCGCAGCAGCCACCAGCTGCAGCTCGCGGCGCGGTACTTTCGCCGGGCGCTGACCCACATGCTGCCGCGCGATCGCCGGAGCGAGATCGCCCTCGACGCGCTCGAGACCATCTATCGCGCGCTCGGTCGACGGCACGAGCGGGTGCAGGCGCTCGACGGTCTTCGCACGCTGGCCAAGCAGCTGGGTACCCCGCGACTGGCCTGCGTGGCCCTCACGCGGCTGGCCCGCTACCACCTCGACGAAGGCCTGCTGGTACGCGGGCTCCCGATCGCCAAGGCCGCGACGTCGCTGGCGCAGAACAACGGCATGCCGCAGCTCTCGGTGGAGACCGAGGCGCTCCTCTCGGAGTTCCTGCGCGAGCTGGGCGACGTGCAGGGCGCGCTGGCCGCCTGCGATCGCGCCCTCTCCGCCTGCGACCCCAAGCTCCGCCGCGGCAGCTCCGCGCGCACCTACGCCGAGGTGCTCCGGGCTCGCGGCGTTCTCTTGCGGCGCGTAGGCCGGGTGCGCGAAGCGGTCGACGCCTACGCCGATGCGCTGGCCTACGCCAAGGCCGCTGGCGCCAAGCGCCTCGAGGCGCGCACCAAGAACGCGCTGGCCTACGCCATGTTCGTGCAAGGTCGCTACGAGGACGCCATCGTGCTGGCGCACGAGTCGATCCAGATCGACCTCTCCATGGGCGGGCGCTTCCAGGTGGCCAAGACCCTCACCAACATCGGCCACTCGTACTCGCGGCTGGGCGACGTGCCCCGGGCCCAGGCCTACCTCTCCCGGGCCCGCGAGGCCCACGAGCGCTACGGCGACCAGGACAGCCGCGCCGACACGCACATCGTATGCGCGGAGGTGGCGCTGGAGGTGGGCGACATCGCCACCGGCGAGGGCTTCCTCCGCGACGCGCAGAACATGATCGCCGTCACCCGCAACGCCTACGACGCGACCCACGCGCTGCTCATCGGGGCGGTGCTCTCGCGCGCCAAGCGCGACCCCAAGCGGGCCATCGCCCAGGCCCTGGAAGCCCGCCGCGCGGCAGAGACCCAGGCGCTGGTGGCCTACTCGTTCTACGGCATGTCCATCGAGGCCACGGCCCGGGTCGACGCCGGCGAGATTCACACCGGCACGCTCCTCGCCACCACCGCGCTCGGCACGGTGGAGACGCTCCAGGGCTGCGAGTACGGTCTCGAGATACGTGTACTCTGCGCCGATGCTCTGAAGCGCGCCGGCTCGCCCCAGGCCGGCCACGCGCGCCAGGTGGCCATCGACTACACGGTGGCGATGCTCGGCACCATCCGCGACGCGCGCCTCCGCCGCACCTTCGCCCAGCGCCCCATCGTGGCGGCGCTCTTCGACGCTACACCGGTCCCGGAGCCGGCCCGAACCGGCACCAGCGACGTCCTTCCCAGCGCGCCTCCGGCCTTGTGAGACGGTCCGAGTAGACGCACACGCACCGGGGTTGGTCTACCTTGCGCACCTCGTGCGCGCGGGCGGTGCTCACGGTGGAGCGCAGTTTTGGGGTATGATGGGCCTTCGGCTTTTTCGGGCCCTGGCTCCGCCGCTGGCCGCGGGCGAGACCGTTTCGCGCCGTTCCTCTTCGCATGACCCAAACGATTTCCCTGAATCGCCCCCGACGCACCGCGGTGATCCTCTCCGGTGGTGGCGCCCGTGGCGCCTACGAGGTCGGCGTCCTCTGGTACGTGTTCGACGAGCTGTCTCGCATTCGCGGACGGCCGCCCCAGGTCGACATCATCTGCGGCACCAGCGTGGGCGCCATCAACGGCTGCTACCTGGCGGCGCACCTGGCGGACCCGGTGCTCGGCATGCGGCGCCTGGTGCACCTGTGGAGCGAGCTCGAGCTCACCCGGGTGCTCGGCTTCGGCTTTCGCCAGGTGGTGAGCTTGCCGCGCCTGCTCATCGGCGGTGGCAACGACGGCACCGGCCTCTTCGACCTCACGCCCATGGCAGATCTGGTGGGTCGCGAGATCAGCTGGCGCGCACTGGCCCGCACGCTGCGCAAGCGCAAGCTGCGGGCGCTCACGGTCTCGACCACCGAGGTCGGCACCGGCCGCACCGTGGTGTTCATGCAAACCTCGCCGGACACCAACATTCCGGCCCAGGCCCCGCCGCGCACGCTGTTTCGGGCCGACCACATCGGTCCCCACCACGCCCTGGCCAGCGCTGCCATTCCGCTGCTCTTTCCGCCGGTGCGCATCGACGATCAGCTGTACCTCGACGGCGGGCTTCGACAGAACACGCCCATCGCGCCTTCGCTCCGGCTGGGCGCCACCCACGTGCTGGCCATCGGCAGCTCTCGCGAAGTGCGCGGCGTGGTCGCGCGGGAAGAGGGCTCCCAGGCGCTCCGCTCTCCGGGCGCCACGTTCCTCCTCGGCAAGGTGCTCAACGCGTTCCTCCTCGATCACATCGACGTGGACATCGAGCTCCTGACGCGCCTCAACCACGTCCTCAAGGACGGCGCCGCCAAGTTCGGGCCGGGCTTTCACGACGCCCTCAACGACGCCGCGCGTACCCGCGGCGCGCCGGCGTACGAGTACGTGAACTGCCTCACGGTGCGCCCCAGCGAAGACATCGGTCGCCTCGCCAGCGCCCATGTGCGCAAGGGCCAGTTCCTGGGCAACCCGCTGCTCACCAAACGGGTGCTGAACCTCCTCGACTTCGGGGTGGGCGACGAGGCCGACCTCGCCAGCTACCTGCTCTTCGACGGCAAGTTCTGTCGGCAGCTCATCGAGCTCGGGCGCTCCGACGCCCAGGCCCGCCGCGACGAGCTCCTGGCCTTCTTCGACCGCGACGACGAAGACGGCGGCGATCTCGAGCACGACGAGACCGGCACCTGGGACGGCCGCTCGCTGCCGCCCTTCCGCACCGTTTCGACCTGACAAGCGAGGTACGGGCTCGGGTAACATGAGGGGGTTTCATGCCCCGAACCCCGCCGAAGGCCGAAGCTCCTCACGTTCTCGACGGCGTTCTCGCCCTGTACCGTGCTGCACGAACCGCCACCGGCGACGACTTCGCAGCGCAAGCCTTCGCGTGGATTCGCGGGTGCGCGCCCTTCGAGCGCGCGGTGATGGTGACGACGCGGCAGAAGGTGGCGTGGATCGACGCCCGCTTCTCGGGAGTTCCCGACCCCAGGGCGCTCATGACGAGCTACGAGACCGTGCGTCACCTCGACCTGCTCTCGGCGCGAGTGTTCTCGCAGCCCATGACCGCGCTGCGGCAGGATCGCGACGCGAAGGAGGTAGCGGGCAAGAGCATGGCGCCCTTCCGCGACCATCTGAAGCGCTTCGGGTGTCGCTTTGCCGCGAGCGTGGCCATCCCCTCCGCCGAGGGCGAGATGACCACGGTGATGATCCTCATTCGCGGCGAGCGGGGGCGTCGCTTCGATGCGCACGAGCTGCGCTCCCTCGAGGCGATGGCGCCCCACGCGGTGGAGGCCGCCGCCATCAATCGAAGCTCGGTCCTCACCCGGGCCGCCGGCCGTGCGGCCGATGCACTGCCGGTGGGGCTGGCCGACGGCGACGGGCGCTTGATCATGACGACGCCGAGCTTCATGCGACTGTTCTGGCAGAAGGCGCCTGCGACCGACGTGTACCTGCCCGCGACGGCACTGAAGTCGCTCCACAAGGGCCGCGCGTGGCCATTGCCCCAGGGCGGCCACAGCTTGCATGCGCAGCCGGACGACGACGGAAGCGGTTGGCTGCTCTCGCTTCGACCGAGCGGCGCCGTCGACGGCCTCACCCGGAGAGAGCGACAGATCGCCGAGCTCTTCGCGGGCGGCAGCAGCTACAAGGCGGTGGCGGCCCAGCTCGAGGTATCGCCGGTCACCGTGCGCAGCCACCTGCAGAATCTGTATGCCAAGCTGGGTGTGACGAGCCGCGAAGAGCTGGCGGCGCTGCTCGCGTAGCGCCTCCTGCAGCGTGCATCAAGCGCCCCCTCGACCGCTGCGGGTACCCTCGAATCCATGCGTATTTTGGGTCTTCTGCGGGTCGTCGCGTCGGTGGCATCGGTGGTGGTGACGGGAACGACGGTGACGAGCTGCTCGTCGTCCGCCGCAGAGGTCGGCAAGCCCAACGAGAAAGTCATCGGCCCAGAGGGAGGCGACATCGCGGCACCGGTCGATTCCCCGTACGCCGGCGTGGTCCTGCGCATTCCGGCAGGCGCGCTGAGCGCCCCCACCAAGATCTCCTTCGAAGGCACCATCGACGACACGCCGTTGCCCAACGCCGCCGAGCGCGTGGGTCCTCAGCTCGCGATTGCACCCGCAGGGCTGACGCTGGCCAAGCCGGCGGAGCTCACGCTCCCGCTCGACGGCGAGATGCTCGGCGCCTACGAGGGCAAGCCGGAGAGCTGCAAGGTGTGGGCGCGCAAGGGTGAGGGATGGGAGCGACTGGAGCAAACATCGAGCACCGCGGCGAGTGTGACGGTGCCCATTTCCACACTCGGCACCGCGGCTGCCGGCGTGGTCTTCACCCCCACCAGCTCCGCCTGCACCAAGTCACCCGCCACCTGCGGGGCCCCCGCGCAGCCGCTCACGCTCCAGTCGTTCGTCGACCCGGTGGTGTGCGATCCGGTGGCCAGCAACTACTGCCTCATCACGCTGCCAGAGCTCGACCAACGCCGCACCATCGACGAGTTCGCGTCGCTCACGGTGCAGGGCAACAAGGCCTATTGGGTGTTCCCGGTGAAAGGCGCAGACGGCAGCACCACCGGTGTGACGGTCGCGCGATACGACCTCCAGAACGGCGGGCCGGTATTCCTGTATCCCGCATACACCGGCGGGTCGTTCGGAACCATCGCCGAGCGAGGTCGGGTCGCGGTGAGCGCCCTCGGCCAGGTCTGGGCCGGGGTCGGCGGCTACGGGAACATCGTCTTCGCCGAAGGCACAGCGGCACAGGCCTTCGACAGGCCAGCGGTGGGCACCTCGGTGGGGCCGCTCGGCGTGCTCTCCACCCCGGGCAATCCGGCGGTTCTCCGATTCTCGAAGTCGAACGTGAGCGACAAGACCGACGTTCGCCTGAGTGACGGAAGCTTCGTCTTCAACTACCCGTTCACGCCCGTCGAGAACATCACCGGCCTCCGCCTCGGTTCGCAGCTCGCAGTGTTTCGCAGCGTGCACCGCGGCGCAGCCGTGATGTTCGACGCCGACATTCCCAACTTCAAAGGGTTCTCGGCACCGCGGTCGGGACGCGGCGTGGACCTCGATACCGATCCCGCGAGCTATGGAGCGTTCGCCGCGGCGATCACCGGTGTCGCAGGCCAGGTGGCGGTGGCCTCACTCGACGGCGGTCGGGTCTTCATGAACCAGCTCTCCGAAGGCCCCCGGCTCGAAGAGACGTCGGTGCAGACGTTCTCGGCGCCGGTGCGCGACATGGACTTCGGGAGCGACGGCAAGCTGTACGCCATCAGCTCCGGCCGCAAGGAGGTACAGGTCCTCGCGGGGAGTGGGCTCTCGACCATCCCGCTGGATGCCGACACGATCGAGGGATCCGGACCGCTCTCTCCGTGGCGTATCCGGGCCATCGCCGGGACGAACGACATGCTCCTCGTCACCCGCGGCAGCTTGTTGGCCAAGGGGCGCTTCCACATCCTGCGCCGGATTCGGTGAACGCTCGGGAATCTCCGGGCCTTGGTGACGGTTTGCCACGGGCAGGGTGACGAACCCGTTCGGGCGCGTTACCTTCTGCGGGAAAGCAAAATCTGTCGTCAATGCTCGCAAGTGCTCGGTTTTACTGACCGGCGGCGCAGTGTTCTTCGGGTTTTCGAGGCGACGGAGGCAGCGAGCGTGAGCAAGACAGGACGGCGAGCAGGTACGGTGGAGCTTTCGATGCTCGCGCTTCTGATGGTGGGCGCGGCCGGCACGGCTGTGGCTGGCTGTAAGAAGAGCGAAGCCGCCGAGGAGCCCACGCCGGTGGCGACGCCGCCGGTCTCCGTGGCTGCCACCACGCGCGCGCCGCTCGAGAAGGTTCGCATCGACGACGTGGCGGTTCCCACCGCGCCCTCCAAAGTTCACGTGGCCTGGGTGGTTCCGCAAGGCACCGGCGTGAACGACGATGCGCCGTTCCGTCTCCGCTGGAAGACCAGCGACGGCCTCTCGGCGCCGCCCGAAGACGTCACCGCCAAGGGCGCCAACGTGAACGCAGGCTTCGACGTGGAGGTGAAGCCCAACAAGGGCACCAACTACGCGAAGCTCGTGGGCGATGTGGACCTCGTCGTCTGCGACGTGGCGACGCATAGCGTGTGCGTGCCCGTGAAGCGCGAGCTCGAGATGACGTTCGCAGTGGCAGGCGATGCGGCCGCCCCCTCCGTCAAGGTCGCGCTGCCGGAAGCCCGTCCCGCGCGATAGCGACCGCTCAGGCCCGAACGGCCTTCGACATGTAGAACGGGTTCCCGTCGGGGTCGGCGAAGAACGCCATCATCACGCGCGGGTTCTTCACCACGCGAAAGACCAGGCCTCGGTTCTCGTAGATGCCGATGGTCTCGTCGAAGTTGCCCTTCACTTCGAGGCCGATGCTCATGCCGCCGATCTGTCCCGGCTGCGGACCATCCGCGCGCGCCGCGTGGAGCGCGATGCGAAAACCCCCGCCGGCGTCGATGACCGCCCAGCCTTCGCCGGCCTGCTCCACCAGCTTCATGCCCAATGTCTCGATGAAGAAGCGCAGAGAGCGCTTCATCTCGGAGACGTAGATCATCGCGACGCCTGAGTCGATCATGTCGTGTTACCCCGCGTGCCCGAGCTTCTTCGGGCCGTCTTGAAAGAGCACTTCGATGCGATTGCCTTCCACCCCGACCACGGCTCCCTTGCCGAACTTGGAGTGTGCCAGGAGCACGCCCTTCTCGAACTTCTCGGTGGGCACGTAGGGGCGGAAGGCCGCGTCGTCCACATCCTGGGTCCACTGCTCCCAGGTCTTCTCCGCCTCTTTGGGCTTCTTGAAGAAGTCGTCGCCTTCGTCGTCGTCTTTTCGCCCGGAGCTTCGCTGCTTGGTCCGCTTGATCGACACGCCCTATTTCTAGCGCCTTTTCCCGGCACCAGGTCGAATTTTCGGGCCCCTTTGGCCGGCGCCTACCTTCGTGTAACCTCTCCCGTCATGGTTGCGCTCCTGATCATCGGCTCCATCCTTTTCCTCATCGGCATCATCGTCACGTTGGTGAACCTCAAGAACGTGCGCCGACGGAAGCGCATCCTGGGTACCCCCACGTCGCCCATCGCCCAGGCCCCGGGCCAGGGACCGGTGGAGGTGAAGGGGCGCATCGTCCCCAGCGAGCAAGGCCTGCTCATGACGCCGTTCAGCGGTCGTCAGGCGGTGTGGTGCCGCATCATCGTCCAGGAGTATCGCCAGCACGGGCGCAGCGGCAGCTACGTCACCATCCTCAACGAGATCGACTGCCGCCACTTCATGGTCGACGATGGGTCCGGCCAGCAGGCGCGCATCCTTCCGCAGGGCGCGCACATGATCCTCGAGTCCCAGCAGGTGGCGAGCTCCGGTACGTTCAACGACGCGAGCCCGCACCTCCAGGCGTTCCTGCAGTCGCGTGGCCTCTCCACGACCAGCTGGCTCGGCTTCAATAAATCGATGCGCTACTCCGAAGAGATCCTGAGCCCCGGCGACAACCTGTACGCCCTCGGACCTTCGCGTCGCGACGCGGGCCCGCCGGTGAGCGACGGCTACCGCATGGTTCCGGGAAGCCAGCTGGTGCTGTTCGCCGGCGCGGGCGAGGTCAACGAGCTCATCCTCACCAACAAGACCGAAGAGCAAGTGGTCTCCAAGCTGCTCTACGGCTTCATCGGCGGCCTGGTGATGACGGGCCTGGGCGCAGCGGCCGGCTTCGTGGGCCTGGTGATGGGCATTCTCGACAGCATGTGACGCGCGCCCTCAGCTAGCTGCGGCCACGAACGCTCAGAACGTCTCGCCGACCATCTCTTCGCTCTTCTGCCAGAGTGCCTTCGCCGTTTGGGCGTCGAGCACGTACGATCGCACGCCCTCGGACACCGGACCGATGTAGCCGTCCGTCACCTCGGACACATGGCAGTTCTCGCAGTACCGGCCCGCCACGTCTTCCGCGCGCGCAACGACGCCCGCCCAAACGGAAGTCGCAGCGCCTTCGGGAATGGTCTTCCATCGAAACGGAGGTTTTCCTTCGGCTGCGAGATCTTGATTGATCTTCACGATCATTCCTTCGAGCGTTTCGTGGCCGATGTGGCGCCCGAGCTCCGTCTGGATGCCGCCGGGGTGGAGAGCCGTGGCGCGGACTCCGCGCTCCTTGTGACGTCGATCGAACTCGACAGCGAAGAGGATGTTGGCGCTCTTCGAACGACCATACGCCTGGAACGGATCGTAGGGCGTGCGCTCGAAGTTCGGGTCGTCGAGGTCGACGTTCGAGAAGCGGTGCCCGGAGGAAGAAACCATCACGACGCGGCTCCCCGATCGCAACAGCTTGGCGATGCGATTGATGAACACGAAGTGACCGAGGTGATTGGTGCCGAACTGGGTCTCGAAGCCATCGGCCGTGGTCCCCTTCGGGGTGGCCATCACACCTGCGTTGGCAATGACGACATCGAAGGCTCGGCCATCCTTCAGGAGCGAATCCGCGGCCGCGCGCACGCTGGCGAGCGACGCAAGGTCGAGCTCGAGGAGCGAGAAGCTCCCGCCATTCGCTGCATGATCGCGCACCACCGCGGTCGCCTTTTCTGCCTTCCGGAGATCGCGGGCCGCGCCCACGACTTCCGCGCCGTGCGCTACGAGCGCGCGCGCCGTTTCGACACCGAGCCCGGCGGACACGCCGGTTACGAGTACACGTTTTCCGCGCAGATCTGCGCCTGCGAGCACCTCGTCCGTGGTCGAGGTCGCGCCGAATGACTGGTTCATGTGAGTCTCCTTGATGGGTGTGGGCGCACCACTCCCGCGCCGGCTCGCGGTTGCGGAATCGGTCTCCGTGCGGTAGAATGGAGGGTGCCTCCGGATTTAATACGGAGGGTGCCTCCGCTTGGCAAGGGGCTGAGTGACACGTCATGAAAAAAGAACCGCCCACGCCGATTCGAAAGCCCCGCGCGGACGCGGTACGCAACCGCGAGCGCCTGCTCGCGATCGCGAAGCCTATTCTAGAAGCGAAGGGGCCAGCCGCCAGTCTCGAGGAAATCGCGCGGGCGGCGGGCGTAGGCATCGGTACGCTGTACCGTCATTTTCCTACGCGCGATGCGCTGGTCGAAGCCGTGTACCGCAACGAAACGGAGATCTTGGCGGCCGCAGCTTCGAGGCTCGCGGCGACGCATGCGCCGGTCGACGCCCTGCGCGAATGGATGCTGGTCTTCGTGGACTACCTGGCCACGAAGCGTGAGATGTCCGCCGCGCTCGGGTCGCTTTCGGCGGGCACATCTCAGCTCTTCGCCACCTCGACAGAGCTCATAACCGGAGCCATCCTCCTGCTGACGGAGCGGGCGCAAGCGAGCGGAGACATTCACCTCACGGTGCAACCGATCGACCTCTTGATCGCGCTTTCTGGGCTCGCGCACGCGGGCATCGGAACCGACTGGAAGGGCAGGGCGCGGCAACTCGTGGACATTCTCATCGCGGGCCTGCGCACGCCGAAGGCTGCAGCTCCGCGCGCGCCTGCACGTCCAGCCAAACCGGTGCGGCGCACGTAACGTCGTCGGAGTCCGAAGCGTCTACGAGCGCAGCATCGGCGGTCTGATCCTCGACAGCTTCGACGGATCACCCAGACGGGGCTGCGGCATCCCAGCCCGATACGCGGGCCAGCTCGGTCGTCGCAACGTACAGGTCGAACAGCGCGCGAATGTGCTCGGCGCGCGCGCTCAGGTGGTAGCGCAAGGGTTCGACGGAAGCGCGCTCGTCCTTCGTTCCCAGCTCCACTGCGTCTTGAACGGTGACGTACCAGCTCTTCGCGCGCTTCTCGGCGCGAGCGGTGACCTCTTCTCGCTTCATGGCCTCGACGACCGCGGCGTACTGCGTCTCGACCTCGACGGCTACGCCCCCGAGCGCGAGGCGGGCCTGACTCAGAACTTCCTCCACCTGTGCGGCGGCCTGGTCGAGGCGGGCCCAGCCCGGGAGAAAGTCGAGGGTCCACTGCATACCCAAGCCGAACACGACGCTGTCTTGCACCACGTTCTTTTCCTTGGCCAGCGCCGGAGCCCCCCAGTAGCTGCCCGCGCCCAGCATCGCGAAGTCGGGAAGCAAACGGGCGCGCGCTCCGGCGAGCTGAGCCTGGCGGGCCGCCACGCCGGCACGTGCCATGTTGACCTCCGGTCGATACAACCGCGCTGCGGTGAGGTACTCGACCACCGGGCGCAGCGGCTGAGACGGGCGGGACAATGGCGCGTCGACCAGCTCGAAGGCGGATTGCGTGCCCGTGAGAAAACGGAGCGCCGCCAGTGCCTCCGACTCCTTCTTCTCCAGGTCGCCGACGCGATTGTCGAGGTCGTCGGCGACGAACTCGAGGCGAAGGCGGTCGCCTTCGTCGACCCCCGGTTCGCCGCGATCGAGCTTCTCCGAGATCGACGCGATGGTGCGGTCGAGGCTTCGACGTGCTTCCCGCAACAGGTACTCACCGTCGCGGGCTGCCTGGGCGCCGAAGTAGGCCTTGCGAACCTCCGCCCGAACCTGCAGGCGCGCCTTCTCTTGGTCCCACTCCTGAACACGAACGTTGGCCCCGGCCGCGTCACGTGCGCTGGAGATCTTGCCGAAGGTGTAGATGGGCAATCGGTACTCGAGAGAGAAGCGAACCACCGGGCTGAGCGAGCCGAGACTATCGACGGACAGTCGCGTGAGGTCGGTGGAGAACGTCTCGTTGCCGTTCGCATCGCGTACCCTGGGAATCACGCCGCCTTGTGCGCCCATCCTCAGGTCGAAGAACGGCGCATAGCGAGCCTCCGTCTGTTGCGCCCGAGCGAATGCGACGCGGGCGCCGGCTGCGGCGACCAGCGGGCTTTGGCGCTGAGCCCGCTCGAGGCACTCGGCGAGGGTGAACCTTCGAGGCTCGTCCGCGCGCGCGGCAGCGGAGAGAAAGAGGAGCGTCGCGGCGATCGCCGATGCGACGCGTCGGGGCGTGAACATTCTCATGAAGGGAGTCCAAGGCAAGCGCGGACGCAGTACCGCGCGACGGCGTGTGGGGGAGTAGAAGAGACGCCTCGCAGCACGACCCGTGCCACGCGACCCCTGCTAGCCGCATGCTCGTAAGCCCGCACAAAGACGGGCTGGTTCCGGGAGCGTGAACAACCGTACGCGGCACCACGACAGTGACACCAGGGTCAGTCGCTCAGAGCTCGTCGGTCGTCGCGCAGCGAGGCGAAGTCGTCGGCGCTGGCCTCTTCGAGCGCGGGCGCGGCGATGCGCACGCGTTCGGCGTCGGCCGCCAGGAGGGCCGAGCAGCCAACGGGCGAGAGGAGCTCGGCGCGAACCTCGGCGCTCTTCTCCTGGGCATTGCGGGAGCCGGCGGCGCGCTCGGCGTCTTTGGCCGCAATGGCCTCGAAGGCAGCGAGATCGACGACCCGTTCGTCGA
>Ga0075163_10003420_pt1 | contig 21335 bp, 19 predicted proteins | sample JI1023141ADNA_FD_71478 | JGI IMG/M metagenome (GOLD analysis project Ga0075163, IMG submission 71478) | Wastewater effluent complex algal communities from Wisconsin, to seasonally profile nutrient transformation and Carbon sequestration -... | ecosystem: Engineered > WWTP > Effluent > Algae... | reverse complement strand
AAGAACTGCTTCTTCAGCGACTCTAGCACCATTATCTTCCGTTTGTTTTGTCGTTAATGCGCTGAGGTCTGTTGTAAGCTTTAACGTCTCATCCTTTCTGGCGTTATTATCGGTGCTTTGCTTGCTCGACAAGTTGGTGATATTACTTCTAAGAACTGCTTCTTCAGCGACTCTAGCACCATTATCTTCCGCTTGTTTTTTCGTTAATGCGCTGACGTCTTTTGTAAGCTTTGCAGTCTCTGCTTTTCTGGTTGTATTGTCCGTGTCTTGCTTGCTCGTCAACTTGGTGATATTACTTTCAAGCACTTCTTCTGCAGCGACTCTAGCACCATTATCTGCCGCTTGTTTTTCCGTTAATGCGCTGACGTCTTTTGTAAGCTTTGCCGTCTCTGCTTTTCTGGTTGTATTGTCAGCTTCTTGTTCGGCTTTGGAAGTTTCTAATACATTGAGTCTATTAATTATAGCGTTAATAATCGTATTATTGTCATTTTCATTATCCGGTGTGTATTGGGGTATTTCTTCGTCCGGTTTTTCTCGGGGTATTTCTTCTTGATTCAAATTCATTTCACGATGAATTATGATTCCTTCAGTAACAGCACCTGCTACAGCCGTTACGCCAGCTGCAACAGCTAAGCCATTGACCACACCAGTGCTTAACACACCACGTAATAGTCCTTCACTAACAGCAGCAGCACCCGCGGCAACCACACCAGCTGCAAAGCCACCTGTCATTACAACGACAGCCCCTAACACATATTTTCCAGGGTGCTTGGAAACATGTTTTACTACATTATTAAATATTTCACGCCAATTCATAATTACTCCAAATGATTAAAATTCTTGTAATAACACGCTACGAAGCCATTTGGCCTGCAGTTATGTATTAGTGATTTCAGGTGCCTGTTTATGCCAACACATCCAAATTAAAACTACCCTCAGGCTTAACAAGTGCATCTAATTCCGCTAAACATGCAGCCCCAAAAGTTATTGTCTCTTGGTGATGCGCTGTAAAAGCTTTAATAATCTCTTCGTACTCACTTTGAGAGTATTTTGATTTCGGATTTACTCTAGGATATGCGCTCAAATGTTGTAATAGCACTACAATCTGGGATTTAAGCTCATCGGGCATAGCTATTTTTAATTTTATAATCTCATCTAAACGAGTTAATATTTGCTTATATAAGGTTGAAATATCTGGTTCACTCCCTGTTATCAGGGCATTGTATTGCCTATCTAAGGAGTTAATTAAAAAGAATGAATTTCTTTTTGCGTTACGCAGCCGATGTAAGCCTACAAGCAAAATTACGAGGGGCGCGCCATAAAGCAGCATGCAGGAAATAACCATAAAGGGGGTGGTATGGTTTGGATTATATTGGTTGAACTCTTTCATTTTAATGACTCTCAATCATGTTCTCAATTTCACCTCCTTGCCTAAATTTATATTCCATGACGCTGCATTCTATCGATATTTTTTTGAGAAATAACCCGGGAGTTTTTAATGAAACAGGTCATATTTGTTATCTTGCGCACCCTAAACTTCTTTCATCTGCTGAATGATAAGAATGCATTGAGGTTTCTTGAATGGCTACTAAATATTCACTTAAATCTTTGCATAAATTAGGCGAAAAGCCAAAACTAGCCTGCAAATTATCTTGCAACTCTCTGACAACCGGTTGGTCTATAGTAAAAACTATGGGTAGTGATGCTTCTGGATGACGACTTTGTAAAACATTATCAATCATATACTCATACTCATCCTGAGATGAATGATAATGATCACTTGAATCTCTTTGACCGCGAACATAAAAGGGTGGTAGGCTCATGCCATCAGCTTCAATACGGTTATTTACGATTTGAGCAACAGCTTCCAAGTACAAGTTAGGCTCAGAATACTTTGTTGAAATGACCGCCGACTTAGGGATAAACGTATAAGCAAACCCCGGACGGCCTAATCGACAATACATTTTGCAAGGTTTATCTGACCATAAAACTGAAGCTTGCATCAGCTTCATTGATGAAAAAACAAGCCCAAGGTGTTTATAATTATAGTGCATCGCAACAATTGAAAAATATAACAAATTAAAGGGCTTGTCAGGGCATTTTATTAACTTAACGCATGCAAAACCTGCCACTTTTCCGCTAGACTCATCATAATGTGTTTCAATAAGATAGTCAGGATCGCTCAATATTTTTCTTTCACAATACTCTTTGCATTTACTGCTATCTGGATCATCTTTGATATAAAAGTTCTGACAAAAAATCTCTGATATCTGATGCTTATCTTCTAGACTCATTTGCGAAAATCGACAAATAACTGAGCAATAGGTTTTTTCTAAATGAGATAACGTTGTAACAAAAGTCTTACCTAAGTTAGGTATTGATTCAATGCCATGGTTATTATAACGAGGCCTCTTTAGCAAAAATGTTTTTTTTCTCTCTATCTCACGATTATGCTTCTCAAGTCGGTTAACAATTTCGTCTGGAATATGATCATCATAAGGGCCATCAACGACATAATCATCATGATATTTTAATAAGACATCAAGCAATGCCAACGTTTTGTTCATGTCTGCTGGCCTAGAAATCAGTCGTTGCTCAATTGGCATGAGTAAGCGGTAATCTCGTTTAGAAATAAAACGATAAAACATCAATAGCCAATACTCATTCCGACTTTGACGAGAAAAAATAGTTAAATTTTGCTTATTGGGATCCACACCATGTGAGCATAATAACTCTATCATCGTCCCCTGAGCATGGTCTAAAACATCGTAGCACAAACGAGCGTTGTCTCTTATTAATATATCTCCCCGTTGAAATGAAATACAATTTTTTACAATTGTTGTGTTTGAAGAAATTATGGCTAATAAAACAGGTGTATATCCCCACGGGTCTTGTTGCTCGGATAATAAGAGACTGCGCCTGCAAACATCTAAATAATATTTTGCATTTAAAATATGAAAACACTTAAACTCGCCATCTTTGAATTCATGCCACTCTTGTTTTAGGTCTTTAAGCCAACCTGCAACAAAATGGTAATGAACGTTATGGGTTGTGATAGGAGAAACATTTAACTGTGCCTGAACTTCTCGATATAATGAAAGCGCTAACACCTTGATGTAAAAGGCGTATTCTGGGTCGCTAACATGAAGAAATTTATGCCGATACATGTTGAAAATTGGCTGGCATTGCTCAAGATACCGCCTAGGCTCCGTTTCATTAAATGTCTCTGCTTGAGGTGTTGATATATTTGATAAAGCACATCTTTTTAATAATTTTGACAACTTATCAAACAGTTCTTGATCTTCCTTTGATTGTTTAATTAAATATGTTTGACCAGCTATGATATCTGAATGAATTTTTGAACGCTTAGGGAAATTTTTATCACATAAAACTTGCATAGACTTAAGCGTTGAATACTGTTCAAAAAGAGATTGATAAGTATTATCTTGCAAGATAAGCGCTTGCCAAAGGCTTTGATAAGCCGCTTCATCATTTAACTTCAAACAATCATAAAATAACTTGGCATTAGGGATCCCTGGTAATAAGCGCTCATAATATTTTAGCTTAGGTGTATCAGCGCTCTGTATATTAACAAGGCTATTCACAATCGTAAAAAACAATTTAGCTAACCACTGCTTTGATTCATCTAAGGTTGACCAAAATTGATAGATGTCATAAGCATATTGATACTCACCCATAAGACAAGCAAGATCAATAGGCGTATCTCCCCAAGGATCTCTTCGATACAAGAGCATGGGTGAGTCTAATAATAATTGATTCAAACGCTCTCTATCTTTATCTAATATCGCTTGATGAACATCAGGAATTTCAGTTGGAAAATTCAAAATATCATCGGGATAATAGGTAATAAAATCATCAGAAAATGTATCAGGAACATTATTAGGATAAGAGGAAGAAAGATGTATCGTTAAAGGACTGGTTACGCCATATGATTCATGAGGCTGCCATTCCTGCATGATCGTCAGTTGATGATACGCTTGTGCCACTATCGTTTCCCATAATGCTATAGCATCGTCATTCAAAGGGCTAATCGAATGCAGGGCATACATGAAGGCTTGCACTTGATTGATACTATTCCTGTCACTACAGCCAATATACTGAGCCGCGCGCTGTCTTATATCAAAGCCTACCCTAGGTGCATATAAAAATTGAAACTCAGCCCCTTCAGCGCCTCGCAGCCCTTCAACACATTTTTGAGCAACACCATGCCTAAAAAACACCAAAATTGACATTTGCTGATTGGGATGAAGTCCAATCAAAATTTGCTCAATAGGCTGTCTTTTATTTTGAGAACGAAGCTCGTATAAAAATGCAGGCCTGGCTCTCGCTTTTTTTTGATTAGGATAAGACTGTATTCTTGGGTATTCTTGATAATCGAAATTAACCGGCAAAGCAAACCATTCATAATAAAATGGCGAGACCGTAACGCGTTGTACTATCCAATCATCTTCTTTAGCACGGCAAGACGAAAAAGATTCTATCGTTTTAAGGGGATAAAGCTCACTACTTACCTTTTTAAATTTAAGCGTTTTAAAGTCATACATGGCTATATAAATAACAAATTTTATTTTAACATAACCGCAATTATGATTGATTTTTAATCAAATAGCAAGAAAAAAAACCATACATTAATCCCGTCAGGACTTATATGCGCCTCAAATGACTATTGTATCGACTAAAAGTAAAATAAACGACGAGGCCCAAGGCCATCCAAACGACAAATCGGATAATCGTCACCAGTGGCAAATGCATGATTAAATACAAACTAGAGATGATACCAAGCAATGGCACCCATGGCATAAAGGGCGTTTTAAAGGGTCTTGGCATGTCTTTTTCTGTTTTTCTGAGCACAATCACGCCACCACATACGATGATAAAGGCAAATAGGGTTCCAATATTTACAAGTTCTGCTAATTCATTTATGGATAAAAAGGCGCCGCCTGTGGCCATGATTATTCCACTGATAACAATGATACGAACGGGCGTCTTAGTGACTTCACTCACGTGTGCAAAATAATGCGGCATTAACCCATCTCGAGCCATCGCTAAAAACACTCGCGTTTGGCCATAAAACATCACGAGCATCACGGTTGTAAGCCCGGCAATGGCACCGACGCCTATCAGTGCTGATGCAAAATGATAACCCATCTCTAGTAACGCAAAGCTTATCGGCGATGAAACATTGAGATGTGCATAAGGAATTGCGCCCGTTAATGCTCCTGAGACTAAAATATAAATAAGCGTGCATATCGCCAATGAACTGATAATGCCAAGTGGCAAATTACGTTGCGGGTTAATGGTTTCTTCAGCTGCCGTTGATACGGCATCAAAGCCAACATAGGCAAAAAATATTAAAGATGCACCATGCATGACGCCTGTCCAACCAAAAGGCATGAAAGGCGTCCAATTAGTGGGATTGATATGGGTTGAGGCTATCACGAAAAAAACAAATATCACCGACAATTTAATCCCGACCATCAAAGCATTGACTCTAACGCTTGATTTAACGCCAATGATGAGCAGCATCATTAAACTAAACACGATGCTCAATGATAAAACATTTAAAAAGCCACCACTCCCTGGGCCATGTAGCCATTCGATATTAATATTCACATGCAAAGCTTTTAAAAAATCATTAAAATATCCGCTCCAACCAACCGATACCGCTGACACCGAAATCGTATATTCAAGCAATAAATCCCAGCCGACAATCCAGGCTAATAGCTCGCCAAAACCTGCATAAGCGTAACCATAAGCACTCCCACAGCCACCCACACTCGCTGCAAGCTCCGCATAAGAAAGCGCTGAAAAAACGCAGGCCAATCCTGCTACCACATAAGATAATACAATAGCAGGCCCCGTCTGCGTGGCAGCAACAATTCCTGTGATAACAAAAATCCCAGCACCAATAACGGCACCGATACCAAGTAACGTTAAATCAAGGGCGGTAAGGCATTTAGCTAAGTGAGAAGTCACAGCATCGTGTGATTGTATGGCTTTTTTTCGAAACAAGTCCATGTTAGTATGCTCCTTAAGGTGCAACACTCAAAAACTCTGCTTCTTGGCGATGTTTTGCCTATCTTACTTTAACCATAACATGATATTTAGAATATGAAAACATCTATATCCAATAAAACTCAAAATGCTATTTTTTTACTCGCCCTTGTTTTTACAACTTCAACACATGCCCTAGCCTGGATTGACCACATCCAACATCGCTTTCATCAAATTTGGACCGAAGGCCATAATGATCTCTATGTCACGGGTTATGCTTGGCATAATCGCTACACCTACTCCCCTGAAAAAATTAAATCCTTTAATGAATTAGCCTGGGGCGGAGGTTTAGGCAAGGGTTTTGTTGATGAAGATGGTGATTGGCATGGTATTTATGCTTTTGGGTTTTCTGATTCGCATAAGAACTTTGAACCCGTACTTGGCTATGCCTATCAAAAAACGCTTCCCATTAAAGAAAATATTTCAGCAGGCATTGGCTTTACTGTATTAGTCACAGCAAGGCCAGATATTAACAATCACATCCCCTTTCCAGGGGCTCTACCTTGGGTGTCATTAAACATTCATCGGTTTACACTTGGTGCCACCTATATTCCAGGTTCTAAAGGGGCTGGAAATGTGTTATTTATGGTCGGTAAAATTCAGTTGGATGATGGAATTTAGGAGTCGTTATGAAAGTTTTTCGAGTTTTTTCTAGTTTATTACTAAGCGTTTCAATGATAGCCCATGCCCAAACACCCCACACCTGCCCAGATATTGCTAATATCCAAACAGAAGGACTAGACCAATTTACTGTGTCTAATGATATGTACACTGTTTTTCATGAAAGCCATTACCACACGAGCTTTTCATGGACTTTTTCTATCTCACCTATTAAAGCCACTACCAGTGATGACGCTATTGATGAGGCCAACACCTTACTTGAAACCATAAAAGAATGGCCTATTCCTACGCCCAAAGATGATGGACAAAATATCAGTTGTGTTTATGCGCTAGAAGAAAACAACAATATACATGCTATTGCTGTATTCTTAGAGCCGCGACTGTAAAGGAGCGTTCGCAACATTTGGCGTAACGCTCCCTGATGGTCGCGGCTTTGTAGCTTATCGACAAATCTCAAAGCACTGATGAATCTTAGTATTGCGCTTAAAATCTTCATCTATGGTTTCACGTGAAATATCTTTGACTTTAAAATGAGCAGTTACAATGGGGGATAGCTCGAACTTAGTCAGATTTGTTGAAAAATACAACGTGCCGCCCGGTGACAATAATTGCATGGCTTGCTGAATCAATACAGGATGGTCGCGTTGAATATCTAAAAAACCTTCCATTCTTTTGGAGTTAGAAAAACTCGGCGGATCTAGAAAAATCACATCAAATTTATCTTGAGCTGATTGCAACCATTTCATACAATCAAATTGAACAAATTGATGATGACGCACATCAAAATCATTTAAGGTGAAGTTATCCTCAGCCCATTTTAAATAAGTATTAGACATGTCAACATTGGTTGTTTTAGCACCCGCTTTTGCGGCATGAAGACTGGCAACACCTGTATAGCAAAACAGATTTAAAAAACGTGAGTCCGGCGTCATTTGCTCAAATTTAGTGCGCAATAACCGGTGATCTAAAAACAAACCGGTATCTAGATAATCATATAAATTCACATAACACTGAATTGCACCCTCTTGAATTATCAGACGCTTTTGTTTGTTGGCCATTTTTTGGTATTGGTCGCTACCTTTTTGTGGCTTTCTTTCTTTAATAATAATATGTGAAGGATGAATATCTAAAGCTTGTGGTATCGCTTGTAACATCTCTAAACGTCGCTTTTCAACCAGATGTGGGGCTATCGTTTTAGGGGCCGCATACTCTTGTAGTACGACATAATCTTTATAATAATCAAGCGCAAATGCATATTCAGGCAAATCAGCATCATATAAACGATAAGCTTCAACTTGATGACGTTTCGCCCATTTTTTTAGGTGAGCATCATTTTTTTTAAGACGATTTAATATCATTAATGCACCCGGTGATAACCCATTATCCCCATCGCCTTTTAATATATGTTTCTCATCTAATTCGCCACAATATAATTTACACTCAATCGCACCATTATTTATCGCATATTGCTTAGGAAATCTAAGCCCTGTGGCTTTTGCAAGCATTGGGTTTGATGTCAATATCGCGATATGCCAGTCTTTAAACTGTTGATGAACCACACGGCCTAATTCTTGATACACAGGAATTAAACTCATGGCATCATCTAAACGCTCACCATAAGGCGGATTAGCAATTAACAACCCTTTTTCAGTATTTTTAACGCAAGCCTCAAGCGGCTTTTCCAAAAATTCTACAAATTTTAAAACACCTGCAGCTTTAGCATTGGCTTTTGCTTTGTCAATAATAGCTTCTGAGATATCACTACCTGTAATCGACACAGAAATTGGCTTAACAAGAGAGAGTGACTGCTCACGAATTTTCTCCCAAAGCGTTGCCTCATGTCCTACCCAATGGCAAAACGCTTGGTCTTGTCTAAATAAACCGGGCGCAATATTACCAGCCATTAAGGCTGCTTCAATCACCAAAGTACCCGCACCACACACAGGGTCATATAATCCATAACCTTGGGCCGCAAGTTGCGGCCATTTTGCACGATAAAGCATGGCAGCAGCCACATTTTCTTTAATCGGCGCAAGTCCCGTTTCAAGGCGATAGCCTCGCTGATGAAGACTGAAACCCGTCAAATCAAGACTGACGGTTAATGTCTCATTTTTTAAATATGCTTGGATTTTAATATTGGGGTTTTCTTTATCTATAGAGGGGCGGTTATTTGTTTGAAGTCTAAAATGATCAACAATCGCATCTTTAACGAGTTGTGCACCGTACATGGTATTTCGTATTGTTTTAGATTGGCCATGAAACTCAACAGCCATCGTTTTATCATGGGTAAATACCGTTTGCCAGGGAAATTGCATCACCAATTGATGTAGGGTTTGATCGTTATAAGCCTGACCGCTAAACAACACTAACTGCACTCGATTTGCAATTCTTGACCACAGGCACAAGGTATAAAGGACCGCGAGATTGCCCTCACCATACACACCTTGAGGGCTCACTTTAGTAATAGTTAAACCCAGTTGTTTTAACTCATCCTCAAGTAAATACTCAAGGCCACGAGGGGCGCTTATAAATAAAGAATAATTCATTAATGGTCTCTTAAAAAGCGAAATAAGGCTTTCTGTGCCCCAACAGGTTTTGTCGTGTTATATTCTGAGATAGCCTTATCAACCAAATGACGCAATTGTTGAATGTCTTCGGGCTTATGGGCTTCGATATAAGCGGTTAGCGCGGGCTTACCTTCTTTAATTAGTCGGTCACGCCAAAGCTCTAATTCATGAAAATTAGCGGTGACCGCCTGACGCTCATCGACTAACGTTTGATAAGCCTCATGAATGGCTTCAAAGTCAGCCCCTCGCATAAGCTTGCCAATAAATTGCGCTTGGCGTCTTACTGCACCGTGGGCTTTCATCTTTTTAGCAGCCAATATGGCATCTTTTAAAGGTGTTGGTAATGGCAATGTATCAAGCTTTGTTGCAGGTAGTGCGACTAATTCCACCCCTAATTTTTGCATAGCATCAGCTTCACGCTTTTTTTGTGTTTTTGAAGGTAGTTCTTCTTCAAAATTATCTGTCATGTCATGCTCCCTAATGCCAAACGACGATGTGGCTTGTCACGCCAGTAAGCATGACCAATTGACAACACATTATACGTTAATATACAAAGTAGCAGATGATGAAGCCATGTAACTGTCAAATGTGTCACGACAGGCAGTGTTATTATCACGCCAATACATCCCGCTAAACTCAATATCAATGTTTTTTTCAAAGGGATTTTATCATATTTTAAAAACACTAAAGTCGTTAACGGCTGCTGCAAGGCGCCTGCTGTCATCATAATAGGGAAGGCAACCTCGGGTGATACATTTAATAAAAACAACACCGCTTGAACTAATGCAAAAAGCCCAATACCCACACAAGTCAGGGCACCACAGATAATCATCGCAAAAAAACCAAGCGTTAATTTAACGCCATGAAGCTCCGCGATATCACCACCGACAGGCAATAATCTAAATTGATGACACAGCAATAAAACGATAATCCCGGAAAAACAAATCACCATAGCCAATCGTATCGCTTGTTTATGAAGGCGGCTTACGATGCCCCCACCCAATAAACCTCCGATACAAGTACCTGCGACTAGCGTTAATAAAGTCGTCAAATCGACTTGCACCCATTTTAAAAAACAAAACGCTTCGAGCATGCCCGGGATTACCTGAGCACCATTATTAACGGCCGGCATTTGCTCATCTGGAAAGGTGTTAAGCAGTCTTGCAAGCGCCACATTAACGGCAAAGCTCCCCACCCCTAAAGTATCTGAGATAAAGGCAACGATCCCTGAAAATATCAATTTAGTGGCATCTATTGTACTTATGGCAACTTTTTTAGCGCTTCTTAGCTTAAGCCCCATCACAATAACACAAGTCAACGTCAAAAAAACAATGGCAGCTAAGATTAAGGTCAATGTCATAAAATCAACTTTATCAATAAAAGGAACTAATTATAAAGCATCTTGACGCACAATGAAATATCAACGAGACTGAAAATTAATCACAAATCAGAGCCACAACCGAAAGGGAGTGGCTCTGAAGATAAGCGTAGACCTAAAGCAGGTAATACTTTAAAATGTAAGGCTAGTATATTACCAAGACCAAGTCCTAAATGATGAATATGTCGCTTATAGAAAAAACGCCCTTAGTGCAGTTTACTGAAAAAGCCTACTTGGATTACTCCATGTATGTCATTTTAGATAGGGCATTGCCACATATCGCTGATGGCTTAAAGCCGGTTCAGCGACGCATTATTTATGCGATGTCAGAGCTTGGCTTAAAAGCTGAAGCCAAATATAAAAAATCTGCTCGGACCATCGGGGATGTCTTAGGTAAATTTCACCCCCATGGTGATAGTGCTTGTTATGAAGCTATGGTCTTAATGGCACAACCTTTTTCTTACCGTTATCCTTTTGTTGATGGCCAGGGTAACTGGGGTTCGCCTGATGACCCAAAATCATTTGCAGCCATGCGATACACCGAAGCCCGCCTATCTCCCTACGCTGAAACCCTATTAGGAGAGCTACTTCAAGGGACTGTCGATTGGGTTGATAATTTTGATGCGACTTTAAAAGAACCTTCTCTACTGCCGGCCCGCTTGCCTAATGTTTTACTCAATGGCGGTATGGGCATTGCGGTTGGCATGACGGCTGACATTGTTCCTCATAATTTAACTGAAGTCGCTAATGCTTGCATATACCTTCTTGAAACAACCTCACCCACGCTTGATGGTATATGTAGCCATATTTTAGGACCAGACTTCCCAACAGCGGCTGAAATTATCACTCCACCAGAGGCGATAAAGCAGCTTTATGAAACCGGCAATGGCTCCGTAAAAATGCGTGCTGTCTATAAAATGGAAGAGAACAATATTGTCATTACAGATCTCCCCTATCAAGTCTCAGGCGCTAAAATCATGGAACAAATAGCAGCCCAGCTACAACAAAAAAAACTACCAATGATTGATGACTTAAGAGACGAATCAGACCACGAACATCCGACAAGACTTGTAATCATTCCTCGCTCAAACCGTGTTGATACAGACAATGTCATGTCTCATCTGTTTGCCACCACTGATTTAGAAAGAAGCTATCGCGTTAATTTTAATTTAATTGGTCTTGATGGCAAACCAAGTGTCAGAGGATTACTCCCACTACTACAAGAATGGCTGGTCTTTAGGACAGATACCGTTACAAGACGCTTAAATAGCAGACTTGTAAAAATTTTAGACCGTATGCATATTCTTGAAGGATTATTAGTCGCTTATCTTAATATTGACGAAGTCATCGCTATTATTAGAGAAGATGACCACCCAAAAGCGGCCTTGATGGCCAAATTTAATTTATCTGAGCGCCAAGCAGACGCCATTTTAGACATGAAACTTCGTCATTTGGCCAAACTTGAAGAAATTAAACTCAAAACCGAACACGATGAACTAGCAGCGGAGCGCGCTAATATAGAAGCGATACTCGCAGACTCAGGAAAGCTTAAAAAACTTATTAAAGAAGAAATTCAAAAAGACCGAGACATGTTTGGTGACAAACGCCGCTCCCCTATTATTACAAGAGGCACAGCCCAAGCCCTTAAAGAAGAAGACATCCTGCCAAATGAGCCTATTACCGTTGTATTATCAGAAAATGGCTGGATTAGAGCTGCTAAAGGCCATGGTATTAATGGTCGTGAATTAAACTATAAAGCCGGCGATGGATTTAAAGCACAAATAGATTCAAGAACCAACGAACTTGTGTTGTTTTTTGACACGGAAGGCAAAGTCTATAACTTACCCGGTCATACATTACCCTCAGCAAGAGGCCAAGGTGAGCCCTTAACGGGCAAATTAAACCCTGCTGAAGGGCAAAGCTTCACAGCCCTAGGCGCAGGCCAAGCTTCTGACTGGGTTCTGCTTTACACAGATTTTGGTTATGGTTTTTTCTGTAAAATAGAAAACTTACAAGTTAAAAACAAAAATGGTAAGGCTTGTATTAAGCTTCCTGAAAACGCTAAATTACTCACCCCAAGAATCAGCCCAAATAAAGACCATGCATTTGTAGCAGTCGCTACTAGCAGTGGGCGGCTATTGGTGTTTACAGCGCTTGAATTGCCTGAATTAGCAAGAGGCAAGGGCAATAAACTCATCAACATTCCTCAGAGCAAACTAAAAACGGGCGAGGAATTGGTGGCCGATGTTCAATTGCTAGCCGCTGACAGTCACTTAGTCGTGACAGCCGGCAAACGCCAACTGACGCTTAAACCCCAAGATTGGGCTTATTACCAAGGCACAAGGGGGCGTCGTGGAAATAATTTACCTAGAGGCTTGCAAGGGGTTTCTGGTCTTGAGGTAACAGAGCCGCGCGCGTAAGCAAGCGTTCACAGCATTATCAAACTACAGTGAACGCAAGCTCGCGAGCGCGACTCTGATATTACATCTGTTTTCTAAGCTTTTGAATAGCTCGAATTTGTGCGACGGCACGTGCGAGCTCGATTGCGGCGACTGAATAATCAAAGTCAGCGCCTTTTTGTGACATAGCTTCAAGTGCTTTTTGTTTAGCGAGCTCAGCCGCTGCTTCATCAAGACTATCTGCACGCTCAACAACATCGGCTAAGACCGTCACCATACCGGGCTGAACTTCTAAAATACCGCCTGAAACATAATATATATCATGCTTTCCACCAGGCAGTGTGACTCTAACATCACCAGGCTTTAATTTTGTAAGAAGAGGAGCATGACCTTGAATGACACCCACCTCTCCAAACTCACCCGTTGCCACTAGCATTTCTGCTAAGCCTGAAAAAATTTCACGCTCAGCACTAACAATGACGACATGTGTAGTAATGGCCATAATATCTTGCCTCATGATTATAGTGTTTTCGCTTTTTCAATCGCTTCTTCAATGGTACCAACCATGTAAAACGCTTGCTCAGGCAAGTCATCATAGACACCGGCCAAGATTTCTTGGAAGCCTTTAATGGTATCTTTTAATGATACGTATTTACCAGGAGAGCCCGTAAAGACCTCTGCGACGAAGAAAGGTTGAGATAAGAAACGTTGAATCTTACGCGCCCTTGATACCACACGCTTATCATCTTCAGACAACTCATCCATACCCAAGATAGCAATAATATCTTTTAGTTCTTTATAACGTTGTAGCGTTTGTTGAACGCGTCTTGCTGTTTCATAATGCTCAACACCAACGACTAATGGGTCTAGCTGACGAGATGTCGAATCAAGTGGGTCAACCGCTGGGTAAATCCCAAGCTCTGCAATTTGACGAGACAATACAACTGTCGCATCTAAATGCGCAAAGGTTGTGGCAGGAGAAGGATCAGTTAAGTCATCCGCAGGCACATAAACCGCTTGAATTGAAGTAATAGAGCCTGTCTTAGTAGAGGTAATACGCTCTTGTAACATCCCCATTTCTTCAGCTAATGTCGGTTGATACCCTACTGCTGATGGCATACGACCTAATAACGCTGATACCTCAACACCCGCAAGGGTATATCGGTAAATATTATCAACAAACAACAATACATCACGGCCTTCATCACGGAATTTTTCAGCCATTGTCAAACCAGTTAACGCAACACGTAAACGGTTGCCTGGTGGCTCATTCATTTGGCCATATACTAAGGATACTTTATCCAAGACATTAGAGTCTTTCATTTCGTGGTAGAAGTCATTACCTTCACGTGTACGCTCACCAACACCTGCAAATACAGAGTAACCGCTATGTTCGATTGCAATATTACGAATCAATTCCATCATATTAACGGTTTTACCAACACCGGCACCACCAAAGAGGCCGACTTTACCACCTTTAGCAAAGGGACATAGCAAATCGATTACTTTAATACCCGTCTCAAGCAAGTCACGGCTACTTGATAGCTCACCATAAGTAGGCGCCTTTCTATGAATTGACCAATGTTCTTCAGCACCAATTGGACCTGCATTATCAATGGGGCGACCCAATACATTCATGATTCGACCTAAGGTTTTTTTACCAACCGGGACTTGAATTGGATTGCCTGTATTATTAGCCGTCATGCCGCGTTGAAGACCATCTGTTGTACCCATAGCAATGGTGCGAACAACGCCATCACCTAATTGTTGCTGCACTTCAAATACTAAATCACCATCGACAAGACTCAAAGCATCATATACTTTCGGGACATTATCACGTGGAAACTCAACGTCAACAACGGGACCAATTACTTGTACTACAGTTCCTAAACTCATCGTTTTAACCCTCTTTAAAGTGCCGCTGCACCACTAACAATTTCAGCCAATTCTTGTGTAATAGCAGCCTGTCTGGCTTTGTTATATTGCAATTGAAATTCTTTGATTAAATCACCTGCATTGTCAGTCGCATTTTTCATCGCTAACATTTTTGCAGCCTGCTCACACGCGATATTTTCTACCACTGCCTGATAAACTTGTGACTCAATAAATCGCTCTAAAATTGCATCTAAAAGCTCTTTTGCATCTGGTTCATAAATATAATCCCAATGATGCCCTAAAGTTGATTTATCAGTTTCTGCTATTGGTAATGGTATCAACTGCTTAAGCGTGGGCTTTTGCGTCATGGTATTAACAAACTGATTGTAAATCACATGTAGCGCACCCAGCTCACCTGCATAATAAGCGTCAATCATCACTTTTACACCACCTACAATAGATTGCAGTGATGGTGCATCACCTAAATTATCAATCCCTGCGAGTACTTGACCGCCAGTACGCTTCAAAAACGCCTGACCTTTACGGCCAATCACGCAAAAATTAACTTTAACACTGTCATTGTGCCAAGCCTTTACTTGCTTTGTTAAATCACGAAACAAATTGGCATTCAAGCCACCACAAAGGCCTCTGTCTGTTGAAACAACTATCACACCTACTTTTTTAAGCTCACGGTTTTCCATGAACGGGTGATGATACTCAGATGAAGCTCTTGCGATATGCTGAGCTACGGCATAAATTTTGTCAGCATAAGGCAAAGATGCGCGCATTATTTTTTGCGTTTTTTGCATCTTACTAGCTGCGACCATGCGCATTGCCGACGTAATTTTTTGCGTCTTTTTAATGCTTTGTATCTTGCGTCTTATGTCACTTCCACCGGCCATAATGTCACCTATCTTAAGATTAAGTTTATGCCGTTACCAGCTGCCAATTTTTTTAAATTCTTCAACAGCGGCTTTAAGTTTTGCTTCAATATCAGCATCATAAGCACCCGTTTCATTGATTTGCTTCATTAACGGTGCGTGTGCTGTTTTCATATGCTCTCTGAGCGCTGCTTCAAATGCAGAAATTTCGTTTACGGGAACATCATCTAAATAGCCCTTTTCAGCGACATATAAAGAAGTACCCATTTCAGCAACAGAAAATGGTGCGTATTGCTTTTGCTTCATCAACTCCATAATCCGTTGACCACGCTCAAGCTGTTTACGCGTCGCTTCATCTAAATCTGATGCAAACTGTGAAAACGCTTCTAGCTCTCTAAATTGTGCAAGTGCTAGTCGTGTACCACCACCTAACTTTTTAATAATCTTAGTTTGAGCAGCACCACCAACACGAGATACCGATAAACCTGAGTTGATGGCTGGACGTATACCTGAGTTAAATAAATCAACATCTAGGAAAATCTGACCATCTGTAATAGAAATTACGTTAGTAGGTACAAATGCTGATACGTCACCTGCTTGTGTTTCAATAATAGGTAAAGCGGTTAATGAGCCTGTTTTGCCCTTGACTTTACCTTTTGTCAAACGCTCTACTTCTTCTGCATTAATACGTGATGCACGCTCTAATAAACGAGAATGCAAATAAAACACGTCTCCTGGGTATGCTTCACGACCAGGTGGGCGTCTTAACAATAATGAAATTTGACGATAAGCCCAAGCTTGTTTTGTTAAATCATCGTAAATAATCAGGGCATCTTCACCTTTTTCCATGAAGTATTCACCCATCGTACAACCAGAATAAGGCGCAATATATTGAAGTGCTGCAGAGTCTGAAGCAGAGGCTACGACAATAATCGTATGATCAAGTGCACCATGCTCTTCTAGTTTTCTAACGATTGCAGCAACCGATGAAGCTTTTTGACCAATCGCCACATAAATACATTTAACACCTGTATCTTTTTGGTTAATGATAGTATCAATCGCAATCGCAGTTTTACCGGTTTGTCTATCACCAATAATTAACTCACGCTGACCACGACCTACAGGTGTCATCGCATCAATCGCTTTCAATCCTGTTTGAACAGGCTGATCCACTGATTGTCTTTCAATTACGCCGGGCGCGACTTTTTCAATGGGCGACATCATCGCGGCTTTGATAGCACCCTTGCCATCTAGTGGATTACCCAATGCATCAACAACCCGCCCGAGCAGGGCTTCACCGACTGGGACTTCTAAAATTCTTCCGGTACACTTACCTTTTTGACCTTCAGCCAATGTCGTATAGTCACCCAAAATTACGGCGCCCACAGAGTCACGCTCTAGGTTCATCGCAAGACCATAGACATCACCTGGGAATTCAATCATCTCACCTTGCATGACATCTGCAATACCGTGTAAACGAACGATACCATCACCAAGACTTACAATTGTGCCTTCATTTCTGACTTCTGAAACAACCGAAAATTCTTCTATTTTTTTTCTGATTAATTCACTTATTTCAGATGGGTTTAATGCAACATGTTCTGACATACCAGTTATCCTCTTTATTAAGCTACTAAGCTTCTGCCCAATTCTGTTAATTGACCGCGTACGGACATATCAAAAACCTTATCGCCTGCTTTAACAATGAAACCACCTAATAAATTAGGCTCAAGTGTTACCTCAAGGTTTACTTGACGACTTAATTTTTGACTTAATTTCTCGATTAAAGCTTTCTCTTGACTTGCTGAGAATGCACTAAAGGTTGATACCTGTGCGACTAATGTTTTTTCTTGTTCATTTTTATAATCTTCAAATAATACATAAAGATCTGGAAGTAACGCTAAGCGATCTTTTTGAGCTAAAACCGCTATAAACGACTTAACTTCTTCAATAATATTTTTATTGGCACTCTTTTGACATAGCGAGAATAAAAAATCTGCTCTAATGTCTGGCGTTGTCTGCGGATTGTCAAGAAAAGCGCTAACATCGCTCATTAAAACAAGCTCACTTAGTGTTTTTAAAACAAAGGACCAATCTGCGAGCTTTTTTTTAGACTGCGCTAATTCAAAAACAGCTTTTGCATAGGGTCTTGCAATGGTTGCATTTGACATATCACATCTCTTCTATCATTTGGGAAAGTAAGTCTTGGTTTGCTTTTTCATCGACTTCTCGACGTATAATCTTTTCAGCACCCTTAACAGCCAAATTGGCGACTTGCAATCTCAAACCTTCTTTGGCACGACTAACTTCTTGCGCTAATTGCTCACTTGCCATCTTAGCAACTCTGTCTGCCTCAGCTCTCGCATCATCTCTTGCTTCATCAATCATTTGATTAGCGCGCTTATGTGCTTGCTCAATAATCTCATTGGCTTGTTCTTTTGCTTTTTTGAGTTGTGTCGATACGTGGCTTTGGGCCAATTCAAGCTCTTTTTTCCCACGTTCAGCTGCAGACATTCCTTCGGCAATTGTATCTTGACGCTCTTCAATGGCACGCGCCAATGGAGGCCAAACAAACCTCATGGTGAACCATACAAACGCGGCAAATACTAACATTTGTACTATCATTGTAATATTGATTTCCACCGTTACTCTCCCAAATCATAAGGCACACAAGGTGCCTAAGACTAAATTTATATTAAGAAGGTATTAACTTGCTTAAAAACGGATTAGCGAAAATAAAATATAGTGCAATACCTAGGCCCATCATGGTTACCGCATCTAAAAGACCTGCAACGATAAACATTTTGATTTGAAGCATAGGAACCATTTCAGGTTGACGTGCAGAACCTTCTAGGAACTTACCGCCTAACAAACCAAAACCAATTGCTGTACCCAATGCACCCAAACCAATTAACAAAGCAACAGCAATAACTGTCGAGCTTTGTACTTGTGCGATTAAACCTAATGATTCCATAATATTCCCCTTAATTAAAAAACATAAATAAACTTAAAAAACTTTGCTAATGATCTTCATGTGCCAAACTTAAGTAAATAATCGTCAACACCATGAAAATAAAGGCTTGTAACGTAATCACCAAAATATGAAATACAGACCACGCAAAAGACAATAAAAACTGCGTAATACCTAACGTCACCGCACCGGCTGTTGAGGTCGCTGTCGTATCAAGCGTTAAAAGCGCAATTAGGATAAAAATCAACTCACCCGCATATAAATTACCAAACAATCGTAGTGCAAGTGATACGGGCTTCGCAACAAGGCCTAAGCCTTCTAGCAGCAAATTAAAAGCCACCATAATTATATTTAAAGGAATGAATATTAAATTTTTTGGAATATTACGCAAACTAAAAGAAACAAAGCCAGGAGGAGAAAATGGCTTCAGGGTCAACTCTTTGACAAAGCCCCCAATTCCTTTAATTTTAATGCTATAAAATACAATTAAAGCAAAAACTGAAAGCGACAAGCCAAAGGTTAAATTCAGATCGTTAGTTGGGACCACTTTAAAATTATGAAGACCAACAATTTTTGCAGCATCTGGTAGAATATCAACTGGGACAATATCCATAAAATTCATGAGCAAGACCCAAATAAAAATGGTCAATGCTAATGGGCCAATAACCGCGTTGCGTCCATGAAACGATTCTTTTACCTGCGTGTCTGCGAACTGTAGCAAAATCTCAGTGAAACTTTGTAATTTGCCAGGAACACCTGAGGTGACGCGCTTAGCGCTAAAGTAAAATAGCGACAAAAATAGCAACCCCAAGAACACTGAAATAAATATCGTGTCTAAGTTTAGGGTCCAAAAACCACCATTGCCCAAAGACATCGTTTTCAAATCATATGTTAAGTAAGTCAGATGGTGCTTGATATAATCTGTGCTTGAAATCATCTCTGTCACTTTTTGACCTTTATTATTGGTTTATCACTAACGATGCAAACATTGCGACAATTTGCACCAAAAATGCCGTTATAAAAAACACCAGTGGTTGTATGGGCACAAACAAAATGACCAATCCAAACAATATCGCCGTAGCCAATAGTTTTAAGGCTTCGCCTAAATAAAAAGCATTCACGATACGTCTGGCGTAACGCGCGCCCTGGTATTGAAATAACTTTAATGCAAATAGCCATGTCGGCAACACAACAACAATCGCGCCACTTATCAGTGATAACGCTATTTGCGTATTTAACAGGAAGTAGCTTAACAATGCCGCTAACAACGGAATAACCGTCTGTAACAAGATTATTTTAAAAGCCATGTCACGTTTTGACCGCATTGACACCAAATACTCCTATTTTCGCCGCGAATTATAAAGCAATCATTTCAATGAGGCAATCGTTTATTCGCATTTTACAGCAGTTTTAAATTTGTTGCACATTAATGGTCGGTGCCAAACTTGATCTTGCTCCAAAAAATCGGTCACCTTGCTAAGCGAGCCATTTAACCTCAAGTATTTCCTGTGATTTATAGCCGATCATCGAATGAAATTGTTTTCGATTGCAATACAAACAAGTTACCTGGTAATCCCCCTTAAAACATTCCATTTGGATTAGAAGATTCACCAGGTATCTCTTGGATTACATCCCAATGTTCAACAATTTTCCCATTTTCCAGGCGAAACAAATCGAATATTGCACGACCGCGGGTGCCAGGGGTGCGGATAGAATGGACATGCAGCATCACATAATCACCATCAGAAAAGACTTTTTTAATCTCACTATGGGCATCAGGGTAATTGTTTTGTAAATACAGAATAAATTGTCTTAATCCCTCAATGCCATCTTGGGCAAGGGGATTATGTTGTATATATTGATTGCCGATAGAAGCACTGGCCGCATCGAAATTTTTGTCATTGAGGGCATATTGGTAGAAGGTTAGTACAGCCTCTTTATTCTTCTCTTCAGTTGGACTCAATGCCATACATTTAAATGAGATTAGCAAATAACATGCTGTTAGTACTAGTTTATTTATCATGATTATTCTTCTATAAAATTGGTTCACTATTCACCCATCAAATCAATGGAATATCCGGTATTAGAATGCGGAGCGCCGCTAAGTTTTATAGTAACTATCGATCTTCCACAGTAATTTCCTTCTACAACAGTTTGGTAAGTTCCAGGATTTACAGTTATAACCGACCATAGTGTTTTGATGGCTTTCAGACAAATACAATGATTTTATTAAATTAATAATCTCGACAGGAATTATCTTTGATGCTTCTTGGAAGGCTATAATTTCGCCATTAACATTATTTTCATCGATAAGTTGAAGTAGTTCTTGTATAGAATTAAGTATAATCACTATGATCACCCTGATTTTAAATAAAGCAAAGCTTTGGGTGATTAAAATCCCATTACTCGCTAAAGTTATTCAAAGCGCTCACATTGCGTTCGCGGACTGTTTGTTTCAGTCTAATACCAGGGCAAAATCATACTTTGCTCACTTCGTGACCAAGTATGATTTGATCACGAAAATCATCAGACCACATTGCGTGTTTTAATTTCCCTCTCATACTGTCT
>Ga0075163_10003419_pt1 | contig 21337 bp, 19 predicted proteins | sample JI1023141ADNA_FD_71478 | JGI IMG/M metagenome (GOLD analysis project Ga0075163, IMG submission 71478) | Wastewater effluent complex algal communities from Wisconsin, to seasonally profile nutrient transformation and Carbon sequestration -... | ecosystem: Engineered > WWTP > Effluent > Algae... | reverse complement strand
GGGGGTGGGGCTAGCCCCACCCCCGAAAACACTGCAACTGGCGGCATGATCAAAACCAGGGATTAGCTTAGCAAAGCCGCCAAACTGTCCAAACAGGCGGGACCACCTCAGCTTCCGACCCAGTTCAAGTCATTCCCTGATCGGAGCGTAAACGGCAGCTTTTGCTGAAACTGGCCATTCGTCCGTTGTTGAGCCGCCGGGCAGCAGTGCGCTCCACTGCAGTCGTTCAGGATAATATTGTGAAGCCCGAAACCTGCCGTTCCCAAAGGGCTGGTAGATGTCGGATCGGCATCGACATTCTAATGGCACGCGGCGTTGAGGGTTGTCCCTAGTTGAACGATTGGCGCCCCCCAAAATGGGGGTGGTCAGCATTGTTCCTGTCTGGCGCGCGACCTACACCCCAAATTGGAACTGGTTGAGGTAACGACACAGACAGCATGCGGACTGAGTCGAACGACGATCTGCCTTCTGGATGAGTGCCTGCAGCGGGTTCGCCAGCTGGCCCCGGCTGGTGCCCGCTCCGAACCCGCCCAGAGTTTTGCGCCATCGGACGTGTTTGCCGGAGCGCCGGCGGCAACATAGGCAATTGGGAGTAAATTGAATGGGCTACAGTGCACAATCATTTCGCCTCGACGGCAAGGTCGCGCTTGTGACCGGTGCCGGTGCGGGAATCGGCAAGGCCATCGCCGAAATGTTCGCCGGCGCCGGTGCCAGCGTAGTCGTCAGCGACCGGACTGCCGAAACCGCTGCAGCCGTCGCGGCCGAAATCACCGCTGCCGGTGGCCGTGCCGTGTCTATTGCCTGCGACGTCACCAACGCAGACCAGCGCGCCGCGGCGGTTGCGCTCGCGGTCAGCAGCTTCGGCGGGCTCGATATCCTGATCAACAACGCCGGCGGCGGCGGTCCCAAGCCGTTCGACATGCCGATGTCGGACTTTGTCTGGGCATTCGATCTCAACATCTTTTCGCTGTTCAATTTCTGCCAGCTCGCGGCGCCGCACATGGCCAAGGCCGGCGGCGGCGCGATCGTCAACATCAGCTCGATGGCAGGGGAAAACACCGCATCGCGCATGGCGTCGTATGCCTCGTCGAAGGCCGCAGTGAACCATCTGACGCGCAACATCGCTTTCGACCTCGGGCCGCGCGGCATCCGCGTCAACGCGATTGCCCCCGGCGCGATCCGCACGCAGGCGCTCGCCACGGTGCTCACACCTGAAATCGAAGCAGCGATGCTCAAGCACACGCCGCTCGGCCGGCTCGGCGAGGCCGACGATATCGCCAATGCTGCACTGTTCCTGTGCGCGCCGGCATCGGCGTGGGTCAGCGGCCAGGTGCTCACTGTTTCGGGCGGCGGCGTGCAGGAACTCGACTGAATCAAACCGCCGGAAATTGACCGCCGCTGCGCCGGCATAAACAGGAGCATGACATGAGCATCGACGCATTCGCGGACTTCCGCATGGACAAGCATGTCGCCATCATCACCGGCGGCGCTCAGAACATCGGCGCGGGCGTGGCGCGGACATTTTCGGGTGCCGGCGCCAAAGTGATGATCGCCGATCTCAATGGCGAAAAGGCCAAGGCGACCGCCGCCGCCATTGCTGCCGAAACGGGCAAGGACGTCATCGGCATCGGTTGCAATGTCACCGTCGAGGCCGATATCGCGGCGTGCGTGGCAGCGACCGTCAAGGCATTCGGTGGTGTCTCGACGCTGGTCAACAATGTCGGCTGGGGTGCGGCGAACGATGATCCGCTTAGCGTCAGCGTCGAAGCCATGGTCGAAAGCTACAAGCTCAATACGCTGTCGGCGATGCGCATGACTGCCGCCTGCCGTCCGTACCTACTCAAGGCGCAAAATGCCGCGATCGTCAATTCCGGGTCGCTGGTCGGCACCGTGCCGGCGTTCGACTTCATCGCCTATTCGGCGGCGAAGGCTGCGCTCAACCATTTGATGCTGGGGCTGGCGCATTATTTTGCCAAGCAGATCCGTATCAATTCGGTGCTGATCGGCACCGTCATCACCGAAGGCTATGCCGCCGCCGGGCTCGATGAAAAGGCGCAATACGCGCTCGCGCATCCGAACAACCTGACCGGCAGTGCCGGCACCGCGCAGGACATCGCCAACGCCATGCTGTGGCTGGCATCGCCTGCCGGTAAATGGGTCAGCGGCCAGACCATCAACGTATCGGGCGGCGGGACGCGGATCCGGCTCAAGCCCGAGTGACGCGGTCCGGACAGCGATTTCGGGCGCGTTGCGCCGCGCTGGCACTGGCCAGCGCGGCGCTCTGCCCGCTGCCTGTTGCGGCACAGGACACCGGCATTTTCGTCGCAACCAGCGATACCGCGCTGCCGCCGGCGATCCTGCAGAATGCCCGGATCGACGCGGTTCAGATTACCGGCATCGATCCGCAGTCGCCACTGTACGGCAGCGTCAGTGCGGCGTTTGCGATTGTGCCCGGCGATCCGGTCGAATGGCTCAAGCTGCAACAGGGGCTGACGGCGGTGCGCGGGCTCGACGACGTCGCGGCAGCGCGCTTCACCGTCGCCCGTGACGCCAATCCGACCCGCACGACCGTGACGCTCGCCATCGATGCCAGCACGGCAGCCAAACCGGCTGCCAGCGGATTTCCGACGTTGCTGCGAACCGACAGCGCGCTGGTGACGCTGATCGCCAGCGGTAGTTTCGGGGCGTTTTCGGACAGCAACCCATGGTTCGGCGACGGCCCGACGTTCACGCAGCTCAGCGCGGTCGCCAAGCACCCGGCAACGGGGACGCGCGCCAGCTGGGTCGAAGCCTCGTTCGAAGCCGGTGCCGGCGGAATCACGCAGCTCGGCAACGCGCCGGTCTATATCTACGGCGCCGCCACCGCACTTTGGTCGGGCTCGCTCGGCCAGGACCTGTTCACCAACGAAGCGCGGTCGATGGTTGCGGCGGAAAAGCTCTACGCCGGGCTGCTTTACGCAGACAAGGCCAACCGCCGGGCCGCCAACCTGTCGTTCGGCCGGCAGAACTACACGCTCGGCGATGGCTTTCTGTTTTCGCAGTACAGCGGCTCGGCCAACGCCGGACCGCGCCCCGGCCTGTATCTCAGCCCGCGCACGACGTTCGACATGACTGCGCTGGTCAACATCCGGCTCGACACGCTGCGCGTGCAGGGGTTCTACCTCGATCCCAACGAGATCGAGGATTTCGAAAGCAACACCAATTTCGCCGGTGGCAACATCAACTGGCAGGTCACCCCAAAGATCACGGTCGGGGCGACCTATGTCACCATCCCGCGGTCGGATTCGCGCTTCCGCCTGCCCGGCGGTGGCAGCGTACCGCGTCAGGGCGAGGAAACGCTCGCAGTCAATCTGCGGCTCGACGACGTGCTCGGCCTCAACGGCAGCTGGGTGCAGGGCGAATATGCCGGGCAGTGGGACGGCAGCGAAACCCGCGCCTGGGCCGGCTATGCGATTGTCGGCTGGCACGCACCCGGCAGCGGCTGGCAGCCGTCATTGTCATACCGCTATTCGGCATTCTCGGGCGATGATCCCGCAACGGCGCGTTATGAACGCTATGATCCGCTGATGTCGGGCGGACTTGCCGACTGGGTGCAGGGCATCAACATGAAGAAGCTGTTCGGTAACGCCAACATGAACGTGCACCGTGTCCGCGCTACCGCCAAGCCCGCCGGCAACCTGACGCTGACGCTCGACCTGTTCGATTTCCAGGCGCGCGAGCTTAACAACATCGGCGGCCTGCCCGCACTCGATACACTGGCGACACACGATGTCGGCCGCGAAGTCACCTTGCGCGGTGACTGGGTGGTATCGAAGCGGCTGTTCATCCTGCTGCTGGCATCGCACGCGGTGCCGGGATCGGCGATCGTCGATGCCGCGGTGCGCCAAGCCCGGCCGTGGACGACGCTGCAATTTTCCGCCTTCGTCAACTTCTGACCGGTGATGGCCTTGCCGCGCCGCTGCTTCTCCGCGCCCACCCGTCGGCAGTATGCATGCGTGCCCGATTCGTGCACGCCATAATGTCCGCCGGGGTCGCCGAATCCGTCGGCGTGCAACAGTGAGGGGAGGTGCTGCCATGGCCAATTCGACGCGATTCCGCGGCCTTGTCGCGCAACTTTACGCGACCGATTTTCCAGCGGCGCAGTCGGCGTGGGTCGAGGAGTTCCTGGTCCTGCTCGTCGAACTGCGGCGCGCCTTCGGCAATGATCTCGACAAGGTGATCGTCCTCTCGATCATCGGCCAGCGCTTGCTGCGCGATCCGGCGATGCCGGTGCTGTCGCATGTCGATGCCCAGCAATCGCTGATTGCCGAAAGCATGGTCCGCAACACCAATATCGATGCAATCGCGCGCGTCAGCCGGATCCCGCGCGAAAGCGTGCGGCGCAAGGTGGGCGAACTGATTGCCGACGGACTGGTGCAACGTGACGACAGCGGCGGGCTGGCGATCCGCGCCGGCGCCGCCGCGCGGCTGGCGCCGTCGACGCATGTGTCTATCGCGATGCTCGACGCGGTGGTGGCCAAATACCTCGGTCGGATGTGTGACGTCGGCCTGGTGTCGGCGGTGACATTGCCCAAACCTTCCCACAAAGCCTGACCCGGCCTCGGCCCCTCGACGGAGCAACCTCATGGAACCCACCACGACTGACCCGCTGTTCATCCTCGGCGGCCTGCTGTTCACGCTGGTTGGACCGGTCAAGATGATGCCAATATTCTACGGTATGACCGCAACGGTGGGCCCGCGCGCGCGCAACCTGCTGGCGCTCAAGGCGGCTGCACTCGGTGCGCTCGGGATCGCGATCGCCGCCGCCGCAGGCACCGCCAAGATCGAGAATATGGGAATTTCGCGCGAGGCGCTGGGCACCGCGACGGGGCTGGTGCTCGCCATCGTCGGGCTGATGCCGCTGATCGGGGTCGACCTGGAGTCGGCGGCGAAATCGAAAACCCCGCCGACCGCGATCGGGCTGGCGTTTCCGACGCTACTGCCGCCCTACGCATTCGGGCTGATTATCCTGATTAGCCTATACCTGCCAGCGGCAACCGGCGCGTTCAGAATTGCCGTGATGGGTTGTATCCTGATGGCGATCAACGCCGTCGCGATGATTGTGGCGCCCTATATACTCAGCCGAGCCGGCGTGACGCCATTGCGCCTGCTAGGGGCGGTATTCGGGATCATCCAGCTTGCATTCGGCATCCAGATTCTGTTCTGGGGCATTTCACGTGGAATGTCGGTCGGTTGATCACCATAAGGGTCAGCGCCTTTGGCCGCTTTGCCACGTAGAATTTTTGCAAGCTGCCATTCCGCAACCGGCCCCAACCTGGTCGTTCGAGGAGCAACTCGTTCACTCGCCCAAATGTCAGCTTCTGGCGAAAGCCGTCGTTCAGCGAACCCTCCAGAAATGGCAGAAATGTCCCAGAGTCCGTCATTCGCAGACCCATCAAGATGGGAGCCAAGAGTCACGTTTAACCACTAGTCTCGGCGCTCACGCGACCGTGGCCATCGGCGAAGGGATTAACTGACACCACGCTTTTTTATCGCATGCGTGAGAACTGACACACGGCTATTGCAACTGTCATAAACCTATAACAACTGCCACAATCCAATTGTTATCTGCCAACAATTTTGACGCGCTATAGTGCGGGCTATTCAACGGTGACACTCTTCGCCAGATTCCGGGGCTGGTCGACATCGGTGCCCTTGGCAACGGCGACGTGGTAGGCGAGCAGCTGGATCGGCACCGCATAGACCAGAGGCGCGATCAGTGGCGCGACCTTCGGCATTTCGATGGTGGCGATGCAGTTGTCGCCAGCTTGCGCTATGCCGGTGGCGTCGGAGATCAGCACGACTTGCGCGCCGCGCGCCTGGGCCTCCTGCATGTTCGACACGGTCTTGTCGAACAGCGGACCGGCGGGTGCCAGCACGATGAGCGGGACGTTCTCGTCGATCAGCGCGATCGGGCCGTGCTTCATTTCACCTGACGCATAACCTTCGGCGTGGATATAGCTGATTTCCTTGAGCTTCAGAGCACCTTCCAAGGCCATCGGATATTCGGGGCCGCGGCCGAGATAGAGCACGTCGCGTGCCGTCGAGATGGTCTTGGCGACCGCGGCAATAGCCTCGTCGCAGGCCAGCGCAGCGTTCATCGCGGCGGGTGCTTCGGTCAGCTGGTGGACGATGTCGCGTTCGGCGTCGGCGGTCAGCTTGCCGCGGGCGCGCGCCAGATTGGCAGCAAGCGCCGCCATGACCGCAAGCTGGCAGGTGAACGCCTTGGTCGAGGCAACGCCGATTTCGGGGCCGGCGTGGGTCGGCATCAGCAGATCGACTTCGCGCGCCATCGAGCTCGTCGGCACGTTGATGATGCCGGCGGTGGTGACGCCGTTGGCCTTCATGTGGCGCAGAGCCGCCAGCGTGTCGGCGGTTTCGCCCGACTGCGATATGACGACGCCGAGGATGCGACCATCGAGCACCGGCTCGCGGTAGCGGAATTCGGAGGCGAAATCGACTTCGACGGGCAGCCGCGCCAGGCTTTCGATCCAGTATTTGCCGACCATGCCGACGTATGATGCGGTGCCGCAGGCGACGATGACGACGCGTTCGACGCCGCCCAAGTCGAAGTCCATCTGCGGCAGCGCCACCTGCTCCTCGACAGGGCGGAGGTAGGATTGCAGCGTCTGTGCGACGACGACCGGCTGCTCGTGGATCTCCTTGAGCATGAAGTGGCGGTAGTTGCCCTTGTCGATCATCGCGCCCGACACGCCCGAAATGGTGATCGGGCGGGTGACGGGGGTGTTGTCGCGGTCGAAGATTTCGACGCTGCCGCGGCTGACGGCGGCCCAGTCGCCTTCTTCGAGATAGGCGATGCGCTGAGTCAGCGACGCCAACGCCAGCGCGTCCGAGCCGAGGTAATTCTCGCCGTCGCCGTAGCCGATGGTGAGTGGCGCACCCAGACGCGCGCCGATCAGCAGATCGGGTTCGCCTCGGAACATGATGGCGAGGGCGAACGCACCGTGCAGCTTCGGCAGCACGTTCGCCACCGCGGCGCGCGGTGCAACGCCGCGTTCGATCTCGCGCGCCAGCAAGTGGGCGACGACTTCGGTGTCGGTCTGGCTGCGGAATTTGCGGCCGTCGGCGATGAGTTCGTCGCGCAGCGGCTTGAAGTTCTCGATGATGCCGTTGTGAACGATGGTGACGTCGCCGGCCGTATGCGGATGCGCATTGTCCTCGGTGGGCGCGCCGTGCGTCGCCCAGCGCGTGTGCGCGATGCCGGTATGGCCGGGCAGCGGGTCGGTCGCGAGGCGCGCGACGAGGTTGTTCAACTTACCCTCGGCGCGGCGGCGATCGATGACGCCGTCATGGATGGTGGCGATACCGGCGGAGTCGTAGCCGCGGTATTCGAGCCGGCGCAGCCCTTCGATCAGGCGGTCGCTGACATCGCTGGAACCGAGGATGCCGATAATGCCGCACATGAGTCAGGCCTTTTTGCCGGAGGATTTCTTGGCGATTTGTGCCGCACGGAAGCGCGCCGCCCAGCCGGGCTTGGCGGCCTGGTCGCCGCGCGCCTTCGCCAGCGCATCGGCCTCGACATCGTGGGTAATGACGCTGCCGGCACCGACAATTGCGCCTGGGCCGATGGTGACGGGGGCGACCAGTGCACTGTTCGAGCCGATGAACGCGCCGGCACCGATAACCGTGCGGTATTTGAAGAAGCCGTCATAGTTGCAGGTGATGGTGCCCGCGCCGATGTTGGCACCGGCACCGATATCGGCATCGCCGAGGTAGGTCAGGTGGCTGGCCTTGGCGCCGTCGCCAAGTTTCGCCTTCTTGATTTCGACGAAATTGCCGACCTTGGTGTTGGCGCCGAGTTCGGCACCCGGGCGCAGCCGGACGAACGGCCCGACTTCGGCGCCCGCGCCGAGCGTCGCACCGCTGATGTGGCTGAACGCGTGCACCGTCGCGCCTTCGGCGATGCGCACGCCGGGGCCGAAGAACACATTGGGTTCGATCGTCACGTCGCGGCCAATTTCGGTGTCATAGGCGAACCACACCGTTTCGGGCGCGATCAGCGTGACGCCGTTGTCCATCATCTGGCGGCGACGCACCGCCTGCCAAGCGGCCTCGACGCCCGCCAGTTCGGCGCGCGAGTTGATGCCGGCGACTTCCTCGGGGGTGGTTTCGATGACGATGGCACGCTTGCCGTCGCCGGTCGCCAGCCCGACAATGTCGGGCAGGTAATATTCCTTGGCGGCATTGTCGTTGCCGACACGCGCCAACAGCGACCACAAATCGGCAGAACGCACCGCCATCAGCCCCGAATTGCACAGCGTGATCGCCCGTTCGGCGGGCGAGGCGTCCTTGAACTCGACCATCTTGGTGATGCGGCCGCTGTCGTCGGCCTCGATGCGGCCATAGGCGGCGGCGTCATCGGGACGGAAACCGAGCACCACCACGGCGGTCGTGTCATCCAACTGCCCGAGCATCGCTGCCATCGTCGCGGTCGAAACCAGCGGCACGTCACCGTAGAGAATCAGCACGTCCCCGTCGAAGCCCTTGAGCGCCTCCTCAGCCTGCTGGACGGCGTGCGCGGTGCCGTGCTGCGGGTCCTGGACGGCAATCGCGGTGCCGGTGCCGGCAATGGCGGCCTCGACCTGCTCGCGTTGCGACCCGACGACCACCACCTTGGCGGCGGGTTCGAGCGCATCGACGCTGGCGAGCAGGTGCAACAGCATCGGGCGCCCGGCAAGCGGGTGCAAAACCTTGTGAAGGTTTGATTTCATCCGCGTGCCGCGCCCGGCGGCAAGGATGATGGCGGCTACAGGCTGGCTGGACATCTTCAAAGCCTCTGCCACATGCAGCTTGCGTTTTCCAGCGTGCCGAACGACCTAGGGCCATGGTTCACGCATATCCCCGCACGCTGGTGTTCGACCTTGACGGCACGCTCGTCGATACCAGCGCCGATCTGTGCGCGTCGCTCAACCATGTGCTGCGGCTTTATGCGCGGCCCGAGGTCGATGCCGACACGGTGCGCCACCTTGTCGGACACGGCGCGCGCGCGCTGATCCAGCGCGGGCTGGCGTTGGCGGGCGAGGATGACCCGGCGCTGGTCGAAGAGGCCGTGCCGCATTTCCTGCGCTATTATGCCGACAATATCGCCGTCGGCTCGCGGCCCTATGCCGGGGTCGAGGCGGCGCTCGATGAACTCGCTGATTCGGGGGTCGTGACCGCAGTCTGCACCAACAAGCCCGAGGCGCTGGCGCGACAACTCATCGGCGCGCTCGGCTGGGAGCGGCGCTTCGCGGCGATCCTAGGCGGGGACAGCCTGAGCGTGCGCAAGCCCGATGCGGCGCATGTGCTCGGCACCATTCAAGCCGCCGGCGGCGCAGTAGGCAGCAGCGTCTTCGTCGGCGATTCGTCTGTCGATGTCGCGGCCGCGCGGGCGGCGCAGGTTCCGGTGGTCGTCGTCAGCTTCGGTTTTGCCGATATCGCGCCCGCCGAGCTGGGTGCCGATGCGGTGATCGATCATTATGACGCGCTGTTGCCGCTGCTGCGTTCGCGGCGATGGTAGGGGCGGTCGAACTGATCGGGCTGGCGCTGGCCGCCGGCGGCATCGGCTACGCCGGTTTTCGCGCCGGATTGCGTTCTGCCGCGCCGGTTGCGCCGTTGCCCGCGCCGCCGGTGGCGCCGGAACGCAAATTGCCGCAATCGGTCGTTGATATCGAAGCGCTTGGCAATCCGGCGCTGCTCGTTGATGCCAATCTGCGCATTCTGGCGTCGAACGACGCGGCGCGCGTGCTCTTCGGGACGCAGCTGACCGGCGCCGATCTGCGGCTGGCGCTGCGGCATCCGGCCATTCTCGACATCATCGCTGAGGCGGCGAAGGCGGAGGCGGCGGTCAACAGCGAGGTCAGCGGCATCGGCGCCGCCGAAGGTGCCTACCGCGTCCGCGCCGTCAGCGCCGGGGCAGGGCGCATCCTCGTCGGCTTCGTCGACATTACCCAGGCGCGGCTGACCGAGCGCATGCGCGTCGATTTCGTCGCCAACGCCAGCCACGAGCTGCGCACCCCGCTGGCGACACTGGTCGGCTTCATCGAAACGCTGCAGGGGCCGGCTGCTGATGACGCCGCCGCCCGCCAGCGCTTCCTCGACATCATGGCGAGCGAGGCCGGGCGCATGGCGCGGCTGATCGATGACCTGCTGTCGCTGAGCCGCATCGAGCTCGACAAATATGTCCGGCCGCAGACCGCGACGCCGCTGGCGCCGCTGGTCGCCGATGTGGCGCGGACGCTGGCGATGCGGCTCGAATCTGACGAGCGCCAGCTGCTGATCGACCTGCCTGCCGACCTGCCCGATGTCATTGCCGACCGCGACCAGATCCTGCAGGTGCTGCACAATCTGATTTCGAACGCGCAGAAATACGGCCGCACCGGCACGCCGATTGCGGTGTCGGCGCAGGTCGAACCCGGTGAAAGCCCGCGCGTCCGCATCAGCGTCGTTGACCAGGGCGATGGCATCGCGCCCGAGTTCCTGCCGCGGCTGACCGAGCGCTTCTACCGCGTCGATACCAGCCATTCGCGGTCGTTGGGGGGCACCGGACTGGGGCTGGCGATTGCCAAGCACATCGTCGAACGCCACCGCGGCACGCTCGATATTACCAGTGTGGTCGGGCAGGGGACTCGGGTATCGTTTACGTTACCAGCAGCATCTGGGCCAGCAGCGGCCTGAACACCCCCCGCCGCCATTGTCATGAAACTGACATATAAGTGTAACATAAGCCACACGCGCAGCGGCTAACCCGCCGATTGTCGAAAGGGGCAGCTCGTGTCCTCTTTGAACAGTGGCAAGTGACCGGACAGCGCCGCAGGCACTTACGGTCGGGCAAGGGAGATACATTGTGTTGAAGTCAGCATTCACCACCCTCGGTATTGCAGCGGTCGCTCTGGGCAGCGCCGGCGTCGCCGAAGCACGCACGCAGATTCGTATCGTCGGTTCGTCGACGGTCTATCCGTTCACTACCGCAGTCGCCGAAAGCTTCAAGCGCAGCTACCCGCAGTTCCCGGCCCCGATCGTCGAATCGACCGGCACCGGTGCCGGCATGAAGCTTTTCTGCTCGGGTGTCGGCCAGCAATATCCCGATTTCTCCAACGCTTCGCGCCGCATCAAGGCAAGCGAAGCCAAGGCCTGCGCCGACAAGGGTGTGACCGGCATTCTCGAACTGCAGGTCGGCCTCGACGGCCTGGTCGTCGCGCAGTCGCGTAGTGGACAATTCACTGGCCTGACCGAAGCCGATATCTACAAGGCTTTGGCCGCCAATCCGTTCGGCAAGGGCCCGAACAAGGCGCAGACCTGGAAGGACGTGAACCCCAAGTTGCCGGCTATCAAGATTGCCGTCATCGGGCCGCCGCCGACTTCGGGTACGCGCGATTCGCTCAACGAGCTCTACATGCTCAAGGGCTGCGAATCGAACCCCTCGATGAAGGCGCTCGCGAAGAACGACAAAGCCAAGTTTGAATCGATCTGCTTGAAGATCCGTGAAGACGGCGCGTTCATCGAAGGCGGCGAAAACGACAATCTCATCGTCCAGAAAATCGCTGCCAACCCCAACACGCTTGGCATGTTCGGCTTCTCGTTCCTCGAAGAGAACAGCGACAAGATCAAGGACGTGCCGATCAGCGGCGTCACCCCGACCTTTGAGTCGATCTCGACGGGCAAGTTCCCGGCGTCGCGCCCGCTGTTCATCTACGGCAAGATTCAGCATATGCGCGCCGTCAAGGGCATGAAGGAATTCATTGCCGAATACACCAAGGAAAGCGTCTGGGGCCCCGGCGGCATGCTGTCGAAGCGTGGCCTGGTCGCCGAACCGGCGGCAGTGCGCGCCAAATATGCCGCGATTGCCAAGAACCTGACGCCGCTCGACATCTCGACGCTCAAGTAGCACCGGATTTGCGGCAGTGCGCTACGGCACTGCCGCAACCACATCTAAGGTAAGCGTCGCATGTCGCTGACTGTCATCAGTTTTCTGCTCGTTGGTCTTGCCCTGGTTGCGTATTTCTTCGCGCGCGCAAAGGGGGCTGCGCTGGCGGCGCGTCCGGGCGGCACGGCACGTACCGGCGCGGCTGCGGTGCATTCGCGGCCAGCCTATCACGGCGCCTTTGTCGCGCTGTGGGTGGCGTTGCCGGCACTGGCGCTGCTGGCCAGCTGGGCCGCGGTCAGCGAGGGCGTGGTCGCCGACCGCGTCATTGCCAGCGTGCCCGCCGAAAGCCGCCCGGCGACAGAACTCGACCGCGACGCCTTCATGTCCGAAGTCCGCGGCATCGTCACCGGCGAGATCGAGGAGGCGTTCAACCCCGACGCCAACCCCGCCGCCAAAGTCTATGTGACCTCCAAGGCCAATTTCAGCCTGATGGCTGGCGCTGCTGCGGCGGCGCTCGCCGCGCTTGGCGGGCTGTGGGGTTATTCGCGGCTGCGCCCCGATTTCCGCGCCCGCACGGCCGTTGAAAAAGTCGTCATGTGGACACTGATCCTGGCGTCGCTGGTGGCGATTTTGACAACGCTCGGTATCGTGCTGTCGCTGTTGTTCGAAAGTATCCGGTTCTTCCAGAAGGTTTCGATCGTAGAGTTCCTGACTGGCACCGTCTGGTCGCCGCAGACCGCGATCCGCGCCGACCAGGTCGGCTCGTCGGGAGCGTTCGGCGCGGTGCCGCTGTTCTGGGGCACGATCTTCATCGGCGCCATCATCGCGATGATCGTCGCCATCCCGCTCGGGCTGATGGCCGCGATCTACTTGACGCAGTATGCCCCGGCGCGGGCGCGCCGCATCCTCAAGCCGCTGCTCGAAATTCTCGCCGGCGTGCCGACCGTCGTCTACGGTTTCTTCGCCGCGCTCGTCGTGGCGCCGGCGGTGCGCGACTTCGCGGTGTCGCTGGGCATGACCAACGCCAGCTCGGAAAGCGCGCTCGCCGCTGGCCTGGTGATGGGCATCATGATCATTCCATTTGTGTCGTCGATGGCCGATGACGCGATTACCGCCGTGCCGCAGGCGATGCGCGACGGCAGTCTGGCGATGGGCGCGACGACGTCGGAAACCATCCGCAAGGTTCTGGTGCCCGCGGCATTGCCCGGCATCGTCGGCGGCGTGCTGCTCGCCGTCAGCCGCGCCATCGGTGAAACGATGATCGTCGTTATGGCCGCCGGTCTCGCTGCCAACATGACGGCCAATCCGTTCCAGTCAGTGACCACCGTCACCGCGCAGATCGTCCAGCTGCTCACCGGCGACCAGGAATTCGATTCGGCGAAGACGCTGTCGGCGTTCGCGCTCGGGCTGGTGCTGTTCGTGATTACGCTGCTGCTCAACATTTACGCGCTCGCCGTGGTGAAGCGCTACCGGGAGGCTTATGAATAGCGCCCAATCCGCGTCGCGTCCGCCCACCGACTGGGCGTCGCCGAAGATGCGCGCGCGCATCGCACGCCGCTACCGGTCGGAATCAATCTTCCGCAACCTCGGGCTGTTCGCGCTCGTGCTCGCGGCGTCGTTCCTGGTGTTCCTGCTGGTGACAGTCGTGCGCGACGGCTGGCAGGGCTTCCTGTCGACCGATATCAAGATCAGCGCGACCTATGACCCAGCGGTGCTTGGTATCGATCCGGCAGCTGCCAAGGGCCCCGACGCGCAAGCCGCGCTGCAGGCCGGTGATTTCCAGGCGGTGATGGCCGCGTCGGTCGCCAAGCTTGGCGATGATGCCGACGCCGTCAGCGAAGGCGCGTGGCTGGTGCTGCGCCGCCAACTGATGGACGACCCGGCGCTGCTCGGTCAAACCGTGCCGGTGTGGGTGCCAGCCAAGAGCACCATCGACCTGCTCGCCAAGGGGAAGTTCGACCTGTCGAAGCCGGAAATCGAACGCGGCGTCAGCGATGCCGACATCGCCAACTTCAACGACCTTAAAAAGGCCGGGTTGGTACGCACCGGCTTCAACCGCATCTTCATCACCGGCGCCGATTCGACCAATCCCGAACTCGCCGGCATCTGGGGTGCCACCGTCGGCTCGCTGCTGACCTTGTTCGTGACGCTGGGGCTGGCGTTCCCGGTCGGCGTGCTGTCGGCGATCTATCTCGAGGAATTCGCCAAGCGCAACCGCTGGACCGACCTCATCGAAGTCAGCATCAACAATCTCGCGGCGGTGCCGTCGATCATCTACGGGTTGCTCGGGCTCGCGGTGTTCCTCAACTTCTTCGATATGCCGCGCTCGGCGCCGATTGTCGGCGGCCTGACCTTGGCGCTGATGACCTTTCCGGTCATCGTCATCGCCGGGCGGGTGGCGATCAAGTCGGTGCCGCCGTCGATCCGCGACGCCGCGCTCGGCATCGGTGCCTCGAAGGTCCAGGTGGTGTTCCAGCACGTGCTGCCGCTCGCCTTGCCCGGCATCCTGACCGGCACGATCATCGGCATGGCGCGCGCGCTCGGCGAAACCGCACCGCTGCTGATGATCGGCATGCGCGCCTTCGTCAGCGACACGCCGGGCGGGCTGACGTCGCCCGCGACGGCACTGCCGGTGCAGGTGTTCCTGTGGTCGGATGACGTGGCGCGCGGCTTTGTCGAAAAGACCTCGGCGGCCATCATGGTGCTGCTGGTATTCCTGCTGTTGATGAACAGTCTCGCCATCTATCTACGCAACAAATACGAGAGGCGCTGGTGACCGTCATGGACCTGTCCGCACAAAATGTTCCGGTCGCGCGCGGTGTCGCCGAGACCGATGTCACGACCAAGATGACGGCGCGTCACGTCAATGTCTTCTATGGCACCAAGCAGGCGATCAAGGACGTCTCGATCGACATCACCCGCGAAAACGTCACGGCGTTCATCGGGCCGTCGGGCTGCGGCAAGTCGACCTTCCTGCGCTGCATGAACCGCATGAACGACACAGTCGACAGCGCGCGGGTCGAGGGCGAAATCAAGCTCGACGGCACCGACATCTACACCGGCGGCATGGATGTCGTGCAGCTGCGCGCCCGTGTCGGCATGGTGTTCCAGAAGCCCAACCCGTTCCCCAAGTCGATCTACGACAATGTGGCTTACGGCCCATCGATCCACGGCCTCGCGAGCAGCAAGGCCGACATGGACGGCATCGTCGAAGGCAGCCTGCGCCGCGCCGGCCTGTGGGACGAAGTCAAGGACCGGCTCGGCGAAAGCGGCACGGCATTGTCGGGTGGCCAGCAGCAGCGGCTGTGCATCGCCCGCGCGATTGCTGTCGACCCCGAAGTCATCCTGATGGACGAACCGTGCTCGGCGCTCGATCCGATTGCCACGGCGCGCATCGAGGAACTGATCGACGAACTGCGCGGCCGCTACGCCATCGTCATCGTCACGCACAACATGCAGCAGGCGGCGCGTGTCAGCCAGCGCACGGCGTTCTTCCACCTCGGCACGATGGTCGAATACGGCAACACCTCGGACATCTTCACCAATCCCACCGAACAGCGCACCCGCGACTATATCACCGGCCGCTACGGCTAAAATTGACGGACGCAGGAGATCACAATGGCTGAACCGACCGGACATACCGTCAAGGCATTCGACGCCGACATCAACAACATGCGCACGCTGATCAGTCAGATGGGCGGGCTGTGCGAAAGCCAGATCCGAGCGTCGATCGAAGTGCTGACTCGCCGCGATGCGGCCAAGGCGATGGAGGTCATCGCCATCGACGAACGCATCGATGCGCTTGAAATCGAATGTGAAAAGCTGGCGATCCAGACCATCGCGCTGCGCGCCCCGATGGCGGGCGACCTGCGCGAAATTATCGCGGTGCTCAAGATCAGCTCGGTGCTCGAACGCGTCGGCGACTATGCCAAGAACATCGCCAAGCGCGCGACGGTGCTGTCGAAGAACGCGCACGCGCAGCCGGTGGTCATCATTCCCGAAATGGGCACGCTGGTTGCGAAAATGCTCAGCGACGCGCTCGATGCCTTCGTGGCGCGCGACGTCGAACTGGCCAAGGCGGTGGTGGCGCGCGACGCGGTGGTCGATGACTATTACGCCGCGTTGTTCCGCTCGCTGCTGACCTTCATGATGGAAGATTCGGCGCATATCACGCCGTCGATGCACCTGCTGTTCGTTGCCAAGAACCTCGAACGCATCGGCGACAAGGCAACGAGCATCGCCGAAATGGTGTTCTTTGCCGCCACCGGCGAACAAATTCTGCACCGGCCAAAGGGCGACGATGTTGCACTCGCAGCGTTGAGCGACCGATCGAGCTAGCACCGGCTTTCAAGACGATAGCTGCCAAACAGGGACCCCCGATGAAACCGAAGATCCTGCTTGTCGAAGATGACGCCAACCTCGTTGAGCTACTGCGTTACAACCTCGAATCGGCAGGTTTCGATGTCGTCCAGACCGGCGACGGCGAGGAAGCGCTGATGCTCGCCGACGAGGAAAAGCCCGACCTGGTCATTCTCGACTGGATGATCGCCAACCTGTCGGGGATCGAAGTCTGCCGGCGCCTGCGTCGCGCGCCCGAAACCGTCGGCCTGCCGATCGTCATGCTGACAGCACGCGCCGACGAAGCCGACCGCATCCGCGGCCTTGAAACCGGCGCCGACGATTACCTCACCAAGCCGTTCTCCCCGCGCGAACTCGTCGCGCGCATCCATGCCGTGCTTCGGCGGCTGCGCCCGGCGCTCGCTGGCGGCGCTCTCGACTATGCCGGCATCAGTATGGACACCAGCGCCCACCGCGTCACCCGCGACGGCCAGGCCGTGCCGCTCGGACCCACCGAGTTCCGGCTGCTGCGCCACTTCCTCGAACATCCCGGCCGCGTCTTCTCGCGCGAACAGTTGCTCGATGCCGTCTGGGGCCGCGACGTCTATGTCGAACAACGCACCGTCGACGTCCACATCCGCCGCCTCCGCAAGGCGATCAACGGCGAAGGCGAGGGCACAGCCGCACTCCCCGATGTCATCCGCACGGTGCGTTCCGCTGGCTATGCACTCGACCGCGAAGCGCATTAGGCAGGTCAAGAGCCTCCGGCGGGCAGGGGTGACCCCTGCACCCGGAATTTGGGCCGGTGACACAATAACCAGCGCTGACTATCGGTCACAGGTGAACTAATGGGTGCAGGCCTCAGGCCTGCCCGCCGGAGGCTCTTTCCCCTCCCGCGGCGCATTTGCCGCACCATCATGCGAGTCGGGGTCTTTTCACGGGGCGCAGTCTGCTTTAAGTCCCGCGTCGCACAGATGCTCGCATAGCTAGATAGGGCCAGATTCAATGACCATTCGTTTCGACAATCGTGTTGCCATTGTTACCGGTGCCGGCGGCGGCCTGGGCCGCGCCTATGCGCTGGCGCTTGCCGCGCGCGGTGCCAAGGTCGTCGTCAATGATTTGGGCGGCGCGCGTGACGGTTCGGGCAGCTCGCTGTCGGCCGCGCAGCTGGTCGTTGACGAAATCACTGCCGCTGGTGGCGAAGCGATGGCCAATGGCGCCAGCGTGTCGGACGAAGCCGCGGTCGAAAAGATGGTGGCATTCGTCAAGGAACGTTGGGGCCGCATCGACATCCTGATCAACAACGCCGGCATCCTGCGCGACAAGACCTTCGCCAAGATGACGCTCGATGACTTCCGCCAGGTTGTCGATGTCCATCTTATGGGCTCGGTGACCTGCACCAAGGCGGTGTGGGAAGTCATGCGTGAACAGGCCTATGGCCGCATCCTGATGACCACCAGCTCGACCGGGCTGTACGGCAACTTCGGCCAGGCCAACTACGGCGCTGCCAAGCTGGCGCTGGTCGGCTTCATGAAGACGCTGAGCATCGAAGGCGCCAAGTACAACGTCAAGACCAACACCATCGCGCCGGTCGCCGCGACGCGCATGACCGAAGACATCATGCCCGCCGCCATGCTCGGCAAGATGGGTCCCGAAACGGTGACGCCGGCCGCGCTCTACCTCGTCAGCGAAGACGCCCCGACGAATGTCGTGATGAACGCCGGCGGTGGTGGCTTCGAACGCGCCTATGTCACGTTGACGCGCGGCATCCATGTCACGCCCGAGGACATGACCCCCGAAACCGTCGCTGCACGCTTTGAAGAAATCAGCGACCGGACCGGTGAAATCGTTCCCGAAAACGGCGCTGCGCAAGGCGGCATGGCGCTCGGCGCACTTTAGTCTAGAATAGGGCCTCCGGCGGGCAGGGACTCGTCCCTGCACCCGATTGAAGAGAACCTTTGTCATTCCTGCGCAGGCGGGAATCTATCTTGGCGCCAGTGTCGCACGTGGATTCCCGCCTGCGCGGGAATGACTCGTAAGTTTGTAGGTGCAGGGACGAGTCCCTGCCCGCCGGAGGCCCTTTGGTCTTCCCTGCCAAGACTTGACCGTCATTGCCGTCAGGTGTATTGTGATAGCATTACAGTCGGAGACGGTGATGCTCGAAGAACGTGATCTTGACGCGGCGGTGACGGCCGGCGTCCTCGACGGGGCGACCCGTGATGCGCTGGTCAAGTTCGCGCGCGACCACCGCCTTGGCGAAGTCGGCCCCGACGAGGAGCAGTTCCGGCTGCTCACCGGTTTCAACGACATTTTCGTGACGATTGCCGTCGGGCTGCTGCTGACCGCAGTCGCCATGCTGGCGGGCGCCATGTCGCCGGTGGCGGGTGCTGCCGGTGTTGCCGCGGTCAGCTGGGGCCTCGCCGAATATTTCACCCGCATCAAGCGCATGGCACTGCCCAGCATCGCGCTACTGCTGTCGTTCGTCAGCGGCGTGTTTGCGACCTGCGTGCTAGTGGCCAACCAAGGCACCAATTTTGGTGTCGTGCCTGACAATGTATTGGTGCCGGGGGTTGTCGTCGGGGCTATCGTCACCGTTGGCGGTGCGTGGCTGCACTGGCGGCGTTTCATGGTGCCGATCACCGTTGCCGCCGGGGCAGGGGCGCTGACCACCCTCGCAGTTGCCATCGCCGCCGGCATTACCACTCAGCTCAATAGTCCGGCGGTGCTGCTGACCACGGCGCTGTGCGGTATCGCGGTGTTCGCGTTGGCGATGTGGTTCGACACCCGCGACCGTGCGCGTGTCACGCGCCGCACCGATGTGGCGTTCTGGCTGCATCTGCTGGCGGCGCCGCTGATCGTCCATCCGGTATTCAAGTTGATGGGCCTGACAGAAGGCGGCGTGCCGGCCGACGGCGCGGCGCTAACCGTCATTCTGGTCTACCTCGCACTCACCGTGCTGGCGCTGGCGATCGACCGCCGCGCGCTGCTGGTGTCGGCGCTGGCCTATGTCATCTACGCCATCCAGGCGCTGGTCGGCAGTGGCGGCACGGCGGGGCAGGGCGTTGGGTTGACGATGCTGGTGCTCGGCCTGTTCCTGGTGCTGCTGTCGGCGGCTTGGCGCCCGATCCGCGGCAGCATTGTCGGCCTGCTGCCGCATAGCCTATCCATGCGGCTGCCTGCCACTGCCTAGGACGGCGATCCGCCTAGCCACTACTTAAAGTAGCGCATTGACCAGCGCGCCCTCGTGCCGCAGCAGCCAGCGCTTGCGTTCGATACCGCCGGCGTAGCCGGTCAGTGTGCCGTTGGCACCGATGACGCGGTGGCAGGGGACGACGATGCCGATGGGATTCGAGCCGTTTGCCATGCCGATGGCGCGACTGGCCTTGGGGCGTCCGACCACGGCAGCGAGCTCGCCGTAGCTGGCGGTCGCGCCGGCGGGAATGTTGCGCAGTGCCGCCCAGACCTCGCGCTGGAAATCGGTGCCGCCGGTCGCCACCTTGACGCTGTCGAGCGCGCCAAGGTCGCCGGCGAAATAGGCGGCGAGCGGTGCGGTGATCGCGGCAGGGGCAGGGGCATTTGTCAAAGTCACCTCGCCGTAATGCAGCCGTAGCAGCCTGTGCATGCGGTCTTCAAATTCGGCGAAATCGAGCGCGCGCAACCCCAAGTCATCGAACACTAGCAACAAATCGTCGATCGGCGTGGTGAATCGGTCAAGCTGAAATTGCATAGGAAGCTCCTGAATTCAAAGCAAGATAGCGCGCGGCATAGGCGCCCCACGGGCGCCACGCCGGATTTTCGGCGGGGTCGGGTGTCGGGTCGGCGGGTCCATCCCAGTCGCCGGGCACGCGCAGACCGGGGTGCGCGGTAACCGCCGCCGCCAGCCGTGGATCCGCCGCCAGCACCGCGGCAATCGCCGCCGGATCGGCCGCCACATCGAGCCGGCGGCGCAGCGCGGCAATCAGCTGCGGCAGCGCCTCGAGCTTGGGCAGGTCGATTTCCGCCGCCAGCCGGTCGTCATCGACGCGGTGGACGCTGACGCTGCCGCCGTCAAAAATGCGCCGGAAGCGACCGTCAGCGACGGCTTCGGCGGCGTCGCCCTGCGCGGCGATCTGCGCCAGCAAGTCATCCCAATCAAGCGGCCCGCGGTAGCGCAGGTGCAGCAGCAACGGACCACCGGCCTCGGCCTTGCGCCGCCGCAGTGCGCCCGGCGGGCGTTGATACAGCGCCTGGAACGTCTCGTTGAAGCGCCGCACGCTGCCGAAGCCCGCCGCAAACGCCACCTGCGCCATCGACAGCCCTGTGTCATGGATCAGCTGCTTCGCCAGCAGCACGCGCGCCGTCTGCGCCACCGCCACCGGCGAGGCGCCGAGATGCTGGCGGAACAGCCGCCGCAACTGCCGCCCGCCAACCCCGAGCCGGTCACCCAACGCCTCGACATCGCCGCTATCAAGCGCACCCGCCTCGATCAACGCCAGCGCCCGCCGCACGGTGTTCGAGCTGCCGTTCCACGCCCCCATGTCGGGCGCCGTCTCCGGCCGGCAACGCAGGCACGGGCGAAACCCCGCCGCCTGTGCCGCTGCCGCCGAAGCCACGAACCGGCAATTCTCCACCTTCGGCGGCCGCGCCGGACACACCGGCCGGCAATAGATGCCGGTGGTGCGGACACAGGTGAAGAAGCGCCCGTCGAACCGCGCATCGCGCGCCAGCATGGCGCGGTACGCGGTCGCAGGGTCAATGGGGGCAGGGGCGTTGTCCATGCCGCGAACATAGCATGGGCGGTCGGCAAGTCTGGCGGTTTTCGGACGTGCTTGTGGAAGATCCTCCGGCGGGCTGGGCCTTGGCCCTGCACCCATGACTTGCGTGGGCGCTGTATAGCGCTACGTTGGGCCTGACAGCACCGCCCCAACATATGGGTGCAGGGCCAAGGCCCTGCCCGCCGGAGGTTCTACTTGGCCCGCACCACGCACCGGAACCCGACATGGCACGTCGAGGTGTCGATCGACTCGGCATGGCGCGCGGCGGGGCGGTAGCGTTTGCAATAGCTTGGCGCGCACAGGAAGCTGCCGCCCTTGAGGACTTTCTGCTGGATCGGCA
>Ga0075163_10003418_pt1 | contig 21338 bp, 17 predicted proteins | sample JI1023141ADNA_FD_71478 | JGI IMG/M metagenome (GOLD analysis project Ga0075163, IMG submission 71478) | Wastewater effluent complex algal communities from Wisconsin, to seasonally profile nutrient transformation and Carbon sequestration -... | ecosystem: Engineered > WWTP > Effluent > Algae... | reverse complement strand
ACCGCGCGGAACTTCGCGACGTATGCCAATGAGTCGGGCCAATACAACGACGTGCTCGACTACATCAAGCGCCATCGCCTCGGATAGCTTGGCTTTTTCGGCGATTCCCTAAAAAATTCCTAACTTCCCACCCGATCCAGAACCGCCAGCGTTTCGATGTGCGGTGTGCCTGGGTGCATGTCGTAGGGCGTGGCCTGCCGCAGGCTGTAGCCGGCGGAGCAGAGGACCTCCAGATCGCGCGCAAGCGAGGTCGGGTTGCAGCTCACGTAGATGATGCGCGCCGGTTGCCTGATCAGCAGCGCCTGAAGCACGGCAGGGAAACAGCCGCGCCTGGGAGGATTCAGGAGTGCAACCTCGTGCGAATTCGCACAAACGCCTGCCGGGTCAACATTCTGAACCTCGGGCAGGAGCAGCTCGACCGCGCCACATAGGAATCGCGCCCGATCGGGTCCGAAGCCTGCTGCCTGCGCGCCGGCCACAGCGTCGGCAATTGCGCTGGCGCTGGTCTCGATTCCAAGCAGGCGCGCAGAGGGCACCTGACCCAGGACCGTGAGTCCCAGGCCGCCCACTCCGCAATACAAATCCAAAACTTGGGAGCCCGCAGGAACCAGCGCGGCAGCTGCGGCGTAGATGCGCGATGCGATCGCCCGATTTACCTGCAAAAACGATCGCGCCGAGACCCGCAGCCGCGCTCCGGAAGCTGCTCGGGTTTCCGCCAGAAGGTCCGGCTCCGGGGCTTCCATCTGCTCCCAGACATGGGCTTCGCCGAGGAGAACCCGGTCGTCATCGGCAGTGCCGAGCTCCCCGCCTTCAGCGCCGCCGGAGCTCGCAGCGCCACCGGAGCTCAGGGGCGATCCGAGCAGCGCATTTCCGCGGGCCGTATTCCTATGAAGGACAATGCTGGCCAGATTCGGATGAGATTTTTTTAATAACTTCACAAACGCTGCCAGTTGCGCATCTGTAGGGAGGTCCGCGACCACCAGACTCAGTTGCTGCACACCCGTGCTGGTCTCGCGCAGCAGCACGTAGCGCAAGATTCCCGATCCGCCGGCTTCATCAAAGCAGGAAAGGCCCAGCTCCGTAGCTGCCTTCGCGATGCTGTCGGCCAGCAAGGTCAGCGACGGTAGATTGACCTTGCATCCGGCCATGTCGACAACCTCATGGGAGCGAGGTGCATAAGCTCCCAGGATCACGCGCCCGTCTTTCTGCGCGGCTGCGACCAGCTTGACGCGGCTGCGATAACCCAGCGGATCGGGAGATGGCACACACGTGGGCAACACGACCGATTCCCGAGCCATGTTCCAAAACGGTAGCAATTTCAACGCGTTAGCCAGCTGTTCCTGTTTCCATTTCAGCTGCGCGGGGTAGCACAGGTGCTGAAGCGTGCAGCCGCCGCACTTTCCATAGCCCGCACAGGCCGGCTGCACGCGCTCAGGAGAGCTGTTTTCTCGCCGGAGAATACGGCCCCACGCGCTTCTGCTGCGAGACGTTTCACCGCTGTGCGGACTCACATGCTCAAGCTCGATCTGCGCGGTCTCGCCTGGTAGAAGTCCAACCACATGAAGGCGGAGGCCACGTGCTCCTGACCAGGAATTTGGTCCGGTCCCTAGGTCTGTCCCTTGGAGGGAATGTTCTTCTGCCCGTCGATCCGATGTCTGGGGATGCGCTGGTGCGATATTGCAGATTCCTTCGCCGCGCTCTCCCATCGTGCACGCCTGCACGGTTAGCCGCTCTGTGATCCGCTTCCGACCGCCTGCGGGTTGACTCTTGCGCGCGGGTCCGCCGCTGCCCGGCCGGGTCTTGATCTGAAGTTTTTCCCGTCGCTGATTGCCTGTCCCAATGGATCCCGATTGGAGGTTTGGATTGGTGGCGCCGTCTTGCCCATCCCGCATGACGTCACCATACCAGGACCAGAAAAAAAGGAGCCACCCCTAGATTCCGACTTGTACCAAAATGATCCCTTGTGTAGCTTTCATCGGAACGGTGTTTATTCTTAAAAGGAATCGTTAGGCGGTCGAGATCATCGAGATCAGGGAGGCCGCCAGTTCACAAAAGGAAAGAAGCAGAGGGCATATCTATGGCCAGCAAGTCGAGCGCATCCGAACTAACCCGCCTCATCAACCAGCTCCGCACCGAGCGTCAGCACCACCTCGATTCGATCGCCGAGATCGATCAGACTTTCAAAGAGTTCGGCATCAATGCCGGAGGCAAGGGTGCGCCCAAGGGCAAGCCGGGCCGCAAGCCCAAGGCCGCAGCCGGTGAGACCCCGGCGGCAGGCCGCAAGGGCAAGGGCAAGCGGGGCCGGAAGGCCGCCACCAAGGTCACGCGTCGCCGCCGCCGCAAGGGCGCAGCTGGCGCAGCTGCAGCGGCCGGTGGCACCTCGAAGCCGAAGTCGCCATGGGGCAGCAAGTTCCCGGTCACTGGGGATGAGCTGATCCTCACGTTCATCAAGGACAAGGGCAACGCCACGACCGAAGAGATCCGCAAGCACTGGCTGGGCAGCGGCCGCAAGGGCAAGGCGGAGAACAACCTCACGAATCTGGTCAAGAGCGGCAAGATCAAGCGCAGCAAGACCGATGGCAAGCCGGGCAGCACCTATTCCTTGCCCTAAGCGTCTGGCCCGCTGACTTCTCTGGGCCTCTTCCCGAACAGGGAAGAGGCCTCCCATCCTGCGCCCTTTCGGAATCCTCAAGATAGATGTGTGCAATGTAGTCCAGCGCTCCGGCAATTGGGAATTCCTGAGCGATGGGAGCCGGTTAGGGGCTTGCCTACTTGATCAGGGGACAGGAAGGGCTGGCGACGCAGTCGTATTTTTCGCCATCGATGAACTGCTGATTTTCGACACGCCAGTGAACAATGCGATTTTGCACGTTCTGATGCGCATCGAAGTCGACCGGACCCGAGGCGCCTTCGTAATTGATCGGCTGTCCGGTTGCGATCAGCACTGCGGCGCGCGCGAACTCGGCCGGGCCGGTGCGAATCACTGCTCCGGTTGGGCTGTTGATCTGGGTCAATGCATCGCGCAGCTGCTTTCCAGTCAGTGCTGTGGGATCGGGTAGGTCCTTGCTCGCAACCAGCGCGGCCAGCATGACCGACATGGCCGCGTCATAGGTGTTGGCATCCAGGAACTGCGGGGCAACGCCGCTGGCTGCCTTGAACTCGCCGGCAAACAGCTCGCCGGACACGCCGTTGTCCAGGATGACGTGCGAGGTGCCTTCATGGTTGTTCAGCAGTGCGCCGAGCGCCCGCAGCGCCGTGGCGAGCCGCGATGCGTGCGTGTGAAGAAGACCCACGCTCTGGCCGGCAACCAGATAGCTCTTCAGGAATGCCGCGGCGTACTGTGGGAAGGTCACCTCCATGACTACATCGGGAAAGAAGTCATTGCGCATCGTGCTCTGGTTGTACAGATCCGTGAGCTTGTTGACGTCCCCCGCAAAGTCATAGGTGTTGGGATCCAGCTTGGCCGGATGGTAGATGGTCTCGACGACGGCCGGCGGGCTTGGGTGCAGGCTCATGGCGGCGGTGTTCAAGGCGCCGGCAAAGCCGCGACCAAAGGCCTCATCGCTCGCGAAGATGCCGAGCTTGAACTGAGAGTCATTGTTGACGTCGCCGTTGTTGCCGCGTCCGAGCCAGATGCGAATGGCGACCCGCGCCTGCGCGTTGGTATCCATGAGCGTGCGGAAGTTCCAGCCCAGACCGTTGCGCAGCGTGGCCTCATTGCTGGCGCTGGTCGGATCCACGGAGCCGGGGTCATTGATGGCCGGTGACGAGCAGGCCATGCACACAATGGGAACGTTCAGATCGTTGTTGGGATCGGCATCGTAGTGCAGCGCGTTTATGGCGATGTCGTCCTGGCTGGAGTCGGTGATGATCGCGCGCGCCTCCTGGCTGCGCACAAGCTCGCCAGCGCGCTCCACAGCGACGGACGGAGTGTTGTTGGAATCGGAGCTCAGGATGCGGAATCGAAACGAGCGGCCGGCGCTCTCCAGCCCGCTGTTGGCGTGCTTTGCGGCCAGGTTCACGGCGTCGGTCCAGCTGGGGCTGGCGATGCTGCCGGTCTTGTCGAGCACGGCGCCGATGTTGATGGTGGGCCCGTTCGCTTCGCTGCTGCTGCCGCTGCTGCAACCCGCGGAGAGGCCCGCACAGAGGGCCATGCTGCAAAATGCAGTGGATAAGATTTTCATAATGAGCTCCCTATTTAAGGCTGCGCGCAGATGGACGAAGCTCTGCGTGCAGCTGTGAAAATCGCTCAGCAATGCGGTCGAGCGACAAGATCTCGCGGCAGGCTCCCACTTCCACCGCTGCGCGCGGCATGCCGTAGACCAGCGCCGAGCTATCATCCTGCGCAATGGTCCACCCGCCGGCATCGCGAATGGCCTTCAGACCGAGCGCGCCATCGTGTCCCATTCCGGTCAGGACCACGCCGACCGCGGACTCGCCATAGGACTGCGCAACCGAAAAAAATAGGTGATCGGCGTTGGGCGCCAGCTCACCTGCGGCAGCGGGGCGGCAGTGAACCACGCCGTAGCGCACCTGAATATGGTGATGATGGGCCGCGACATACAGATGGCCCGGAGTCAGCGGCGTGACATCCTGGACGGCAGTGACTTCGCGTCGCAGCATGCCCTGGAGCTGCGCAGGAAACCGGTTGGCAAACTCGGCATCGACATGCTGGGCAATGACCACCGGCGGAAAATCGGATGGCAGATGCTCCAGCACGCGCCGCGTCGCCTCCATGCCGCCGGTCGACGCTGCAATGGCGATGAGCTGACAGGTCAGCGGCGGCTGCTGCGAGGCCGATTTCTGTCTGTCATCCAGGCGCCTCGCATGATTCTGCACCGCCGTCTTGATGCGCCGGATGAGCGCCGCGGTGTTGGCCTCGCCCGCGGGTCCAACGAGCACCGGCTTGTCCATCAGATCGACCCTGCCAATCGGCAGCTTGTCGAGAGCCGAGCGGTGCTCGGGGTAGCGGACAATGATGCTGAGCAGCAGGATGGCCGTGGACGAGCTGCGCAAGAGCGCGTGCGCTGTCTCGATGCCATCCATGCGCGGCATCATCACGTCCATGAGCACGATATCGGGATGAAGGCGCGCGTGCAGATCCAGCGCGGACTTGCCGTCCGCGGCTTCGCCGACAATCTGGATGCTCTTGTCGCGCGAGAGCGCCAGGCTCAGGGCGCGACGATAGGCCTCGCTGTCGTCGACCAGTAGGACTTTGTAGGGATGGGGCTCACCCCGCTCCGCGGGCTCTCGGGCCATGCTACGCAACCCCGCGCAGCAGGTTCTTTACGACATCGACCAGGTGTCCGCGATCGAACGCGCTCTTGCTCAAGAAGGCATTGGCTCCGGATGCCAGGCCGCGGCGGCGATCTTCTTCGCTATCCGAAGATGAAAACAGCACCACCGGGATGCCGGAGGTTCGCGGATCTGCGCGCAGTCGGGCAATCAGTCCCAGGCCGTCGAGCCTGGGCATGCGCACATCCGAGACCACAAGGTTTACCGGCTCGCTGCGCAGCAGCCGCAGCGCTTCATCGCCGTCCGCGGCCGTGCGCACCTGATAGCCTCCGACCTCCAGCACGCTGCGCAGCAGAGAACGGGTGGTGATCGAGTCATCCGCGACCAGGATGGTCCCCGGACGCAGCGGATTGCCGATCTCCAGCGGTCGCGCGGTCATGGCCATCTCGATGAGCGCGCTGGCAGACAGCACAAAGACAGCGGTGCCATTGGGCAAGAGCGCCGCCGCGCTCAGCTGTCTGTGCGACTGAAGCTCCAGCGGCAGTGCGCGCAGGATGAGATCGTGCTCGCCGAGAATCCGCTCGCACAGGACGCCCACCGGCGTGCCGGGAGCGCGCAGCAGGATCAGCGGCAGGCTCGCCGCTTCATCGTAGTGCTCGCCAATCTTCAGCAGCTGCGACAGTCGCGCCACCACAACCGTCTGCCCTTCGAGCTCGATCACGGTGTGGCCACCCACCGAGATCAGACGATCGCGCCGCACCAGAACCACGCGCAGCACGCTGGCCTGCGGCAGCGCAAAGGGCCAGTCGCGATCCCGGAGGAGAAGCATGCGCGAGGCCACCACGGTCATGGGCACCGAGATGATGAAGTGCGTGCCTTCTCCAATTGCGGACTCGATGTCCAGCTGACCGTGCAGACGCACCACCGAGTTTCGCACCACATCCAGCCCGACGCCGCGGCCAGAGATGTTGGTGACGGTCTGCGCCGTCGAAAAGCCGGGCAGGAGCAGGAGCTTGTACACTTCCTGTTCGGAGAGGCTCTCCGCTTCGCTCTCACTTAGAAGGCCGCGCTCCACCGCTTTGGCGCGCACCACCGTGGGGTCTATGCCGCGGCCGTCATCGCTGACCTTCACTTCGATCTGACCGCCGCGCTGCTCGATGGCGACCTCGATGCGGCCACGCGCGGGCTTGCCAATCGCCTCGCGAACCTCCATGGACTCGATGCCGTGATCCACCGCATTGCGAACCAGATGCAGCAGCGGGTTCTTGAGCTCTTCCAGCAAGAGCCGGTCAAGGTGCACCTGATCGCCGGTGATCGTCAGCTGCACCTCGCGCGCGGTCACCCGTGCGGCTTCGCGCACGGCCAGCTGAATCGGCTGCGCGAGCAGCGACGCTGGAACCAGTCGCAACGCGCGCAGGTTCTCTTCAAACTCAGCGGTGGTGACCTGAAGCGAGTCGACATCTTCAATGAGATCGCGGCGGGTGCCGCGCAGCGTGCGCTGAAACTGCTGTAGCTCTTCGCGCAGTGCGCCTATCTGCGAGCTGTCGAGCGCGCTGTGTCCGCGCAGATCGCGCAGCAGCTTATCAAGCTGACGGGCGACATGTCCGATCTCGCCGGCGTGACGATCCAGGCGACCGCGCAGGGAGCGCAGCTCATCGCTGCGTCGCTCGAACGCGGCCAGCCTGTCGATGGATACGCGGATGACATCGGCGATCTCGGGCAGGCCATCGGGACCCGAGGTCGCTGACGGGCGGATCGAGCTCTCGGAGTCTGGCGACTGCGAGCGCTCGGACTCCGGCGCTCGTCGCCCCTCGTCCGCGACCCGCGGCTGCATGCCTTCCACCAGGATGCGCAGCGACTCGGTGACGCGCTGGACATCGTCGGCTCCGATGTCGTTGTCGGCAATCAGACCGGCGGTGCGGATCTGCGCGGCCTCCATGGCCTGCAAGCCGGCATCGACCAGCGCTGGCGTCAGCCGCTCCTTGCCGCGCCGCACCCCTGTGAGCGCGCTCTCCAGCCAGTGCGCAAGCTGCTCCAGCTCGACGATCCCCAGCGAACCGGACGAGCCCTTCAAGCTGTGCGCCTGGCGATACAGCTCTTCGATCTCTGTGGGCACGCGCGATGGATCGTTTTCCATCACCAGCAGCGCTTGCGTGATGCGCTGCGCCTGCTCGCGCACCTCTTCTACATAGACGCCGATGACCTGGCGGAGGATGTCATCCATGGCCGACACCGCTGCCCGAAAGGCGCACGTCTCCGATCATCCGCTCAAGATCGATGAGCAGCATGCGCAGCCGATCGAGAAATGCCGCACGGGTGACCGCTTCGGTACTTCCTGCGGCGCTGATGGTGGCGATGCGCTGCGATGGAATCTCCTCGATGCCGATGAGCTGCTCTGCGGCCAGGCCGAGCTGGCGGCCACCCGACTGCACCACCAGGCAGCAGTTCACATCGCCGAGTCCTTGATGGCGCAGATCCAGAAAGGCCGCGACATCCAGGACCGATACCAGATGTCCTGAAAGCACCGTGATTCCAAGCAGATAGGGCGAGCCGCCCGGCAGCGGTGTCAGGTGGCGCAGCCGACCCGCATAGACCACGCTCTTGAGCGGTACACCGAACGTCTGGCCGCTCACTGTGAATGCAACGAAGGGCTCGGTCGCTTGAAGCTCCAGCTCCCCTTCTGCTTCCGCCAGCCGCCGCGCCCGATCCCGCAGGATCTCGCTGATGTCGCGGCTGTTCATTCGTTGCCCCGCAGGTACGAGCTCACGACCTTGGCCAGCGTCGGAACATCGATCGGCTTGGTCATGAAGACCGAGGCGCCCGAGCGCAGCGCTTCCGCGCGAACATCGGATCCTTTGGAGCCGGTGATGAGGATGATGGGCATATGCTTGAGCGCCGTCTCCGCGCGGACCCGGCGGCAGAATGTCATGCCGTCCATTCCCGGCATCTTGAGATCGATGATGATCACATCTGGAAGCTCCTGGCGAGCCAGCTGCAAGCCGTCCTGTCCATTGGTGGCTTCAAAAAAATCGATCGACTGGCCGCTCAGGTACACCTTGAGTACCGCGCGTGTCGTGGTCGAGTCGTCGATGATGAGCACCTTTTTCAATGCCGTCTCTCCAAGTTCTCAAGACCTGCTCGGGCAAGGCGCCGCGCCATCGCGACCTGTAGGCTCTCTGGGCCGTGCAGGACCTCGTCATCACGACGGGTGCGCAGAAGCTCAATCACAAGATGCAGGTGATGCGCAGACTGCCAGCGGCTCGCCTGGGGACGCTCAAGCAGTCCCAGGCTGAGGTGGCCCAATACGTAGCTCGGATTTTTTTCGATCGCTTCGTTCAGCAGCGCTTCCATCTCTGCCGTCTGCCCCTTTTCACCGAGCACCAGCGCCAGAAGGTGCAGCGCTTCGGGGGTGCGGTGATGCGCCAGGGCGTCGCGGGCAATGGCCGCCGCAGAGTCGAGCCTGCCTTCGTCCGCCGCCAGCTTGGCCGCGGCGATGGCTTCGCTGCCCGATGCAGAGGATGGGCGCTCCAGGGCTGGTATTGGGCCCGAGCTCGTGATGCCAGGCTGCGTGCGGCGCAGCGGTGAGCCTGCCGGCGTCGCCCTGCTCGATGTGGTCGAGATGCCCGGGGTCAAGCGACTGGGCCATGGCGTCCCCGCACGCGCAGCCGGCGGCGAGCTTCGCCGCAGCAGCGGCACGCCGTCATAAAACACCACTTCCAGCCCTGGGATCTGGTTGGTGTAGTCGAGCGCGGACACGCAAAGAAAACCGCCCTCGGTCAAGCAGTCGCGCAGTCGCGCCAGGATCGGCACGATCAGAGATGGCGCAAAATAGACGAGCACATTGCGGCACAGGATGATGTCGAATGCTTCGCTGCCCGCAAACTGCGCTGGAAAGCTCGGATCGCGCAGGTTGAGCGAGCGGAAGCTCACCAGCTTGCGAATGCTGGCGGCCACCTCGTATTCATCGCATGGCAGCGGCTGCAAAAACGCGTCCAGCAGCAGCGATGGCACGCGCAGCGAGTGGCGACCGTAGCGGGCGCGCTCGGCGTGCCGCAGCGACGCCTGGTTGAGATCCGTGCCCAGCACCTGCACCTCGGTGCCCAGGGCTGCGGAGCTCAGCATCATCGCGAGCGAGTATGCCTCTTCACCGGTTGCGCAGCCGGCGCTCCACGCGCGCAGGCGCCTGCGTCCGCTGTGAAGGAGCTGCGGAATCGCGTGCTCGCCCAGCACCGCGAACTGTTCGGGATGGCGGAAAAAGTAGGTCTCGCAGATCGTGACCGCCTGGATCACGCGCTGCATCAGCTCCTCGTCCAGGCCCGCCCCCGGTCCCACCAGCCGGCGGACCAGGGCCGACAGCGACAGACGCTCAGCCTCGGCAAGGCGGTTCAGACCGCCGTCCAGGATGTCGCGATTGCCAGCGTGAAAGAGCAGTCCGCAGCGCTCCTCCAGCAGGGCCGAGACCATGCGGAAGTCACTGTCGCCAAGCGGCTTGATGGACGGCGTCACCGAGCTCATGGCTGGTTCAACTTCGGCCGCCCGATGAGGTGGAGGGGCTCGCAGGCGGCGGTGCAACCGACGCTGTGCTCCGACGGCTCGCGGCCTCCATATCGGCTACGAGCCGCCGCAGCCGCTCGCCGGCAACCAGCGGCAGCACCACACCGGGGCGCAGATCCAGCACCAGCGCAGTGCCGTGATCCTGCCAGTGCACGGCCCCGGTCACGAGCCCGCCAAAGCGATGGCTGTCGTTGGCAATGGCGGTCGGCTGCCGGTCGGTCAGCTCGCTGACATCGTCCACCGCATAGCCCAGCAGCCCGTCGCGATCTTCACACAGCACGATGCGTCCATCGACCAGCTCGTTGACCGTGCGCGGACTGCACAGACCCAGGCGCGCGCCCAGATCCAGCAGCGGCACCAGCCGGCCGTGATAGTTGACCGCCCCGATGCAGTATCGCGGTGCTCGCGGCAGCCGCGACATGGGCGCCACCATCTGGAGCACCTCGATCACGCCCTCGATGGCCAGCGCGAACGCAACGCCCGCGCAGCTGACGATGAGATGGCCTGCGCTCATCCGCCCAGGTACCTCCGCACTGTCTCTTTCAGCCGATTCTTGTCGAGCGGCTTTGCGAGAAACTCAGCACAGCCCAGCGCCAGACAGCGGTCGCGCTTATCGGGCTCGCTCTCCGACGTGATGATGATCACCGGGATGGCCTGCGTCGACTTTTCCTGTTTGAGCTCGCGCAGCCCGTCAATGCCATCGCGAACCGGCATGTTGAGATCCATCAGGATCAGATCCGGCTGCCGCTGAATCGCCTGGCTGACTGCCTCAAGACCATTCTGCGCTTCGACATATTCGTAATCGGAACCGAGGATCGCTCGCTCGAGCATCCGCACGGTAGCCGTATCATCGACCAGCAAAATCTTCTTACGCACCGTCGACATGCTCTAGAACGACTCCTTCGCTTCGATAAAAATCGTGCGGCCGATGCTTGGGATGTCGTAGCCGCCAAAGCCAGGCTCCGACCACCGATAGTCAGCCAGGTTTCGCACCACCAAGGCCAGTCGCGTCTCGGTCTGAGGTCCCAGCGGGCGCAGTCCCACGCTGGTGAAGGTCATGTCCACGGTGCCATATGTGGGCAGGTCGTACGGCACGCTATTGTTGATCAGGATGTTGCTCTGCGATGCTCCGCGCGGCCCGACGACCCGTGCCTGGATCGTGCAGTGCAGGTGCCCCTCTGGAACATCGACATCGATTCCAAACGCGCCCATCCCGGTGGGATACAGCGTCGGTGGATTCAGCTGCTGCGGCGCCGCCAGGTTCGCGGTGGTCGCTCCGGGCAGGTTCCAGTGCAGGCTGCCCCAACCGAACACTCCATAGCGGCCATAGGTCAGGCGCGGCGACAGCTCGAACCCCACGCTGGTCTGGCGCCCCTCATTGGCGGCGACAAAGTCCGCGCCGATCTGCGCAAACGCGATCTTGTCTTCCAGATCCTGGAGATAGATGCCGCCCTCCAGCGCCAGGTGGCGCAGGATGCCAGCGCTGAACGCGGCCTCCACGCTGTTTATCACCTGCGGGCGCAGCGGTGGCACTCCGGTCAGGCCCAGGTTGCCGATGACGTTGTTGCCGGTGCCGAAGCCGGGATGGCCAAACAGCAGCGCTGCCGATGGCGTCTGAAATGCGCGCCCCGCAAAGATCTTGGTGACGACGCGCGGAGTCCAGCGATAGGCGATGGCTGCGCGCCAGCTGAGCTGCGGATCAAAGCTGGCTTCACCGACCGCAATCTTGTCGACGCGCAAGCTGCCGGTCAGGTGCAGGCCGGGCAGCCGCCGGAACGGAACGCTGGTCAGCTGCACAAAAGCGCCGACATCGTAGGCGTGCTTCTGCTGCGGATCATTGGGATCGATGAGCTCGACCTGATCCCCGGGCTGGCGCGCGCCTTCGGCCTGGTTGAGGGTCTGCGTGTAGAAGAGCTGGGTCTGCCGCGAGTACTCGATGTCCGCGCCGGCAGTCAGAGACAGGCGGTCGCCAAAGGGGCTGTAGCTGCCTTCCACGACGGCGTTGACGCTGTGATAGTCGTAGTTAGGACGAAAGCTGTATTTATAGCTGTTCGTCAAATATAACTTGTAGTTATTGTCCGGACTCCCGAACGAGTAGCCCAGCCTGGCTTCGAGTCCGAACTTTTCCCACTGCTTCTTGTAGTGCAGGCTGGTCCACAGGTTGACGAGCGAGATCCGGCTGCGGTGGGTCATGAGCGAGTTCAGACGAAGCTCGCCGGCTGAATCGAGCCGCTGCACGCCGCCCTGAAGGCTCAGGGTGCCCAGCCGCTCCGAGCTTGTGCCCAGCTGCAAGTAGCCGCTGATCGGCGCTGCGACGTCCTCCTCGCTGACGCTGGCGAACGGCCGCTGATCGATGGCGGGGCTGGCAATGGTCTGCTGCAGGTTCAGTCCCGAGCGGTCGATGCGGTCCGCGCTGACCGCGCCCATCACCCAGCTGCGCGCGCTGCGATAGCCCATCACTGCCGATGCTCCGAAGCCGCCATGGCCGCGGATGATGGTGGTATGGGCGCCGACCGAGCCGAACAGACCGTCGCGTCCCTGGCGCGTGATGACGTTCACGGTGGCCAGAAATGCGTTGGCGCCATAGACGGCGGACAGCGGACCTTTGGCCACCTCGATGCGATCCACGACATCCATGGGGATGAACTCGGGGCCGATGAAGGCGGTCAGCTCGGGGCGAAAATCGACGGCGTTGCCGTCGATCATGACCTTGACGATGCGCGTGCCGGCGTTGAGTCCGCCCGTGATGCCGCGCACCCCGACGGCAGGCAGCACCAGATCGTCGATGACGTAGATCCCGGGAATGTTGGCCAGCACCTCGGCCAGCGACGTCCAGCCGTGTCGGCGAATCTCTTCCTGCGTGACCGTGACCACCTGCGCCGAGGCCAGCGCCCGCTCCTCTTCGACGCCGCCGCTGGCCGTGACCACCGTCGCATTGAGCACGGAGTCGAGCTTGAACAGATCCAGCTCGCTGCCGCTGAGTGCGTCGGAGACCGGTGCTGACGGCGCTGCGACCGCTGTCGCTCCTGCGGCCGGCGCCGCGCCTGCGACGGACCGGGGCGTCTCGCCGGCGTGGCCTGCCTGTGCTCCAAACAGACACAGTGCCAGCCCGACACTCACCTGAGCACCGGTTTGCCGACGCAGCTGTGTTTTATAGGTCACCAATTTACATGTTATGAAAGCCTGCGCCGTGAATCAATCTCCGTCGCAAATTCCTCGGGCAGCCGAAGCCCCGTGACTCGGATGCGACCGCTCTCAGCGCGGCTGCGGCGCTGGCAGGGCAGGGCAGTAGCTGGGTAGAAAAAGGAACTGTCCGAAGCGTGTTCGGAATGATTCGGAAAGTGCTCAGGAAGGCGAAATAGGAATTGGGAAGAGAGGTTCCTATTTCGCTGCGCGACCCACCTGGGCCGCCAGCTCGGCCACATCGGCCGGGATCTGTCCGCCCGCTTGCTGGTGCGCAAGCAGCAGCTGAATCGCCGCGCGCGCGGTGGCGACGATCAGCTCGGCGGGCGTCGCGATCACGGCCGGCGCCGTCACTGCTGCCTGGGCCGGAGTGGGAACCGCGCTTGCTGCCGGCGCTGCTTGCACCTGGGCGGGCGCGGGCGGACTCGCGGCGGCCGGCGCTGCTCCAAACAGGTTCAGGACCTCGGCCGGGTGCTTGAAGACATCCACGCGCTGAAAGATGTGCGTGACGCTGCCCTTGTCATTGACGACAAAGGTCATGCGCGCAACGTTGTCGCTGCGCAGCGCGCCCCACTCTTCGCAGGTCTTGCGCTGCGGATCGCTCAAGACATCGAAGTTCAGGTTGTTGGTGCGCGCGAACTCTTTGACCTCGGCGGCGCTGCTCTGCGTGATTCCCACGACCTTCACACCGCGAGCCGTAAACTCGGGAATGAGGTCGCGAAAGCCGACGGCCTCGCGCGTGCAGCCGGGGGCATTGGCCTGCGGGAAGAAGTAGACGACGACGCTGTTGTTGTTCGAGGTCAGGCGGTCGAGGATGATCACCTGATCGTCTTGGTTATAGAGGGCAAAGGCGGGGCCCATACGACCGATTTCCAGCATGGGCCCATCGTATAGGAAGTATGGGATTTAATCCAATACTTCCGGCCGTCGGTCAGGCCCCGGCTAGTCCCTGGCTAGTCCTTTGTGTACTTGCCGGCCTTGAACGAATAGCGCGTCTTTTTGTCCTGCCAGGGCAGCAGAATCGGCACCACGTCTTCGGTGGGAAGCTCGTTGTAGGTCGCGGCCGTAAAGCCCGCCGCGGGCTGCGGCGTGAGCACGATGTCCGTCGCTGCGCCGCGCCGCTCATAGCTCACCTGGCTGCTCAGCCGGCGCTTGCCCTGCTCTTTTACGACCTCGGCGGCAAACAGCTCCTGGAAGCGCCCGCCCGACATCGAAAAGACGCGCAGGATCTCGCGCCCGCCGCCGCTGCCATGCTCGGCGATGCGCAGCGCCATCGCCTGCTGCTTGGCGCTCAGCTCGATGAGCTTGGCGTCTTTGATGTCCGCGCGCTGCGGCGCTATCTCCTGAAACGCGTAGCTCTTTCCCGAAAACGCGATGAACTTGCCCACCATCAAGATGCGCCCGGGTCCGTCGCCCAGGTCGGCGGTCTTGTCAAAGTAGATGTCGCTCGCGCTCAGCTTGAGCTCGCCCAGCAGATCGTCGAGCGAGGCCTGTCCCTGCTCCAGCTCCAGCACCGCCAGATCGTCGGCAGACGCGCTCGGCGAGAGCTCTGCGTACGCCGCCTGCTGGCCGCTCGGCGCATCGCTGTCGACCACGCGCACATTCAGCCGCAGCGGCGCGCCCTCCTGATACCCGGGGATGAGCCGCTTGGGCATGCCCAGCTCGACGGCGTACCCGCGCGGCTGGAGGGTGTCGAACAGCTCGAACGCCGCGCCGCCTTTCGCTTTTTTCCGCCCGGCGGGACCTTCGCCCTCCAGGACCTTGACCGGCTTTTGCGCCTGCCAGCGCACCACGCGCTTCTGCTTTCCCTGGAGCGCGGTGGGAAAGATGTACAGGCGGTCGACGTGGCTGGAGCCGGCCTTTTTGTCGGGGACGCCGAAGTGCAGCTCGATGTGATCTTCGGTGAGCGGAGCGCCACCGCTGCGCAGCACCACGTCGTCTTCAACCTCGATCAGAAGAAAGACGCTGTTCTGATCGTAGTTGCAGCGCAGCTTGACGCCGAGTGTGCGCGGGGCAGCACCGACGGCCGTGTCCACCTTCAGGATCGTTGGGCTGACCTCATCCCAATCGCCGGTCAGGCCATCGATGCGGATCGTGTTTTCTTCGACGAGTCCGCACGACCATGTCGTCGGATCGCCGGCGTGCGCCGCTGCGCTGAGGCCGAGGGCACCCATCGCAAAGGCCAGCGCTGTGACGAGAAAGCGGGCTCGGCGGCAGAGGCGGAGCTGGGTCGGTCGCTGCATGGGCACAGTATACCGGGGTCAGAGCCGCGGGAGCTCGACCTGCGCCGCGCCCTGCACGCGGATTCGCTGCGACCGTCGCTGCCGGTCGCTCGTAAAATAGAAGAGCTCGATATCCGATGGGGTAGGCGTGTCGAGGCTGAGGTCGTAGACCACCCACTTGCCATCGCTGTGGCAGCGAAAGCTCAGCTCGCCGTTCAGCGTCGGCAGGCGCTGCACCGCGAAGCTCTTTCCGGCCTCGAACCACTCGGGCGGCGCCGCGGCTCCGATCCACAGGTTTCCCGTCGGCAGATCCGCTTCGTCGCGCTCCTCGCAGGCCAGGAGATAGCGCAGATATTGCAGCATCACGCCCGTCCCCGCAGAGCAGGGATCCGAGTCGGCGCGGGCGGCCTGCGTGGCCAGGACGCGCAGCCTGTCCGCCTGCTCCTGCCTGGTGAAGCGCACGACGGTGGTCTCGGGCGAGACGAAGGTCTGGGGATCGCACGACAGGCCCAGCTGCCCCAGCAAGCCCAGATAAAAGCGGTCAAACTCCCGTCGCTGAAGCAGGGCCAGCTGCGTGCCGCGCGCATACTCTGCATCCACCCCCAGGCGACCAAACCAGACATCGAAGCGAGGCACGCCCAGCACCATGCGCCCCGTCTGCTCCAGATGGTCGGTGAGCGTGCGCGCCCAGTGCCCCTGCCAGCCAAACGCGGCGGTTTCGAGCACCAGCGAAGCGAAGAGCTGATAGTAGTCGCCGCTCGACGGAGTCGCCGCGCTCTCATCGGTGCGAAAGGGCAGAAATGGCGGTGTGCCATCCGGCTTGTAGATGCGCTCGGCCGCGGTCCACAGATCGCTGCGCGCCGTCGCTGCGGCCCGGCCAAAGTGCTGCGCGGCGTCGCGCTCGCCCAGCAGCTCGGCCATGCGTGCCGCGTCGCGCAGCCCCCGCCAGCAGGCGCTTGACGCGTACAGGCTATAGGCGGGTGCGCGCAGATCGCCGCCATAGATATGCCGGGGCATGAGCCCGAAGTGCGGCGGTCGCTGGCCACCGTCGAGCAGCTGCGTGCTGGCAAAGGCCTGCGCAATCCAGCCCGCACTCTCTTTTACAGTGGGCCACAGCCGCCTGAGCAGCGCCTGATCGCGGGTCAGGCTGCCCACATCGAGGGCATAGGTGATCGCAAGACCGTTGCGATACTGGTGGTGCGGCCCCTCCTTTTTCAGAAACTCCGCGTCGAAGAAGGTCCGCTCCAGCGTCGCTGCTGCCGCCGCGCTGTGCCCATACTGCGCCAGCGAGACGATGTTCCAGCCCTCTTCGACACCGAAGAGGCCATCTTCGTAAAGCCCCGGAAAGAGCCCATAGCGCATCACCCCGCCGCGCACGAACAGCCTCGTGTGCAGCAGCAGCGCCCGCCACAGGTTCATGAGCCACGGATCCGGCAGATCGAGCTGCGCGCCGCTGCCCAGAAACTGGTCCGACTCGGCCTTGAGCTCCGTCGCTGTGGCCACGGCGCTGACCGGGCTCTGGGGGCGCGCCAGCGGCAGGCGCAGCTGGAGCTCGATCGCCTCGCCGGCGGCCACGCTCCACTCGGCAGGCGGCTCGTCGAGCGACTCGGTCAGCCGCAGCTCGCCGTCGGTATCAGGCACCAGGAGGCAGCGCAGCGGGGCGTGGATCTCGGCCTGGAGCTTGGGATCGTTGCGCGCAGCCACCCGTCGTGCAGCGGTGGCCCTGAGGGCGACTGTCCGCGTGCGCTCGCCCCGGTTCTGGATTCCCAGGCGCAGGCGCAGCGCTCCTGTGCCGTCGACAAAGGCCTCTTCGTCGATGTCCACGGTGCCGGCAGCGCCGCGCAGTTGGCCGATCGGCAGGTAGCCATCGCCAAGCCGCTGCTCATCGCTGGCGACCGCAATAGGCTCACCATCGCAGTGCAGGCTGAGCAGCGCCCGCTCACCGCCACCTGCGGTTCGCACCACCAGGCTGCCGTTCCACAGCTGATAGGCGATCGCTCCCTCGGGAAATCCCAAGAGCGCGCCGCCGCGATAGGGCAGGGCGAGCTGCCACACATCGTCCAGAGTGGGTGTGCGCCCCGGCACAGGGGTGCGCAACTGCTCACTAAAGGCGTCGCCGTGATGCGGCAGCGCCGGCTGCGGCCGAGGCGTCGACTCAAGGTCGGTGGGCGTCGGCGGCCAGGTCAGCGCGGTCGATTCCATTGAACTGGATACAACGGAAACGGACGCCAGCGCCCAGGGACCGGGGGGAAAATGTACGACCAGGTGGGTGAGCTCTCGCTCGGCGAATCGCAGCAGCACCTGCGTGGCATCGCCCACCGCTGCGCCGGTGAGGAGCGCGATCGGAGCTCGGAGCTCCGTGACCGGGAGCGGAGCACCGTCGCTGCTCAGGCCAAGCTCGCCGCCCGGCGGAAGGCGCGGGGCGCGCAGCCAGCTGTTCCAGGTCTCGCTCTCGGTCGAGCCGAGAAAGTTGAGCCGCACCACGCTTAGCAGCGTCGGTTCAGCCAGCTCCACCTGCACGCCGCGGCAGCCCTGGCAGCTGACAAAGTCGGGCGATCCCGCGGTCAGCAGGAGCTCGGGGGGCGTCGCGTGCTCCTCGCCGGCGGGGAGCAGCGCGATGCGGGTCACGTTCATTGCGCGAGCATAACAGCCGGCGGGCGTGCGCAGAGCATGCGAACCGTCTGCGGAGCCAGCTCGATGCGCATGAAGTCGCGCCGGCTTTTCTGCAGGTCACCGCCGATCTGCATGGGCACCGGGTGCTCCATGTGGATCTCGACCGCGTCACACAGGAAGTCGCGCAGCGACGGGCTGACGTAGGTGCCCTTGAGCACGGAGGGCAGGTGCGACACCGCCTCCAGCGCCGAGGCGTCGGTGCAGCGGACGTGAAAGCGATCGCGCCGCAGATCGGCGTAGGGGAAGATGCGCACACCGAAGCCGTAACAGGGCACGGTGGCAGCGCCGGCCAGCGTGCACGGTCCGCGGTACAGGACTGTGCCCCGGGGCAGCGGCACGGGATCGGGATTTCCGTCGGGACCAATGGCATAGGCGGGTCCGCCGACGTTGATCACCTCGACCTGCGGCAGGCGGCGCATCATGAAGCGCGGCACCGAGCGCAGCGCCACCGCCAGCGCATAGCGAACCGTGGACGCCAGGATCGGTCCCAGCCCCACCTTGTCGAGGGCGCGGGTGGTGGCGGCGTAGTCCTCCAGGATCTGCGAGTCGAGCCCGGTGCCGGCAAACGGGGCCAGCCGTCCGTCGACGGAGAGCAGGGCGACCTCGTGCTCGGGCGTGTCGTGCCTGGCGGCCCGATCGAGCTCGGTGCGGAGGCCGCGCAGCGTCGGGGGCTCAACGCCCAGGTAGTAGCCCATGGCGTTGCCGGTGCCGAGTCGCAGCACGCCGATGCGAGGCAGCGGCTGCCCCTGGCGCTCGCAGGCGGCCAGCAGATCGTTCAGGCAGCAGACGAAGGTGCCGTCACCGCCGCCAAAGAGCACCGTACCGTAGCCGCGCTCGACGAGCGTGGTGGCGATGCGGCGACTGTGCTCTGCGCTCTCGGAGAGGAACACATCGCCTTGGCCGTGCAGCTGCTCCATGCGACGCACCTGACGGGCCGTCACGGCGCGGGCGTTCTTGTTCAGAACCACTGCGACCGGGTTGGCTACCGAGGCTGCGCGCGACGAAGACTGCGTGACCGGCGCAGAGCCTGACCGAAGGGGCACTGTTTCCATGGAGTGGGTTGTAAAGCACGATCGGTGCCAGCTGCCGGAAGCGGAGTGGTTGGATGTTTCTCGACGGGAGCCGGCGAACTGGGGCGGATGGGGTGCGCGTATTCTGGCTTACAACTGCGTGGGATCGGTTGCACTGTGTAAGACGTTACGCACACAGTGCCGGAGCGCAGGCGGTGCTGCCTACCAGCGATCGTCCCAGCCCGGAGGCGGCGTGGCGTAGCGGTGCTGGTTGTTGGGGAAGGGGTTCGCGGTGCGGCGGCGATAGACCTCGTCCTCGAAGAAGCTGCCGTTGCCGTCGACATCGATGCCCATCGCGAGCAGTCCGGAGCGGTCGTTGTAGCGCACGCCGAGGAGCGCGCTGGGCGTGTACGGGCTCTGACGGACGAACGGAACCTCCTGCGTGGGCGAGTCGACGCGCTCGCCGAAGCCGGTGCCGAGGCCGGGGCGACGCGACTGCTCATCGCGCTGGGCCATTGCGCCGCCCATCGGGGAGGCAGACTCGGGTGCGGCTCGCTTGTCGGCCTTGGCGGCAGGAGGCGGCGCAGGCATCGCCTCGCTGGCAGCGTAGTCATCGCTGCGCTCGTTCCAGTAGGGGCGCGGTCGCGGCGTCGGGACGTAGACGCGATACGGCGGGTCGTTGCGCTCGGGGAAGACCGCGACGCCGATGACACCGACCTCGCGGGCCGAGCCGGTGCGCGCGGCATACGAGCCAGCGACGCTGGAGAAGCGGAAGGCAGCGGCCTGGCTGCCGTTCAGGCGCCAGCCGTCGATCTCGACCTGACCATAGGCTGCGACGAGGTAGCCGCGCTTGTGCTGGTAATCGCCGGTGCGCCCGTCGATCACATCCCGTCCGTCGACGGTAACCACCGCTTCGATGCGCTGGCTGGAGTGGTTCTGGACGCGCAGCGTGTAGCGGGCGCCGCGGTGGCCCAGCACATAGGTCTCACCGTTCTGGTTGTAGGTAGCTGCTGGCGAGCCGTCCACCAGGACCTGGAACTCGTACGGTCCGGACTGTTCGCGCAGCGGGGCGGCATCGGCGGAGCCCGAACCGGCGAGGGGAACCAGCAGGGCCAGGGCGGTAGCGATCGTCTTGCTCATCTTCGACTCCTTGCCCTCTACCAACGCAGGTCGTCCGGTCTGGATCTGAGATCCGCTTCGAGAGCGTGAGCCCATCCAAAAAGGTCAATAAAAGTGCCTGCATGAGCACTCGCTTCTCATTGCCTTATATGGTAGGAAAAGGCCCTAAACTGCCATGACCCGAGCGCGACATCCCGATCGGGTTGTGACACACTACGGCCCAATTGACGCTCTAGCTTCGGAGGTAAAGATGACTCAGAAACTAACCCGTATTCTCGCTGGTCTGGCTGTCTGTTTCGCCGCTGCTTGTGGTGCTCCCAGTGAGTACGATCTATGCAGCGCTTCGTGCGATGCATATCGCAAATGCGGTTATGCCAATGATTCGCAGACGGCCAACTGCCACACCGATTGCAACAACAACAAGGGCAAGTACTCGGACGAAGATGCCGATCTTCAGCGCCAGTGCAAGAACGCCAGCGACATCCGCAAGCAGCAGGCGGACTGCTATGCGGTTACGTCCTGCCGCTCTGGCGTGGCGGAATACACCCTCGCTCTGGGCAGCTGTGTTCTCGATCCTCAGGCGAACAACTGCATCAAGCCGTAGTCCTACCCCCCTGCCGCAGCCGCGGCGCCGGTGCATGTTGACCCTAGCTGTGCCATAGTTATCCCGATGCGCTCATCTTCCGGGCTCGTCGGGCCATCTCTCTCAAGCGGTCGGCTAGAAGCCTACGATTCCGAAGTCGTTCGGACGGGCAGCGGCCTGCTCATTGCAGCGCTGCTGCACGTGGGCCTGCTGCTGCTTGCGTACCTGCGTCCCCTTCCGATCATGATCAAGAAGTCGCGTCCGATCGTGATGGAGGTGGTGACCAAGCCGAAGCCGCCGGCGCCCAAGCCGCCCGAGCCGCCGCCGCCACCCCCACCGCCGCCCGAGCAGCCGGCCGCCGCCAGCCGTCAGCCTCCCAGCCGACCGCTGCCGCGCGAGCTCCTGCCGGTGCCGCGCAAGAGTGAGACGCCGGATCCGAGCAGCTCGGCGATCGTGGTGCCGGTGCAGCCGCCGGGGCCGCCCGAGAAGGGGCCACCGGGGCCGATGCCCAAGGGGCCCATCGATCTGTTTCCCAAGAACCTGGGCGTTATCGTCGGTGCACCCGCTGCCGGCGCCCCCATTCCCAAGGGGCCGGATCGGCTGTTCAAAGACGAGCGGCTCGAAGAGAAAAAAGAGCCACCGTTCGAGATCGTCCCTGAAAAGGGCGGCGGCTACAAGTCGGACACCAAGAACTTCATCGCCCATATCAAGCCCGACGGAACCATCTCGTTTGAGAACCGCTTTCCGATCGGGTTCAAC